>Ga0075423_10007553_pt1 | contig 10275 bp, 12 predicted proteins | sample SoiMethybrSBSTD2_FD_80114 | JGI IMG/M metagenome (GOLD analysis project Ga0075423, IMG submission 80114) | Bulk soil microbial communities from a Populus tree surrounding site in Tennessee, USA - Soil MetaG P. TD hybrid SBSTD2 | ecosystem: Environmental > Terrestrial > Soil > Tree plantation...
CCGCCCGCGCCAAGCTTATCGATGATTCTATATTTTCCCGGTAGGTGGATATCGTCCATTCAAACCATCAACGGCGGCTTTGAGCCAGAATTGCAAGCGTCGGTCAGATTACAAGAGGCGGATTACCTGGCGGCTGTGTGTGAGGGTCACGGAATTGGCCCCAGGAGCCGGTTTCACGGAGGTCTCCTCGAAACCCCAGGTTTTCGCCTCCAATGAAATATTCGCAGACTCGCGCGGTGTGCCGTATCGCTAGTGGGAATTGATCTCACACCGCCGGGCAAGGATTCGGCGTCGCGCGGCGATGGAGAGCATAACATAAGAAACATGCCGCATGAAGACTGCCCTACGTCGCAGGTTTACGCGAGCCGCCCGTAGCACCCGCGGTGATAGGTGAGAGGCCGATGCTCGCCGAGCGTCGTGGATTCAACCTGGCCGACTACTATCGAGTGATCGCCGCCCGGATAGACCCCAACCACGACGCATTCCAGACACGCGGCCGCGTCGTCGAGCAGTGGCGCGCCGGTTACGCCGGTCCTGTGGCTTATATCGCTGAAGCGGTCCTGATCTTTGGAAGCAAACCGCCGGGAGAGGTGTTCCTGATCTTCAGAGAGAATATTAATCGCGAAGTGTGTGCCTTCCGTGAGCCAGGCATGAATTGATGCTCGTTTGTCGATGCAAGCCAGGACCAGTGGTGGATCGAGGGACACTGAAGCAAACGCGCTCACGGTGATCCCTGCCGGCCTGTGCTCCGCGTCCGTGGTCGTCACAATAGTCACGCCACTGGCGAACCTGCAGAGCGCCGCTCGAAACTCGTCCTTACTTACTGGCATCGACCCTCTCGACTGACCCGGCTTCGGCGCCCGCGGTTAACCTATCGCTGCTTGTACTTGTCTATGAGTTGCTGCAAACCATCGGTCGAACCGCCGTGACGATACTTGTAGTAAGACTGAAGGTCCTGAAGGATTTGATCGTGTAGCTGCTTGTAGGTTTCATTGCCTTCCGCGAGACCCACGGCATGGGCATAAGCGTCAACAATTTCGTCCAGCTTCGCGTGTGCCTGCTTGAGTATCGAATCCTTCATCGGACCCGAGGACATCGTCTTGTGTTGCTCGGCAAGCTTTTGATACTCATCGTTGAGAAGGCTCCCCAACAGCACGTAGGTGAAAGGCTCTTTCGAATTCAACGCGACGGACTTGTCGATCCTCGTTCGAGCTTCAGCACTATTGCCGGTTAGCAGGGCAAGCATTCCGAGCGATTGATAAAGCTGCGGTAACCAACGAGTCTGATACTCGGTCCACTTCGCATCGTCAAACGCCTCGGGCTTCTTGCCTGACTCTATTATCTCGATAGCTTTGACGCCGTACTGTTGAGTCTGAGCCGCGAACTTGGGATTTCGCTGCTTTGCTTGATCCACGCCAATCAACGACACGCGAGTCAGTATCGCGAGATCGGTCTGGTTCCTTGCAAGGTATTCAGATGCGACGCGGAAAAGATCGTCAAAACGATTTTGGGTAAAATAAGCCTCGATCAGAATCGGGTCTATGACCTGCGCATCGGAAGGTTCCTTGAAGGCCGCTTGCGCGTTCTCGAGTTGAGTGACTCGCTGGGCGGCGTCGTCAATTTTGTTTGCCTCGAGCACTACGTAAGTGACGACCTTTGATCGCATCGTGCTCTTGGGATACTTCTTCACGAACTCGCTGGCCGCCGCGATCTTTGCCGCGAGGTCCGGGGCCGCTTCTATTTTTGCCACCGCCTTTTGCTCGGCTTCCGATGGCCCCGCTTGTTTGTTCTTGTCCGCCGATTGCTCTTTAGCCTGCCCGCCGTATTGTGTTGAGCGCGTCGCGGCGTTTGAACCCGGCGCCATCACCGCCGACAGCGTGCACACCGCGACCACTCTAAGCATATTGAGTGCTATCAATTTCATTGCCTTCCTCATTGGTTGGTAAGAATTCAGGTACGACCCTTGCACTTCAAGCGTTTGTTATTGTGCAGGATTGCCGCCGACGTTGGCAAGCAAGCGCTAAGCGGAAACTTTGATTGGGATAGTTTATTCAGGCAACGCGAGTGCCAGCCTGGCGAGTCTCATGCTTTGAATCAAAAGAGCGGCGTCTTGTGTCGTCGCAACGGCGCGACTAAAATCCAAAAAAGAAGCTTGAGTCTGCCGAGCATTGCATCTGGAGGAAGTAAAATGAAAACAAGAACCTTCACAGCGATTCATGTATTGACACTGATAATGCTGACTGCCGTCTCCGCCGCCGCACAAGACTGGGACCGCGCGGTCTCGCTGTTCAACCAGAAACAATATCGCCCGGCGATTCGTGAGTTTCACGCTGTTCTAAAAGCCAATCCTGACGCCTGGCAATCCTGGTACTACATCGGCGCAAGTCATTTTTCACTCCAGAGCTATCTCGATTCCATTGACGCGTTCCAAAACTACATCAAGGTCGCCGAGAAGGACGAGAAAGCGCAGGTGACCGGAAATTACTTCATAGGAATGTCGCACTATCAGTTGAAGCAATACGACAAAGCGATTCCCGCGTTCGCGCGTTACATCGCGTTGTCTGATAAGACGCAACAAAAAGTCGATACTACCGCGCGCGCCGCCCTCGGCCGGTCCTACATCTTTGCCAATCGATTCAGCGAAGCAATTCCGGTGCTGACAACGGCAGCCGCGGAAATGAAAACCAACGCAACGAACTATTACTACCTGGGCTACGCGCAGAATAAACTTGGCCGTGGCGATCAGGCCATCGCTGCGCTCAATCAGGGTCTGGCAATCGATCCGAAGGATGCCGACTCGCTCACTCTGCTTGCGGATATTTACTTCTCTCAAGTGCGCCAGAATCCGGCGATGGCGAAGCAGGTCATCACTGTTGGCGAGCGATTGATAACGGTGCGCGATGACGAACGCGCATGGGGATTGCTGGGGCAGGCATACCTGATAGACAAGCAATACGCGAAGGCGGCGCCGCTGCTTGATAAGTTCGCGCGAGCTCACCTTGATTCCGGAGGCGCGTGGTACAACCTCGGCGTCGCGCTTTCACGTTCATCTCAATGGAAGCCAGCGGCTGAGGCTCTTGAGAAAGCCACAAGCATCGCACCCACGAATCTGGCGGCGCTGCTGGAACTCGGGTACGTTTACGAAAGTGACAAGCAATACGACAAGGCGATGGTGGCGTACCAGCGAGCGTATGACGCTTCGGGTCAACGCGATGAAACGGCGAGATCAGGCCTGGATCGAATCAAGCAAGTGAAGCCGCAAGGAAAGTAGTCTCGACTCGGATCATCTGTTCACGTTGCCATCGAGACCGATGCCGCGCACCGATTCAGATCCTTCAAATGCCACTGCAAGAAGACTCACTTCGGAGCTTTCACCGGCGGCGAGTGATAACGCTTCACCGCGCGCTGCTGCATGCGATAACACCGGCAACGTCGCACAGGGCTCGAGTGCGATATTGTACGTCGAGCTCCACCAGGGATAATCGCGCCCCCCACGGTAAACCTGCCAGTACCAGAGTTGCTTAAACACATCGGCGGGATAACGCATCCCAAAACTCACGCCAAGATTTCTGTTCGTCACCGCGTACCAGCCGTCCGTTATGCCTTCCAGAAAAACCATGTCGCTGGCGGCTGTCTCGGGACCGGGTATTTGCGACAGATCGACCTGCTCGCCCGCGACGCCTTTCGCGAAAGGCCAATCCGAAACCTGATCCGGCACAAGCCGTGATGTGGTGGGCGCAAATTCGGCGATGGTGCGAATCCGGCAGGCAGGAAGATCGACAAGGCAGCTCTCATCGACAAACGGCCAACCAAGCGCCGGGTGATGCCCCCACGTGAAGCTCACCGACTGGCCACTCTCATTCGTCACGCGTTCGTGAATTCGTAACACACCTTCGTTGCGGCGAAGACTCATGGTCTTCACAAGATGAAACGGCGTGCGGATCGTGCGAACCTCGAAACGAACTTCAATCTCACCCGGTTCGTCTTTGGTGATCGTGTAACTCCAGGGCAACAGCAGAACCTCGCCGTGCTGCCCGATCTCGGCTTCCTGGTGCAGCGACAGGGTGCCGCAGTTTGGAAAAAGTTCCTGCCAGCCACCCTCGTAATAATCCATGTGCGCGCCGGCCTCGGCACGCGCGCTCGTGGGCACGATGTGGGAGCGATCGCGAAGCCCCACCCAGCTTCGCCACATGAAATCGACATCGCGTGGTTTGTATAGAAACTCGTAGATGTCGGCGCCTTTGTCGGCGACGACGGTTACACGAAGCTTTTCGTTTTCGAGAACGACAGCGCGATAGCCTGCGAGGACCATCTCCGTCACACGACAGCCGTAGTTGCGGTTATGTTGAAAGGTCTGGTAGCTCATCATTCTTTATGTTTCGAACCGACGATACCATGTGCCCGCGTGTGCGCGGTAGCCGTGCTCGATATTGGCGTTTAGAATGACTCCGATGAGCGTGACAAGAAAAGCTGTTGTGCTGTTGAGTGGAGGGCTGGACTCGACGACCGCACTCGCGATCGCGTCGGCCGAAGGCTTCGAGATCTACGCGATGTCGTTTCAGTACGGCCAACGTCACGCGCTCGAAATTGAAAGCGCACGCAAGGTGGCAGCCGCTGCCGGTGTCGCGAAGCATCTTGTGGTTGACTTCGATATGCGAGCGATCGGAGGATCGGCGCTGACGGATGAAATTGCGGTGCCAAAAGATCGACTTGATAACGAAGCCCCAGCGGAGATTCCGGTGACGTATGTTCCGGCGCGCAATACGATCTTTCTGTCGTTCGCGCTGGCTTGGGCTGAGACTCTCAGCGCGGAGGATATTTTCATCGGCGTGAACGCGCTCGACTACAGCGGCTATCCTGATTGCCGGCCGGAGTACATCGAATCGTTTGAACGAATGGCGAATCTCGCAACAAAGGCGGGCGTTGAAGAACGCTTGAGGCTCAAGATTCATGCGCCGTTGATTGAGATGACTAAGGCGCAGATCATAAAGACCGGACTCGAGCTTGGCGTGGATTACTCGCTAACGCATAGCTGCTACGACCCGACTCGCGAGGGCCTGGCTTGCGGGAGATGTGACAGTTGCCTGCTTCGGTTGAAGGGATTTGCCGAAGCAGGCGCTCGAGATCCACTGCCGTATGCGTCGGCTTGATTACTTCCCTTCCTGCGCCGGCTTCTCGCCCCAGATCCATTGCGAGAACCATTCGTAGTTCGCTTCCATCACCGCGCGTTGCTGCTTGGGCTTGTCGATCCCGTGACCAAATCCTTTGTAGACCAGCATCTTCACCGGCACGCCGCGATCTTCGAGCGCCTGTCTCAATTCGAAGGCGTTCGGAATCGGCACACGTTTATCAAGCTCGCCGTGTTGAATGAGCGTTGGGGTCTTCGCGTTCTTGACGTAGAAGATCGGCGACGTCTTGTTGTAGATCTCGGCGTCTTCCCACGGCGTCGCTTTCAAGTATTGCCGCGTGAAAGGATGAATGTCCGTGTTGACGTAATAAGTCATCCAGTCCGAGATTCCCGCGCCGACCGACACCGCTTTGAACCGATCGCTGCTGCACGTGATGAACGCGGAGATGTACCCGCCCTGACTCCAACCCATCGCTCCGACGCGATCGCGATCGACGATGCCCTGCGCGATCAGATGGTCAACACCGGAGATAACATCCCAATAATCGCCGACACCGAGGTTCCTCACGTTGAGCGAGCGAAACTTTTCGCCGTACCCGGCGGAGCCTCGATAATTCGGGCGCAAAATCAGCGCGCCCTTCGCCGCGAACATCTCGATCGGATAATAGCGATCGCCGCGCACGACCGGAGTATCAACTCCAGTCGGTCCGCCGTGGATGACAACAAGCAGCGGGTACTTCTTGGACGGATCAAACCCGACCGGCTTGATCAGCACGCCTTCGATCGCGGTTCCATCGGTCGACTTCCACTGAATCACTTCGCGTCGGGCGAGTCGGAGGTCCTTCACCTGCTCGCTCATCGCGGTGAGATTGCGCGGCTGAAATGACTTCGTCGATGAAACGTAGACTTCGGGGTAATCGTTCGCGCTCGCTCCGACGAAGGCCGCTTGCTTGAAGTCCGACGTAAACGAGAATTGAGACGCACCAAACCCTGCGGGCGCGCTGACCTGTTCGATCGCTCCGGTCGAAGGATTCAGTCGAAACAAGGCCGACGATGTCTTTTGCAACCCGTTGAAGTAGATTCCATCAGGCGACCAGTCGAGGAGCCCCGGAGATTCGTCGAAACTTTCCGTTAGCACTCGCGCCGCGCCGCCCGCCGCCGGAATGACCGCGATGTATGAGTTGGTGTAGAAATAGAATTCGCGGCCGTTCGCGGTTTGATAGGCGATTTGCTGGCCATCCGGCGACCAGACGGGACTACTATCCGGCCCTTTCGCATCGACGATTCGTTTAATCGATTTGTCGGCGACAGTCAGAACGTAGACATCATTCGTGCCCGACATGCTGATGTCGGGATTCTTCGCTGCGCTGAACGCGATCCGCGACGAGTCGGGTGACCACGAAAACGCATTAACGGAATAATCGGAACCGTTCGTCAGCCGCGCCGGTTCGATCTTCTTCTCTTTGAGGTCGGCAGGCACATCGATCATCCACAGGTGAGCGAAGGTGTAATCATCTTGAACGACCTCAAACTCGCCGTACTTTTCCTTACGGTCCTTGCGCGCCTTGGTTTCGGGATCGGCGGCGGTGAAGGCAATTCGCCGTCCGTCACTTGACCACGAGAATCCGTTCACTCCCGTCTCTAGGGTTGTAAGCTGAAGCGCCTCGCCGCCGTTTTGAGCAATCAGGTAGAGCTGCCGCTTTCCATCGCGGTCTGAAACAAACGCGATTCGTTTTGAATCCGGCGACCATTGCGGATTCGAACTCGATTTCTTGGCGTTGGTGAGTTGATATCGTTCGCCGGTTGAAGTCGCTGCGATCCATATCTCGGTCTCGAATGCGTTGTCGTCCCAGTTGGTTTCCTGGACCTGATAGGCGACGTAGCGACCGTCCGGAGATATGCGCGGTCCGCCCGCGGTTTTCATGTTGAGCGACTGATCGATTGTCGGAGTCTGTCCCGAAGCAAAGACAGCGAACGCAAAAATGAACAATAGAGTGTGAGTGATATGTCTCATAAAATGCTCCTGGAATGGTCTGAAGCCCCGCCTCGCAGGCGAGACTATAGCACAATTGGTGTTCTGTTTTGATCAATGACGAGCGAGTCAGCGGATGGAGGTTCAATCAATCGAGCGCATCGAGGGCTTCTTGAATCTCGCTGCGAGTTCTTTGGTCGCCTGCGGTCGTTGCGGCATCAAGTCCCCGGCGATAGACATCGCGAGCTTCGTCGACGTGTCCGGATTTCGCGAGCAATCCGCCTAGTTGATAATAAGCGGCGACATACGTCGAGTCGCGCGCGAGCACCTCTTTGAAATGAAGCGTCGCGTCCTCTTCTCGGCCGGCCTTCACGAACTCGAGCGCCAGTGCGTAGCGCGAGAAGGAATCATCCGGATCGCCGGCGACAAATGACTCAAGCGTTTCTATCCTCGTATTCATCATCTCAATCGCCATGTTGAAAGGGCACAAAGACAAGGAGATAGCCTTCGGCTTTGTGCCCTTTCGTTACTTGTCGACGAGCAAGCCAGTAACTGAAATTGAGTGCCCGAACAACAAGCGCTATTCGGCGCTCGAAGTTTCGGGAGTCTCTTCGCTCGGTGTTTCAACCGTTTCAACAGACTCCGCTGCGCCCCTGGAGGCAGCAGCCGCCATCGCCCGCTCGCCGCGCGTGTCGCGTTCGCGAATTCGAGCAGCCTTGCCGCGCAGCTTGCGGAGGTAGTACAGCTTTGCGCGGCGCACACGACCAGCGCGCACCATCTCGATTCGATCGATGACGCTTGCGTGAAGCGGAAAGATTCGCTCGACGCCGACGCCAAAGCTGGTCTTGCGAACCGTGATGGTTTCGCGGACGCCCGAATGCTTGCGCGCGATAACCACGCCCTCAAAAGCCTGTATGCGTTCTTTGTCGCCTTCTTTTATTCGCACGTGAACCCGGACGGTATCACCCGCTTGAAAATTCGGAATATCATCGCGCAACTGACGCGTTTCGACTGTTTGCACTGTTGGATTCATATTATCACCTCGTATAACGGGCAAGCCGGACTTGCTGCTTCGACCCGTTCCAGATTCACGAACAATTTCTCTTTGCCTCATCAAGCTCTCGCCGCTCTTCATCCGAAAGCTCGCGATTCAAAATCAAATCCGGCCTGCGCCTCAACGTTTTTTCGATCGCTTTGCGCCGCCGCCACTTTTCAATTTCGGCGTGGTTCCCGTTCAGCAGAACCTCGGGAGTTTTCAATCCACGAAACTCCGCCGGTCTCGTGTAGTGCGGATGATCCAGCAAGCCGCCGACAAACGATTCGCGCTCGGCTGATTGCTCGCACCCTAAAGCGCCGGGAATCAGCCTGGTCACCGCATCGACCACTACCATCGCAGGAATCTCGCCGCCCGACAAAACGTAATCGCCGATCGAGACTTCATCGTTCACGAGATCTTCGACCACTCGCTCATCAACGCCTTCGTAGCGGCCGCAGATCAGCACGACTTGCGACCTCCGCGAGTACTCAAGCGCAAGCTCCTGGCTGAACAAGCGGCCCTGTGGCGAGAGCAATACGACACTCGCGTCCGGCGCATCCTGCTTCACGTGTTCGACTGCGCGGAAGAGCGGCTCGGGCTTCATCACCATCCCCGCGCCGCCGCCGAACGGCCGGTCGTCAACCTGTCGGTGCCGGTCTTCGGTGAAGTCCCGCAGATCGTGAACGCCGATCTCGAGCAGATTCACCTCGACGGCGCGGCGAATTATTCCAAAGTCAAAGACCTCGATGAAAATCTCCGGGAAGATCGTTATGATGTCGAACCGCATGACTCATTTCTAATTGGCAATCGCGGACTGCTGATTCACCGTCTACAATTCCAGAAGTCCTTCCGGCGGAGAAATCGTGATGCGCTTTGCCGCTACATCAATCTCCGGACAAATGTCCTCGGCGAAGGGTATCAGGTGTTCACGGCCATCCTCGCTCTCCATAACCAGAAGGTCCGTGCCTCCGGTTCGCAGAAAGCGCGAGACGAAACCGAGCTTCCGTCCATCGCCTGACATTACTTCCGCGCCTATCAACTGACGCTCAAAGAACTCGCCCTCTTCGACGGGCTTCAAATCATCGTCGGCGATCACCACCTGACCCCCGACCAGCTCTTCGGCCGCCGACATCGTGTCGTAGCCTTCAAACTTCAAAATTACGCGACCCTGATGAAACCAGTGGTCTTCAATATCAAGATCGAGGCAGCTTCCGTCAGGCATTCGCAGTTTCGCGATGCCCAGTGACCCAAACCTCTCCGGAAAATCGGTCTCGACAATGCACGAAACCTCACCGCGTATGCCGCGAGCCTTTACGATTCGCGCGATCACGACGTCTTCGGATCGGGCGGATTCTTTTGGCGCTTTGCTCACTACTCGAGAATCTCAAGCACGAATCGCTTTCTCAATTTCATACCCGCTGCTCGCAGCAATGTTCTGATCGCGCGAGCGGTGCGTCCCTGCTTCCCAATGACCTTGCCGAGATCCTGGGGCGCGACTCGCAGTTCCAGAACGACGGTCGCGTCCTGATCCACTTCAGTGACCGTCACCTCCTCGGGATGATCGACGAGCGCCTTTGCAACGGTCTCGACGACTTCCTTGAGTGAACTGTCGTTCATACGTCGCCTCCTCGGAGCGTCTTCGAAGAAGGAAGCACGCGGTGTGCGGTCTTGATCGCTCGCCGCCAGGATCAAGCGCCTTCGGCGCTCGGCGCTGCAACAGGCTCTGGGCTCGGCGCGGCTATCGGCTCTGCGCTCGGCTCGGCGTTCCGTTTCAGAAGGCTTCGCACGGTATCGGACGGTTGCGCGCCGCGTTCCAGCCAATATTTGACCCGCTCGTGGTTGATCTTCACTACCGCTGGATTGCGGCAGGGATCGTAGTAGCCAACCACCTCGACGAAGCTGCCATCGCGCTTCGTTCGCTTCTCCGTGACGTTGATTCTGTAGAAGGGCTTTTTCTTCGCGCCCATTCTCGTTAACCTGATTGAAAGCAAAACTCACCTCCACGCTTCTCGCCGAGATCACCTTAGGTTGAAATTGAGTCGATCTCGATTCGTCTGATTAGTCCAACTCGATGATGAAGCTTATTCCAGGGAAATCGGCAAACACGCTCCTTGCCGCGGCATTATAACCCGAAATCAA
>Ga0075423_10007556_pt1 | contig 10273 bp, 12 predicted proteins | sample SoiMethybrSBSTD2_FD_80114 | JGI IMG/M metagenome (GOLD analysis project Ga0075423, IMG submission 80114) | Bulk soil microbial communities from a Populus tree surrounding site in Tennessee, USA - Soil MetaG P. TD hybrid SBSTD2 | ecosystem: Environmental > Terrestrial > Soil > Tree plantation...
GGCGAGCAGGGCCTCGGGGTAGCCGGTCATGTTGATGACCTTCCAGCCGTTGCCCTGGAACCAGCGGGACTCGGCCCGGGTCGAGAAGCGGGGCCCCTGGATGACCACCATGGTGCCGCCGTCGTGGGCGGTGATGCCCAGGGCCTCGGCCTCCTTGAGGGCCAGGGAGCGCAGCTCGGGGCAGTAGGGGTCGGCGAAGGAGATGTGGGTGGTCTCGGGGCCGTCGTAGAAGGTGTCGTTCCGGCCCCAGGTCCTGTCCACCACCTGGTCGCAGATGACGAAGTGCCCGGGGGCGGCCTCGGCCTGGAGCGACCCGGCCGCGCAGGGCCCGATCACCCGGGTCACCCCCAGCTCCTTCATCGCCCAGAGGTTGGCCCGGTACGGGATCTTGTGGGGCGGGTACTGGTGCCGGCGCCCGTGGCGGGGGAGGAAGGCCACCCGGCGACCCTCGACCTCACCGATGGTGACCTTGGCGGAGGGGGCGCCGTAGGGCGTCTCGATCTTGTGCTCCTCCACACCGTCGAGGAACGCGTAGAACCCGGAGCCACCGAAGACCCCGAGCTCGGCCTGGGGACGGGCCATGACGCTCGCACCTTTCGACCGGCGGGGCGGCCCCCCGCGGGGCGGCCACCGGCCCGGTGGCCGCGGGCATGGTATCGGAGGGGGGCCGGGCGGGCCTCAGGCGCTCTTCTCGGCCGCCTTGGCCGTCGGGGTCGAGCCGCCACCGTCCGAGGAGGCCTTGGAGGCCGTCTCGGCGGGCTGCTTGGCCTTGTCGCCGCCGTCCTTCCTGGCCGGCTTGCCGCGCGAGTCGGTCCGGTAGAACCCGGAGCCCTTGAACACGATGCCGACCGGGGAGAAGACCTTGCGCAGCCGGCCGCCGCAGACCGTGCAGGTGGTGAGGGGCGCGTCGGAGATCGACTGCACCACCTCGGTGCGGTCGCCGCACTCGGTGCAGGCGTACTCGTAGGTCGGCATGGGCTCCCCGGAGAAGAGGTCGAGCGGAGGCGCCGGGGACGGTGCCTCCGCTGGTGATGATAGCAATCCGCTAGCGGGGGGCGCCGTCTCCGGAGGGTTGGAAGCCGTCGGCGACCGCGGCGGCGAGCTGCACGTAGGCGCGGTAGGTGGCCGGGGCCAGCTCGTCCAGGACGATCTCGGCGCCGGTCTCGAGGTGTCGGTCGAACGGGATGCGGACCACCGCGCGGCAGCGGGGGGCGAAATGCGCCTGGAGCCGGTCCACGTCGACCAGGCTGCGCGGGCGGACGGCGTTGATGACCACCACCGAGGAGCCGGCCAGCCGCCCGTAGCCGTGCTTGTCCAGCCAGTCCAGGGTAAGGCTGGCCGAGCGGGCGCCGTCGAGGCTGGGGGCGGCGACCACGATGAGCTGGTCGGCGGCTGGCAGGATGGCCCGCATGGCCGAGTGCAGCAGGCCTGGACCGCAGTCGGTCAGGACCAGGGAGTAGAAGCGCTCCAGGACGGCCGCCAGCTCACGGTAGTCGTCCTCGCCGAACGCCTCGTCGCGAGCGGGGTCGGCCTCGGAGGCGATCACCTCCAGGCGCAGGTCGGTCTGGGAGGCGAAGGCGCGGACGTCCGCGTAGCGCTCCAGCCGGTCCACGTTGTCCAGCAGGTCCTTGGCGGTGCGGCTGGTGTCACGGCGGATCCGGTAGCCGAGGGTGCCGGGGTCGGGGTTGGCGTCGACGGCGACCACCCGGTCGCCGCGGTGCTCGGCGAAGATGGCGCCCAGGCAGGCGGTGGTGGTCGTCTTGCCGACCCCGCCCTTGAGGGCGATCACCGCGACCCGCTGGCAGCCGGCGACCGGCGTCGCGATCCGGGCCGCGAGCTGGTGCCTGGCCCGCTCGGCGGGGCCGGGGGCAGGGCGCACGCGGCCGCCGCTGATCTGGTAGACCGCGGCCTGCCAGCCGAGCATCGGCCCGCCGGGCGGCCTCGCCAGCAGCTGGTCGGTGCTCAGCTCGCCGGTCCCGCTCCTCTTGGCCGGGCCGGTCGCGGCCGCCTTGCGTGGCCGCTTGGGCGGGGCGGGCTTGGCGGCCGGAGGCGGCGGCGGTGCCTTGGCCACGGGCGCCGCCGCGGCCTTGACCGGAGGCGGCGCCGGGGGGGCCGGGGCCGGCGGCGGCGCCGGGGTCGGCCGAGGCGGGGCCGGCGGCGGCGGAGCGGGAGCGGCCGGCGGGGGGGACGGAACCGGCGGGGGGGCCGGTGGCCCGGCCGGGATGGGCTCGGGCGGCTGGGGGTCGAGTTCGGCCATGGCCTGCCTCGGGGGTTGGGGGGCCGGCGGCCCGGGTGGTCGGGGTGCGGGGTCGGCGGAGGGCTGTTGGGGCGGCTCGAGCTGCTCGCGCAGCCAGCCGAGGGCGTCTGGTGCGTACTCGATACGTTCACGCTCGGCGCGGGACTTCCGCTTCGACGGTCTTCGGTCACCAGGCACGGCGCGGTACCCCCTCGCTTCGCATGGTGTCTCGGGGCGGAGCTCCCACCGCGAAGAATCTTCCCAATCCATGATGAACCAGGCGCGGGCCGCTCGCATCCGTTGTTCGACGATCGCCGAGGGCGGGTCCGGTCGCCCCGGGCACGCAACCGCTCCGCAGGCGTTAGTGTGGGCCGCTGACGAGGCACGCCACCAGGCCAGGCTCCAGGGCCGGGACCAGATGGTCGAGTAGAATCGCCGTCTGATCAGCGACATTCGGGAGAATCGCCATCGTGAAGGTACGCAAGGCCGTGATCCCGGCGGCCGGGCTCGGGACCCGCTTCCTCCCGGCGACCAAGGCGCAGCCCAAGGAGATGCTGCCCCTGGTCGACAAGCCCTCGATCCAGTACGTGATCGAGGAGGCCGTGGGGGCCGGGATCGAGGACATCCTGATCGTCACCGGCCGGGGCAAGCAGGCCATCGAGGACCACTTCGACCGCTCGGTCGAGCTCGAGCAGCTGCTCGCCGACAAGGGCGACGACGACAAGCTGGAGCTGGTCCGGCACATCTCCGACATGGCCCAGGTCCACTACATCCGCCAGAAGGCCCCGCTCGGCCTCGGCCACGCCGTCAGCGTGGCCGAGCAGCACGTCGGCAACGAGCCGTTCGCCGTCCTGCTGGGCGACGACGTCATCGACGAGAGCGAGAAGCTGCTGTCGGACCTGGTCACCAGCTTCGAGCGCCACGGCTCCAGCGTGGTCGCGACCATGGAGGTGGAGCGCTCCCAGATCAAGGACTACGGCTGCGTCGCCCCGGCCGACGAGCTCGAGCCGGGGCTGTTCCGGATGGCCGACATCGTCGAGAAGCCGGACCCCGAGGAGGCCCCCTCGACCATGGCCGTGATCGGCCGCTACGTCCTGCACCCGGAGATCTTCGACGCCCTGCGGGCCACCAGGCCCGGGGCCGGCAACGAGATCCAGATCACCGATGCCCTCAGGCGCCTGATCCAGGGCTCCGAGCGCGGCGTGCTGGCCTACGTCTTCACCGGGACCCGCTACGACGCCGGGAACAAGAACGACTACCTGCGGGCGACGGTCGAGCTGGCCGCCGGCCGCGACGACATCGGCCCGGAGTTCGTGGCCTTCCTGCACCGGTTCGTCGGCGACCTCGACCGCCAGGCCGAGGCACGGGGGCCGGCGAGGCACTAGCATCGCCCCATGGCAGACGTCTTCCCTCCCGACCGGCCGAACCCGCCCGACCTGGTGCCGTTCGCCGAGGCGCGGGCGGCCGTGCTGGAGCGGCTGGCTCCGCTGCCGGTCCGGGAGGTGGCCCTGGCCGGCGCCCTCGGCTGCGTCCTGGCCGAGGACATCGCCGCCGCCGAGGACCTGCCGCCGTTCGCCAACTCGGCCATGGACGGCTTCGCGGTCCGCGGAGCCGACCTGGCCGGCGCTGGCGAGGACGCCCCGGTCGCGCTCAGGATCACCGGGGAGGTCTTCGCCGGGACCGGTCGGCTGCCCACCGTCGAGGCCGGGGCCGCCGCCCGCATCATGACCGGCGGGGCGCTGCCCCCGGGGGCGGACACGGTGGTGCCGGTCGAGCAGACGGCCGTCGAGGGCGACACCGTGCTGGTCCGCCTCGACCCCGGCCCTGGCCGGTTCGTGCGCGAGGCCGGCGAGGACGTCCGCCACGGCAGCGTCGTGCTGGAGCGGGGACGGGTCCTGGACCCGGCGGCCGTCGGCATGCTCGCCTCCGTCGGCCGCAAGGCCGTGCTCGTCCATCCCCGCCCCCGGGTCACGGTGGTGTCCACCGGCGACGAGCTGGTCGACCCGGGCGACCCGCTCGGGCCCGGCCAGATCCGCGACTCGAACTCCTGGCTGCTGGTCGCCCAGGCCCACTCGGCCGGGGCCGAGGCCTTCCGCTGCGGGCGGCTGCGCGACGACCCGGTGGCCCTGCGGCGGGGGTTCGCGCTGGCCGCCGCCGAGGGCGACCTCGTGGTCACCTCCGGTGGGGTGTCGGTGGGGGAGCGCGACTACACCAGGCAGGCCCTGGCGGAGCTGGGGGACGTGCGCAGCTTCCGGGTGGCCATGCAGCCGGGCATGCCCCAGGCGTTCGGGTTCGCCGCCGGGACCCCGCTGTACGGGCTGCCGGGCAACCCGGTGTCCTGCTTCGTGGTCTTCGAGACGCTGGTCCGCCCGGCACTGCGCCGGCTCGCCGGGCACGCCGACGACCGGCTCGACCGGCCCCGGGTCGTGGCCCGCCTCGGCGGGCCGGTCCGCAGCCCGCCCGGCAAGGTCTCGTTCCTGCGGGTCCGGCTCGAGGTGGGCGACGAGGGCCTGGTCGCCGGGCTCACCGGCAACCAGGGCTCCGGGGTGCTCTCCTCCTGTGTCGCCGCCGACGGGCTGGCCGTCGTCCCGGCCGAGCACCGCGAGCTGCCCGCCGGCTCGCCCGTCCAGGTGGTCCTGCTGCGGGAGGACATGGCGTGGGTGAGCTGAGCCACCTCGACGACCAGGGCGCGGCCCGGATGGTCGACGTCTCGGCCAAGCCCGAGACCGAGCGGGTGGCCACCGCCGGCTGCCGGGTCGTGCTCGCCACCGAGACCCTGCAGCTGCTCGCCTCGGCCGGGCTCCCCAAGGGCGACGCCCTGGCCGTGGCCAGGGTCGCCGGGATCATGGGGGCCAAGCGCACCCCGGACCTGATCCCGCTGTGCCATCCGCTGCCCATCACCGGGGTCGAGGTCGACCTCGACCTGGAGGCCGAGGCCGTCCGCGTCACGGCCACCGTGCGCACCACCGGCCGCACCGGGGTCGAGATGGAGGCGCTGACCGCCGCCGCCACCGCCGCCCTGACCCTGTACGACATGGTCAAGGGGGTCCAGCGGGACGTCCGGGTCGAGGACCTGCGCCTGCTGGCCAAGCGCGGCGGCCGCTCCGGGGAGTACGTGGCCACCCGGAGGGGTCCGGAGAACCCCAAGGGGGTGCCCCGATGAATCAGGCCGACCTGGACGGGGTCCGGGTCGGCGTCCTCACCGTCAGCGACCGGGTCGCCACCGGGGCCAGGGACGACGCCGGCGGGAGCGCCCTGTGCGAGCTGCTCGAGGGCGCCGGGGCGGTGCTGGTCTCGCGGGCCGTGGTGCCCGACGAGCGCGAGCCGATCACCGCCGCCCTGCGGGCCATGACCGACGAGGCCGACGTGGTCCTGACCACCGGCGGCACCGGCCTCGGCCCCCGCGACGTCACCCCCGAGGCGACCCGCGCCGCCCTCGACCGCGAGGCCCCCGGCATCGCCGAGGCCCTGCGCCACGCCAGCCTGGCCATCACCCCGTTCGCCATGCTGTCCCGGGCCACCGCCGGCCTGGCCGGCCGGACCCTGGTCGTCAACCTGCCCGGCAACCCCAAGGCCGTCCGCGAGGAGTGGTCCGTCCTCGCCCCGGTCCTGGCCCACGCCATCGCCACCGCCCGCGGTCCCGTCCCCGACGAGAGCCACCACCACCCCCCCGACCCCGGGCCCGCGTGACCCTCCGGGATCGTTGATCCTGCATATCGGCCGTGCTACGTTGCCCGGGCCCTGCCGGCCGAGAGAGGGTGAGACCGTGAGCCTCGCCGTGTTCGCGCTCGTGGTCGTGATCTGGGTCGTGCTGCTGGTCCCCCTCGCCCGTCGCGGCCGCGCCGAGCTGGCCGCCGAGGCCTCCGAAGGAGGGTCGCGGCTGCGCGGCGGCGGCGCCCGACCCTGGACCGGCGGCGACCTCCCGGCCGAGCCCACCGACGAGGACCTGGAGGCGGCCGCCGCGGCCGCCCTGCTGGCCCGCCGCCGGGCCGCCGCCCGGCGGGCCGCGACCCGGCGCCGCCGGGTCCTGCTCCTGCTGGTCGCGGCCACGGCCGCCGGGTCGCGGGCCTGGGCGGTGCTCGGCGGGCGCTGGTGGCTGGCCGCCGCCGCGGCCGCCCTGCTGCTGGCCGGCTACCTGCTCACCCTGCTCAGCCTCGGCGGGCGTCGCTCCCGGCGGCGCCGAGCCCTGGCCGCCAGGGCCGAGCCCGCCCTGGCCACCCTGTGGGTCCCGCCGGCCTCCTGGGGTGGCCAGGTGCCCCTGTCCACCGAATGAGCCTCGCCGAGGCCGCCGCTGGGCTGCGGGCCCGCCTCGACGCCAAGCACCGGGCTCGCGAGATCGGCCTCCGCAACGCCCGCCAGGCGGTGCGCTGCTCGGCCAACGCCATCCGGGCCGCTCACCGGACCGAGCTGGAGCGGGCCGGCGAGCTGCTGGCCGAGGCCGGGGAGCTGCTGGAGGTCGCCTCCTCGGTACTGGCCGCCCACCCCGAGGTGCTCTACGCCGGGTTCCTCCAGGACGCCCAGAAGGAGTACGCCGAGGCGCTGGCCACCCGGGCGCTGGTCGCCGGCGACCCGGTGCCGCCGCCCGAGGACGTCGGGGTCGGCGACGCCCCCTACCTCAACGGGCTGGCCGAGACGGTCGGCGAGCTGCGCCGCCACCTCCTCGACGTGCTCAGGGCCGGGGACGTGGCCAGGGCCACGGCGCTGTTCGCGGCCATGGAGGAGATCCACGCCCTGCTGGCCGACCTCGACTACCCGGACGCGATCACCGGCAACCTGCGCCGCTCCACCGACGTGGCCCGGTCGATCATCGAGCGCACCCGCAGCGACCTCACCCTGACCGTGATCCAGCGCGACCTGGCCGACGCCCTGCGCCGCCCGCCGCCGGGGAGCCAGCCGTGACGGCGCCCGGCCCGCTGGACCGCCCGGAGGACCGCCCCGGGCTCCACGGGGGGTTCACCAGGCTGGTCGGGCTGCGGTTCGAGGAGGTCTCCAAGGACCGGGTGGTGCTCACCTGTCCGGTCACCCCGGACCTGCTCCAGCCGTACGGCCTGGTCCACGGCGGGGTCCACGCCACCCTGGCCGAGACCGCGGCCAGCCTGGCCGGGGCGCTGTGGTTCGCCGACCGGGGCAAGGTGGTCGGCGTCTCCAACCACACCGACTTCCTGCGGGCGGTGCGCGGCGGCGAGCTGCGCGCCGAGGCCACCCCGCTGGCCCGTGGCCGCACCACCCAGCTGTGGCAGGTGGAGATCGGCGACGACCAGGGCCGGCTGGTCGCCCACGCCAAGGTCAGGCTCCAGAACGTGGCCGAGGCGCCCTAGCCGTCGGCGACGGCCACGAACACGTCCACGGCCGAGCCCCCCGGGTAGTGGACCTCCAGGTCGGCCGTGAACGCCCGGGCCAGCGGGGCGTGCTCGAAGAACTCCGCGATCCTGGTCCAGGTCGCGGCCAGCGCCTCCGGCATCGGGCCGCGGGCGGCGAACACCAGGTAGGCGCCGGCAGGGACGGTCACCGCGGCCATGCCCGCCGGCACCTCGCCCTGGCCCGTCACCTCGGCGCCGACCAGGCAGCGGAACCGCCGGCCGCCGTCGCCGTCCTGGTAGTCGCTGTAGACCGCGCATGCGGTGCGGGTCCCGGCGCGGTCGGGGATGCGGTCGCCCAGCCGGTCGGCCTCGAACCGCCGCCACAGGGCAGGCACGGCGGCGGTGGCCGGGTCGGCCTCTCCCAGGCTGGAGGTCGGCGCCTGGATGCCGACGACCCGCGCCTCGGCCCGACGAACCCGCTCCGGTCTCACCGTGCCCCTTCCACCGCTCCTGTCCCCGGAGGACGGCCAGCATACCCGGCCACCGTTCCCCGACCCGGTTGATAGGCTCCACCACATGCGGTGGCTGGAGCACTACGACCAGGGGATGCCGGAGACGCTCGGGCCGTACCCGGAGCGGACCCTGCTGGACGACCTGGCCGACGCGGTGGCCCAGCGGCCCCAGGCCCCGGCCGCGCTGTTCAAGGGGCGCACGGTCAGCCACGGCGAGCTGGACCGGCTCAGCGACGCGTTCGCGGCCGCCCTGGCCGGGCTCGGGGTGGCCAAGGGCGACCGGGTGGCGCTGCTGCTGCCCAACTGCCCCCAGTTCCTGCTCTGCGAGCTGGGCGCCTGGAAGGCGGGGGCGGTCGTCCACCCGCTGAACCCCATCTACACCGAGCAGGAGCTCCAGGTGGCGCTCGGACGGACCGGGGCCGAGACGGTCGTGGTCCTCACCCCGTTCTACGGCCGGGTCAAGGCGGTCCAGCCGCGCACCGCCCTCACCAGGGTCGTGGCCACCAACGTGAAGGAGTACCTGCCGGCGCCGCTGCGGGTGCTGTTCACCCTGGCCAAGGAGCGCAAGGACGGCCACCGGGTACGGCTCCAGGAGGACGACCTGTGGCTGGGCGGCCTGCTGGACCGCCACCGGGACGCCCCCCGGCCGGACGTGCCGGTGGCGCCCGAGGACCCGGCGGTCATCCTGATGAGCGGTGGCACCACCGGCACGCCCAAGGGCGTCGTCGGCCTGCACCGCCACTACACGATCACCGGCCGGCAGCTCACGACCTGGCTCCAGGCCGGCACCGCGCCCTGGGACGACGTCATCATGGCCGCGCTGCCGCTGTTCCACTCCTTCGCCAACATCGGCATCCAGAGCGTCGCCCTGCGCAACCACAACGCGATCGCGCTGGTCCCCAACCCACGCGACCTCGACGACCTGCTGGACACTATCGCCAAGACCCGCCCGGCCGCCTTCAGCGGCGTGCCGACGCTGTTCAACGCCCTGCTGCACCATCCACGGGTGCGGGCCGGCAAGGTCGACCTCAGCTCCGTCAAGGTCTGCTTCTCGGGGGCGGCGCCGCTGCTGGCCGAGACCAAGCGGCGCTTCGAGGAGTTGACCGGCGGACGCATCGTCGAGGGCTACTCGCTCACCGAGGCCATGCTGGCCTGCGCCGTCAATCCCGTGGAGGGGCCGAACAAGATTGGCTCGGTCGGCATGCCCCTGCCCGACGTCGAGATGCGCATCGTCGACCCGGCCGGCGCCCGGCTGCCGGCGGGCGAGGTCGGCGAGGTCCTCATCAGGGCGCCGCAGCTGATGGCCGGCTACTGGGACGACCCGGAGGAGACGGCCGCCACCGTCAGGACCTCCGACGGCCAGCGCTGGCTGTACACCGGCGACCTCGGCTACCTGGACGACGACGGCTACCTGTTCATCGTCGACCGCATGAAGGACCTCATCAAGACGCACGGCTACCAGGTCTGGCCACGGGAGATCGAGGAGGTGCTGGCCAGCCACCCGGCGGTGGCCGAGGTCGGCGTGGCCGGGGTGCCCGACGAGGCCAAGGGCGAGGTGGCCAAGGCGTGGGTGGTGCTGCGGCCCGGCCGGCAGGCCGCCGCCGAGGAGCTGCGGGCGTTCTGCCGCGAGCGCCTCGCCCCCTACAAGGTGCCGGCCACGGTCGAGTTCCGCGCCGAGCTGCCGAAGTCGATGGTCGGCAAGGTGCTGCGGCGGGCCCTCACCGCCGAGTCCGGGCCAGCTCCTTGACCCGGGTCATCAACTTGCACGGGTCGAACGGCTTGACCACCAGATCGTCGGCGCCGGCCTGGCGGGCGACCTCCTGGTCGGCGGTGATGAAGTTCGCGGTGAGCAGGATCACCGGGATGCCCATCCCGCGGTCGTCGGCCCGCAGCCGCTCGCAGACCGTGTAGCCGTCGATCCGCGGCATCACCACGTCCAGGAGGACGACGTCCGGCTGGAGTTCGAGAGCCTTGGTGAGCGCCTCCTGGCCGTCGCGCGCGGTCACCACCTGGAAGCCCTCGAGGCGGAGGTTGACCTCGACGAAGCGGACGATGTCGGCATCGTCGTCGGCCACCAGCACGGTCCCGGCCAGCATGGGCTCCTTCCCTCACGGCCCGGTACGGTCTCTCGTCGTGTGGCCGATCCTCTCACCCGGGACGGACGGGTTGCACCGAGCGAGCGGAAATGGCCGAACTGCCGGACACTGGACTGGACTGGACTGGAC
>Ga0075423_10007558_pt1 | contig 10273 bp, 10 predicted proteins | sample SoiMethybrSBSTD2_FD_80114 | JGI IMG/M metagenome (GOLD analysis project Ga0075423, IMG submission 80114) | Bulk soil microbial communities from a Populus tree surrounding site in Tennessee, USA - Soil MetaG P. TD hybrid SBSTD2 | ecosystem: Environmental > Terrestrial > Soil > Tree plantation...
CGAACTACATCGCGCCGCCGCTGAGGGGGATCAATCGCATGCCCATTGATTTCGAGTACGTGAGAACAGAAGCTTGACCGCACGATGACACGGGCCGCTGGCGCGGCTGACACGTCGTGCAGCGCGAAGCGCTCCCGCGAAGCGGGCGGGGGCCGTGGCAAGCGACAGAGGGAGCGCCCAGTCTTGAGCTCAGCGACCATCACCGCCAATCAGCTCTTCATCAACAACGAATGGCGCCCCTCGTCTTCCGGCCGGACGATGGACGTGGTGAATCCTGCGACGGAAGACGTGATCGCGGAGGTGCCGTCGGCGGACGCGAGCGACGTCGATCGTGCGGTCGCGGCCGCGCGCGCCGCGTTCAGCGGCCCGTGGAGCAGGCTCTCGGCCCGCGAGCGCGGACGGCTCGTGCGGCGGCTCGGCGATCGGCTGATGGAGCGCGCAGATGAGGTCGCGCGCCTCGAGACGCTGCACAACGGCAAGCCGATCAGCGAGTCCCGGCACATCGAGATCCCGGCGGCCGCCGAGTGCTTCGAGTATTACGGCGGCTGGTCCGACAAGGTGATGGGGGAGACCATCCCCGTCAAGGGCAACCACCTCACCTACACGCTTCGCGAGCCCGTGGGCGTCGTCGCGGCGATCGTGCCCTGGAATTTTCCGCTGCTGCTCGCGGCGTGGAAGGTCGCTCCCGCGCTGGCGTGCGGCAACACCGTCATCCTGAAGCCGGCCAGCCAGACGCCGCTGACCGCGCTCGCGCTCGGCGAGCTCGCGCTCGACGTCGGCTTTCCGCCCGGCGTGCTCAACGTGATCACCGGCGCGGGCGCGACTGTCGGGCAGGCGCTGGTCGAGCATCCCGGCATCGACAAGATCGCGTTCACCGGCGACACCACCACCGGCAAGTCGATCATGCGGAGCGCCGCGGACACGCTGAAGAAGATCACGCTCGAGCTCGGCGGCAAGTCCCCCAACATCGTGCTGGGCGACGCGGACATGGACGCCGCGATTCGCGGCGCGACGATCGGCATCTTCTACGGCAAGGGCGAGGTCTGCGCCGCAGGCTCGCGGCTGCTCGTCGATCGCGCGATCAAGGACGAGTTCCTCGACAAGCTGACCGCGCGGGTCCGGAAGATGGTCCCCGGCGATCCGATGGACCCGAAGACCCGCTTTGGCGCGATCTCGTCGCGCAAGCAGCTCGACACGGTGCTGCGCTACATCGACACCGGCAAGACCGAAGGCGCCGCGCTTCTCACCGGCGGCGAACGCGCCGACATCGGCACCGGCAAGGGCTACTTCCTGCAGCCGACGGTCTTCGCGGACGTCAAGCCGGAGATGACGATTTCACGGGAGGAGATCTTCGGCCCGGTCCTCGCGACCATCGACTTCGCCGACCTGGACGAGGCCATCGCCACGGCCAACGACACCCCCTACGGCCTGGCCGCCGGCGTCTGGACGCGCGACATCAAGAAGGCGCACTACGTGGCCCGCCAGCTCCAGGCAGGAACGGTCTGGGTGAACACCTACAACGTCTACGACACCGCCGCCCCGTTTGGCGGCTACAAGCAGAGCGGCTTCGGCCGCGAGATGAGCGCGCACGCGCTGGAGCATTACACGCAGGTCAAGTCGGTGTGGGTGGATCTGTCGTAGTCGCGGGTTCGCGGTTCGCGTGCTCGCGGGATCGAGGCTCGGGGTGCGGGGCTCGGGGCTCGGGGCTCGGCTAGGCCGGGGTTCTCAGAGGCAACGGGACAATCGCAATGGCTGGTTGCCCCTGAGTACTACCGGCTTTGCCGAGCCCCGAGCCCCGAACCCCGAGCCCCGACGATTTCCACCAGTACTTGCATCGCCCGCTCCACCTCCTCCTCCGTGTTGTAGAAGTGCGGCGACATCCGGATCCCCGCGTCGGGCCGGTAATCGACGATGACGTCACGGCGGATCAGCTCCTGAGTCACCGCGTAGCCGTCCGGCACGTCGACGATCACCGCGCCGGCGCGCTCGGCATCCAGGTCTGGTGTGTTGACCCGAAAGCCGGCCGCCTTCGCGTCCTCGATCAGGCGGCGCGTGAGATGCAGGGAGCGGGCGCGGATGGCGTCGATGCCGATGCTCGCGACGATCTCGTAGCCCGCCCTCGCGGCGTACAGCGCGGGCACGTTCGGTGTTCCGCTCTGGAAGCGTTCGGGCGCATCGGCGTAGCGGATGGCGGCGGCTTCGAACGCGAACGGCTCGGCGTGCGCGGCCCAGCCGACGAAGGCGGGTTCGAGGGTCGGTGCAAGATCGGGGCGCACGTACAGGTATCCGGCGCCCGGCCCGCCGCACAGCCATTTCACTGACCCGCCAACGGCGAAGTCCGCGCCGAGCGCCTGGAGATCGATCGGGATCACCCCGGCCCCCTGGTAGATGTCGAGAATCACGTGCGCCCCGACCCGGTGCGCTTTGTCGATCACCGCACGCGCATCCTGGATGTAACTGCTGCGGAACAGCACCAGCGACAACGGGACCAGGATGGTCCGCTCGTCGATGGCGTCGAGCAGTCGCTCGAGATTCGTCCGAATCCCGTCGTCGGCTGGCACCACGACCACGTCCGCGCCGTAGCGGCGGAAACCTTCGAACACGTAGATGTTGGTCGGGAACTCGAGACTGGTGAGCACGATCTTCCGGCGCGCGCCGTCGTAGCGGAAGCACGACCCGACGATCGCCTGCGCCACGCTCGCGTTCTGGTGCATCGAGATCGACCCGGGCGGCGCACCGATGATCGGCGCGAGCAGATCGCCGACAGTCCGGCCCATCTCCCACCACCCTTCCGACCAGGCCCGAACACCGCGCGTCATCCAGGTGTCGGCAAACGCCTGGATGCTGTCGACCGCCGCACGCGGCATGGCGCCGAGCGAGTGGCTGACCAGATAGGTGCAGGTGTCGAGAATAGGGAATTCAGCGCGGCGGATGGCCGTCATTTCGGCAACGCGAACGCCACATACACCCCGCCGCGCGGCCCCCTCGACTTTCCTCCGCTCGCCGCGATGACGACGAACTGCCGGCCGCCGCTCTCGTAAGTGGCCGGCGTCGCGTTGCCCGAGAAGGGCAGCGTGGTCTCCCACAACAGCTTCCCGGTGGCCTTGTCGTAGGCGTGGAACTTGCGGTCGTGGTTGGTGGCGCCGATGAACAGCAGGCCGCCCGCGGTGACGATCGGTCCGCCGTAGTTCTCGGTGCCCGTGTTCTTCAGCCCCTTCTCCGCGAGCTCGGGGTATTCGCCGAACGGGATCTTCCAGGCGTACTCGCCGGTGTTCAGGTTGATGGCGTTCAACGTGCCCCAGGGCGGCGCCACCGCAGGGTAGCCGTCGGGATCGAGGAACTTGGGGTACCCGGTGAAGCGGTACTTTTCGTAGGTCGGCGTGATGACCGGCGCGTCGGTGGGCACGTCCTCGCCGGTGAGCAGATACTGGACGATCGCGTTGAGGGCCGACGACTGCAGGCTGTTGAACGCCGGCATCCGGCCCGATCCCTTCTGGATCACCGCGAGGATGTCCGCGCGCGACTTGCGTTCCGCAATCCCGATCAACGATGGCAGCGACGGCGGGGTGCCCTGCCGATCGTCGCGATGACACGCCGCGCAGTCGCGCAGATACAACGCCTTGCCGCTCTGGCCGGCATCATCGGGCGCCAGCAATCCCGTCCAGGCGAGATCGTTCGCGTTCACGTAGTAGAGCGCGGTCTCCGGGTCGAACGCCTGGCCGCCCCATTCCGCGCCGCCGTCATAGCCCGGGAACACCACGGTTTTCTGCCCGACCCGCAGCGGCGTGAACGGCCCTTCGCTGCGCATCGCGGCAAACTGCTCGAGCGCCCAGGCGTGCGCCTCCGGCGTGCGGGTCGTGAGCAGATCCTTCGTCAGCAGCTGCCGCGAAAACGGCGCGGGCTTCGTGGGGAACGGCTGCGTATCGGCCGCGACCTCGCCCGGCACATCGCTCGCCGGGACCTTGCGGTATTCGATCGGGAAGAGCGGCTTGCCGTTGGCCCGATCGAAGAGAAAGAGGTAGCCCTGCTTGGTGGTCTGCGCGACCGCCTGGATCGTCCGGCCGTTGTGCCGCACGGTCACGAGGTTGGGCGGAGACGGCGGATCGCGATCCAGGATGTCGTGCCGCACCAGCTGGAAGTGCCAGATCCGCTTGCCGGTCGCGGCATCGAGCGCGAGCAGCGAGTTGGCGAACAGATTGTCGCCGAGGCGATTGGCGCCGTAGAAATCGGACGCCGCCGAGCCGGTCGGCATGTAGACGATCCCGCGCGCCTCGTCGAGCGCCATGCCGGCCCAGTTGTTCGCGCCGCCGTTGTATTGCCACGAGTCCTTCGACCACGTCTCGTACCCGGTCTCGCCCGGATGCGGGATCGTGTGGAAGATCCAGCGCAGCCGCCCGGTCCGCACGTCGTACGCGCGGATGTGGCCCGGCGATCCGGGCAGCCCTTCGTTCACGCGCCCGCCGATGATCAGCAGATCCTTGTAAATCGCCCCCGGCGTCGTCAGCCTGACGGACTGCCCCTTTTCCTCGCGCCCGAGATCCTGCCGCAGATCGATCCGGCCGTCGGCGCCGAAGCTGGCGATCGGCGTGCCCGTCTTCGCGTCGAGCGCGTAGAGGTACTCGCCGATGGGCGCGAAGATCCGCGCCGGCGCCGATCCGTCCGCCTTCGCCAGGGCTCCTGCGGACACGTCGCCGGGCCAGTACATGACGCCGCGATTCGGTCCGCGGCCCTGCAGCTTCGCGTCGAACGTCCACACCGGCTTGCCGGTCGCGGCATCCAGTGCCAGCACGCGCTGGGTTGGCGAGTACGCGTAAAGAATGTTCCCGACCACGATCGGCTGGGTCTGGAGGTCGCCGCCTTCGCCGGTGTCGTAGGTCCACGCCACCTGCAGCGTCGAGACGTTCCGGCGAGTGATCTGCGTCAGGCTCGAGTAGCGCAACTGCTCCGGACCTCCGCCGTACGACGCCCACGTGCTGTAGGGCCGAGGCTGTCCGGCGCGCTGTGCGGCGACGGCAAACGTCACCGTGACGGCGAGCGCGGCGACGACGGGCAAGCGATGCAGGGTGGTCATCCGTGCTAGTCTCCGGTGAAGAGCTTATCCGGTTGCGGCGTGAAAGGGAGCGCCTGCGATCTCCGAGGGAGAACGACCGTGAAGATACTGCAGCGGTTCGAACCGTACGCCTATGCGTTCCTGCGCATCGTGGCGGGATTCCTCTTCCTCTTTCACGGCCTGCAGAAGTTCGGTCTGCTCGGCGGTCAGATGGTTCCGCTCACGTCGAGGCTCGGGGCGGCCGCTGTCATCGAGACCGTCGGCGGTCTGCTGATCATGGTGGGCTTCGCGACCTCGCCGGTGGCGCTTCTGTGCAGCGGTGAAATGGCGTTCGCGTACTTCACGGCGCACCAGCCCCGGGGCACCTGGCCGATCCAGAACGGCGGCGAGCTGGCCGCACTGTATGCGTTCATCTTTCTCTACATCTCGACCCGTGGCGGCGGGATGCTGAGCATCGGCGGCGGCAGGTGATCCGTCCGACGCGGCGTGCATTCGTGCAGGCGGCCGCAGCGCCGGTGATCGCCGGCGCCGGCCTGTCCCGAGCCGCCGAGATCCAGCCAGCGCGTGCCGCCGACCTGACCGCGCAGCAGCTGATCGATCGGATCCGCGGCGCGGTGGGGATCCCGTGGAAAGAGAAGACGATCGACGGCTTCAAGGCCGGCGACCCGGCGACGGTGCTGACCGGTGTCGCGGTGACCGTAGCCGCGAGGCTCGACACTCTGAAGCGCGCCGCCGCGGCGGGCTGCAATCTGGTGATCGCGCAGGAGCCGGTGTTCTACGGCGCCAACGACGAGCCCGGCAATCGCGCCACCGACGCCGTCTACCTCGCGAAGAAGGCCTACATCGAACAGGCGAAGCTGGTGCTGTGGCGGTTTGCGGATCACTGGAACGCGCGCCAGCCGGATCCACGGGTCGCCGCGCTCGCCGAGGCGTTGTCCTGGCCTGCGGCTTCGAACATCGGCGAAGGGATCTACAGAATTCCCGAAACGTCGTTGTCGGCGCTGATGACCCACATCCGCTCGCGTCTCGGCGTGCGCGGCGGGATGCGGCATGTCGGCCCACCCGACCTGCGAGTGCGGACCGTGCTGCTCAGTCCAGGCACGACGGATCTGCCGTCCACGGTCGCGCGGCTGTCAGGGGCGGACGCGATCGTCGCCGGGGAACCGCGCGAGTGGGAGGTCGTGCCGTACGTGCTGGACGCGCGCGAGAACGGCGCCGCGAAGGCGCTGATTGCGGTGGGCCGGATCGTCTCGGAAGAGCCGGGCATGCGCGCGTGCGCCGCCTGGGTCCGCACGCTGGCCCCGAGCCTGCGGGTCGAGCCACTGCCGGTCGGCGATCCCTACTGGAGCGCCTCGTCGTGACCGCGCAGGAAATCGTCTCCCGCATCCAGCAGCAGCTCGCCGGCCAGAAGATCAACTGGCGCACCGAGACCGTCGACACCTTCAAGGCCGGCGATCCCGAGACACCGGTCGCGGGGATCGCGACGACCGGGATGGCCACCTTCGGCGTCCTGAAACGCGCCGCGAAGGCGAACCGGAACTTCGTGATCACCCACGAGCCGACCTTCTACAACCACCAGGATGTGACCACGGCGCTCGCGCAGGATCCGACCTACATGGCCAAGCAGCGGTTCATCAGGGAGAACCGGCTCGTCGTGTGGCGCTTTCACGATCACGCGCACATGCTGCGCCCGGATCCGCTCGTGGCCGGGTCGGCGCGCGCGCTCGACTGGACGACGTACGCATCGCCGAACGAGCCGCGTATCTACGTGCTGCCGCCGACGACGCTCGGCGCGCTCGCCGCCGAGGTCACCCGCCGGTTGAACGGCCGCGCCATCCGTGTGTCGGGCGATCCCTCGATGAAGGTCACCCGGGTCGCGCTCGGCCCCGGCTACGGCGTGCCCGCGCTGACGACCGCGGTCGATGTGGCGGTTGGCGGGGAAGCGTCGGAGTCCGGCGGAAACGCGGAGTACATCGCCGACGCCATGGCCGCCGGCCAGCCGAAGGGCATGATCGTGCTCGGCCACATGCTCTCCGAGGACTTCGGCATGCGCGAGGTCGGCGACTGGCTGCGCGGCTTCCTCACCGAGGTCCCGATCGACTGGATCCCGGCGGGCGAGCCGTTTGAATAAGCGTTACGTGCTGTGTGCTACGTGCTATGTGCTACGTGCGGGGATGGCAGGTGCTCGGCGCACGCAGCACGCAGCACGTAGCACGCAGCACGTAGCACGCAGCACGTAGCACGCAGCACGTAGCACGTAGCACGTAACACATAGCACCCTCACCTCTGACCCCCATGATTCACGTCGAAAACCTGATGAAGACCTACGGCGAGGTCAAGGCCGTCAACGGTGTGTCGTTCGACGTCACCGCCGGCGAGATCTTCGCGTTTCTCGGCCCCAACGGCGCGGGAAAGACGACCACCATTCAGATGCTGACCACGCTGGTCAGACCGGACAGCGGCCGGATCGAGATCGACGGCCTCGATCCGCGGACACGGCCGCACGACGTCCGCCGCCGCTTCGGGATCGTCTTCCAGGATCCCAGCCTCGACGGCGAGCTGACCGCGTACGAGAACATGGAGCTGCACGGCGTGCTCTACCACGTGCCGCGGCGCACCCGCCACGAGCGGATCGAGCGGCTCCTCGGCATCTTCGAGCTCTGGGACCGGCGCGACACGTACGTCAAGAAGTTCTCGGGCGGCATGAAGCGGCGGCTGGAGATCGCCCGCGGCCTGCTGCACACGCCGCGGATCCTGTTCCTCGACGAGCCCACCCTCGGCCTCGATCCGCAGAGCCGCAACCAGCTCTGGACGCAGGTCAAGCACCTCAACGAGACCGAACAGGTCACCGTCTTCCTGACCACGCACTACATGGACGAAGCCGACCGCGTCGCCCACCGCATCGCGATCATCGATCACGGCCGCATCGTCGCCAGAGGGTCGTCCGCCGAGCTGAAGGCGCAGACCGGCACGGACTCGCTCGAAGGCGCGTTCCTGAAGCTCACCGGCTCGACCATCCGCGACGAGCGCGCGGATGCGGCCGATCAACTGCGGCAGATGGCGAAGATGTGGAGGCGATGACGTGAGCGCGATTTACATCCTGTGGCTGCGCGAGCTGAAGCGGTACTCGCGATCGCGGGCGCAGATCCTCGCCTCGCTCGGCCAGCCGCTGCTCTATCTGCTGGTGCTGGGATTCGGCCTCGGGCCGGTGTTCCAGCGGGCCGGGCAGGGGAGCTACCTGCAGTTCGTGGCGCCGGGCGTGATCGGCATGTCGGTGCTGTTCACGTCGATCTTCTCCGGCATCGGACTGCTGTGGGATCGCCAGTTCGGCTTCCTGAAGGAGACGCTCGTCGCGCCGGTGCCGCGGCTGCACATCATGATCGGCCGCACCCTGGGCGGCGCGTCGGTCGCGATGCTGCAGGGCCTGCTGATTCTCGTCGTCTGCCTGATCGCGGGATTCAGGCCGTCGAATCCGGCACTGCTCCCGATCGGCATCGGCGTGATGGCGCTCGTCGCGATCGTGTTCGCGGCGCTGGGCACGGCGATCGGCTCGACGCTGCAGAACATGCAGGGCTTTCAGCTGGTGATGAACTTCCTGGTGATGCCGATCTTCTTCCTGTCCGGCGCGCTGTTCCCGCTCGACGGCCTGCCCGCGGCCCTGGCCGTCATCACGCGGCTCGATCCGCTCACCTACGGCATCGACGGCCTGCGCGGCACGCTCATCGGCATGACGCACTTCGGCGTCGTCAGCGACATCGGCGTGCTGGCGGTCGTCGCCTCGGCGTTCATGGTGCTGGGGGCCTATTCGTTCTCGCGCATCCAGGTCTAGGAGGTAGGAGGTAGGAGGTAGGAGATAGGAGGTAGAAGGGAGAAGCTTCTCCCTTCTCCCCTGACACGCGGGCCTACTTGCGGGCGGCGACCTTCAGTTCGCCGAGCTTCGCGGCCATGTCCTCGGCGGACGTCGCGGGCTTGACCGCCTTGTCGATGTGAGTAATCCGGCCGTCCTTCCCGATGTAGAAGGTCCACCGGCTGGCGACGCCGCGCTGGTTCAGCACGCCGTACGCTTCCGCCGTCTTCTTGGTCGGATCGCTCAGCAGCGGGAAATCGGCCTTCTGTGATTCGGCGAACGCCTTGTTGCCCTTGTCGCCCTCGATCGGATCGACGCTGGCCATGAAATAGGTGACGTCGTACTTGCGGATGTCGGCGCCGTGTTCCGCCAGCGACTTGCACTCGATGGTGCAGCCCTGGGTGAAGGCCGCGGGGAACCACGCGAGCACGACTGCCTGTTTGCCGGCGTAGTCCGACAGCTTGTAAGTCTTGCCGTCCGACGCGCTCAGCTGGAAGTCCGGCGCCTTGTCCCCGACCTTGAGTTCTTCAGCCACGGCCTTGCCTCCGAGCGCGAGCAGACACAACGCAATCACGATGGACTTTCTCATCAACCCTCCTGCGGGTACTAGGACTGGAAAACACCGCCGACCGTTTCAATATTCCCGGAACGATTCGATCGCGTTTACGATTTTCACATGTCGAGCCTTCGAGATCCTCACGCCGGGCAACCGGTGCTGGCCATGGGCCCGAAGCCGGAAGAGGCCCGGCTCGCGCTGATCTGCGTCCACGGGCGTGGCGCCTCAGCGGAAGATATCCTCGGTCTCGCGCAGGAGCTCCGGCTGGACGACGTGGCGTACCTGGCGCCACAGGCGTCCAGCCAGACGTGGTATCCCTACTCGTTTCTCACGCCGATGGAGAAGAACGAGCCCGGCATCACGTCCGGTCTGGGCGTGATCGAGCGGCTCGTGGCGTTGCTCGCCGACCGCGGCCTGCCGCCTGACCGGGTGGGACTCCTCGGCTTCTCTCAGGGAGCCTGCCTCTCGCTGGAATACGCCGCGCGCCACGCCCGCCGGTATGCCGCGGTGATCGGGCTGAGCGGCGGGCTCATCGGGCCTCCCGGAACGCCCCGTGACTACGCCGGCTCCCTCGAGGGCACGCCTGTCTTCCTCGGCTGCAGCGACATCGATCCCCACATCCCACTCGAGCGCGTCCACGAATCCGCCGAGGTGTTCAGACGACTCGGCGCCACGATCGACGAGCGCATATACCCGAGGATGGCCCACACGGTGAACGCCGACGAGCTCGGGGCGATAGTGCAGCTGCTGAGGCCGTGACACGTGCTACGTGCGACGTGCGGGGTGCGACGTGCGGTGCCACGTGCTGCGTGCTCGGTGC
>Ga0075423_10007560_pt1 | contig 10273 bp, 12 predicted proteins | sample SoiMethybrSBSTD2_FD_80114 | JGI IMG/M metagenome (GOLD analysis project Ga0075423, IMG submission 80114) | Bulk soil microbial communities from a Populus tree surrounding site in Tennessee, USA - Soil MetaG P. TD hybrid SBSTD2 | ecosystem: Environmental > Terrestrial > Soil > Tree plantation...
CACCTGCTTCCAGGCCGGCAGCGAGACAGCACAAATCGCGCGCGGCGCCCGTGCCGAGCTTGGCGACCTCTACAACACGCAGGGAAAGCCCGAGGTTGGGCCGTTTGCCGCGAGATAACGTTTGCCCGTGACGCTTAAAGGCTGGCTTTCATCTCAGGACAAATGAAGAAGGGCCGCCCTCTCGAGGCGGCCCTTCCATTGTCAGACCGTGGTCCGGCTGACGCCGTGCCGTCGCACTAGGCGACGCGGACCTCGTGAGAGGCGAGGATCCAGTTCACGGATGCCGGCGACCGCGGCGATAGACAATGAGACACTGGATCACCTCCTTTCGGTTGTTAGCGACCCCCGCAATGTAGGGGGCGATTCTTGATTCTGGAAGGTCGAATTTTGCTCATTTTCAGGCGTTTGGCAGCCCAGCGAGTGGGCTTGCCATGAAAGCGACAGAAATATGAATCGAGGCTTGGTCTTTGGCCGCCCGGCGCCTTGATGTCTCGATCCCCCGCACGGGATAGCGACTTGGTGCCGCCTACTCGCCAGCGATGATCGCCCGCGTCTCCTCGACCACGTCCTTGGGCGTGGCGTAGAGATCGCCCAGCAGCGTCTCGATGCTCTGCCAGCGGATGTGCTCGACGTCGAGCTTCTTGGCTTTCATCTCGGCCAGCAGCGCCGGGTCGGCCATGGTGGCGTCGAAGGCCTTGCGCAGAGCGGCGGCGCGATCGGCCGGAATACCGGGCGGAGCCGCGAACGGACGACCAAGCGTCTGCGCATTGAGCACGAACTTGAAGATCTGCTTCTGCCGCTCGGTGGTCACAAACTCCATGATGGCGGGCACGTCCGGCAGCTCGGGTGAGCGCTCGAGCGCGAGCACATTGAGGAGCTTGATCTTCTTCTCCGCGACCCAATCCGGCTTCGAGATCTTGATGCTGGAATAGGCCCAGCCGCACCGCCCATCCAGCTCGCCGCGCTCCACCGCAAGGATGAGCTCGGCGCCGCCCGGATATCCAGACACCAGATGAATCTTGAGACCAAGAAGCTTCCTCAGGATCTTGGCATACATGTCCTCGTCGGAGCCGGGTCCGAGCCCGCCCAGGGTGAACTGGGTCTGTCTGGCATCGGCCATATTGTTGACCTTGGGATTGCCAAGGAGGCCGCAGACCGTGAGATCGCTGGCGCCGCTGCCAAGCCAGGTGAACTTGGTGGCATCGAAGGCCGCGCCGCTCGCCCCCACCAGCGGCTCGATCACGGGTGATCGGGTCAGCGAGATCACGGTACCGTCCTTGGGGGCGACGTTATAAAGGTGGTTGGCGGCCCGCATGCTGCCCGCTCCGGGCATGTTTTGCACGATGATGCGCGGCTGCCCTGGGATGTGCCGGCCGAGATGGTTGGCGACCACGCGGGCATAGAGATCGAAGCCGCCGCCCGACGAATAGCCGGCGATGAGCGTGACCGTGCGGTCCTTGTAGAAGTCTTCGACCGCATCGGCATGCGCGGGCAGCGTGAAGGCCGCGAGGAGAAGCCCGCTCAGGATGGTCAAACCGGGAACGCGCATTGTCGGGCTCCTCGCGCCTCAAGTGGCGCATTGAGATTGACGAGCAAAAGGCGGGCCAAATGCTCAAATGCTATTACGCCACTATTGAACCGCCGCGTGTGCCCGGTTCTGCACGTCCATGTTCACGAGATTGAGCGGGGATTCGGTTTCGTCCAGCATGCCCCAGCTCTTCACCCACTCGTAGGTGCGCTTGAGCTCGTCGGGCGGAATCGGCGCCGGATCGACCACCACAAGCCGTCCTTCGCGCAGATCTTGTGGCTTGAGCGTGCCGATCTCCGGATCGCGTGCTTTGTGATAATCGATGAAGTAGCGCATGTAGGCGCTCTTGTTCGCATTGATCCGGCGCACGGCCTCGCGCACCGCGCGGTTAAAGGCCGCGTAGGTTTCCGCATCGACCCGGTCGGAGGCGACCTCGGTTCCATGGAAGAACGCCGAGCAGATGGTGCGGCAGCCTTTCTTCTCGGCGAGCGTGATGTAGGGCTCGGTCAGCGTTGTGGCCTCGAGCTCACCCTTCATCATCAGATTGAAGCGATTGCGCGAGCCCGACGGCGCGCGACAGACGTTGATCTGGTCACGCGGCAGGAAACCTTCCAACAGATGCAGCGCGAGATAGTGCGTGCCGGCATAGAACGGCACGCCCACTGTGCGGCCGGCGAGTTGCTGCGGCGTGTAGACGGGCGAGTCTGGCCGCACAACGATCGCCGCATAGCTGATGATGGCGCGGCGTCCAACTTGGCGGCTGCCGACGCCGGTGGCGTCGGCGCGGCAGTAGTTGCCCCATTCGCAGGCGTTGTACATGTCGGCCTTGCCCTGCTCGAGCAGCTTGCCGTGGCTGGTGAACGGATCGGCGCCCTTCACATCGCGCAGCGACGTGTCGGCGGTCTTGACGCCGGCTTCGTCGCGATCGGCCCATTCGATCTGCAAGCCCTCGCCGGCGAACAGGCCTTCGTCAAAGGCCACGAGCTCCGGCAGGCCCTGGAACGGGGAGGTGGATTCGAGAACGAGCTTGCGCAGCATGTTTCCTCCTTCGCGGACGCTTCAAGGGCTTGGCTGGAGAATACTAGCCCGGCCCGGATGCGCAAAGACACCCAAAGATGGCAATGCTTGGCGCAGAAGCAGGCAGGTTGAACGGGCGACCGAAATCAGCGCGGGTTCCCTGAGGTGCTGCTGCCCGGAGCGAAGCCAAGCTTGCGTCCTGCCAGTGCCAGCTCGCAGCCTTCGCAATAGCGGGGGTCTTTGAAGTCGATCCAGTTGTGCGCGTAGATGTGCTCGGCGGGGATGCCGTAGCGCTCCTGCAGAAACGGCAACAGCGTGAGCCACGCCGTCATCTGCGCAGGCGTCACCGGCTTTGCCACATCGGGAAAGTTGCCGACGAATTCGACGCCGAGCGAGTTCGTTCTCACCACGACGTGATAGGTCTTGGAGTTGTCGATATATTTGTTGTCGTTGCGGTTGGCGCCGTCGCCATGGGTGGGGATCGCCGTCTCGGCGGTCGACCACAGCACGGTCCCATCGGTCTCCACCCAGATGGTGACGCCGCGCTTGGTCGGCTCTTTGTGCTGTTGCAGTGCCATCGACCGGGCCGTGCCCGGCGGCCCTTCGGTCTGATGAGCGATGATGTGCTTCCAATGACGCGCGTCGGCCGGGTTCCCGAGCGGATGCAGATACTCGATCGTGAGATTGGGAATGCGTGGCTCTCCCGATTGCCGTGCCAGCGCGGCCAAGTCGGTCGAGCCTTGCTGTGCAGCAGCTATTCCCAGGGCGGGGCCGAGCAGAAACTGCGACAGGATGATTCGCGTGACGTGATTGTGGCCGCGCATCTCTTTGTCCGGTGATACTCACCATCATAATATGGCGATTGCCGCCAAGAGTCTGATCTGATTCGACAATAGCCGATCATAGTGGCGTCCATGAAACCGATCGTAGTGGAGTCCGTCGCGGCGGCCCGTTGGCTCGGCAGAATCATGCTAGGTTCAATGCACGAATCAATAGAGGTCGCTCATGAACGTCATCGTCTTCGCTTCGCGCAAAGGCGGCTCGGGCAAGAGCACGCTGGCCGCCCACCTTGCTGCGCAGGCGCATAAACCGCCCTGTCGTGTGTTGATGCTCGATGCCGATCCGCAGGGATCGCTCACGCTCTGGCACAAGCTCAGGAGCAATGGTGAGCCGCCGCTTGCCGATGGCTCCAACAACCTGCCGGCAGCCGTGTTGCAGGCCGAGCGCGCCGGTTATGAGTGGGTCTTCATTGACACGCCGCCGAACGTGTCCGCGATCGTCGCCGAGGCCATCCAGGCGGCGACACTGGTCATTATTCCGGCGCGGCTCACGCTGTTCGATCTTGCCGCCATCAAGGAAACCATGGTGCTCTGCCGCCGGCTGAATAAGCCTTACGCGGTGGTGATCAACGGCGTGCCGCCGCGGCGCGACAACACGGAGTCGCCATTCGTGCGCGAGGCGCGCGCGGTGCTCGGTAGTCTCAACGTTCCGGTCTGGTCCGGCCAGATCACGCAGCGCAACGCCTTTTCGCTTGCACTGGCGGAAGGCGAGGGCGCTTCCGAATACGACAGCCAGTCGGAGGCGTCGCATGAGATCACCGCGCTGTGGGCGGCGATCGAGAAATCGGTGAAGGCCATTCACGGGGCCTACGAGGGCGCCGCGATGCATCGGGTCGCGGCCTAGGTTTCGGCCTGGCCTAGCAACGCCGAAGCCGATGACGCGGCTTCGGCGTGTCAATCAAATCAATGATTACTTCAACGGGCCGGAGACCCTGGCGAGGCCGGCCTTAACGCGTGCCTCGTCCTGCCCCTACCCGGTGCGGGACCGGAGTAGTTTATGCCTGCAGGTCGACCGCGCGGTCATGAACCGCAAGCTGTCGCTGTTCGCGGCCCTGCGGCCCGCCGCTTCGCTGGTGATCCCAAGGCCGATGAGGGTATCACGGTGGCGCGTACGCTGCATCGGATCGAGGAGGCGGTGGTACGCCGTGAGGTGGAGGCCGCGGGATTCAACCTGAGCTGCGCGAGCGCCCGGCTCTGCCGCCGCGCGGGTTGTCTCGCGCCGCGCGCCCCAGTTTTGATCCTGCAAGAGTCGCGATGGAGTTGAACACCAGTTTTGCCATCATCTGGGAAACGGTAGCGGCTTACGGGCTGTTGACGTGGATCAATGTCGCCCGGCCAAGAGGGCTAAACACTTGAGCTGAACATTGCCCCTCAACCAGTCCAGGAGTCGCTGCCATGAACCTTCGATCGCTCATTCCGATCGGCCGCAGCCGCGATGTTGCGCGCCGCGAGTACACACCGTTCTGGTCGCTCCAACGCGAGATCGACCGCCTGTTCGACGACTTTACGCGCGGCTTTCCAAGCTTCTCATCCGCGCCCGGCGGGCAGGAGCTGATGCCTGCGATGGATGTGACGGAAACTGATATCGAGATCGAGCTGACGGCGGAGCTGCCCGGCCTCGAGGAGAAGGACGTGCAGATCAATCTGGCTGACAACGTGCTCACGATCCGCGGTGAGAAGAAGTCCGAGCGCGACGAGAAGACCAAGGACGTTCGCGTGGTGGAGCGCAGCTACGGCTCGTTCTACCGTACGCTTGAGCTGCCCGCCGGCGTCGATCCAGACAAGATCAAGGCCTCGATCGCCAAGGGCGTGCTCAAGGTTGTGGTGCCCAAGCCAGCGCCTGCAAAGGTCAAGACCATCTCGGTCAAGTCCGCCGCCTAAGCCGATTACTTGCATTCCGATACCTTGCCCTCCCGTCCCAGCGGGAGGGCAACACTTTTATTGTCTGTTGCCAGGGGCGCTGACGGGTCCTGCTAACCATTCGTTAACCACGGAGGCTCCAGGCTCGAAATCAAGCGCAACCAGGGAGCGCTCCCATGAACGTCATCACGGTGGCTTCGCGCAAAGGTGGCGCGGGCAAGACCACGATCTGCGCGCATCTTGCGGCCCATGCGCATACGCTGGGTCATCGCACGCTCGTTATTGACGCCGACCCGCAAGGGTCGCTGGCGCTCTGTAATTCGCGGCGCTCGCATGAGCTGCAGCTCATGACCGCCGAGCGCGGCATCGATCGCGCGCTGGCGCTTGCCATGGTCGACGGTATCGAATGGGTGTTCATCGACACCGCGCCGACCATGTGGGTGGTGGTGCAGGAGGCGGTGCGCGCCGCCACCATGGTGTTGATCCCGGCGCGCCCGGGCTTCCTCGATCTCTCGGCGGTGCGAGAGACGGTCAAATGCGCGCGCGAGCGCGACAAGCCCTATGCGGTGGTGCTCAACGCCTGTCCGGTCAAGCGCGGTATGAAGGAAGCGCCTGCGGTTGCGAATGCGCGCGCCTGGCTCGAGAAGAACAACATTCCGGTCTGGTCCGGCCAGGTGAGCCAGCGCGCAGGCTTTGTGTTGTCATTGTCGAAAGGCGCCGGCGCCGGCGAGGATGATGCGCGCTCGCTTGGCGCAGCCGAGATCAGCAAGCTCTGGAGTGCCGTCGAGAAGAGCGTCGAGGCGGTGAACGCCGCGCGCGCTGCGGTGCTGTCGGCCGGGCGCGCTGCGTAACCAGCTAATGCGGTGCCCTGGCTTGTCATGCCTGGCCATGGCGTGTCGCAAATGCCGTGGCATGCTGCCATCGACGTCGGCAATCATCGTTGCCCAAGCCCTATGGAACCGGGCGCCGTTCTGGCCGTTCCTCGTCTTGCGAGTGCGGGCTGAAGCTCGCAGATGGAACCAGAGAGGTCGCTATGGCTGAGGCCGTCTACAAAATTGTCGCTCACAAAAGTGGCTGGGGTGTCCTGCACGACGGGACCATTTCCGGCGATTACATGACGAAGGAAGCAGCCTTCGAGTCAGTCTTTGGGCCGGCCTCCAATGCCATAAAGATCGGGCAGTCCGTCTCGATCACGGTTGAGGGCGGCGAGAGTGGCGAACCGGCATTGGGAAAGCGATAGGTCGTCCAGGCTGGCGTGTTCAATTCGCGCTACACCAATTCGACGTGGTCTATGCGTCGCGTTGCGGAATTTTGAACCGCGTTGCGAACGCGGTCGCGATTTCTGAGTGACGATACAATAAGCCCGCCGCCATGACGCGGATGGTGCATTGGCTGCCGCAAGGCTGAAATAGCTCTCGGTTGCTGCCGATTTCTTCCGTTCTGGTGAGTGCGCGATCAGGCCGCGAACTCGCGCGCGATGATCTCGTCCCAGGCATAGGGGCACTTTGCAGGGAACGAGCTTTCGTCAAGCCCGGCGTCGTTGGCGGCTTCCGCGCGCGCGTTGCGATAGCAGTGCGCGATCGCTTCGGGAATGCGCGGCAGGAGTCCCGGGTTTTGCGCAAGCACATCGGCGACGGCCTGACGCTGCGACTGCACAGATTGCACGCGGCCGCGCGAGCGCCGGATGGCGGGGTGATCCCACTTCAACAGATGCGTGAGCATCGCGTGCATCGCGTTCTCGAGCTTGTTGAACTGCTGCTGCGCGAGCCCCTCGATCTCGCGCGCAAGATTTTCCTGATCGACAGCCTGCCAGCGACCATCGCGCACCAGGCGTGCCTGCTCCACCAGCCAGGAATAGAGATCCCGCTGATGGTCGGCTACGGAGCCGCTGGCTTCTTTGCTGCGTGTGGCCATGAGTCAATCCCTTCGCGGCATGGTAGGTCAATCGCGCTCAGCCGCGAAACCCCAGGAAACCATCCGCATCCGTATGACAGTGACTGCATGTAAAACACGGACCAAGGCGAAGCGGCACCCCCGGGTTCTCGGTCACTCCGGGGGGAGTACAGAAAGGCTGCTATCTAAAGGGTCGCAAGACGACTTTCAAACCGGCACTCCGGGACATTGGAACATGCGTACGCCCATGGCGAAAGGAGCGGAAGTTTGCCGATCGCGATCGAATTCGTTGGCCAAGAATCGCCAAGGCGCCGGCCTTCCTGTGTTCCACCTTCTTGCAAGTCGCTGAATCGTAAGGAGTTCTCAAAAGGAGCAGGCGTTGGCACGCTCGATGCTAACAGAATGTTTGTAGCTGGACGGAGCGCGCAAAGGGGGTGCGCGCAAAGCAACGAAAATAATGAGCTCCCGAGCCGTTGCGCCCGAGCTCATTTGCACGGGGCGGGTCACATGAGCAAAGACAGTCAACATCTGCTGGGCGTCTATTCCATCATTTCCGATGAGGATGGGCACGACCTCCAGGTCGAGATCGGTTACGCCACGCAGCATCCGGACGGGCGCGGCTTCGACCTCACGCTGCGAGCGTTGCCGCTCGCTTCGAAGCTTGTGCTGCGCGAGCTGGACGAGGAAGGCTCTCAATATCGTCAACCTCGGGAGCAATCTCAAAAGGGGGCTCAAGACAATTCTGAAGCAACTCCATCGGAAAAGTCTGAAGACGAGCCGCAAGGATATCCGGCGGACAACGGCGTGCCTTCACTGGCGTCCCTGATGAAGGAATTCGAACGTACCGCAATCCAGCAATGCTTGCTGGAGACCGGCGGCAATATCAGCGCGGCACTGGAGCGTCTCAAGATTCCACGACGCACCTTGAACGAGAAGATGGTCCGGCTCGGCATCAACCGTCGCAGCCTCAAGCCGCCGTATCGGCAACGGATTGTGGCCAGCGCCGAATCGGCGAAAACGGAGAGTGCCGTCATGCATGGCGGTGACCCGCATCTGTTCCTGGGGCAGCCGCAGTCGGGCAAGAACGGAGCCACCAATGGCCAGTAGCTTGCGCGGCTCGGAAGCCCACGTTCAGGGCAAAGGCTTGCCTCGCACGTCGGCCGCGCGCTCGATCTTGATCAGCACGCCGATGCCCTTGTCGGCGCCGTCGTGCTCTTGCTCGCGTTTGGTCAGCCGTTTGAAAATTGCCTCGCGCACCGGGCCTGACTCATAAAGCTCAGCGGTGCCGTAGAAGCGCAGGAAGCCCGAATCGAGCACGCCGTCGCGCTGGGCCTTGAAGTTGGCGTACATGACCGCGACGCGGCGGTCGTTGCCGAGGTTCTCGAGCGCTTGGCGTTTGGAACGCTCCCAATAGGCGAGGTGCTCGTCGTCGTAGACCAGCATCGAGCCCTTGGGCGAGATGTTCGGGCCGTTCGGCCCCTGCGTCGCCAGCAGGCACGGCGCGCCGTCGGTCCAGGCGTTATAGATGAGGTCCTTGATCTTCTGGCTGATCGGCATGGTGCTCCCCGTTTGGACTGCGCGTCGAGCCGATCCCATAGCTGTCCTGCCTGACCTGACGCAATGCCCATCGCACCGCCAATCAGGCCTGGCCATGCCCCGCGCGCGTGAGCCGCATCAGCGCCGCGTCAAGCGCCGAGAGAAAGCGCGAACGGTCGCCGGCCGCGAACGGCTTCGGCCCTGTCGTGATGGCCCCGGCGCTGCGCAAATCGCTCATCAGGTTGCGGGTCGCGAGCGTCATGCCGATTGCGTCTTCCGTGAACGGCTTGCCGTTGGGCGCGATCGTCTCGGCGCCTGCCTTCACGGCGCGTGCGGCGAGCGGCACGTCTGCGGTGACCACGACGCTGCCCGGCCCGGCACGCTCGGCGATGTAGTTATCGGCCTCGTCCATGCCGGCACCCACCACCACGCGCTCGATGAAGTCATCGCGCGGCACCGCGATCGGGCTGTTCGACACCACGATGACCTTGAGCGCGGTGCCGCGGCGCACGAACCGCTCGGCCACGCGATAGATTTCCTGCTTCACCGGACAGGCATCGGCGTCGACGAAGAGGAGGATGGGGGAGGGCATTGAATGCTAAGTTGATCAAATGGCGCGCCTCGAACGGCAGAGAACGGCGCCTCACACCTTCCTGACAAAACTATCCACCACCTTCTTCTCGCCGGCCTTGTCGAATTGGATGGTGAGCTTGTTGCCGTCGACCACGATCACGTTGCCGTTGCCGAACTTCTGGTGAAACACGCGGTCGCCGACTGAAAACTCGGAGCTCGTTCCCGTCGACTTGGCGACCAGCTCGCCCTCGATGGTGAGCGGGCCGGAGCGGCGGGTGCGGGCGAAGCCGCTCATGCGCTCGACGGTCGCTCGCGGCCGCGCCGCGTCGTCGCGCGCCGCCATGTCCTCGTAGTCCTGGCTCTCATGCTCCTCGAAACCGCTCGGGCCGGTCGTGCGCTTCTGTGCCCGCTGCCAGCCCGGCGTCGAGTAGGTCGAGCCGAAATGCGTCATGTTGTCGAAGCGCGATCCGCCATAATTGCTGCCCATGTTACCGAAGCCGCCTTTGGCCTCGGTGACCTCGACATTCGCCTCCGGCAACTCGTCGAGGAAGCGCGAGGGCAGATTGCTTGACCACAGTCCGTGCGTGCGGCGGTTCGACGCGAAAAAGATGTAGGCGCGGCGACGCGCGCGCGTGAGCCCGACATGGGCGAGGCGGCGCTCCTCCTCGAGGCCGGCGCGGCCCTGGTCGTCGAGTGTGCGCTGATGCGGAAACAGGCCTTCCTCCCAGCCGGGCAGGAACACGGTGTCGAACTCGAGCCCCTTGGCAGAATGTAGCGTCATGATCGAGACCGCTTCCGACTCGGCTGCGCCATCGGCATCCATGACCAGCGAGATGTGCTCGAGAAAGCCCTGCAGGTTCTCGAACTCCTCCATCGAGCGGACCAGTTCCTTGAGATTCTCCAGGCGGCCGGCGGCGTCGGCGCTGCGGTCCTTCTGCCACATCTCGGTGTAGCCGCTTTCGTCGAGGACGATCTCGGCCAGCTCGCTGTGCGGCAGCACGTCCTTCTGCGCGCGCCAGCGGTCGAA
>Ga0075423_10007561_pt1 | contig 10273 bp, 12 predicted proteins | sample SoiMethybrSBSTD2_FD_80114 | JGI IMG/M metagenome (GOLD analysis project Ga0075423, IMG submission 80114) | Bulk soil microbial communities from a Populus tree surrounding site in Tennessee, USA - Soil MetaG P. TD hybrid SBSTD2 | ecosystem: Environmental > Terrestrial > Soil > Tree plantation...
CTCGACGAGCGCGTCCACGACATCCCCGCCGACATACGCGACCACTCCGGCGCCGGCCAGGTCGACGTGCACCATCCAGTGAAAATCGCCGCACGGCACGTCGAGCAGGCGCGTCACCCCGAGCCGGCGTAACAGGTTCGGCAGACCCGCGCGCACGCCCGCCGTCGACGCCAGGCTCGACCCGTCACCCGAACGCGACTCCGTGTTGTCCCACAGGTTCGTCTCGTACATGCGCGCGAAGCGAGCAGGCAGGTCGAGGCTCGACAGCTCTTCTACCCGCTCGGCGAATCGCCGCTCCGCGACCGTTCGTGGCCGCTCGGAGCGTGGCGGCTCAGAGGCCGGTAACTCCGACCCGGACGAATCGGATTCGTTTCGAGTGCTCATCGCTACTGCGTCAACTTCTGCAGCTGTCTCCAGGTCACGAGTGTGACCTTGTGATCCTGCAGTGCCTTCTTGAACTCAGGGCTCGTAACGACGTCGTAGTCGCGCTGCCGCCACGCCGAGCCGTACGGCTCGTGGTCCACGGTCACCGCTTGCAGCTCCGCGTCGTCGTGCCCGAGATGGACGATGATCTCGGTGAGACCAGGCTTGAGGTTCGCGATCGCGTTCAGGTAGAACGCCTTCCACTGATCGCGCGGAACTTCGGGCCCGGCAATGATCACGGCGTCGAGCGCGATGTCGTTAGGCGCGAGCGGCATCGGCGGCGGGAACGAACCGCTCTTGAGCGCGAGAAACGGCAGCCGGTAATCGTGTGCGACTTTCACGTACGTGGCGATGATTTCGGGCGTCGTGAACAGGGCGCCCATGTGACTGTCGAGATGCGTCGGGCGAATGCCGAGCGACAGCGCGCGCTCCACCTGTGCGCGCAGCTCCCGCTCGATCTCGGCCGGCCTGGCTTTCGCCGCCACCGGAGCGACCTCGTTCGGAAACGTGCCGGTCGAGTCGAGCAGGCTTGGCACCTTGTCCTTCGACTCCACACTGCCCCAGCGGTAGGTGAGCCACTCGCTCGTGAGCGTGAGGTGCAGTCCGAGGTCAGCGTTAGGGTGCTGCCTCGCGTAGGCCGCAACCTCGGTGACCCACGGCGTCGGTATCATGATGCTGGCGGATGATATTGCGCCCGTGTCGAGCGCATCGAGGCTGGCCGCGTTCACCGAGTGAGCCACGCCCAAGTCGTCGGCGTGCAGAATCAGCAGCTTCGCGTCCGGCGGAAGGCCGAGTCGCTCTGCGACCGTCCTGGTCTGGGCAGGAAGGGTCGACGTGACGAGGAACACCGCGAGCGACGACCAGAGCGTGGGCTGCATCTGAGCCTCTTGGATCCGGGTTGAACCACCGACTGCCGCAACGCTACCAGCGCCGAGCCCGCGTGGTAAGCGCCACGGCGAGCAAAGGCTATTTGCCCCCGTCGATCGACAGGACTTGGCCCGTGATCCATCCCGCGAGCTCTGATGCAAAGAAGAGGACGCCATGCGCGATATCCGCGGGCGAGCCGAGCCGCTTGAGCGCGATCCCTTCGACGAGCTTTCGTTGCCCGTCCTCACCGTACGACTGCCATTGGCGCTCCGTCGCCGCGTTCGAGCGCACGAACCCCGGCGCGATGTTGTTCACCGTGATGCCCCACGGCCCGAGCTCGTGCGCGAGCTGTCGCGTTAGGCCGATCTGCGCGGCCTTGGCCGACGCGTACGCCTGAATCCCGGTGAGGCTGACGCCGAGTCCGGCGCCGCTCGAGATGTTGATGATCCGGCCAAAGCGCGCAGCCTTCATCCCGGACGACACGGCCTGCGCACACAGGAATGCAGCCGTGACGTTGACGGCGAAGATCTTCTGCCAATCGGCCTCCGATACGTCCTCGAGCGGCCGACCGACCTGACCGAGCACGCCACCAGCGTTGTTGACGAGGATGTCGACTCGGCCGCTGGCGGCGGATGCCTCCGCGACGAGCGCCTGGACGGCTCGCTTGTCGGTGACGTCAACCGAGCGCGTGGTGCAGGTACCGCGCCCGCCCGAGCTCGCGATCTGCCCCGTTTCACGCAGCTCATCCTCGACGACATCGCACGCCCACACGCTTGCGCCACGCTCCGCGAACGCGACCGAAATCGCCCGCCCGAATCCGTGCGCGGCGCCGGTGACGATCGCAGTCCTGTCCCTGAAATCGAGGTTCATCCGCGCCCGTGAACGAGCGGCGGCGCCGCGAGTTGCTCGAGCGTGTCAATCGACTGCGGGCGAGCTCCACGCTCGACCTCATGAATGAGCTCGACGAGGCGCTCCGTGAGCGGTGTCGGCACTCCGACCTCGCGGGCCAGCGTCACGACGATGCCGAGCTGCGCATCGACCTCCGTCGGACGTTTTCGCACCGCGAGGTCACGCCAGATGCCGCTGTGCGTCTTCGCCGATCGCCTGTTGTGAGCGACGAGTGCGTCGAGCGACCGCTCGGCCTCGCTGTCTGGCGCGTCAGGCTCGTAGGCCGACGGATCGAACCCATCGAACGGCTCCGGCGTCACACGGCGCGCTCGGGCGACGGCGTTGATCTCTCGCGCGAGGGCGATGTACAGACCGCGATGCGCCGGGCTCGCGAGCGCATCGGCGATGGACTCGTTCGTGAGCGCCGTGGCGAACAGCATCGCCCCATACGCTTCCTTGCCCCACAGATAGCCCCAGATGTTGGGCGTGACGATCGCGCGTGCGTCGAAGTCGCGCCAGGCATCACGGATCGACTCGACGCGAGGCGAGATCCGGCCGTCGGTCTCCCCGATGACGACCGCACCACGGCCGCCGTAGTGGATCACGCCCGGCTCGAGATAATCCGCACCGAAGTTCACGAACGACCCGACCGTACGCTCTCCGCCGACGATGCGCGCGATGGCGATCTCGTTGAGACCATTCTGGGCCGACACGACGCAACCGTCGCTGCGTAGATGCGGGCGAAGAGCTTCCGTAGCGCCCTTGGTGTGGTGCGCCTTCGTCGCGAGAATGACAGTGTCCCACTCCCCTTCGAGCGTATCGGGCGTGAAAGCCGGCACGGGCGTGGTGAACGCGTCGATCGGGCCGGTAATCCGGAGGCCCGACCGGCTGATCTCGTCGATGTGCTCCTCGACCAGATCCACGAATGTGATGTCGTGCCCGGCGCGGGCGAGGTATGCGCCTAACGTCCCGCCGATCGCCCCAGCGCCCCAGATGAGTGCTCGCATGCTCCGGTTGATTCCTGTCTCACTCGCCCCAGCCGCCAGTGAGCAGGGCGCGCGTCTCTTCCACGGCGACCTGCCAGATAGCGAGCATGTCTTCGTCAGGCCGCTGATACAGCCCACCGTAGTTGCCGTCGCCAAGGTACTGGCGGAGCGCAACCGGGTCGAGCACGCGGACTTTGGCGAGATCCACCATCGGTCGCTGCGTGGCGGGCATGCTGACGCCCGGCAGCCGCGTCCACGGAAAGTTCTCCATCCACGAGCCGTGCGAGGCGACAGGGTCGATGCTCTGCACCTTCGCCCATGTGCGCGGCGCGTTCCACCAGTTGTGAAAGATGACACGGCAGGTCGCGTGATCGGCTGCCCACTCCTGCGAGAACTGCTGCACCGCGCCGTTGCCGCCGTGCCCGTTGACGATCAGGATGCGGCGAAACCCGCTGTGCGCCATGCTGTCGAGGATGTCGCGCACCACGTTGAGGTGCGTCTCGACCCTCAGCGAGATCGTTCCCGGGTACTGCCGAAAGTACGGCGTCACCCCGTACGACACGACCGGGAACACCGGGATGCCTAACGGGTCCGCGGCTTCGGCCGCGACGCGCTCCGGCAGGATGCAATCGACCGTGAGGCGAAGGTGGCTGTGCTGCTCGGTGCTGCCCAGCGGGAGGATGGCGCGGTCGTCGTGCTCGAGGTACGCTTCGACCTGCATCCAGTTCATGTCGGCGATGCGCACGGTACTCCTGCTATGGGTTCGAAGCGTAGCCGGTCACTCTGCCTGATTTCGCATGTGATCAGCAAGCTGGTGCAGCCGCTCGCGCAGATATTCCCGCATCTCGGCCGGCACCTCGTGCTCGTTCAGCGCCCGATCCATGCACCAGAGCCACTCGTCTCGTTCGCGGATGCCGATGCGAAACGGGAAGTGCCGCATGCGGAGCCGTGGGTGTCCATACCGATCCGTGTACACCGGAGGACCACCGGTCCACGTCGTTAGGTACAGGTACAGCTTCTCCCGAGCGGCCTTGAGACTCCTCGCGTGGAGCGTGCGGATGGTTGCCGCCTCGGGCGCGGTGTCGATGAGATCGTAGAAGCGGTCCACGAGCTTGCGCACGCCCGCGTCGCCGCCGAGCTGCTCGTAGGGTGTGGAAGGAGTGGGTACGGAGGCCATACGCGAGAAAGGTAGGTGCGCGCGAGCCCCTTCGGGCAGACGGCCGAGCGATCGATTCATGCTATATTCGGCGGACCATGCTCGGCACTGGCCCCCGAAAGCTCGCCATCTTCGATGTCGACGGTACGCTCCTCGACAACATGGAGTGCGAGGATGTGTGCTACTCGACCGCGTTGCGCGAGATGCTCGGTCTGTCTTGGGTCGACACGGACTGGTCCCGCTATGAGCACGTGTCGGATGGTGCGATAGCGGTGGAGGCGTTTCGTCGTCAGTTCGGGTCGGACCCGACCACGGCGCAGCTCGACGCCACGATCTCCCGGTTCGTTAGGCTGCTGGGCGACGCTCATCGGGCGGACCCCGAGGCGATCGTCCCGGTGCCGGGCGCACTCGAGATGCTCGAGTCGCTGCAGTCGCGGGGATGGGCCGTAGCACTCGCGACCGGTGCGTGGCGTCGCGCTGCTGAGCTCAAACTGTCAGGCGGCGGCGTGCGGTACGCGGACCTTCCGCTGGCGACATCAGAGGATGGTCCGGCTCGGACACGGATCGTCACCACCGCGCGCTCGCGCGCCGAGCAGCGTCACGCGATCGAGCGGTTCGAACGGGTCGTGTGCATCGGTGATGGCGTCTGGGATGTGTGGGCCGCACGCGATCTCGAGCTGCCCTTCGTCGGCGTCGGAAGCGGAGCGCGCGCGGAGCAGCTGGCCACGGCGGGTGCACATGTCGTCGTGGCTGATTTCGTCGATATCGACGGGACCGTTGCCGCGTTCGAAACGGCGCCAAGTCCTGGCGGATTCGACCCGCGTTGAGTAAGGGCTCATTTCATAGAGAAAAGAGGCATCCCGAGGGTTCAAAGAACCAGTAACCGATACCAGTAACCAATTACGAAAATGAGGACCGGCACGGGCGCCAGGCCCGCGAGCATCGACGAGTATCTCGCCGGCGTGAGCGAAGACAAGCGCGCCGCACTGCAGCGGCTTCGCAAGACGATCCTCGGTGTCATCCCGACGGCGGAGGAATGCATCAGCTACGGGATGCCGGCGTTCCGGTACGAGGGGAAAGTGGTGGTGTTCTTGGGCGCCGCTGCCAACCACTGCGCCTTCTACCCGGGCGGCATGGTGAATGAATTCGCGGACGAGCTCGAAGCATTCGAGACCAGCAAGGGCACGATCCGATTCCAGCCGCACCATCCGCTGCCCGCGGCGCTCGTGCGGAAGATCGTGAAGGCGGCCGTCGCTCGGAATGCCGCGGGTAAGGCGAAGGCGGCGAGCAAGCCTCGCGGGAAGAAAAAGAGCGAGTAGATCGAGACTCAGCGGTTTCGTACCGACCTCGGCCGTACGGCACTTGTCCTGCTGAAGCGTCGGTCGCACAGGCACCGTGGCACAAATCGCGCGTGGCCCGAATCGGCGCCGCGGCGGAGCGGCGCCCCACTGTGGGGTCTGCTCAACCCGGATACCCGCCTACGCCGTCCGGTTCGTGGCTCCCGGACGCCAACGATCCGACTCGTGACAATCGCGATGGACGCTCGTACCTACTTCGAGCTCACGGACGCCATCACGTCGGCGAAGGACCGCAAGGAGTTGGAGTCCCTTCGCAAACGGCTCGACGCGACCGCGATGCACCCCATGGAACGCCGAGTGCTCGAGCGAGTGCTGCGCTCGCGCGTCGACACACTGCGGCTCAGCGAGATTGTGGTGCCGCGCCCCAGGCCAGAGCGCGCCGACTGACACACCGGTCGCCGGCTGGTTCGTAACTGACGCGGCGTTAGGTGGGCCGGCGTGCGGTTGTCGATTTCGCACGGCCTCGTTCGACGTGGGATGGACGACGTTCCGTCGCCAATCATACCGACCGTCCGAACGAAGGAGACACGAATGCGTTACCTCATGATCGTGAAGGGAGACGAGAACTTCCGAGCCTCTGGACCGCCGCCGCAGGCTTTGATGGATGCCATTGGCGAGCTCGGGATCGAAGCGGCCAAGACCGGCAAGATGGTCTCGATGGGCGGATTGCAGCACACCTCGCGCGGAGCAAGCGTGCGGGTCGACGGCGGAAGGCTGACGGTGAAGGACGGGCCGTTCTCCGAAGCGAAGGAGGTGATCGGCGGCTTCACCATCATGGAGCTCCCGTCCAAGGAAGCCGCGATTGAAGAGGCGCGGAGGTTCATGGAGCTGCACCGAAAGCTCTGGCCCGCGTGGAGCGGGGAGTGCGAGGTCCGCGAGATGTTCGCGGATGGCGATCATCCGCCGACGCGCTGATACGTAGATTGCGGCACGCGTGAGACCACGTCAGCCTGCGCAGCGAGAGACCACATGGGTGATCCGGACCGGAAACTGACAGCTGCCGAAGACGCGGTACTCCGGCGCCTGCGCCGGATCTACGAGCCGCTCGGCAACGTGGTCGAGGAGCGGGACAAGTTTGGCCACGTCGCGATTCGGGTGGGGAAGAAGACCCTCGCGATGCTCGGGTCTCAGGAGGGCGTGCCGTCACTCGGCCTCAAGTCGGATCTGACGACGCAGGCGCTGCTGGTCGAGCGCGGCCGGTTCTACCGAACTCCTTACGTCGGCCAGCATGGCTGGGTCTCGATCGATGGGACGGTGAAGCAGATGGACTGGCCGGTCATCGAGGACGTGCTGCTCGCTACGTATCGCGCGGTCGGTCCGAAACGGAAATGATCAAAGGGGTCAGAGTCGTTTGAATGCCGGGAACCCGACCGTCCGAGATCTCGAATTCAAACGACTCTGACCCCTTTGATCCAATCCCTAACCCTTCAGCAGCCTGACCACCTCCACCCGCCCACCATGCTCGGCCCAGCCGAGCGCGTCTCCATCGTGCTTGGTGTCGCGGATGGCTGGGTCAGCGCCAGCAGCCAGCAGAACTCTCACCACCTCCACGTGACCCTGCCACGCCGCCAGATGCAGCGGCGTGACGTCCGCGTCCCAGTGTGCCCAGCGCGCGTTAGGGTCCGCGCCGTGATCGAGCATCCACTTCACACCTCGCGCGTCGCCCCGCTTCGCGAGCAGATGCAGCGTGCCGTCCGACCGAACGATCTGCGAATTGTCCCGCACGAGCCGCTCGGCGGTAGACCAGTCGCCTAACGCCAGGCTCGCCAGGAGGTCCATCGGATTCCCGTTCGACCTGCGACTCCCTCGATCGGCGCTCCGCAGCTCCGCCAGCGTCAAGCTCCGCACGGCCTCGAGCGCTGCGCGATCCACATCCGGCGTTGTCGCAAGCATCGCCGGCGGGTACCCGTCGCCATCGCCCGCAAGCGGGTCCGCCCCGAGCTTCACGAGCAATTCCACCATCGCCGGCCGGTTTCTGGCAACCGCGAAATGGAGAGGCGTCTGGTGGTTCTCGTTCCGACTCAACCGCCGCGTGAGCACCGCGGGATCGGCGGCAACGATTCGGCGCACCTCCTCCGCGAGCCCCATCGATATCGCGGAGAAGATGTGATGCCGCGCGCCGTGCGCGAGCAGCACGTCCACGACCGCACGATGGGCATCGTCGTCGCACCCATCCCAGCACGTGGCCCAGCCGATGACCTCGAGCTCGTGGTCATCGCCCTGCCCGATAACGTCACCGCCGGCGTCAGCGAGACGGCGAACGACGTCGGCGTGACCCGCCGCGGCGGCCCAATGCATGGCGTACGTGTTGTCGCCCTTCTCGCGCGCGTTCACGTCGAGCCCGCGGGCGAGGAGAAAGTTCACAACGCCGAGCCTCCCATTGTGCGCCGCGGCGTGCAGCAGCGTCCACTCGTACGGCTTGTCGCGCACGGAGAGTTTGTCGGGATTCGCGTCGAGCAGCGTGGCAAGCGCGGCGGTGTCACCAGACCGCGCGGCATCGAATAGTCGGCCGTCTATCGCCAACGCATCGATGTGCGCCTTGAGCGCACGCCAGCTCGTGAAGCCGTACTGTTTGGCGAGGGCGAACTGCGCATCGGCAAGCTGCGCCGACGGGTTTCCGACTTGCAGTTCACCAAGCCGGCGCTTGGCCTGCTTGCGAAGCCACTCGAGATCCGGCTTGTCCGGCAGCGAGAGCGCCCCGGATGGAGACCCTGTGGTCTCATCGGTCATATGCACCTCCATTCCCTGGAAAGGGCGTGGGCCCTTTCACGACGCCCGCTGTCCGCAGTTGGGGCGAGGAATAGAAGGTGAATGTGAAAACCCGCTGGGGTGGGTTGAACCCTTTACGCGGACCGTCGGCCGCCCGTGCGGCTCTACCAGTACGCTATGGCGATCACTCCAGCTCGACAAGTGGGCACCCGAAGCCACCGAAGGAGAAGCACAGCAATGTCGAACGCCGCAATCCTCAGCCCGTTGACCGGACCTAACGCCGCAGCCGGACCGCTCATTGTCTCGCGATCGAATCCGCGCTACTTCGCCGTCGTCTCGAATGACGTGGAACGTGCCGTCTACCTGACCGGCTCGCATATCTGGAACAACCTCCACGACGGCCTCGGCCCTGGCCGCGACTGCGCGAAGGAGCCGGAACGAAACGACTTCGACGCCTACCTCACGTTCCTCGAGAAGCACGGGCACAACTTCATCCGGCTCTGGCGCTGGGAGCAGTTCAAGTCGCAGGCGGCGGGCGGCAACTTCCACCTCTGCATGACGCCGCAGCCATGGCCTCGATCGGGCGGCGGCAAGGCAAAGGACGGCAAACCGAAGTTCGACCTCTCGCAGTTCGATCCGGCATTCTTCGGTCGTCTGCGCGAGCGCGTGACCGCAGCTGGAAACCGCGGCATCTATGTCGGGGTCATGTTCTTCGATGGTTGGGCGCTGCACTTGAGCCCACCACCCGACAACGTCGAAGGGCACCCGTTTCATGCGGCCAACAACGCGAATGGGATCGGCATCGCATCCATTCTCGACTACCAGGCGCTGCCGCTCGACACACGCGTTCAGGCGCTGCAGCAAGCGTACATCCACAAGGTCATCGATACCGTGCACGACCTGCCTAACGTTCTCTACGAGGTCGCGAACGAGTCGTCCGGTGGTGGGACCGTGGACAAGGCGTTCGCGCAGATGCTCGGGATGCGCGAGGTGCCGGACTGGGGAGATTCCACCGGCTGGCAGTACTGGGTGATCGACGTCGTGAAGCGCTACGAGCGCGAGCGCGGCTACACACCGCACCCGATCGGGATGACCATGCAATTCCCCGTTACTGATCAGACGAAGGTGAACGCACCGCTCTACGCGAGCACCGCCGAGTGGATCTCGCCCGGCTACGACGACGAGATCTTCGCGCACGGCGGTCATCCGATGGCGCCGAGCAGCCCGCCGTCGCGCTGGTTTGCCGACCCTCCTGCGAGCGATGGCGCGAAGGTCATCATCACCGACACGGACCACTATGCGCCGGGCAAAGGTGACGCGCTGTGGGCGTGGAAGTCGTTTCTTCGCGGCCACCACCCGATCCTGATGGACTTCGGCATCATCGACGTCGTGCATCCGCTCGATCCGTCGTTAGGTATCCCGCCGTACGATCTCTACGAGCCCGCTCGGCACGCCATGGGCGACACTCGGCGCTATGCAGATCGGATGTCGCTCATCCACATGACGCCGCGCGGCGATCTCGCATCGACGGGCTACGCGTTGGCCAATCCGGGGTCGGAGTACCTGGTCTTGCAACCGACTGACTCGGGAGAGCCGTTTACGGTGACGGTGGAGGCGGGGGGCTATGAGCTGGAGTGGTTCAACATCGCCTCACGCGCGACGGTGAACGCACCGGCGCTGGCGAACACCCCCCATGGCCCCCAGCGTTTCTCTCCCCCGACCACGGGGAGTCCGTGGGCGCTCTACCTCAAGCGGTCAGCCTGAGCGAAGCTCGGTTGTCATCCTGAGCGAAGCTCGGTTGTCATCCTGAGCGAAGCGAAGGATCTTCATCCTCCCGAGCGAGGGCCCTCTTTCGGGACGATCGCGATCCTTCGGCTGACGCCTCA
>Ga0075423_10007562_pt1 | contig 10272 bp, 12 predicted proteins | sample SoiMethybrSBSTD2_FD_80114 | JGI IMG/M metagenome (GOLD analysis project Ga0075423, IMG submission 80114) | Bulk soil microbial communities from a Populus tree surrounding site in Tennessee, USA - Soil MetaG P. TD hybrid SBSTD2 | ecosystem: Environmental > Terrestrial > Soil > Tree plantation...
GAATGGGAGACCCACGCGAATCGATGGAACGGTTGGCGGTCGTGGCCGATGATGAATGGGATGTACCGACATTCTTGAGAAAGCAGGCGGACTAGTCCGAGGTCTCACATGGCCGCATCTGTTATCACGGTGCCAGCATTTGCGTCGTCGCGCGACGGCGTCGGGCATTTCTTCGGGACGAGGAACCATGCGGAAACGGTTGCATGCGATATCGGCGTGCCGGCACAAGCGGGCCAGCTGCGCGGACGTACGTGGATGCTCTCCGTCAAGCAGGTGCACGGTACGGATGCTCTGCTGATCGACCGTCCGGTGAGCGGATCGGATCGCTTCGAAGGCGGCTGGGATGCGCTGGTGACCGATCAGCCTGGTGTGATGGTGGCGGTACGAACAGCCGATTGCGTACCGGTGCTCGTCTATGATCGCCGCCGGAGAGCTGTGGCGGCCATTCACGCGGGCTGGCGCGGAGCGGTGGCCGGAATTGTGCCCAAGACCATCCAGTTGATGGTCTCGCGATTTGCGATTGACAAAACCGATGTGCGGGTCAGCATCGGTCCTTCGGCAGGTCCCTGCTGTTATGAAGTCGATGAGGCCGTGCTGGCGCCATTGCGGAGAGGCCTTTCAGATTGGCAATCTCTCCTCCGTGATGATCGTGGCGTGAAAGCCAGGTTGGATTTGAAAGCGCTGGTGCGAAGGCAGACGGCCCAAATCGGCATTCGACCGGAGCACATTACGGCGGTAAATCTTTGCACGATCTGTCACAGCGATCTCTTCTATTCCTATCGCCGGGAAGGACGTGTGAATGGGACGATGCTCAGCGGGATCGCCTTGGTGCCGCGTCGCTAGCCCTGGCTTTGGCAGTTTCGGTAGAATGCCAGGACCATCAGCAGCGGCGGGTTCGACCAGGCGAACATGGATGCACAGGCAGGTGACTCAATTGAGGATCGTCTCACATTCGTGTTCCGACAAATCCAATCCGCGATACGCAAGGCCGGCCGTCAAGAAGGAAGCGTGCAACTGGTGGCGGCGACGAAAACCGTCTCTGCGGATCGGATCCGTCAAGCGATCGCCGCGGGATTGAAAATTGCTGGCGAGAATCGCCTGCAAGAGGCCCTACCCAAGATTGAAACGTTGAAGGCCGAACCTATTCAGTGGCACTTTATCGGCCAGCTCCAACGTCGGAAGGTTCGCTCGGTCGTGGGCGTCTTTGATCTTATTCATTCTGTCGACAGCCTACAATCAGCTCAGGAGATCGATCGGTGGGCAAAAAAGGCTGGTCAATGCCAGAATATTTTACTGGAAATCAACCTTGGAAAAGAAAAGACCAAGGCCGGCTTTCTGGACGATGAGGTCGAACGCGTGTTGCCTCAGTTGGGGGAGTTGCATCATGTGTCAGTCAAAGGGCTTATGGCGATTCCCCCGCTCGTCCGCGATGCACAAGAAGCGAGGCCGTATTTTCGCCGCCTTCGAGAATTGGCGGTGCGGTTAAGACAGCAGGGAACCCCTCGCATTTCCATGGCTGAACTTTCTATGGGCATGTCGAATGATTATCTGATCGCTGTCGAAGAAGGCGCCACACTCGTTCGAGTCGGCACGGAGATATTCGGGGCACGGCATGGCTAGTGCAATGACACAAACACTTGCGTTCATTGGGGGCGGGCAGATGGCCGAAGCCATCATCGGTGGTCTCGTGACGGGCCAGGTCTGCCGTCCTGACGCGCTCTATGCGACCGACCCAGTGGCAGCGCGATGCGACCGATTGAAAAGTCAGTTCGGAGTACGCGTGGGTTTAGATAACCGAAAGGCTGTGGCCTGGGCTGAGGTGGTAATTCTGGCAGTGAAACCGCAATCGTTGCCAGAGGTCCTGAAGGAGATCGGAGCCGATCTGAGCCATAAGATGGTGATCTCGATTGCGGCGGGTGTGACTATTCGGGCGATCAATGAGCAGGCGCCAGTGGCGAAGAGAGTTGTCCGGGCGATGCCGAACACGCCCGCAGTGGTCCGCGAAGGCATGACGGCGCTGGCGTTCAGCGGTGAATGTTCGGCAAAGGACCAGCAGGTGGCTCGGACCATCTTCGAGGCGGTGGGCCGCGTGATTCCGGTTGAAGAGCGGTTGATGGATGCGGTGACCGGTTTAAGCGGAAGCGGCCCCGCTTATGTATTTCAAGCCATCGAAGCCTTGGCGGACGGCGGAGTGAAGATGGGACTGCCTCGCCAGACGGCGGAACTGCTGGCGGCTCAAACCATGCTAGGCGCTGCCAAGATGGTGCTGGAGTTGGGCGAACATCCAGCGAAGCTTAAGGACCGCGTGGCTTCGCCGGGCGGGACGACGATCGCGGGCCTTCATCAGCTTGAACAGGGCGGGTTCCGTGCTACACTGATGGGGGCCGTTGAGGCCGCGACGAAACGCTCGCAGGAGCTGGGGCGCTGATGTTCGTGATGGGCAACGTGTTGCAAGGCGTGGCAACGGTATTAGACACGGTCCTCTGGCTCTACATGTGGGTGATTATTGCGAGGGCATTGATCTCTTGGGTGAATCCCGACCCCTGGAATCCGATCGTCCAGTTTCTGGAGCGGGTGACTGAGCCCGTGCTGGCGCCGATTCGCCGTTGGGTAGGATGGAGAATGGGCATCGATCTGTCGCCGATTATCGCCATTCTGATCATCGGTTTCTTGCAGATTGCTGTCGTGAAAACACTCAGCGATCTTGCACATCAGATGAATTGACTTGTTGAAGGGGGAGGTTATGAAAATTACACCGCTCGATATTCAACAGATGGTGTTCAAAACCGGCTTTCGCGGGTACGACAAGGAAGAAGTCAATCGCTTCCTTGAGGAGATTGCGGAAACCGTCGAAGAGCTGAACCGGGAGAATGCGATTCAACGTGAGAAGATCGTTTTCCTCGAGCAGCAACTGACGGAATTGAAGCGAACTGAAGCGACGCTGTCCAATACACTCGTGTCGGCACAGTCGCTGGCGGAGGATGTGAAGCGCAGCGCCCAGCGCGAATCCGAACTCGTCATCAAGGAAGCCGAGCTCAAGGCCGGTGAAATGATGCGTCAGGCGCGAGTAGAATTGATGAATACTCAGCGTGATCTCTCGGTCCTGCAAAAGCAGCGGCTGCTGATGGTCGAACGCTTGCGCGCAACATTGCACACATTCGAGCGGATGTTGGAAGTAGAGGAACAAGAGGCCTTCCACGATGGTACGACGAACCAAGAACACAAACTCGAGGGAGAGTCGAGCCCTGCACGATAAGCACCCATAGGCGACGCGACTGAGGGTTGTCGGTCAGTGCCTGTGTTCTGCGACTCGTTTCGTTGTTTCCCCTATGACAGGATCGGACGTAATTCAAACGGCGATGAATCAGGCCGTGCGAGACGGGGTGTTTCCGGGTGCTGTCCTGGCAGCGCGCGTATCCGGAACTATACGCTGTCTTACAGTGGCCGGTCGTCTTTCGTCCGACCCTGCCAGCGAACCCGTGCAGGTTTCCACCATCTATGATCTCGCATCCCTGACGAAACCGTTGGTGACGGTGACATCCCTACTCTTATTGATTCAAACGGGACAACTTCAACTCGATGTGCCCATTCACAGCATTCTGCCGGATCTAGAAGGCGCACCGATCGGTTTGGTCAGTATGCGCGACCTCCTGACGCATAGTGCTGGACTCCCGGGGTGGCGACCTTTCTATGAACGTCTGGAGACCAAAGAAATCATGCCGGGCCGCACCGAGCCTGCTGCCATACGAGATGCGGTACTGCACCTTATTCGCGAAGAGCCGCTTATTTATGAAAGAGGAGAGAAAAGTCTGTACAGCGATCTAGGGTTTATGCTGTTGGGATTCATGGTGGAACGGGTCGGCGGTTCATCCTTGGACCGTTATTTTCAGGAAATCGTGGCGAAGCCACTGGAGGCGCAACCGCTGCTTTTTACGCCGATGATGGCTGCATCCCATGCGATCACGCCGCCTGTAAATCGTGCGACCATCGCACCGACAGAGTGGGATAATCGGAGAGGGCGATTGCTGCATGGCGAAGTTCACGACGAAAATGCGGCGGCGATGGGCGGTGTGGCAGGCCACGCCGGGTTGTTCGGCACGGCGGAAGCGGTACTTGCGGTATCAGGAGCCTGGCTCAACGCGTATCTTGAACGATCGTCGACTTTGGATGGTGCGCTTGTTCGTGAATTTACGAGGCGCCAATCGCGAGTGCCCGAGTCGAGCTGGGCATTGGGTTGGGACACGCCGACTGCGCCTTCTTCGTCAGGACGCTATTTTTCCCCAGAGGCCTTCGGACACTTAGGTTATACGGGGACGTCTCTTTGGATTGATCCGAAGCGAGAGCTGGAGGTGGTGTTGCTCTCAAATCGTGTGCATCTCAGCCGAACAAACGACACCATCCGTGCCTTCCGACCGATGATCCACGATTTGGTGTTTCAGGAATTGGTGCGGTCAGTCGGTAGTTCTTAGGGTCGGTCCTGATAATCGATCCACGTTTCTTTTTCAGCGAGGTATTTGGTGCCCTTGAAATTCGCTCTCGTCCTCAGCCGGTTGAAGCCCAGCGCCTGGAGCTTCTCGACAAGTTCTTTGACGGCGGCGAGAATCGTCGGGTGTGATTGGCCTTCGACGGTCAAGGCTTCATACATGACCTTGGCCGCATAGCCGGAGGGCGTGCGATTGACGAGAATGGCTCTGTTGAAATACCGATCGCTGGGATCGACCCCTTCAAGTTGATGCTTCTCGATCAACCCGTCTTTTTTGAACAATGACGAAAGGGAACTCATCGGGACCTCCGAACGACTCTCGCGCAGCGCCTGGCCGGGCAAGTATAGGGGAGGTTAGCGTCTGACTGCAAGCCGTTGACTTCATTGGACCGCCCCTCCTATGATTTTGATTTCGCGCTGAACTCGACGCAGATGCATTTCCAGTCCGCATGAATATTCCGAACAGTCTGACCATTTTTCGAATCCTGCTGATTCCCGTCTATATCGGCTTGCTGGTGTATGAACGGTTCAACGAGGCGATGATCGTGTTGCTGGTTGCGGGAATCACCGACGCGCTAGATGGAACGATCGCTCGAGCCGCGAACCAACGAACGCCTTTGGGAGCGTTCTTGGATCCGTTGGCTGACAAGCTGCTCTTGACTTCCGGTTTCGTAACCCTCTCGAGCATCCATCTCATTCCATCCTGGGTCACGATTGTCGTCGTCAGCCGAGATGCCATGCTCTTATTAGGAACCGCCGTGGCTCATTTTACGGAGTTGCCTATCGATATCGCTCCGACGTTTCTCGGCAAGGGCACGACCTTCCTGCAACTCGCCTACGTGCTGCTCGTTATTTTTTTGAGTTCCCGCCAGATGGAGTTGGATGCACTGAATCCGCTCTTGTTCGGTATGGTCGCGTTCACCATCTGCTCAGGCTGTCATTATCTCTACCGTGGATATCGTCGCGTCGGGTCGTTCAATTCTTGATTTGCTCCCCAGTTCAACAGCCGGTCTTCTCAGCCGCTCCGCGTAGATTGTGCATTTGTTTGACAGGTTTTGGGGTCACCAGTAGACTCGCCAAGTAGATATTTCTGTTTAGAAAACCGGCCGTTGGGCGGCCCACCAGAAGGTGAGAGTGACCTATGGCGACATTTGCCTATGTCGGGCGCACGAGATCCGGAGCTGTAAAAAAGGGCGAACTGAGCGCCAAGACCAAAGATGAGGCAGTCGACCAGCTCCGCAAGCAAAGTGTCGTCGTCACCAGTCTTGAAGAGAAGACCGGCAAGGGCGGCTTCAACATCAATTTTGGTTCCGGACTGAAGGACAAAGATCTCGTCGTGTTTACCAGACAGTTCGGTACCATGATCAATGCCGGTCTCCCGCTCGTGCAGTGCCTCGAAATCCTGTCCACGCAATCTGAAAACAAGGTGTTGCGTGAAACCATCGCTGAAGTAAAGGGACAGGTTGAAGGCGGTTCGACCTTTTCGGACGCCTTGCGTCGGCATCCCAAAGTCTTTGACGATTTATATGTGAACATGGTCCATGCTGGCGAGGTCGGCGGATTGCTCGACACGATTCTCACTCGTCTGGCGAAACACATCGAAAAGGCGATGAAGTTAAAAGGACAGATCAAGTCCGCCATGATCTATCCATCCGCAATCCTTGGAGTTGCCGGCATTGTGATCACAGTGTTGATGATCTGGGTCATCCCTATCTTTGACAAGATGTTCAAAGAGATGTCGGGGGGGAAGATGGGGCTCCCCGGTCCGACTCAGCTCGTCATCGACATCAGTAATGCCTTTCAAAGCTATTGGTATATCCTGGGAGCAATCATCGTAGGAGTTGTGGTGGCTGTGAAAAAATACTATGCGACCCCAAAAGGGAGAATGGCCATTGACAAGCTCCTCCTGAAGACTCCGATTTTCGGCGATCTCATTCGAAAGGCGTCCGTCGCAAAGTTTACACGTACCTTAGGTACGCTCCTTTCGAGCGGTGTTCCGCTTCTTGACGGCCTGACAATCTGTGCCAAGACATCTGGCAACAAGGTGATCGAAGAGGCATTGATTAACGCGCGTATCAGCATCAGTGGTGGAAAAACGATTGCCGATCCGCTCACGCAAAGCCAAGTGTTTCCCAAGATGGTGACTCACATGATCGCCGTTGGAGAGTCCACCGGTGCACTTGACGCGATGTTGGGAAAGATCGCCGATTTCTACGAAGATGAGGTCGATCAGGCGGTGGCCTCTCTCACGTCATTGTTGGAGCCGGTCATGATGGTCTTTTTAGGGGTGATCATTGGATTTATCGTCATTGCCATGTACTTGCCCATATTCCAGATGGCCTCCGCCATTCAGTAATGACGATTTCCGTCTGCCTTGATGGCAGGGAAGCCTTGTGCGTGATCTTGTGAAGGCAATGTCGCTCTTCGGAATGAGGTCCAGCGGGATGATGTCCTCGAGTGTTTGCCTTACATGAAACGATATTTTGCGCCGTTCCCATCTTCTGCCCAGAACGATAACAGCACCCACGTCTCAAATGGATGAGTTGCGTGCGCGGCTTCATTGGTTGATGGGGCTGAGGGTGACGCTCGTCACCTTGCTGCTCGGCCTGTCGCTGGTCTTTGAAGCGACAAAAGGGGAGCGAGTTGAAACCTTTTATGCCCTCATCATCCTCACCTACGTTCTGACGATCCCTTCGGTTCTCTTGCTTCGTTTTCTCAACACATCCTCCGAACTGGCTGCCTTTTTCTGGACGCAGGTGGGCATCGATTTCCTGTTGGAAACGGTCTTGCTTGCGCGAACAGGGGGGATCGAAAGCCCTTTCGCGGTTCTCTATATCATTACGGTCGCCGTCGCCAGTCTGATTCCTCACCGACGCGTCGGACTCTTCGCCGCCTGTGCCTGCATCATTCTGTTAGGACTGGTGACGAACGTGCAGTTCTACGGATTCGCCGAAAACTGGGGATGGCTTCAGAAGACCCATCTGACTGCGGCAGCAACCTTTCAAACCTTCAGCGTGTATGCCCTGGCAATTCTGGTTGTCGGGTTACTCAGCGGAACCCTGGCGGATCAGCTGCACCAAGCCGATCAATCGCTTCGTGAGAAGGAACAGGGACTCAATCGGCTACAGGCTTTTCACGAAAACATCGTTCGAAGTATCAGCAGCGGTGTGTTCACGGCCGATGCAAGAGGCGCGGTGACCTCGTTCAATCCCGCCGCGCAAGAAGTAACAGGCTATACGGTCAGTCAAGTCCTCGGTCGTTCCTGGCGCGAGATCTTTAACTGGCATCCCAATCAGCCCTCCGACGACCCCCAGTGCGGCGAGTTGCCGGCCATGACCAGATTCGAAGTGGAGTGCAAGAGCGCGAATGGGAGCCGGCTTGTACTCGGCATGACCCTCTCCCCGCTGCACGAGCAAGGAGAACAGGATGGATTGGTCGGTGTGTTCAAGGATTTGACTCAGATTAGAGACATGGAAGAGGAAATGCGCCGAAAGGAATGGCTGGCCAATCTCGGTGAGATGTCGGCCGGGATGGCGCATGAGATCCGGAACCCGTTGGGGGCCTTGGCCGGCGCGATGCAAATGCTGCGAAAGGAAGCGGCTGCTGACGAAACCGATCGTCGGCTGATGGAAATCGCGATCAGAGAGGCGACGAGGTTGGATACCATCATCACGGAGTTCTTGCAGTATGCCAGGCCACCTGCCCTGGAGTTGGCCGAGCATGATATGAACAAAATTCTTGCCGAGACTCTGCATCTAGTACAACATGAGGCTCGGACGCGAAAACAGATCACGATTGTCACGTCGCTGGCCGGGGGCTCCCTCTTGGCGCAAGTGGACCAAGATCAAATGCGGCAGGTCTTTTGGAACCTTGCCACGAATGCCTTCGATGCGATGCCTGAGGGTGGCCAATTGACGATCACCACCGGCTGTCGTCATGTCGATGTAGGTGGCCGCAAGGGGGACGTCATCGAAATCGGGTTTCAAGACAAGGGAGAAGGTATCGCACAAGACAATTTAGATAAGATCTTTCTTCCATTTTTTACGACAAAAAAAGAAGGATCGGGATTGGGACTTGCCGCGGTCCATCGTATCGTGGACTTGCACGGCGGCTGGATCAAAGTGGAAAGCCGTCTGCAACAGTGGACTCGCTTTGTGGTTTGTCTGCCGCGCTCTGGTGATGATGGAGTGCGTTTGTGGCATGAGGGGCGAACACCGTGGAAAAGATCTTAGTCGTTGACGACGAAAAAAGTATCCGCGAAGTGATGAGCATCATGCTTAAGCGTGCAGGATACGACGTCACCGAAGTATCTGACGGCGATCAAGCTATCGGCCAAGTCAATAAAGATATCTACGATCTCGTCATCACCGATCTCCGCATGCCAAAGGCCGATGGAATGGATGTCCTCAAGGCCGTGAAGTCCACCTCGCCAGAGACCGTTGTCCTGGTTGTGACGGCCTTCGGAACCGCCGATTCGGCCGTTGAGGCGATGAAGCAGGGCGCTTACGATTATCTCACCAAGCCCTTTCAAGTGGACGAAGTTCAACTCATCGTTCGCAATGCGTTGGAGAAGCGGCGGCTTTCGACGGAGAACATGCTCCTCAAGCGAGAGATGGCCAGTCAGTCGTCGTTTGCGCAGATCGTCGGGCAGAGCGAAGCCATGCAGAAAGTCTTTGACGTCGTCCGCAAGGTGGCCGACTCCAAAAGCAATGTCCTGATCTGTGGCGAAAGCGGAACGGGAAAAGAATTGGTCGCTCGGGCCATCCATTACAACAGCGCGCGGAGTCCAATGTCATTTGTCGCGGTCAACTGCAGCGCTGTGCCGGAAACCTTACTGGAGAGTGAGCTGTTTGGTCATATGAAAGGTTCATTCACGGGAGCTGTGGCGAATAAGGCCGGCTTGTTCGAGATCGCGAATGGCGGCACGATCTTTCTGGACGAAATCGGTGACACGACCCCGACTATCCAAGTCAAGCTCTTGCGCGTCATTCAAGAACGCGAGTTTCGCCGTGTCGGCGGAAACCAGGACATGAAAGTCGACGTGCGGGTCGTCGCCGCGACGAACCGCGACCTCGAAAAAGCCATTGCCGACGGATCTTTCCGCGAGGACCTCTACTATCGACTCGATGTGATTCCTATCCGCCTTCCGCCGCTTCGCCTCCGCGCCGGTGACATTCCGTTGTTGGTCACTCATTTTCTGGACAAGTTCGCCCAGGAAAGCGGCAAGCTGCCGCCGAAGATGACACCGGAGGCTATGCAAGTCCTATTGGGCCATGAATGGCGTGGGAACGTGCGCGAACTCGAGAACTTGATCGAGCGAGTGGTGGCCTTCTCGAACGGCGCTTCGGTCACGAATACAGACGTGGAGGGATGGCTTCATCATGCAGTGACACCACAGCAGTCGCAGGGAGTGCCGTCGGATCTACCAGATGAGGGTCTCGACTTGGAAGGACTCATTAACGGCATTGAAAAAGACTTGCTGATGAAGGCTTTGGAACGGTCGAAATGGGTGAAGAAAAAGGCCGCACGCCTCTTGAGGCTCAATACCAGGTCGTTCCGTTACCGTTTGGAAAAGTATGCTATAAAAGGAGGTCGTGACTAAGAGCCGGTTAGGATCGCCGCCATACGACCCACCCTCCGTTACCGTCCGTGCCCCCGCCAAAATCAACCTGATTCTTCGCATCCTCGATCGCCGCCTGGACGGCTATCACAATCTCTGGTCCATTATGCAGACGGTCGCCCTCGAGGACGAACTGCAGATCAGGCTGGTTCCTCATGGAGGCGAGATC
>Ga0075423_10007563_pt1 | contig 10272 bp, 7 predicted proteins | sample SoiMethybrSBSTD2_FD_80114 | JGI IMG/M metagenome (GOLD analysis project Ga0075423, IMG submission 80114) | Bulk soil microbial communities from a Populus tree surrounding site in Tennessee, USA - Soil MetaG P. TD hybrid SBSTD2 | ecosystem: Environmental > Terrestrial > Soil > Tree plantation...
ATCATACTGACTCGTTACGTAGGTTGGCGGAACGTACGTACACTCGCGTGTATGGGGATGTCGGGGATAATGGCACTCTTTATTGCTCAAAGCGGCAGCCGACGAGTTTTGGGTGTGATCCTGGGTATGGCGTTGGTTCTATGGGTGCTCAGTCAACCTCGACTCAGAGTGAAACAAGTTGTGGTTGGTCTTCTGTCCGTGGCGGCGTTGTTGATTTCACTCCAGATCATGCTTGAGTATCGGAATGTAGGATTGGGGGTCTTGATTGGTCAGAAGAATGAGACGGTTAGTGGCGTTAAAGAGAAACAAGTGATGTTCGAGGAGCAATATCTTCGTGTCGATGACAACTTTTACCGTCTCTGTCAGATAATTCAGTTGATTCCCAAAACTTTTCCATACGTCTATCACCGCTACCTCTTCTACGTAATCGTTCGACCAATTCCCAGAGTGTTTTGGGAGGGCAAACCGGTGGATCCGGGCTTTGATTTGCCGACTGCTCTTGGGGTTGAAGGTGTGTCGTATTCGTATTCCGTCATCGGGGAACTCTACATGTCTCTTGGATTCCTCGGGATCGCAATCGGTGGTTGGTTCTATGGACGCATTGCATCGATGGCAAATGGATTATTAAGTCGAAGTGGCACCATAGCGACTCTTCTGGTTTATAGCATCATTGCAATGGCTCTGTTTGCGGGGCTCCGATCGGTGCTCGACCTGTTGCTTGTTAGTTACGTGGTGCTGGCGTGGGTGTTTCTGTCACGATTCTTCCGGACGACGCGTGCGTGATGGAAGTCTTCGTGTAGTTCGTGTGTTTCGTGGATCGTTCTTCTGACTTGATTCAAACCACGAAACACACGAATTACACGAACCCAAACTCCAAGTCTCGACACGTGAAACTGAAAGGATGCATTACGCCAGTTCTTTCTTCGAGGTCTCCGGAACATGGCACTCCTAAAGGAGTGCCTATTCTTTTACAGTGCGAGATCTATAAACATCACACTCCTCCGGAGTGAACTTCAAGTTGAAAATAGCCGTCCTAACAGACATCCCCTCACCATATCAGGTTGAGATACTGAATCAGATCGCTCAACACAAAGACAACTCGCTTCAAGTTGCATATATCAGACGCCGAGATCCTTCCCGGCAGTGGAACGACATGCCCATTGACCACGACTTTGTCGTACTCAGTGACGGCCCAATACAGTTTGTCGAAGCCCGACGTCGTGTTGTCGAGGCTGATCTGGTCGTATTCAATTATTACCGTCATCCACACGCCGCTTCATTGATTGAAGAGCGCGCAAGATCGATGCGCCCGTGGTGTTTTTGGGGTGAGCGGCCTGGGTTGCGGAAGCCGGAATGGGCGGGTCGACTCCTGCGAATGCGAAAGCTGCGCTGGCTTCACTCGTCCGCTGCTCCGATCTGGGGTATCGGCAAGTTTGCTGTAGATACATATCGTTCGGAGTTTGGTCCACACCGGCAGTACTTCAACCTTCCATACTTTTCGAATCTTCAACGGTTTAGTGCCAGCTCAAATTCGCGGAACGGTGAAAGCGAAAGAACCTTCCTCTTTTCAGGTTCACTGATTCGACGAAAAGGCATTGATCTTTTGGCAAACGCCTTCGTTCGGCTGATGAGAGAAGGTCACAAGGCGAGGTTAAGAATCGTCGGTGATGGATCCTTGCGGAATTCGCTTAACAAAATACTTGCTCGAGTGGAATCGGCAGTTGACTTCATTGGTTTCGTGGAATGGTCAGATTTAGCGCCCCAGTACGCATCGAGTCACGTGCTGTGTGTGCCGTCGCGTTATGACGGATGGGGGATGGTCGTTCCCGAACGTCTAGCCTCGGGTTTGCCGGTTATTGCGACGGATCGAACGGGTGCTGCACTCGAGTTTGTTGAGACTGGACGGAACGGATGGCTAATACCAACTGAAAATGCTGATGCTCTTTTCAAAGCAATGCGCGAAGCGGTAACAATGTCGAAATCGGCGCTCGCCCAGTTCTCGCGATCAGCTCAACAGAGTATCGCCAATCATAGTCTCGAGCAGGGTGCGAACCGATTCAAGGAATACTCGGCTCAAGTAGTGTCGAGCTGGAACGTCTGATCGCGGCTGCATCGTCTGGTCCCAGAGGGACCAAATGTTTATAGTTTTAGCAACAACCAGTCCCGGGCTCCGTAGGAGTCCTATGTTTTTCTCCACGACATCGCGCTCCGCTGGAGCGCAAAGACATTCGCTATCATGTCTATAAACATCAGGCCGCGCTGCGGCCAATCGCAGTTCGCAAGGATCGTCACGCTGCTACGGGCCTGAGTGTATGTGTAGTATCTCTGGGATCATTCAACTATCAAGTTCAAAACATGATCAGGAAGAATCGAGCAGAGCTGTGTCTCGAATGAACACTTCCCTGAATCATCGCGGGCCAGATGATTATGGTGTTGCGAATGTTCGCGGTCATACTTCTTCACCAGAGCATTCCATCAACCTCAGCCTCGGAAATACACGATTAGCGATTATTGATCTGAGCGCTGCAGGTCATCAGCCCATGCACGATCCCGACACGGGAAACTGGATCACTTATAACGGTGAAACCTACAACTATCGGCAACTGCGCAGTGAACTCGGCGATGAGTTTGGACCCTGGCGATCAAACACTGACACTGAGGTGGTGTTGCGAGCATTTCGCAAATGGGGCACTGACGCTTTCGCGCGCCTGAGAGGGATGTTCGCCCTGGCCATTTGGGACCAAAGCAGGCGCACGCTGGTGTTGGCTCGAGATGAATTTGGAATTAAACCCCTCTATTGCTTCTTTGGCTCCAGCGAACCGCTCAGCACAACCTCATCAGTTATCTCGTCAAACATTTTTATGTTTGCTTCCGAGGTGCGAGCACTTTTAGCCAGCGGCATGGTTCCGAGAACACTTAGTGCATCCGGCTTATCGTCACTTCTGGAATTTGGCTCGGTTCAAGCACCACTGACGATTGTTAATGACGTTTGGTCGTTGATGCCTGGTACCTGTTTGACGGTAACTGAGAAGTCTCCCTTCCAACTCGGCTTTGAAGTGGTGGACTTCAAGTCCAGTCGCGTCAGAACTCACGCGATGTCCAGAGATCAAGCGAAGGCTGACCTGCGCGAAGTTCTTGAAGACTCAGTAAAGCAGCACCTGGTCAGTGATGTACCGTTGGGGGTATTCCTTTCGGGAGGGATGGACTCCAGCGCAGTTGTTGCATTGATGAGTCGAGTGACTCAGGAACGACCGAGAACATTCAGTGTTGTCTTTGATGAGCAGCAGTTCACCGAGTCAGAACATTCGCAGGCCATTGCGAGGAAATTCAATACACAGCATTCCGAAATCAGGCTGAGCGAAGCGTCTTTGATTTCAGAACTGCCTGACGCCCTTGCGGCACTTGATCAACCAACGATGGACGGCATCAACACGTACATCGTCTCAAAAGCAGTGAAGGAATCGGGAGTGACCGTTGCACTTTCCGGATTGGGTGGCGATGAATTGTTCGGTGGCTATCCTAGTTTCCGCCGCGCGTTACGAATGGAGGCGACGAGTGGTTTGACGAGAGGCGTCTTACGCTCAGTGGCGCGCGTGGGCAGTTTAGCTAACGAGAGCAAAGCGATTCAGTTAGCGAGCAGTAATGGCGATGCGGCCGCTGTGTACCGAATTAGCCGCCAACTCTTTTCGCCACAGTTTGTGCGGGAGCTTGCAACGGAACCGATCGGGAAAAGCGGGCCTGACTATCATTCAAACGGCGAGATAGACACAGTGAATCTTATTTCCCGCTTCGAAATGAGTGGCTATATGGCGAACACGCTGTTGCGTGATACTGACTCGGTGAGCATGGCTCATGCTTTAGAGGTGCGCGTTCCATTCGTCGACAAGGAGGTAGCTGAGTTCGTTCTATCGATGCCGGGGGATTGGAAACTTAGTAACGGGAACGGGCACCAATCGAAGCCGCTACTGGCCGAAACACTGGCGGACTTGTTACCGCCTGAAATTTTGCACAGACGCAAAATGGGTTTCACACTGCCGTTCGAGACGTGGATGACTTCACAGCTGAAAGATCAGATCTCTGATGTCTTTTCCGATTCTTCGCAACTCACCAGCTGCGGACTGCGTCAAGATTCCGTAAATCATCTTTGGCAGCGTTTTCTCCGACGGCCGGGAAGCGTGGGATGGTCGCGGCCATGGACTCTCTATGCACTTGCGAGATGGTGCGAACTGAATGACGTCAAAGTCGCATTAGACAACTAATCAAATTGAAAGTTCTCCACGTCATTCCTTCAGTCTCCGAACACTCAGGTGGGCCTGCACAGGCGATCTTCCCAATGTGTCGCGCATTGATTGCGCGAGGTCATGAGGTTTGCATCGCAACCACCAGGCATGGTCTTTCAGGTCTCAATGGAAACGGAAAGGGACCACAACTTTATAACGGTGCTTCCATTCATTTCTTTCCAGTCCAGTGGGGAGACGGATTCAAATATTCGCGACCATTGAAGACGTGGTTGGACGAGAACGTCCGCAGCTTCGATGTCGTTCACATTCATGCGGTCTTCAATCACTCGAGTATCGCTGCGGCCAGAGCGTGCCGTAGGCATCTCGTTCCGTATGTCGTCAGACCTCTTGGCACGCTGGATCCCTGGAGCCTCAAGCAGAAGAGTCTCAGAAAGTCATTGTTCTGGAGTTTAGTAGCAAAGCGCATGATGGCGGATGCTGCGACAATTCACTACACCGCACAGGCAGAGTTCGATCGAGTTAAAGACTCCCTGGGATTAACACACGGTAACGTAGTGCCCCTGGGAATCGGATCAAGCGACTCGGTGCTGGGACCGCAGGCGTCCCCGCCTGCCCCCTCGAATCACAGTCCGTGTTGGGCGCAAGGGCAGGCGGAGACGCCTGCGGTCCCAGCACTGAGGGGTCCTTATATTCTTTTCCTTTCGCGATTACATCCGAAAAAGGGTCTTGATGTTTTGATAAAGGCGTTCGTTGCGGTGCAGAAACACCAGGAGTTTTCTGAATGGGGTTTGGTAATTGCGGGGGACGGAGACGCAGCGTACGTTAGTTCACTGAAGCAACTTGTCAGTTCAAACAGTGCAGATGGGTTCGTACGTTTTATCGGTTGGGTAAGTGGCGATGAGAAGCGTGACGTGCTTCGTAAGGCTTCATTGCTGGTACTTCCATCGAGTCAGGAGAATTTCGGTCTCTGTGTATTGGAAGCGCTGGCTGAAAGAGTTCCGGTGGTTGTTAGTCGCGATGTGAATTTGGCGAATGACATCGCTGACGCTGGAGCTGGCTGGATTAGTGCAATTGATGTCGCAAGTCTTCAGAAAACGATTTCAGAGGCGATGGCCCATGAAGAGCAAAGACTCAGTCGCGGTTTGGCCGGCAAATTGTTTTCTAAGAATTTCTCCTGGGAAAGGATTGCGGAAGAACTCGAGAAAATGTACCTGGCGATCATACGGTGAGACATGGTTGAGTCATACACGGAATTTGAATGGCTTACCGAAGGTGCGGCGAACGGAAAAAGCGGAGAGAAACTTGCTGAAAAGCTGGTCACGCTGATTCGAAGTTTCAAGGATGTAATCACCGTTTGCGATCTTGGTTGCGGTAACGGCCATCTTGCCAAGCAACTTGCCTCACATGGTTATGACGTCGTTGGTATCGACGCCTCTACGAGTGGAATTGAGCAGGCAAATAGGAATGCGCCAAACGTGAGATTCATTCGATCTTTGATCGATAAGGATGTTCGGGAGAGCAATGGCCTGGAACCCTTCGACCTTGTGGTCTCGAGTGATGTCGTTGAACATCTTTACCGGCCGTCAGATTTGTTCGAAGCCGCAGGAATGCTGTTGAAGACCAACGGCAGGCTTGTAATTACGACTCCTTACCACGGTTACCTGAAGAATCTTGCATTGGCAATCAGCGGCGGGATGGATCGTCACTTCTCAGCACTTCATGACGGAGGGCATATAAAATTCTTTAGTGTCGCCACCTTGTCAGCGCTTATGTCGAGCCATGCCTTCGTTGATTTGACCTTCAGTTACTACGGTCGGGCGCCATGGCTCTGGAAGAATATGATCTGTGTCGCGCGGAAGAAATGACGTCGCTTTAACATCTCTGCGCTACCTCTGCGACCTCTGCGTCTCTGCGGTAGTAGTCGAGAAGTACATGTTTCACCGCAGAGACGCAGAGGTCGCAGAGGTAGCGCAGAGACTCTTAAAGCGAGTTGCCTTCAAAGGCTCTCAAAACAAACTGTGCTAGAACAAATCACACCACTCATCCTCACGTACAACGAAGCTCCTAATCTCGAGCGAACGATGCGCCAACTGTTGTGGGCCAGGGACATCGTAGTCGTTGACAGTTTCAGCGACGACGACACCGCCGTCATCGCTCAGTCGTTCCCTCAAACCAGACTGTTTGAAAGAAGATTCGATACCCATCAAAACCAATGGACGTTTGGTTTGACACAGACCGACATCAAAACGCCCTGGGTCCTTGCGCTCGATGCCGATTACGTTTTAACCGATGAACTGATCGACGAACTAAAGAGCCTGGAGCCTGAGCCTTCGATAAATGGTTACAGAGTTAAATTCAGCTATTGTATGAGCGGCAAACCGTTGCGCAGCGGGATCTATCCTCCCGTGAATGTTCTTTATCGCGCGTCGGAAGCCATTTACGAACAGGATGGTCATACTCATCGAATCAAGATCAATGGCCAAGTAAGTCAGCTTCATTCCACAATCTTGCATGACGATCGAAAGTCACTGCGTCGATGGTTTCAGTCGCAAGTCACATATGCCGAACTGGAAGCACGAAAACTCCTCACCAGCAACAACAAACTGTCCCTCGCGGATCGTATCCGCACGTGGCGCATCTTTGCCCCTATCGGAGTTGTCTTATATTGCCTTGTTTGGCGAGGAGGACTGCTTGACGGATGGAGAGGACTCTTTTATGCCTTCCAACGAGCGATCGCCGAGCTAGTGCTGTCGCTTTACCTGATTGCGGCAACACTATCGCGAAATTACAAAGCACAACTTCTGACCGAGGCGACAACGCCAGAAACGTTACCGGCTAAGAATTAAATGATCATTCTGGGAATTAATGCGTATCACGGCGACGCCGCAGCAGCGATAGTCAAGGATGGAAAACTTATAGCCGCTGCTGAGGAAGAACGATTCAATCGGTTCAAGCATTGCGCCGGGTTTCCAACTGAAGCGATTAAGTATTGTCTGGCAGCTGCGGGAGCGCGCATCGAAGATGTCGATCATGTTGGGATTTCACGCGACCCTTCGGCTCACCTGCACAAGAAGATTCTTTTTGCAGCCTCACGCGCTGCAAAACAGGCAAGCGCATCGGTTCGAAGACCGAGCGAACTCAATTCGAACGTTGCGGTGATCGAATCCGAATCCGACAATGGCAATGGAAACGGGTCAAATATTTTTCGCCAAATAAAGGATCGGCTGGGAAACGCCGCCAGGGTTCGTGACGTGAAACAGGAACTTGCACGCCAGCTCAACACGCCGGCCAAATCTCTGCGTGCAGAGTTTCACAACATCGAACATCATCGCGCACATCTGGCGAGTTCGTTTTTCGTTTCGCCTTTTCAAAAAGCCGCCTTACTCTCAATTGATGGCTTTGGCGATTTCATATCGACGATGTGGGGTGTAGGAGAAGGGAACTCGGTCAGGATACTTGGCCAGGTTGAATATCCGCACTCCACGGGCATTGTTTATACGGCGACAACTCAGTTCCTTGGTTTCCCTCACTACGGCGATGAGGGAAAGGTGATGGGACTTGCACCTTACGGCAAGCCTCGGTTCATCGATCAATTCCGCGAAATCATTTGCACTGACGAAGACGGACAGTTCGGGTTGAACCTCGATTACTTCCGCCACCATGCCGAAGGCGTGGACATGTCCTGGGATCAAGGTTCGCCAATTATTGGACGGATTTTCTCTGACGAATTCATTAAGACATTTGGACCCGCACGATCGCCAGGCGCGGAGTTAACCGATCGCGATCGAGACATTGCCGCGAGCTTGCAACTGCGCCTGGAAGAAGTTGCTTTTCATGTGCTGAATTACTTGCATGACCAAACTGGTCTAACCGATCTCGGGTTGGCAGGAGGCGTTGCGTATAACTCGGTAATGAATGGCAAGATACTTTTACACACGCCTTTTCGTCGGATTTTTATTCAGCCTGCTGCGGGTGATAGCGGAACGGCGTTGGGTGTCTGTTATCAAATCTATAACGAGATACTTCAATACCCGAGAAGTGACGCAATGGAGGGAGCGTACACCGGACCGGAGTTTTCGAATGAGGACTTGCGAACAGTAATCGAATCAAGTGGCTTAGCGTGTGAAACCTATAACGATGCGGACGTGACCAGGCGTGCTGCGTTGGATATTGCGAACGGCCTGGTCGTTGGCTGGTTCCAGGGAAGAATGGAATTTGGTCCGCGCGCATTAGGCAACCGTTCAATCCTGGTTGATCCGAGACGGTCTGAAATGAAAGACATCTTGAACCAGCGGATTAAGAAACGAGAGCCGTTTCGTCCGTTTGCGCCGTCAATACTGGAAGATCGAGTCGCAGATTATTTTGAGCAAACTCATCCAGCGCCGACGATGTTAATGGTCTATCAAATTAAAGAAGAGCGGTGGAAAGAAATCCCGGCAGTAAGTCATGTAGACGGGTCAGGACGTTTACAAACAGTATCGCGGCGCGTGAACGATCGGTATTACCAGCTGATTTCTGACTTTAATGATTTGACCGGCGTTCCTGTTATTCTCAATACTTCGTTTAATGAGAACGAACCCATTGTTTGCACGCCTAAGCAGGCGATTGACTGTTTCAAGAAAACACGAATGGATGTTTTATACCTTGGTAACTATGCGATTAGACGGTGAATCAACCACAGATTACGCAGATTACACAGATTCAAATTATTGAGTTGAAGAGGAGATGACTACAACTCTTTTTAAGAATCTGTGTAATCTGCGTAATCTGTGGATAAGTTCCGATGAGGGAAGCGAATGAGAATATTGATAACTGGCGGCGCGGGTTTCATTGGTTCACACCTGTGTGAACGATTGTTAGGCGAAGGAAACGAGGTACTGTGTCTCGATAATTTCTTCACCGGCCGGCGCGTCAATATTATGCATCTACTCGAAAATCCCCGATTCGAGTTGATTCGTCACGACGTAACTGAACCAATCCTGCTGGAGGTGGATCAGATCTACAACCTCGCTTGCCCAGCCTCGCCGGTTCACTACCAATACAACCCGGTGAAGACTGTTAAGACAAGTGTAATGGGTGCAATCAACATGCTGGGTCTTGCGAAGCGGGTACGCGCACGAATACTGCAAGCCTCCACTTCGGAAGTTTATGGTGATCCGCTAGTCCATCCACAACGTGAAGAGTACTGGGGAAATGTCAACCCGATTGGTTTGCGTTCGTGCTATGACGAAGGAAAGCGTTTAGCTGAAACATTGATGACGGACTACCACCGACAGAACAAAGTCGACGTGCGCATCGCTCGAATCTTTAACACCTATGGTCCGCGCATGCTGGAAGACGACGGTCGCGTAGTTTCAAATTTCATCGTGCAAGCGCTTCGTGGGGAACCGTTGACTCTTTACGGCGAAGGTCAACAGACACGCTCGTTCTGTTACGTCGACGATCTCCTCGAAGGCTTGATTCGGTTGATGAACGTTGAGCACCAGCATGAACCGATCAATCTCGGTAATCCCGGAGAGTTCACAATCAAACAGCTCGCAGAAGAAGTGATCGACATCGTCGGCACGAAGTGTGAATTTCGATACATGCCGTTACCTCAAGATGATCCCAAGCAACGGCAACCAGATATCTCGCGGGCACAGTCACTGCTTGGCTGGAAACCAACAATCCCGCTGCGAGAAGGCTTGCAGAAAACGATCGAAGATTTTCGGAGTCGGACCACGCTTAAAGACAGCGTCTAGCTCACAAGTGTCCGACGAACTTTAGTTTGTCGTGTGTGACGTCAAGGCCCTCTTTTCTCCCACAGCCCTTTCACGAAGCACGACAAACTAAAGTTCGTCGGACACCCGCCGAAGCGTTGCGCATTCTGCTTCTCAATCAGTGTTTTTATCCTGACGTAGTTTCTACGGCTCAACACCTTACTGATCTCGCCAGAGGTCTCGCGGAGGGTGGCCATGAGGTCACGGTGATTGCGAGTGATCGCGGCTATGACGATCCTGCGCGTCGTTTTCAGCGTCGTGAGGTGTGGAAC
>Ga0075423_10007566_pt1 | contig 10271 bp, 15 predicted proteins | sample SoiMethybrSBSTD2_FD_80114 | JGI IMG/M metagenome (GOLD analysis project Ga0075423, IMG submission 80114) | Bulk soil microbial communities from a Populus tree surrounding site in Tennessee, USA - Soil MetaG P. TD hybrid SBSTD2 | ecosystem: Environmental > Terrestrial > Soil > Tree plantation...
ACGGGCAGGACTAGCCTGCGGTTTGCCGGAAGGCGCATTTGGCGACTGGGGAGTATCCGCTTTTGTCTGCGATTGCTCGTCCCCGGCAGTTTGGCGAGTTGATTCCAGAATTGCGAACGATTGCGGGCAAGAGGATATTGCGAATGCGAGGAGGGCGGAGCCAAGGCCTATAGCACGCATAAACACTCCGGCTAAAGCTGTGGCCCACTGGTCGAAGCTCAGCCAGCGGTTATTATGTAGATGGTGCACAGCTGATTTGGGTGGTCTTTGCCTTCACCGCGGTTCCGTGAGACTTGTCGGCACAGCAGGCAACCAAGAAATGTTGGCATGGGTAGAGCAAAATCGCACATCAATGGGTGGCGGGTTACGGCAGGCGCTATGTACGGGCAATTTGTGGTGCAGAACAGCTTAGTGGCTAGCGGCAATGCTCTATTGGGGTATGAACCGCGTTACGATTTTTGCCGCTGCGACGGCTTTTGGCCTCGCACTCTGCACGCTGTATCGAGAAATTTTGTGGCCTACAACCGAACGGGGCGTGAACTTCGGCCGCAGATTCCAATGTATGCCGGAGCGTTCGCAGCAGGCTTGTTGTACAACACGTGGCTTCCGGGGCGACACAACATCTCGGAAGGGCGGAGTGTACAGCATGCTTTCACAGGCAGGAATTGGTGGCTACAATTTTGTGAGCGAATTCGCGCTGGATATCCTGCATACGTTCGGCCTAAAAAAGGACGTCATTACTAAGAACTGGTCCGAAAGCACGAACAGGGAGAAACAGAGTGCGCGGAGAGCACGTTGCGCCCAGCGTTTCTGACGGCTGCCAGGGGCCGTTTTACTGGTTGTCCTTATGTCCGAAATCTAATCCAAAGTGCGGCTCTGACCTCGTACCAGTGACTTTGACCGGCACTTCGGTTCCCGCGCCATGCTTGCTGAAGAACGGATCGACTGGTTTCAGCAGGACAGACTTCCATCCTGTCACCATATGCGAGAGCTTGGCATCCAGGCGCGCTTTTCCGTGAAAATCGAATTCATTCCCATCGAGACTGTATTTGCCCACCATGTCCACCTTTGTTCCGGGTACCTCATAATGCAGCTTTGGAAACGAAAGCATCCCTTCGGATAATTTGAACCTGCCGTTCATCTCGGATAGAACATTGTCCGGAATGTCGTCCTTCGCCTCCTTGGGCCTGCCCTGGCTGCGCATGCTCAGCGCGTCCACCTTGGACTGAACTTTCTCGTTCGTGAAATGTGCTCCCGTAATGTGAAACGTTCCCACCAGTCGAAGCCGGTCACTGACCCGAGCCTCGCCAGGCGAAAGATCGAATTTGGTCTGCAACTCTGCTGTCCCCGTCATCACGGGGGGATCGGTTCGCACCCCGAGCTTCAGCAGATCGTCGATGTGAGCGGGGTGGACTATAACGTCCAGCACGACCCCGTGTCCGGTCGGATCTTTGACGCGCAGCACTGAACCCCTGGCCATCAATGAAGAGTTCAGAATCTTGGCCTTCACCGGCTCAAGATACGTATCGCCGCTTGTCCCATCCACCATGGCATGAAATTCCGTGTGCAGCGGCACCGGATGGCCGCTTATGCTAATTCGAAAATCGGGGGTATCTGTCGAACCATCAACGATTATGTTTCCAAGAGTCCCTGAATATTCGCCGGTGGAGGAAAGGATGCCACCTATGCCATTGATCGTGCTCAGGTCGGCGTTGGTGAATGAGTACTTGCCCTTGACCGGCGAACTGCGTGGGTCGTCTGCTTGCCACGGACCAAACAGTCCCGTTGAGTGAATCGCTCCGACCGGTTTGGGATTCACGAGTGTTGCATTGAAGAGAAGCGGCTGACCGGGCCCGATCTCCTTCATCTGCAGATTTCCGATATCAAAATCGATCGGCAGCTTGCCGGGCCTGAGGGTATTGATGACGAGACGCGCGCGATCACAGGTGAACTCGTCCACGTAGAGCTTGATCTTTCCTCCTTTGAAACCGCCCCGTCTCTCCTCTTTCGGCGGGATACTCAGTTCCAAGTCTTTCAAGTACACGCGGCGAATCCGCATCGGCGTGTACAAGAGATTAAGAATGTCTGCGCCAAATCGGAATTCCCCGACTGTGATCAGCGGCTGCACTCCAGGTCGCTGGGGATTCGGGTCTCCCGGCCCAAAGATTTTCAGGCCGGCGCCCGAGACTTGGAATCCATTTCGCACAGAAACGTGGAATTCGGATAGTTGAACAGGGCCATGAAAACGTGCCGATAGCGTCTCTACTACACGGTTTTTCAGAATGGGTTCAGCGTGATAGATAACGACGAGAATGACAACAGCGGTAAAAGCCGCAAGCGCCAGAACGACCGCCCGAATCCGCCAAGCGAGGGACCACTTGGCATGTTTGGGTTCTCCAATCTCGGCCGGTTCGGGCATCTCTCATATCAGCCATTCGTCTGGCCGGCTGATTCGATACTGAGATGATACTCGGATCGCAAGTAGCTGCTGGCTTTTGGCAGAAAAACGAGTTCTAAAGAGCAGCAGTCCGCGTCGAAGCAAATCACTGCCTGTGCCTCCCCAGAGATCGCTATAGTGCCCCCTGAGATGGCGAACCGGACGAAGGTGTTCCGCTTCGGTCACAGTGTGCTCGTGCCAACCAACGTGAATGACTCCAAGCCAATGCTGTTCGGACTCGATACAGGAGCGTTCGGAGATATTCGTCCGTGCGCGGCGCGGCAGGTGAGCAAAGTCAGTTCCGAGGACACAATCCGCGTTCGTGGTCCGAACGGTCAGGTGAATAAGGTCTATTCCTCGAAAGCGACTTTGCGCTTCGGCCACTTGCAGCAGCCTAGTCTGGACGTCATCACCTTAGACCTGTCTCCCGTGAGTCGTCCCACGGGCACTGAAGCTTCTGGTTTCTTGGGATTTTCTATGCTCAGAAGCTTGAGCTGAAGCTGGACTACCGCGATGGACTGGTGGATTTTGTTTACGACCCTAACTAGCCAAGGGCTTCGCCCTTGATATCCTTCGGAACTCAGCGATTAAAGGAGTATTCGTAGAGAGCGTTCAGAAGCTATGCTCCTGGTATCTGACCACACAGAAGTTGACCATGAACACTTTCTACGAGCATCACCAGGATAGCCTTCGATTCGGATATCGCTGCTTTGATCGAATTCTGCTCAACGGTCTGATCCAACCTTTTCAGCAGCCCGAGCGGGTGATCGGATTCTTCGGCACCTATCGAAATCCGGCGCTCGGAAGTCCGCTACTACGGCGGCATTGATCCCAGAACGGGCCAGCCGGATGAGAAGTTGGCCGGAGACCTTTGACCGAAAAATCATCTCCGTCGATTGCTCGTTCAAGGACACGGCCACCTCGGACTACGTGGCCATCGGCGTGATCGGCGTGCTGGGGGCGCAAGCGATACCTTAATCTGAAACATGGCTTTCAACATTCCTGATCGAAAACGGCACGATCCGGTCGTGGTGCAGCGCATGCTTCGCCAGTCACATCTGGACATGACGATGCACTGTGTCCACAATAGCCGCCAAGCACGAGACCCCCAGGGCCAATTCATACGGCGTTTTCTGCCAAGTGGCGAATGTCCGTCCATCCGCCAGGAGGTCCAGGGAGAGCGGAGCCAGTGCGGGTGTGGTGACTTGGGGACGTTTGGCGGCAAAAGCGTAAGTGCTGTAAAATGAGAGCACGAGCGGGAGTAACTCAGCGGTAGAGTGCGACCTTGCCAAGGTCGAAGTCGCGGGTTCAAATCCCGTCTCCCGCTCCAATGGGACTCATACCCTTTTCTTCGGCCTCAAGGTCATCCAAAAGCCTTGAGGTCATTTGTTTTAGTGTCGTGTTTTCCAGTTCAAAGAACTTGTTTTCGTGCGAGTAGACGAGCCCTTCAGGGAACAGCCCACGCGCTAGCTCTTGCCTCTGGTTTACGTTGGCCTTTCTCCAGGCGGTCAGGAAATCGACAAGCTGAGTCTGGGCTTGCTGCATCAGGTCCTGCAGCGTGGATTTCTCTGCATCTAGAGCAGATATCTGCGCGTTGATTCGCTCTGTCTCTTCAGAGATGCTGTCCTTCATCGTCTGAAAATCTTGTTGGGAAATCTCGCCATTGAGTTTCGCCACGATCAGTTTTTGGTTCAAAGTGTTCTGATCTGCAAGCCGATACTTCGGCCAGGCGTTCTCGACGTGCAGAATTCTCGTTTTGCAGGTGCTCAAGGAAATGAACGGTTCCGCGGGGGATACGTACTTCATCATTTTGAACCTTCTCCAAAAGGGCGGATGCAATACCGCTGTGCCGTTTGTGTTGAAGGTTATCGTGATAGTCTCGTGACAAATAAATCCATTGATTGAGGTCGAGAAAAATGTACAATGCGCGTCCCATACACGTATTCTAGGGCGACTGCTGGAGGGGTTCCTGCACGCGTGCTCAAAGCGAAGACTTTGAGGATACTGCTACGAATTAGAACGTCCGAGCACGAGATTTGCAGCTTACAAGAGATACTCGGTGATCAAAAGTACGAGAGCCACATCGCTTCATCGGACGTGGGGCTGCTCTTATAAGTCATCGAGGCTTCCCGCTGGAAACCTTAATTATCGCTGCAACAGAACGTGGGAGTGTGTTTGCGAGGAGGCCGATCAGCCTTTACGAAACGCCAAGAAACACACACACGAGGATGGGCAAGAGCATTGGTTCTGATTCGGGGATCCGCAATTCCGGCATGGGTTTGGCCTGAAAGAGTTTCCGGCAAGGCTTCGCAATCCAGCGTGCCCACCGATTCGAGGTGCGGCGCCGGGCGCTGTCGGCGGAAATCCCGGTATTGGCGTACATTTGCCGATAGAGCTTGGAAATCAATAGAAATGCCAAGCGGGACTTCAAGGACTTGACGCACTTGGAGCGCTGCCAGATGGCGCGGACGCTGTAGAAGTCATCCCACACCATTTGAGTCAGCGTGCGGATTTCTTGCGCGTCCATAGTCGGATGAGGCATGTACAGTTTGGGGCGACGCCCACTCGGAATGAGCCAATAACGAGTCAGCGGCACGCCATCGACCGCCGGGGTTTGATCGCCCTGCTCCTTCTCCCAACGCTGAAAGTCAACCGTACCCGGGAACGGGGTCATCAGCACAAATTGAGCAAAACTCATTTCTGACCGTTTCGCCAGTTCGATAGTTGCCGCGAATGTATCCCGCCGGTCGGTCGACAACCCGAAAATAAAAGATCCCAGCACATGCACTCCATGCCGCTTGAAGGTACGTAGCCGGGTTACCAGGTTCTCTCCGGCCGCGTTGAAACTCTTGAAGACGCATTTCAAACCTTCCTCCGTCACTGATTCCACGCCCACCAATGCTCCGCGGATGTGTGCCTCCCGCATGGCATCGAGGAACTCGGGATCATCGGCCGCCTCCATCGTGATCTGCGTGTAAAAAACCATGTCGTCGGGCAGTTGCGCCAACTGACGCATGAGTTCAAACCGCTCCGCCCTCAGCGCCTCCAATTCAGCGACCCGCGCGAGATTATTCTGCTGTTGAGCCAGCGCTATATCGTTTAGCGGAACGGGATAGAAGTTGTCGTCCGCCAAGAGGACGAAGCGATAACCCATCCGGCGCAGTTGCACGATTTCGTGAATCACTGCGTCCACGATCCGCTGCCGTGGGATTTGGCCGTCCGTTCGCCAAACCGAACAAAAAGAGCAGTGTTTGGGGCATCCCCGGACAGTCTGCACCGAGGCCCACATGTATCTGTTAGGAGGAAGCAGGTTCCAACGCGCCGACTGAAACTGATCTCCGGCAATACGTCCCCCGTCGTACAAAGGTTGGGGATTCCCCTTTTCGCAATCGGCCAAAACACTCTTCCAAACGTGGTCACCATCGCCCTTAACCACGGCGTGAGCACCGCCGAGTTCGTGCGCTTCCTCCGGGTGCAGGGTCGCATGGATCCCCCCATAGATAACCCAGGCTCCTCGTTTCCGGGCCAGTCGCCCTACCTCCATCCCCCGCAGCGCATTGGCTGTGTGAATGCCGATGCCAACGACGTCTCCCGGTTCAATATCTGCCGGATCCATCCCAGTAAGGGTTTCATCGACGATGATAGGTTCGCCATAGCTCGCTGGTGTTGCCCCCGCCAGAACGAACAGCCAACGCGGTGTGATCACGCCGATGCCGAAGGCGATGTCGCTTGGATTTATTAGAAAAACTCGCATTGCTCTCCTTAGGTGAACCCGCGTTCGTACGGTCTAAGTTTGCGAGGCGATCTCGAAGGTCCGGTTGCGGCGGCCAATGGTAGCAGAAAACAGCACAGTCGGATGCAATCCAAAGCGATTCGGTTAAACGCTCTACCCGAGTCCTATAATAGAAGATTGTTGACAGCATTATCGTTGAATGATGCGAGATAGCGCATCCTCAGCATCTCGGTCCTCGACTCATGGCGAAAGACTACCAATAATCCGCTAAGAATGCCCACAGGATGGCCGATGACGCCAAGGACTCCTCTGCACGGCACTCGCGTGCTCGAGCACAAATTAAGAGGGCAGCGGACGATGCCCGTAAGAATGTAGAGCCAATCAACGAGCGGCAGCGCAAGCGCGAAGAGGACGCGCAAAAACTGCGGGACTCCTGAAACGTTCAGTAGCTTTGCGGAGCTAGGCGAATCCAGAGTCCCTAGCTGCGTCGCCAGCTAGGAGCAGATTAAACGGGAGCTAAGAGGGCACAGAGCGCCAACCTCTACCATACAGCGAAAGGCGCTCGTTTCCGCAATGGCCTGCTTACGCTGGCTGTTCCATCAGGGCGTACAGCTCGCAGCGAATTTGATAGACCCGCTCTCGCAACTCCTGATGCTGCGCCTTGTCCGTAGGGGAGTGACGCGAGGTGCCGAGGCGAACGGTGACGGCAGGCGCTGGAATAAGAACGTCGACTTTGTCACTCATCTGACGGGCGTCATACGCAGTATCACCTATCACCGTAGAGAAAAATTCAAGAAGTCTCATGAAAACGAGACCTATCTCGAATCTGAAATCACCGGACTAGATGCTGACGGGCAAGTGTTTTCTCCCCTCGAGAGCGCCCCCTCAAATGACACTGCGGCCGATGAAGCTCTGATAGCCAACGAAACCGAAAACAATGGGGCACCTCGACTTCTGAGGACATTCGAGAAGGATTCCCTGGCAACCCGAGTGTTGCAGGTTGCAGGGATGGCTGGAAGGAATGGATAGAGACGAAATCGTGCAGAAACATGGATTAACTGAAAAGGAGTACATGGCTGTAATGAAACGGATCAGGGTGAGATTTTTGCGTGATATCGCTCTCAGACGGGGAGGTCAGGGATATGGCGAATGAAAGACGGCACGTTGAACAGTTGGAAACAATTATGGACCGACTTGCTGAGTCGGTACTTGAGCTCTCCGATGACGACACACTTAATGAGGCTTCTGAGAGGGGAGTTGATGCTCAGAAAGAGGCCGATTGTACACGTGCCGTGCCGTGCTTCGAAACACGTTGCATTTCCGCAACGCGCGTTGGAGGGACACGGCCGGCTAGCTAATTCGGCCAATAAGCGATGGGCACGCTTAGCGTACCTGTTTCAGGCGCAAGGCGAAGAGGATTACCAGAACCACGAACGCAAGTAGCACATACTTCATTTCCACTGATGCTTTTGATGAACGCCAGCGTGAGCATTTGTATTTGGGGGCAACATCGCTAATGAAAAAGGGCCGGATACGCTTGTAACAGCGGAACCACCAGCCCCTTCACTTTACCGCCGCTCAACTACGTAGCAGAGGTAGCGTCCTCAGTCCGGCTCTTCTTCCTGTAAGAGACGCGCTGACAGGCGTAAGCTAATTGAGTGGATCATGCATATCTCTCCAGCCGAGTGAAAGCCCTCCAGCTTGAGCTTGTAGAAATCGCGGAGCACAATCGTCAATACTTCGCTAAGAAAAGTCACTCCTCCACGGCCAAGATGCAGCATAAGGAGTTGCGGGAGCGGGTTTATCAAATTCGTGCTGAGCTGTACGCCCTGATGGAACGGACGGCAGCATAAAAAATCCTTGCGATGACTGAGAAGATTGTGGCCTGCGTGCTTACGCGCCTAATTGCCTGCTCCACCTCCTTACGTTTCTGGCGTGATCAACCGGTTAAAGCGGACGTACAGTGTTCCCTGTAGCGCAGATTTTCCCGAACCCAGCCAAAAGTTCACCCCTCTGACCAGCTTGGCTGCGGACCGTGCACAAAGTGCAGGCTGCAGCCATGTGGCAAGGCTCGTGCTTCCTCCCCAGTGACAACCAATTTGGGAGAACACCATGTTCAGCATACATACCGACAAAATCGGCGACATGGCTGTCGTTGAATGCGAGGGCGGGATTGTACGGAGTGATGCCGCCTTCAAGCTACGTGATGCAGTTACGTCACAGACGGACGCAAACGTCGTGATAGTTGATCTCTCGGAAGTGTACGCGGTCGAAGGTGGTGGTCTGGGCATGCTGGTATTCTTGCAACGCTGGGCCCAGGACCATGATGTCCGACTGAAGCTGTTTAATCCCTCGCGGTCTGTGCGGGAAAGGCTGGAACTTGTCAGCGCGATGTCAGAGTTTGATATTGCCAGTCTTCACGAGATGATGGCTCTTCTCGCCCAAGCCGATAGCGCTTACGCGCTCGCTGCCTAAGCGCACCGAGTTCCCCATCATCCGATCGCTGAGATCAGTGACGGATCAGCGTAAAACATCGTTAATCACCCTCATGTGCGTGCGGAACTGGAATCCTTCGTCGCGCACGCAATTTCTTGCGGCGTGGACGGCTCAAGGTTCTGTGGGTGAACATAGCTGATACTTTGCAAGCCCTCCCCTTCCCCTGTCCGCGCCTGTTTCCTGTGTGCCATACCATTTCTATGGCCTTCCACCTTCCACCTTCCGCACAAAAACGTCCCCAATCCGGGACAGGAGCCAATTGATTCGGGTGTATACTTATGAAGTCGTTTACACAATTCTCCGCCGCGCCCAGGTAGGGTGACGGTCTCTTGTGCAACTGATAATTTGCACGCGCAGGAGGCCCCCAAATGGCAGCTCCAGCTTTATCTCCACACAATCTACGCTACCCAGAATGGCAGGGGGAATACCGGGCCGCTCTACTGGAACTGGATCAGCAAACATTGTTGGCACGGGTGGCAGCAGCCGAAACAGCTATTCTAGTGCGCCTTCCAGCGATTACCCGGAGCCAAGAAGGGCGCGGTGAACGCCAGGCGATCGAAGATTCTCTTCGGTTCCTGCGAATCCTTAAGAGAGAGAAAGTTTGAGGTGCGTATGTTTATCAACCAGGTTGCGGAACGCCTCGCCGTCCTGAAGCATGAATTAGATGATCTGAAGCGAATGAACGTACGGTACTGGGGTCAGAGCGAGCATACCCCGTTGACCACAGCAGCTCACGAATCTCGGCGGCTTCGGCTCACAGGAATCAAGAATGAATTAGCGTACATTGCAAAACGTGCTGCCTGATTCAGCTAGGTCGATTAATGACGCTTAAGCCTTCCGTGGTTTTGTCCTCCGCACTGTTACGAGCCGGGGCATGCTGTCACGCCCCAGCCCGTGCTCGTGCGGCCTACCTCCATCTAGGGGTTTTTGGGGTAGGAGTGCTCTTCGCGTTCCCCCTAGCACGCGGTTTAGCTCGGTAATAAGGCTCAGCAGCTTCGTCGAGTCCATTTCTTTGCTGGCTTGCTCGGCAAGATGTTTCCAGTCGCTGTGTTGGTGTGGGGGCATAAGAGCCCCTTTCTAAAAAGAGTGCTCTTCCACGGCTGGGATGTAACTGTTGTCAGTAAGCTACGACGGGACGGATTTCAAACCGTGTCTGAGCAATAATGCACACTCTGGCGAAAAAGCTCTGACGAGAATTGATGCATTCTGCATACGAAGAACTGCGGAGCTTTACAGACTGAACGAAGGTAAAGACTATCTCATAAACATCGGCGGAGCTTCGCTTGAAAAATTGCTCAGAAAGGCTTAATCATGCAGGACGATGTTAAGAAGTGAACTGTGGACTTGCAGCCCACCGTTGTAGTGAATAAAACCCATTTTCCTGAACCTGTTCATAAAGAAGCTGACCCGCGAGCGCGTTGTGCCGATCATTTCCGCCAGCGTCTCCTGGCTGATCTTGGGAACCACGGTCTCGGGTGTGCCTGCTTTGCCAAAATGAGCAAGCAGCAAAAGGATTCGGGCTAGCCTCTTTTCGCTCGAATTGAAAAGTTGGTCAACCAAATCTTCTTCGTATCGAATGTTCCGCGTCAGTAAATAAGCCACGAA
>Ga0075423_10007567_pt1 | contig 10271 bp, 8 predicted proteins | sample SoiMethybrSBSTD2_FD_80114 | JGI IMG/M metagenome (GOLD analysis project Ga0075423, IMG submission 80114) | Bulk soil microbial communities from a Populus tree surrounding site in Tennessee, USA - Soil MetaG P. TD hybrid SBSTD2 | ecosystem: Environmental > Terrestrial > Soil > Tree plantation...
CCAGTACGCGGATGCCGAACCCGTTCATGCAGAACATCAACAAGACGAAGACCTTCAAGACCACTGCCGACGGCGCATGGCACGAGTACACGCTGCACGTCGTCACCGGCAACGGAGGATATGAGCAGATCTGGATCGACGGTGTGTTGGTGCTCGACAGCAGTGGCTACGGGTATGATCACAGCCCCGATGGCATCGGCTTCATCCAGTTCCCTGGAACGATGGTCTCGTGGTTCGACGGCTGCGACTGGACAATCGATGTCGACGACCTCGCCATCTGGCATAAATAAAGTGTAGTCAGTGCCTCGCGTGCCATTCGACCAGCGCGTCAGTAAGGCGCCCATAGAAATCCTGCTCGCTGCCGCAGCGTAAGGCGTATTTCCAACCCGCTTCCGCCGTTCGACAACGGAGGTGGTCGTCTGTCCACGCCGTGGTGATCGTTGAGGCGAGCGCTGCTGGATCCTCAGCCGGAACGCTAAGAACTTCGCGGCCGAAGAGATCGCTAACACCTGGGCCAGCAGTTGCGACTACGCACTTACCAAGGATCATCGAATTCATGATCGTGCTGATGGGAGATACGAGCCTTCCCATCACCATCGGGACAACCACAATCTTCGCGCAGTCGAGCAAGTTTGCCTGGGATTCGTTGGACTGATCATGCTCGAGCACTCGCACATTCGCGGGAAGGTCCTCGAGTGATCTTGTAAACCGACTGCCGTGTTCCCATACCGCGGCTGAATGAGGATCGACTATCGCCCCGGGATAATTCGTGGTCTCGATCGCGTCAAAAAAAGTGTCGAAGTCTCTCAGCGATCGACCGAAGCACAGCACGTACTCTCCGTCAGGTTGGGGAGCCTTGGCGCGGCGATTCCATAAATTTGCCTTGAAGTCCACGAACCCACTGCGATCCGCGCCGATTCCGTACAGCGAATCCAGTCCGTGCAAATCCTTGAAGTAGTGCACGAAATAATCAACATTGCGGAACACAATGCGTTTGGTAACGACTGACAACGTGGCTCGAGCAGTATTCGGTTTACGCAAAACCATGTCGACGGCTATGAGTGGCCGTCGCGCCTTGAAGGGCAACAATTGCCTAAGCGCTAGCTCAAGCGCTATGCGGGCGGAGCCGTTCACGACAAAAACAGCGTCGTCGTGGTCGCGGAACCTGAGAAATTCGGACGTCGTCTTTGCGAATTCCGTCCGACCCGCCGTCCCGTCAGTCGCGGTCCACTGCTGCGGAAAGTTTACGAAGTTCGTGACGATTAGCACGACTGCCGTTTGCGACCTGGGTCGACGCTCAGGGGTGTATGGGATCGGGTTTCGCGCTCAAAGCCGATGCGCATCTGACTACTCTGCTCGAACTCACTCACGTCTGGGAAGTGTGAGGCGCAGCTAAGGGCTGACGATACACCAAATTCAGCGTTGTACGTAACTTCCCCCGTCCGGTACGTTCAATCTTCGACACGCGAACGATGCTAATGCGCATTACGGGACCGAGACGCAATCGCAGTTGATGTTCGAGCTCACGTTCAGCGTTGTCCGGGAAATACCCGTTCACGACGATCTCCACACGAACGTGATCCACTGCATCCTGGATGATACGCGCCTCGCTCAGCGATGAGACGGCTTTGAAGATCGGATCGAGCCTCCCAACAAGGTGCCCTTCTGGTGTAACGATGACATCGTCCATGCGGCCCTCGAGTTCTTCGATGGTCTGACCAGCGCGGCCGCACGCACAGTGTCCGCTGCCGAGAACGGCGTAATCGCCCGTTGCATACCGTATTAGCGGCATTACCGGATTGATGAACCCGGTGGCCACAATCTCCCCGCGCTGTCCAGGTGAGACCGGCACATTATTGTCGATGACTTCGACCACGCCGAACTCGGGCGCGACATGATACGTTCCGACCTCGCACTGAGCGATCAGCGCCGCCATCTCCGCGCCACCGTAGTGATCGAAAACTCGGCAACCAAACGCACGCTCCACTAAGGCACGCGTTTCGGGGAACAACGTCTCAGACGACGTAATCACGGCAGTTGGACGAATGGCGGTGATCCCGTGTCCCAGCAGATATCGCGCGATCGGCTCAATACTTGATGGGTACGTGTCTATCAGGGAGGGCCGAAAGTGGCAGAGAGCATCGACGTATGCCGGCAGTGTGTTTAAACCAATGTGATAGGAAGAGAAGAGCAGAGTATTCGCAGCTCGATTGTGCCGCCAGTACGGTGCCCTTGCCTCTTGAGGGATGAGCGGACGGCCGGCAAATGTCGCTACTCGCGCGCCATCGCGGATGCCCGCCCATTCCCTGAAGCGAGCGAAAAAAGCATAATTGCGCTGCAGAGTGGCGCTATCGCAGTAAACAGCAAGAGGTTTTCCAGTCGTGCCACCTGTATGAACTTCACTGAGACGGTGGCCTCGATAGCGTTCTGAGATAAGCATCCGGTCGGCGCGCTGAACCTCGGCCTTTGACAGCACTGGAATTGCGGCCAATTGATCGATCGAACGAATGCTTGCGGCCTCTAATCCCCGAGTGCGATAGAACGGCACATCTGCGGCAGCGGACGCTACTACCTTCGACAGCGCCCGAAGCTGATATGCCTGCATGGCATCAGCCGATAGCCATTGCGATGTGCGCAACCACGAACGCGTTTCGCGCCCTGTCCGACCGTATCTTTGCATTCGGAGACGAATGCCATACGCCGAGATCAAGAGATTCTGAGTCCAGACTGGAGAGCGCGCGTACACGCGCATCGCGATGCTCATGACGTCGAATGCGAAGCCGGGCCCGTAATCAGATTTGGACGGGTGCCAGGGGAATGCGATCGATGGGCAATCGCGGATGCGGACCACCACTCCTAATGATGAAGGCGGGTCGCAATGCGCGGTTTAATCGACGCGCGAGTGATTGCGGATCGCGCAGCTCCGATCCTCCCACTCTTGGGACAAGCATGGGATTGGGATGCTCAGCGCTTGCACGCTGCTCCATTGTGAGGCCAACGGTCATTCCTGCCTCGCGAGCCGCCCGGACCGTTGATCGATTGTAGAGCCCATACGGGTACGCGACAACGGGGAGGACGCGTGGAAGCCGATCCCTAAGCAGTGCGAAATTTTCGCGGATCTCACCGACCTGCTCTGAATACGGCAAGAATGGAAGAGCAGGATGCGAAAGCGTGTGCACGCCGAATTCGATCCGTCGATCGCTCGCGAGACGGTAAAGCTCTTGGAAATCCAGCGCCCGCCATATCGTTCGTCCACCATCGGACAGGCCGTGAGGCCAGCGGCCTCCGAAGTGCGCGATCACATGGCTGCGAATCCGGTCCATGGCAATTTCATCTGCAGCTGGGAAAGCAGGCAGGCCGACAGCCGATGGCGCTACGCACCAGGCCCCGCCGCGGTGAGCAAGACGTTGTCTCTCCACATCGTCCCACCAGTACGAGGCGCCTCGAGCCGCGTAGTCCGACGCGACGAACACGGTCGCTGGCAGATCGAGCGTCTGAAGAATCGGCAGTGCATGGGTTGCGACGCCTGCATACGCATCGTCGAAAGTTATGGCGACGCAACCACGTGTTGACGCTCCCGCGCGCCATCGCTCGACAAGCTCGCGCAGTGGAACGACCGTGTGGTGATCTCGGAGGTACTCGAGTTGAGCGTGCAGTCGACCGGGCGAAATATGCATCGTTGGCGAATGAGGGCTGTCGCCGACCCCGTGATATGCGACGACGCCACTCCATCCAAAGGCTCGTTCGATCAACGACCAAACGCTCACGCGGCCGTCCGTTTGGCGACAACGCCTCGCAGAGCGTCCAGCAGCATACGCGCGTCGTGCTCCCAGTTGTATTGACGGGCCACGGCAGCGCGACCATTTGCACCGCACTGTGCCCGGAATTGGGCGTCGGAAAGCTGCTCGATCGCGGCGGCGCAGTGCTCTGCGTCGGTATCCTTGAATACGAGTCCAACGCGGGCTTCGCGCACTACCCGCGCTGCCGGCTTGGCGTGCGATGTTAGTACCGCGAGTCCGCCTGCCATGTAGTCGAACAGTTTGTTCGGGATCGTCGTATTCCAGTGATCGCTTGCAACGTGTGGCACCACGCCGACATCGGCGCCCTGGAGGAGGCGGACCGCATCAGGATATGGCACGCGACCCAGAAATCGCACAGCTGATTCATCGAGGCCCAACGAGTGCGCTTGGGCCTCAAACACTGATCGCTCCCGTCCGTCTCCAACAACGCTGAGCCTGACAGAGGTTCCTGCCCGGCGAGCGTGGGCGACTGCTTCGAGCATCACGGGGATGCCGCGCGGCGCTTCCAACAGACCAAGGTAAATCAGGTCTAGCGCATCTTTGGCAGTGTGCACTTTCGGATTCAGCTCTTGCAGCCTTCTCACTGAAGGAGTATTGGAAACGATGGTGATGCGATTCGCTGCGAATCCCAAGTCTCGTAGCCTGTCCCGCGATTCCTCAACGACTACCAGCACGTGATCAATGTGCGCTAGCACCCAACGTTCAACTGCCGCAGCAGCCTTGGCGTTCCGGACCAGAATATCAGTGCGGCGCTGAACGCGAAGCTCACACCGACCACGCAGCATCGCGGGGTAATTCTCCGCCATATCCAACACAACGGGAACACCAAGCATCCGTCCTGCCCAGATTGCCGTCGGCGCCAAAGGAAGATCGCGAACGAGGAGGACGTCGGCCTTGCTGTCTCGCGCGGTTCGCGTGATTGCAGAAAGCCAGCGCGGATTGAAGAATGCCGGAAACATCGACGCATCGCTAAGTCGCTTTCCCAACAACGGCCACGCTTTCAATCGATGAACATCGGCCTCGGCTAAACGCTCCCGCTCCGGACGGCGATCACGATTTCGGGCAATTAGATGGACGTCATGCCCCGCGTCGGTCAACGATCGCGTGATTTTTTCGACGCGCACGTCCCATGGGTATTCGCCGTCCCAGATCTTGCAGACACGCATTCGCCGTCACGCTCGCGATGGCGCCGATGCCGCGCCGACGCCTGGTTTGGGTATCGAGTCCAGATCGGCGATGGCCCGACCGGCTACATGGCGCCACGTAAACCGCGCAAATGCGCGCTCGCGTCCAAGTGCCCCCATGCGCGCACATAACGCCGGATCGCGCAGTGCTGAAATGAGCGTTTTCGCTAACGTCTCAACAGACCCATCGGGGACAAGCCAACCGGTAATTCCGTCCTCAATGATTTCCGGCATCGCCCACGCGTCGGTACCGATGCACGGCAGACCGGCGCTCATTGCTTCCACGAACGCGATGCCGAACGGTTCGTACCGTGAAGGCATACAGAAAACGGAAGCACTGCTGAACAGTTCGTCGAGAAGCGCTCGTCCCGCAGGAGTTGATCGCGATAGAACTCCATGCGCAATGACTCGTGGATTAGACGATTCGACGGATGCGGGCCCGACCATGTGAAGTTCCGCCCCTGGAACTGCACGCGACACGAGCTCGAAGGCCTCCAGCAGGACCGTGCTTCCTTTCCGCAAATGATCTTTTCCCACAAACAGGATCCTCGGCGGCCCGGACGCGCAGTGCACGGCATTGGGTGGATTGTTCATGCCTGCGTATATCGTGACGATTTTTTCGGCTGGCTGCCTGAAATCGGTGCGAAAGGATTGCGCAAGCGCGTCGCTCATAACCCATATTCGGTCAGCGGCAGCGTAGACGGCCTGCTCGCGCTTTAAGGCGGCCGCGTATTCCCGCTGAGAGAGTTTGCCAGCTGCGGAAAAGGGTGCGCCGCGCTTCGAGTACGCGATGTTCGAGTCGCAGTACAGAATGTACGGAGCGCCCCCGCGCGCCGCAGCGTCAATCAGGAAAGTCGCACCTACCTGAATCACGGCGTCGTATTTGTCTTGTCGCACTGCTAACGCGCGACTAGTCCGCGCGGACCGGATAAGAAAGGGAAGCGCCCCGATGTGGTAAGTCTGGCGCCACCGCGCACGAGATGGACGATAAGAGAGCGCACCGACTAAAGCACGACGCCACGACCCGAGCTCGGCATTGTAAAGGTCTACGCCAACTCCTGCTTCTCGGACAGCCTCGACAAAACGCCGACCGGAGCCGGACCAGCAATCCGCGGTGTGTGCGTCGCCTTCCGCGACAAAAGCCACCGTGGGTGACATTTTAATGTTCGGCCCCTCTCTCACATGGTGCGCGTACACGGAAGTGCGGCGCAGAAAATGGTTGTCGAATCTAACGCCTTCTCGGAATCGGTGGCCAAACCTCAAGACCTACTTCCGCATAGGCCTGGGTGGTGGCATCGGGCGCGACGTCCCCAAGCACATCGCGCAGAATCCATCCCTTGACCAATGCCGTTGCGGCTACGATTTGAATCAGAACGTGCACTGGCGCTGAGAGCATGGCGAATCCGACGCCGCGAGCGCGCGCATAAAAACGAAACAGCGGGAAATTGGCGAAGACCAGGCAAGCCAACGCCATCAGAGCTCGAGTTGCCGGGGCGGACGATGGGACAAAGGCGGCAGCGAGGAACATTGCCCCTAGTAATGCCACGCCGGGCACTAGGGTGCGACTGAGCGTGAACACCACGTCACTCGGAGCGACCGCGTTCATTCGAGAATAACCGAGCGACCGCGCGATGAGCGTGCTCCGGGTCCATATCTCCGAGCAAATGCCGAGAGCGCTCCAGCGTCTCAGCTGCGCCGCTTGGAGCGAGGCGCTCAAAACTACACGATGTCCGCGAGCGAGCAGCCGCTCTCCCAGCTCTAGACACTCTAGACTTGCACTCGCGAAGCGCCACTCGTCGTACATTCCGGCCGCGATGAAAACCTCTCGACGCACCGCACCACATCCGGTCGGGAACTGCGCACTTTTCGACGAATACCGTTCCTCGCCGAAGCGAAGCAGGAGGTTCCAGTACTGTGAGACGAAGTTTCGCGCACCCGGTCTTTCGTGACGCGATGCGGCTACCGCGTCGACCTCTGGTCGCGCTTCGAGGATCGCCAGCATCCCAGTGAGCGTATCCGCCGGGATGACCACGTCACCGTCAACGAATGCGACCACCTCTCCGCGTGACAGCTCAACTCCGCGGTTCCGCGCGTAGGCCGGTCCACATCGCCGGAGCGGCAGCTTTACAACCGTGTCGGCGTAGCGAGCGGCGATTGCAACCGAACGGTCGCGGCTCGCGTCGTCTACTACGATAAGCTCGTAAGAATCGCGCGGGAGATCGCTCGCCCGAATCGCGGCCAACGCTTCCTCGAGCGTTGCGCCGGATTCACAAGTCGAAACGATGACTGAAAGTGGAAGAGTCCGGGACATGGGGCCGCCTGCCGGGATCTCTCGTCCTGTGGAATTCACCCCTTACGCCGGAACACCGCTGAGCAGGGTCACGATATCCCCGAGCGCCTGATTCATCGCGAGTTCGCGAAGATCTTCTGTCGGCGTCCCCGCGGGTGCGAGGAGAACCTGAAGGTCGCGAATCCTTCGTTGAAGGGCGGCGATGCCGGCCGGCTGCCCCGCGCACGCGAGGATGACATCGATCTCGTAATGGCCTTCAACCGCAAGTTGACCGCTGACCAGATCGGGGGAAACAACGTGATTGTCGGGAAGCACGACGATTAGCGATTTTCGTGGCGTGCGTCGCGGCCCGCTCGCAAAGGGTTTTTTCCCGGCGGAGTGGGCGAACCGATCATCGTGTACATAGCACGATTGAGTGCTGCCATCCTCGATGGCCAGAGTCACTGGCGATGGTGTCTCCTGAAAAAGGATTGCGTCGACTCCTGCACTCGACATCGCGATCCTCCGAGTGGTTAGCTGATGACGCCGGACTGCGAAGTCGGTCGCAGTCTCAGCGTAGACTTAGTGGAACGTTTCCGCGAACGCTCCGAGCAAAACGCATACTTCAGCAACGCATCTGCAACTTCTTATATCAGAAGCAGTTATGCCCGGCGGGTCGGCATTCGCTGCGCGAGTAGTGCTACGATAGCGTGGCGTCCTCGCTACACGCACGCGAAACGCGGACGCCGTTCACGTTTGGGCCTCCGGCCTCGGCGTAGGATCCCAGGTCGCTATCTGTGTTTGACGGATGACGGCCCACCAGGCAGCGAAACCAGCGGATAACACCGTGACAAAGAAGCCCGCAACTGCGAGCGGCTTCCATGCATTGGAGACGCCACGCCTCGTCCCAACGAATCCGGCCAAAAGACCAACGGTCAAAGTCGCGAACAGAACGCGAGCAATCGCGCTTTCAACCGCGAGGGTGCCGAGAGCCACGTACGCGATTGGAGCAATTAGATACGGAAGCCACCGACATAGCTTGTGGCTGATCAGCATCAGCGCGAAGCTGCCATAGCGCAGCGGATTCATGAGCCCGTGGTGGTAAAACAACGTGTTTAGCCCGCGCGCCATAGTACGGGCCTTGCGTCGAAACTCAGTCTTTAACTCGGCAGCGCGTGGTACAATACAAACCGCGTCGGAGACGCTCACCGAGCGATATCCCTGTTGACGGGCGATGAGCGCAGCGGCGAAATCCCAGCTCAGGGCGGGTGGCAGGGGCTTACCGTGAATGCATCGGCGGCTTGCGTAGAAACAGCCGCTCGCACCCACAATGGAGCCGACTCGCGTCTCCAGCTCGCGGACCCGCATTTCGTACCCTACATATCCCGACTCTGCGAGGGTTCCGTCGTTCTGCACAGCGCCGACGCTTACATCACGTCCCGAGGCGACACCGATGCTCGGATCCTCAAATACCCGAACGAGTTTCTTCAGGGAATCGGCCGGGACTAGAATTGTTGAATCAATATTCACCAGGATTTCGCCGTGCGACGCGGCCAGCGCCGCATTCTCCGCGGACGTTTTGCCCTTTCGCTCCGGCAAACGCAAGAGCTCGACACCTCTATTCGCGAAGGTGCGCACAACGGTGTCGGTTCCGTCGTTCGAGCCATCGGAGATGACGAGCACTTCGAGTTGATCGGGTGGATAGTCGAGAGCGAGGATGGACTGTAGCGTCGCGCTGATACTGGAAACGGCGTTGTATACGGGCACGGTGATTGTGACCGACGGCCATGACCCTGCCTCGTACGCATGCAGTCTTCTGGTGCGAATCGCGCTCACCGCCCAGAGTAGCAATGGATAGGCTATGTAGGCGTAGAGTCCGATAACGAGAGGGGCTGCCGCAATAACGACTGCGAGTCCAGACACGGAGGCGACCGAAAAGGAGTTGGCGGCTGTGGCGAGCCAGGGCGCCCGAAAAGGCGCGCCCTGCTCTCCTTCGACGAGGGCATTGGACGTGCCCGCGCGCGTCTTTGTTAACTCGTTGTGACTGCGTGTTTTCGCCTCTGCAAATGTGATTGCATGGCGAATGTCGGCTGCACTATGTTGCGGACGCGCGACGCCGGGTAGAGCGACGAAAGTACTGCGCTGTTTCGCGTAGGAAAGGCCTTGGGTCACCGAGTCGGAGGACTTCGAGTCGATCCCCGGGAAGCCATGGCAACAGCGCGCTTAGCACTGAACGGATTCGGCCGGGTCCACCTGCGGGGAGGGACAGCTCGGCGTCGCTGCGTCGCAAGCGCGCCAAGAGGTAATCCACTCCTCCCCATTCCCAACGGCTGCGGATTCCCACTTTGTACGATGCGGGGCCATAGACTTTTTGCCCCAACGCGCGGGCGACGAGCAAAGATGGGAAGTCGACGCCCGCATCGATGGCAAGTTGCAGAGATCCCCAGAATCGGCCGTTGATTTCCATGATGACCGGCACGCCGCTGGCCTCATCGAGTTTGTACTCGATCATTGCCACGCCGCGCCACCCGAAACTGTCCAGAAGCCGGCGCGAGCGGTCGATCAATGATTGGTCGACGCGAATGCTCTCTCGGTAAACGCTGACCCCGCCCGAAGGAGGTTTTTCTCGCAAGCGTCGGTGCGCGAACGTCGCCACGAGGTCACCATCCCAAAGCAGCAAAAACACGCCGACACCTGGCCCAATTACCCGCTGCTGCAGCAACAACGGATATGCAGTCAAGGGAAGCTTTGCCATCGCGCGGCGGAGGTGTTCGACGTCTTCGCAGTGGATCACCCCAAGCTTTGCCTGCCCCTCACCTTTCGGTACAACCGACCGCGACGGCTTGACTACCAGAGGAAATCGAAGTTCTGCCTCTGGGATACTGGAGAGATCAGCAGGAGCACTCAGGACGACTTGCTCGGGTACCTTCAGTCCGCAAGCAGCCGCGACTGCGAGTATTCGGTTTTTGTCAGAGACGGAACGGAACTGCTCGCGCGTAGCTGATGGAATGCATACTC
>Ga0075423_10007570_pt1 | contig 10270 bp, 6 predicted proteins | sample SoiMethybrSBSTD2_FD_80114 | JGI IMG/M metagenome (GOLD analysis project Ga0075423, IMG submission 80114) | Bulk soil microbial communities from a Populus tree surrounding site in Tennessee, USA - Soil MetaG P. TD hybrid SBSTD2 | ecosystem: Environmental > Terrestrial > Soil > Tree plantation...
GAAGCCGCGGATGTCGCTGAACAACACGCTCACCTCGAGCTCCTCCTGCGTCATGTCGCCCGAGGCCAGGCGCTCGACCACCTGCTGGGGCACGTAGGAGGACAGCGTGGCGGCCGCCGTCTGTTTGGCGACCACGGCGGCGTGCAGCCGCTTCATCTCGTCCACCGCGCTCGAGTCGCCGGTGCCCGCACCGGACGCCATCTTCGTGAACAGCTCGGTCACGCGACGGTCCACGGCCTCTTGCGTGGTCCGAAGACGGGCCGCCATCTCCTCGTAGCCCAGCCCCTGCGACATCAGCTCCAGGAGCTCGCGGTCGTGTTCCCCGGTCTCCCGCCGGCCCGACAGCCGTTCGGCGATCGCGGGGTCGACCACGCTGCCGCCCGAGTCCACTTCCCGGATCGCCCGCACGAGCTCGTCGCCCTGCGCGATGCGGTCCTTGAGCAGGTAGGCCAGGCCGCTCTGGCCCTTGCCGAGCAGCGCGATCGCGTATGCCTCGTCGTCGTGGGCCGAGAGCACGACGACCCCGGTCCCGGGGTGCTTGTCCCGGATCGCGTGCGCACAGTCGATCCCCTCGAGCTGGAAGTTCGGCGGCATCTTGATGTCGGTCACGACCACGTCGGGCGTGTGCTCCTCGGCCGCGATCAGCAGCGACGGGGCGTCCTCGGCCACGCCGACGACCTCGATGTCCTCGTAGGAGTCCAGGAGCGCGCGAACGCCCTCGCGGACGAGCACGTTGTCCTCTCCCAGAACCACCCTGATGGTCACGCGGTCGGCCTCCCGGACGCCTGTACGATTCGCGCATGGTGCGCGTGGTGTTCGCCGAGGATAACTACCTCGTCCGCGAGGGGACCGCCGCCCTGCTGCAGTCGACCGACGAGGTGGACCTGATCGGCACCGCGAGCGCGCTGGACGAGCTCCTGGTTGCCGTCGAGAAGCTCAAGCCCGAGGTCGTCCTGACGGACATCCGGATGCCTCCCACCAACACCACCGAGGGGATCGACGCCGCCCGGCGCATCCGCTCGGACCACCCCGACATCGGCGTCGTCGTCCTGTCGCAGTTCGCCGAGGAGGAATACGCCTACGAGCTCCTGAAGGACGGCGCGGCCGGCCTGGGGTATCTCCTGAAGGAGCGTGTCTCCAACCTGGACGAGCTCGTCCGTGCCCTGAACGAGGTCGCGAAGGGCGGGTCGGTCCTGGACCCCAAGGTCGTCGAGGCGCTGGTCTCGGCGAAGGACCGGATGGCGCACTCGCCGCTCGCGCAGCTCACCGAGCGCGAGCGCGAGGTCCTGGAGCACATGGCGCAGGGGCAGAACAACGCCTCGATCGCCAAGTCGCTGTTCCTGACCGAACGCGCCGTCGAGAAGCACATCAACTCCCTGTTCCACAAGCTCGGACTCTCCGAGGAGACCGACGTCCACCGCAGGGTGATGGCCGTCCTCGCCTTCCTGCGCGAGAGCGACCACCCCGCCTGACGGCCGGAGCCCCTGCCTCACTGCGCCGCCCGCGTGTCCACGATCATCACCGAGCACGGCGCGTGCCGGAGCACGATGTTCGGGACGCTCTCGCGGACGCGCCACCACGAGCCGTGCGTGCCGCGGTTGCCGAGCACGATCGTGTCGACGCGCTCGCTCTCGGCGACGGCCACCAGTCGCTCGGCCGGGTCGCCCGCCTCGGACCAGCTGCGAACGTGCAGCGTAGGGAAACGCCGGGACATGTCGTCGAGGTAGCCCCTCGGGTCCGCCGACTTCTTGGGATCGACCGCGTCCCGGGCCGATGCGTCGGAGCGGACCTGGAGCACGAGCAGCTCCGCGTCGTCCGCCGACGCGAGCCTCGCCGCCTCCCGGACGGCCAGGTCGGCCGAGGCCGAGGTGTCCGTTCCCACCAGGATCTTCTTCACCGTGGTTCGCCTCCTTCGTTCGATCCCCACGGTAGGCCTCGTGGTCCGCGCCTTCGACCCGGTCGCCACCACAACATGTGGGGGGTGCCAGCACCCGGCCCCGGTGGTGCCTCCTCCGTCCGTTTCCGCAGGTCGCCCCCCTTGGAGAGCGAGGCCTCGGCTGGCACCATGCGCAGCATGGAAGCGCGAAGAGCCCGGCGAGTGGCCCACGGCCTGTGGCTTGCCACGGGCGTGCTCTGGGTCGCGTCGCTTTCGCTCGTGTTGGCTGCGTCACCGACCCGAGGCTCGGACCTGACCCTCGTGCTCGTCGCCACGATCCCGATGGGGGTCTATGCCTCCGTCGGGGCGCTGGTCGCGCGCGCGAGCCCGGGCAACCCCATCGGGTGGCTCCTCGTCTGGATCGGGCTGGCGGTGGCGATCTGGATGTTCACACTCTCCTACGCGCAGATCGGGATCCAACCCGGCGAGACGATCGGCGACCTCCCGGCGGCACTGCCCATCGCGTGGCTCGGCGTGCTGGCGCTCCCGGCCGGGACCCCGGTCGTCCTGCCCGTGCTCCTCCTGATCTTCCCGGACGGACGACTCCGCTCGAGGCGGTGGCGACCCGTGTTGTGGATCGCCGGTCTCGGGGGCGCCCTGATGCTGTTCGGGGCCCTCTGGATGCGTTGGGATCTGGATCCGGTGCTCCTCAGCCCGTTGATCGGGGACGGCCGCGTCGACCAGTTCCTCCCGACCGGCCTGCTCATCGTCGTGTTGACGTCGTTCGCGGGCGTCCTCGCGTTGATCCTGCGCTTCCGCGAAGCCGACGCCGAGCGGCAGCAGCCCATGCGATTGCTCGTCTGGGTGCTCGTCGCGATGACGGCGGCCACGGCTGTTGCCCTGTCCGTGAACCTGATCCCGAACGCACCCGAGTGGCTCTGGTTCCTGTTGCTGATCGCGATCATCGTCGACGGCGCCGGGATCCTGCTCGGCATCCCGTTGGCCGCGGCGGCCGCCGTGCTCACGTTCGGGCTGTTCGACGTCGGCGTCGTCATCAAGAAGACGGTGGTCTACGTGGCACTGGTGATCGTGTTCCTCGTCGTGCTCGGCTTGGTCGTCGCGGTCTTCAACCCTGTCGGGCTGATCGGTCGGGGCTCGACCGGCGAGACCGAGGCGACGATCCTGCGGATCGCGACGATCGGCTCGGTGACGCTCCTCGTGCTCGTCCTCGTCTTCCGGCCCGTCAAACACCTCGCCGGGCGCCTGGTGTACGGGAAACGCTCGACACCGTACGAGGCGATGAGCGAATTCTCGGAACGGCTGGGCGAGGCGTACTCGACGATCGACGTCCTCCCGCGGATGGCCTCGATCCTGCGCGATTCGACGGGCGCAGACGTCGCCCGGGTGTGGCTGCACGTCGGTGGCGAGCTGCGGCCGGTCGCGTCGGCGCCGGCGGGGGCCGCCGACATCGGTCCGATGGTCGTATCCGGCGAGGACGCGCCTACGCTCCCGGGCGCCCGGTACTTCGCGGTGCGAGATCAGGGTGAGCTCCTCGGGGCATTGACCGTGACGATGCCGCCCGCCGAGCCGCTCTCGAAGACCGGCGAGCAACTCGTCCTCGACCTGGCGAGCCAGGCAGGACTGGTCCTTCGCAACGTCCGGCTCGTGGAGGACCTTCAGGAATCGCGGCGGCGCATCGTGACCGCGCAGGACGAGCGCGCGCGCAAGCTCGAGCGGGACATCCACGACGGCGCACAGCAACAACTGGTCGCGCTCTCGGTGAAGATGCGCCTCGTCGATCAGGTGCTGGATAGCGATGCGGCGAAGGCACACGCGCTCGTCGAACAGGTCCAGGCCGACACGACCGATGCGCTCGAGACGCTGCGCGAGCTCGCGCGCGGGATCTATCCGCCCCTGCTCGCGGACAAGGGTCTCGTCGCGGCTCTCGAGGCGCAGGTCCGCAAGGTCGCCATCCCCGCGAGGGTCCACGCCGATGGCATCGGACGCTTCGACCGCGATGTGGAGGCGGGTGTCTACTTCTGCGTCCTCGAGGCGTTGAACAACGTCTCGAAGTACGCCGCCGCGACGCAGGTGGACATCCGGTTGTCGAACGGCGCCGGCGAGTTGGCGTTCGAGGTCGGCGACGACGGGGTGGGATTCGATACATCGGCGGGTCGGACCGGAACCGGGCTGCAGGGGATGGCCGACCGCCTGTCGGCGCTCGGAGGCACCCTCGAGGTCAGGAGCGCACCGGGGAGCGGGACGGTCGTCCTGGGTTCGATCCCGAGCGGAACGAGCTCGTGAGCGACGCGAAGCTCGCACGCTGGGGTTCGAACGCGATCGTCGTCGTCTCGGCGTTGCTCGTCGCCGTCAGCGTCTTCATCTCGTTCACGCAACCGCCACTCACAAAAACGGACCAGACCGACTGGCTCTTCAACATCATCATCGTCGTCGGCTTCGCGATCTACGCGGCGATCGGCTGCCTGATCGTGCGGCGGCAGCCGCGGAACACGATCGGCTGGCTCCTGCTCGTCGTCCCCCTGATCGGCAGCCTGACCGTCGCGAACGGCGCGTACACCGACCAGGCGCTGGTCCGCGCGCCCGGATCGCTGCCGTTCGGCACGATCGGCGCGTGGTTCGACCGCTGGTTGCTGGTGCTCGCCCTCGGGGCGTTCATCCCGATCTTCCTGCTGTTCCCGGACGGCCGGCTCCCGTCGCGAACGCGGATCTGGCGCATCATCGGATGGATCACGTTCCTCGCCCCTGTCCTCACGACGCTCGCGTTCGCGCTGACACCGGGCCGGCTCACCGGCGCGATGACGCATCTCGGGCACCTCCACGTGATGAATCCCGTCGGCATCCCCGGAACCCGGGACGCGATGAACGCAATCACGCAGATCGGCGGCTTCACGATGTTCCTGACCGGGGTGGCGGGGTTCGTCGGACTCATCCTCCGGTACCGGCGGGCGACGTCGGAGGTCCGCCAGCAGATCCGGTGGCTTGCCCTCGTGGGTGCCGCCTTCCTCGTCGTCCTCGTCGGCGGGATCATCCTCGATATCGTCTTCCCGGGGATCAGCGACGGCGCGGTCGGGACGGTGCTCTTCGTCATCGCGTTCACGATCCTCGTGATCGGGATCCCCTTCGCGTGCGGCATCGCGATCTTGAAGTACCACCTCTACGACCTGAACCTCGTGATCCGCAAGACGGTCGTGTACACGGTCCTCGCAGGATTCGTGACCTTCGTCTACGCGGGCGTGGTAGCCGGCTTGAGCGAGCTGGTCGGCGGCGACTCGCTCGTGCTGTCCATCGTCGCGACCGGCATCGTCGCGGCGCTGTTCCAGCCGGTTCGTCGGTGGGCCACCCGCCTGGCCGACCGGCTGGTGTTCGGCCGTCGCGCCGAGCCGTACGAGGTGCTCTCCCAGTTCAGTGAACGCATGGGCGGCACATACGCGGCCGAGGACGTCCTGCCCCGGATGGCGCGCGTGATCGCCGAGGGCACCGGCGCCGAACGCGTCGAGCTGTGGCTCGGCGCCGCCGACGCGCTGCACGTCGCCGCGTCGTGGCCGAGCGAAGCCGAGGCGATCGGGGATGCCGACCGGGTCGTCCCGATCCGGCACCAGGACCGCGCGCTTGGCGAGATCCGGATCCGCAAGCCGGCAGCCGACCCGCTCACCGCGGCCGAGGACAAGCTGCTCGACGACCTCGCCTCGCAGGCGAGCGTGGTCGTTCGAAACGTGGGGCTGACGAGCGACCTGCAGGAGCGTGTCGACGAGCTCTCGCTGCGCGCCGACGAGCTGCGCGCGTCCCGAGCTCGCATCGTCGCCGCCAACGACGCCGAGCGTCGGCGGCTCGAGCGCAACATCCACGACGGCGCCCAGCAGCACCTCGTTGCGCTCGCCGTCAAGCTCCGGCTCGCCAAGGCGCTCGCCGCCAAGGGCGACACCGAGCAGGCCGCCCAGATGCTGCGCGAGCTGCGGGACCAGACCGACCTGGCGCGCGAGACCCTGCTGGACCTGGCCGGCGGGATCTACCCGGCGACGCTGGAGGATCGGGGGATCGCCGCGGCGCTCGAGGAGCAGGCCCGCGCCGCGGGCGCACCGGTCGCCGTCGACGCGCACGGCTTCGAACGCCTGGCGATCGAGACCGAGGCCGCCGTGTACTTCGTCTGCCTGGAAGCCATGCAGAACGCGCAGAAGTACGCGCGGGCCTCGCATGTGGACGTTCGGCTCGACCGAGACGACGGACATCTCGCGTTCGAGGTGCGCGACGACGGCGTCGGATTCGACGACTCGGCGATCGCGGGCTCCGGGCTGCAGAACATGCGCGACCGGCTCTCGGCGCTCGGAGGCGAGGTCGAGATCAGCTCGGCCCCCGGCGAGGGGACGACGGTGCGCGGACGCGTCCCGCTGCATGAGGAGGCGCTGACATGAGCGCCCCGGTGCGCGGTGCACGGCTGGCTCGGGTCGTGCATATCGTCTCGCTCGCGATCCTGCTCCTCGCCACCGTCGGTGCTGTCTTCGGGGACGGCGGAAACGGGCCGGACGTGTTCTTCGGACTCATCACGCTGATCGTGATCTCGGCGTACTCGACGCTCGGCCGTCTCATCGTCACCCGGGCCGGAAACCCGATCGGATGGGTGTTCCTCGGGATGGCAGCCGCCGCCGCCATCACCCTTCCGGCCACGGCGTATATCGACGCGGCATACGAGGTGCCGTATCAACCGTCGCTCCCGGGCACGGAGTACGCGGCGTGGCTCGTGAATCTCGGGCCGGCTCTCCTCGCCATGGGCATCCCCATGCTCTTCCTGCTCTTCCCGAGCGGATCTCCGCCGAGCCGGCGCTGGCGGTGGGTGGGCTGGACGTGGCTCACGGGAGTCGTGCTGTCGAGCGTGTGGCTCATGTTGCGTCCCGGCGAGGTGTACGGAGAGCGTGGGCAGTATCACATGGACAACCCGTTCGGCCTGTCGTTCATCGAACCGCTCCGCTTCTTGTTCTTCGACGTCGGCGCGGTCCTCGTCCTGGTCGCAGCGTTCGCTTCGATCGCCTCACTCATCGTCCGCTTCCGGCGAGCACGAGGAGAGGAGCGCCAGCAGATCAAGTGGCTCATGCTGGTTGCCCTCGCCGCGCTCATCCTGTTCCTGTTCCTCGGTCTCTTCGGCCTGAGTGCCGAACCCGGAGATCATGGGGTCGACGACACGATCTGGGCGATCCTGGTCGTCGTGCTCCTGGTCGGCATCCCGATCGCGACGGCGCTCGCGATCTTCCGTTACCGGCTCTACGACGTCGACGTCGTCATCTCGAAGACGATCGTCTACACGGGCCTCGCTCTATTCATCACCGCGGCGTACATCGCGATCGTGGTCGGCGTCGGCGCGCTGTTGGGGAGCGGACGCTCGGATACGACCCTGCAGATCGCCGCGACCGCTGCGGTGGCCGTCGCGTTCCAGCCGGTCCGGCAACGGATCCAGCGCATCGCGAATCGACTCGTCTACGGCAAGCGCGCGACACCATACGAGGTCATGGCGTCGTTCGGACATCGGATGGCGGAGGTTCCGAGCGTCGACGACGTCCTGCCCGATATGGCAGACACGGCGGCGCGCGGGGTCGGCGCGACCGCCGCCCGAGTCACGCTCGAGCTGAGCGACGGGAGCGAACGCTCCATCACGTGGCCGCCCGGCGAGCGGGTGGAGGAGCCGACCCTCGTCTTACCCGTCGGTCACGCGGGCGAGCGGATCGGCGAGATCGCCGTCGTGAAGCCAGCGAACGAGCCGCTGCGGCCGGCCGAGCGGGCTCTCCTGGAAGACCTGGCGAGCAACGCCGGCCCGGCCCTACACAACGTCTCGCTGGCCTCGGATCTCGAGGCCAAGGCGAGCGAGCTCGCGGTCCAGAACGAGGAGATCGAACGGTCGCGCGAGCGTCTGGTCACCGCGCGGGACGCCCAGCGCCGCCGGCTCGAACGCGAGCTCAGGGACGGAGTCGGGACCGAGCTTGCGGAGATACGGGACGAGATCGGTTCGGACGCCGAACGCGTCGCGGCCGAGCCGGAGGTCGTCGAACGCTCACTGGACGATCTCGGATCTCGCGCGAACACCGCCCTCGAGGAGCTTCGCGAGGTCGCGCGTGGGGTCTTCCCGCCGCTGCTGATCGACCAAGGCCTCGCCGCCGCGCTGGACGCGCTGTGTCGGAAGTCCGGACCCGACACGCATCTCTCTGTCGACCCCTCGGCGACGAGCATGCGATTCGACCCCGCCGCAGAGAACGCCGTCTACTTCTGTTGCGTCCAAGCCGTGCAGAATGCACAGCGACATGCACCGGGTGCGTCCATCACGATCGAGCTGTCGGCGGACGGTGATGGCCTCGTGTTCGTCGTGCGGGACGACGGGCCCGGGTTCGATCCCGCAGCGATGAACGCACATGAGGGGATGCAGATCATGACCGACCGGGTGGCGGCGCTCGGCGGGACTCTCACGCTCGAGAGTGCACCGGGGGCCGGCACCGAAGTGACGGGACGGGTGCCAGCGGATGTGCTGGTGGGAGCAGCTCCATGAGCCCGTGGACGGCACGGATGGATTCGCGTCTTTGGCATGACGACGGAGTCCTGGTGTTCGAGATTCGTCACGAGGGTGTGGGCTTCGACCCCGAAGCGGCCCGCGACGGCACCGGGATCAGGGGCATGGCCGATCGAGTCGAGGCGGCCGCCGAGGTGGGCTCGTGAGTCGTCGTTCGATCCCGTGGATCGTCGGCGCCGTCGGCGGCGTTGTCCTCATCGCGACGCTCGTCCTGATGACGCTGAACTCGTCGCTGTCGAAGGATCCGTTCACGGCGGTGTTCTTGGTCGTGATCGCCTGCTACCTGGCCGTGAGCGCCCTGCTGTGCACCCGCCTCCCGAGCAATCCGATCGGCTGGCTCCTGCTCACCGTGGGAGGCGGCATCCTGTTCTCCGGGTTCTGCGCCGAGTACGCGACCTACGCGCTCGGGACCTCGCCGGGATCGGTGCCGTTCGGGCTGGCCGCGGCCTGGTTCCAGAACTGGGGGTTCATCAGCGTCGCCGCGATCCCGCTCGTACTGCTGCTGTTCCCCACGGGCCGCATCCCATCGCCACGCTGGCGGTGGGTGCTGTACGGCCTGATCGGCGCCCCGATCCTGTTGGGCATCGCAGGGTTCTTCAGCCCCGGTCCGATCGACGTCTCCGTCGACGTGCAACCGCAGAACCCGCTCGGGATCGAGGCGTTGCGTGAGCCGATCCATGCGATCAACTGGGTCGGCGGCATCACGTTCGCGGTGCTCGCCGTTGCCGCAGTCGTCTCGATCGTGATCCGGTACCGACGCGCGACCGGCGACGAACGACAGCAGGTGCGATGGCTCGCCATGGTCGCCTCCCTGTGCGCACTGACTTTGCTGTTCGTCCTCGCGACCTCCTTCAACCTCGGGCCGAACGGCTCGTCGTCGCTGAACGACCTCGCATTCTCCCTGTTCCTGATCGCGATCGGCATCGGGATCCCCGTCGCGATCGCGGTAGCGCTCCTGCGGTACCGCCTGTACGACCTCGACGTCGTGGTGAAGAAGGCGGTCGTCGCCACCATCCTCGTGCTGCTGCTCACGGTCGCCACGCTGGTGTTGTTCCTCCTGCCCGTCCTGCTGATCGGCTTGCCCGTCGACTCCCCCGGGGTTGCGTTGGTCGCGGGTATCGCCATCGGCGCGCTGGCCTGGCCGTCGCTCCGGCTGTCGCGACGGATCGCCGATCGCATCGTCTACGGCGGCCGGGCCACGCCCTACGAGGTCCTGACCCAGTTCTCGGACCGCATGGCAGAGTCCTACGCCACCGACGATGTTCTGCCGCGCATGGGGGCGATCCTGGCCGCCGGAACCGGAGCCAGGTCCGTAACGATCTGGCTGCTCGTCGGCAACCGGCTCCGGCCCGCCACGACATGGCCTGCCCGTGCCGAAGACGAGAGAGACACGTCCGAGGCCGAGCTCGACCCGACGGCCGCGCTCGCCGACCTGACGGGCGACGTCTTCGTCGTCAGGCACCAGGGGGAGCAGCTCGGCGCGATCACGGTGTCGATGCACGCGAACGACCCCATGAATCCCACCAAGGAGAAGCTGATCAAGGACCTTGCCGGCCAGGCCGGCCTCGTCCTTCGCAACGTGCGCCTGATCGAGGAGCTGCGCGCGTCCCGCCGCCGGCTCGTGGCCGCACAGGACGCGGAACGGCGCCGCCTCGAACGCAACATCCACGACGGCGCGCAACAGCAGCTGGTCGCGCTCCAGATCAAGCAGCGCCTCGTCGAGGGCATGATCGAGCGTGACCCCGCCAAGGCGCGCGAGCTCATGACGCAGCTCCAAGGTGACACGGCGGAAGCGCTGAACGACCTGCGCGACTTGGCGCGCGGCA
>Ga0075423_10007573_pt1 | contig 10269 bp, 4 predicted proteins | sample SoiMethybrSBSTD2_FD_80114 | JGI IMG/M metagenome (GOLD analysis project Ga0075423, IMG submission 80114) | Bulk soil microbial communities from a Populus tree surrounding site in Tennessee, USA - Soil MetaG P. TD hybrid SBSTD2 | ecosystem: Environmental > Terrestrial > Soil > Tree plantation...
CCACGGGCGAGGGCAAGACCCTCGTGGCGACGCTCCCTGCGTACCTCAACGCGCTCACGAGCAAGGGCGTGCACATCGTCACCGTCAATGACTATCTCGCCAAGCGCGACGCACAGTGGATGGGCCCGCTGTACCACGCGCTCGGCCTCTCCGTCGGCGTGATCCAGCACGAGGCGTCGTTCACCTACGATCCGGCCTACTCGACACCCGACATCCGCATGACGGCCCTGCGACCGATCGACCGACGCGCCGCCTACATGTGTGACATCACGTATGGCACCAACAACGAGTTTGGCTTCGATTACCTGCGCGACAACATGCGCTTCTCGCTCGAGGAGCTCGTGCAGCGTGCCCTGCATTACGCCATCGTCGACGAGGTGGACTCGTTTCTCATCGACGAGGCCCGGACGCCGCTGATCATCTCCGGGCCGACCGAAGAATCGACGGAGCTCTATTACAAGATCGACCGCATCATCCCGAAGCTCAAGCGCGCCGCGACCATCGTCGAAGGCAAGCTGTCGGAAATCGAGGAGCAGCGGGAAGGTGACTACATCGTCGACGAGAAGGCGAAGGCCGTCTCGCTCACCGAGCAGGGCATCGCATCGTGCGAGCGGCTGCTTGGCGTCGACAACCTCTACGATCCGCAGCACATCACGATCCTCCATCACGTGCAGCAGGGCCTGCGGGCGCACGCGCTCTACAAGCGCGACGTCGACTACGTGGTCAAGGACGGCGAGGTCATCATCGTCGACGAGTTCACCGGGCGCATGATGCCCGGGCGCCGCTGGTCCGACGGCCTGCACCAGGCGGTGGAGGCCAAGGAAGCCGTGCGGATCGAGCGCGAGAACCAGACGCTGGCGACCATCACGTTCCAGAACTACTTCCGCATGTACGACAAGCTGGCCGGCATGACGGGCACCGCGGAGACCGAGGCAGAAGAATTCGCCAAGATCTACAAGCTCGACGTGACGGTGATCCCCACCAATCGCGCGCTGATCCGGATCAACCACGCGGACGTCGTCTACAAGACCGAGCGCGAGAAGTTCAACGCGGTGGTCGAAGACATCATCAAGCGCAACGAGAAGGGCCAGCCCGTGCTGGTCGGCACGGTGTCGATCGAGAAGTCGGAGGCCGTGTCCAAGCTACTCAAGAAGCGCGGCGTCCGTCACGAGGTCCTCAACGCGAAGTACCACGAGCGCGAGGCCGAGATCGTGGCGCAGGCGGGCCGCCAGGGCGCGGTGACCATCGCCACGAACATGGCCGGACGCGGCACCGACATCCTGCTCGGCGGCAATCCGGATTTCCTCTCGAAGGAGATGCTGAGAAAGAAGGGGCTCGATCCGGCCACCGCCTCCGCCGAGGACCGCGCCGCGGCGCTCGCCGAAGCGCGGCGGATCACCGAGCCCGAGCACCAGAAAGTCGTCGACCTCGGCGGTCTGCACATCGTCGGCACCGAGCGTCACGAGTCGCGCCGCGTCGACAACCAGCTGCGCGGGCGCTCCGGGCGGCAGGGCGATCCCGGCTCCTCGCACTTCTATCTCTCGCTCGAGGACGACCTGCTGCGCATCTTCGGCAGTCAGCGGATCCAGAAGATCATGGAGCGGCTGGGAATGGAGGAGGGCGAGCCGATCGAGCACAAGCTCGTGACGCGCGCTATCGCGACCGCGCAGAAGCGCGTCGAGAACCACAACTTCGAGATCCGCAAGCATCTGCTCGAGTACGACGACGTCATGAACAAGCAGCGCGAGATCATCTACGGCATGCGCCGGCAGATCCTCGACGGCGAGAGCCAGGCCGACAACATCGCCGAGTGGATCGAGGACCTCACGGTCGGCACGCTCGATGCGTATGCGGCCGAAGGCGCGCATTCGGAGGACTGGGACCTGGCGGGCCTGACCGAGGCGCTTCATCGGCAGTTCGACGTCAAGATCCCGACCGGGCAGTACGACGAGATCGTTTCGCGCGAGGGGCTCGCGGAGCTGGTGGGCGACGCCGTCAAGGAGCGCTACGCTCAGCGCGAGCGTGAGCTCGGTGACGAGCTGATGCGCGCGCTCGAGCGTCACGAGATGCTGATCGTCATCGACACGCAGTGGAAGGATCACCTGCTCTCGATCGACCATTTGAAGGAAGGGATCGGCCTGCGCGGCTACGGCCAGCGCGACCCGCTGACGGAGTACAAGAAGGAGGCGTTCGACCTCTTCCAGGACATGGTGGAGCGCACGAAGGCGCTCGTGGTCGAGCGCCTCTTCAAGGTCCAGGTCGTCCGCGATTCGCCGATGGAGCTGCCGACGATCACCGCGTGGGCCGACGCGCAGGAGTCGCGGGGCGCCCTGCCGAGCGAGCCGCGTCAGGGCGGCTGGTCGCCGGCGACGCCGGCCGGCGCCGTACCGGTGGCGCCGAGGCCAGCGCCGGCGCCGCGCACGCCGACGGGCGAGAAGATCGGCCGCAACGATCCCTGTTTCTGCGGTTCGGGAAAGAAGTACAAGAAGTGCCACCTGATGCAGCAGGGAGGCTGACGCCCTGAGCGACCGGAAGTATCGCCAGCAGGGGTACCGCGGCGGCGGCGCCGCCGGCGGCGGCGCCGACCGCCGCGAGCCGCCTCGCCCGTCGGGGACCTTTGGCATCCTCAAGAGCCGCGCGACCACACGCTGCGCCGAGTGCAGCACCGTCCTGCCGATCACCGCCGACTCGCTCACGCGCTGTCCGCATTGTCAGGCGGAGCTCCACGCCTGCCGCCAATGCGCTCATTTCGATGCCGCACGCCGCTTCGAGTGCACCCAGCCGATTACCGAGCGCATTGTCGACAAGCGCGGACACAACGAGTGCCCGGTGTTCTCGATGATCGTCACGGTCGAGCGCGACACATCGGGTGGCTCCGTGCGCCCCGACGACGCGCGCCGGACGTTCGGCAACCTCTTCAAGACGTAGCCCCATCGACCGCCGGGCGGCCGGACACCGGCCCCTGGACCTCGACATGTAGCGGCCCGCCGCGGCGTAAACCCCAGCCGCTGGTACTTTTTTCTTGGTCGTTCCGACGGCTGCGTGCCAAGATTCGACATGCGCCTAGAGTCCATTGCGATCCACGGCTTCAAGTCGTTCGCCGAAAAGACGATCGTCAAGGTGCTCCCCGGTATCACCGCGATCGTCGGTCCGAACGGTTGCGGGAAGTCGAACGTCGGCGAGGCCGTGCGCTGGGCGCTCGGCGAGCAGAGCGCGAAGTCGCTGCGCGGGCAGCGCATGGAAGATTTGATCTTCCATGGCTCGGCCTCGCGCAAGCCCGTCGGGTTGGCCGAGGTGCAGCTGCAGTTCAGCAACGACGGCGCCGTCTCCGTGCCGTGGAGTGAGATCGCGGTCAGCCGGCAGCTGTATCGCACAGGCGAAAGCGAATATCTCCTGAACGGGGCGGTCGCGCGCCTGCGTGACATCCTCGATGTGTTCGCGGGCACGGGCGCCAATCCGCGGGCGTACTCCGTCATGGATCAGGACAAGCTGAACCACGTCCTCACCGCCAAGCCGCACGAGCGTCGCGTCTTCATCGAAGAGGCAGCCGGCATCGCACGATACAAGCAGCAGCGCAACGAGACCCAGGGCAAGCTCGACCAGACCCGCCAGAACTTGATCCGCGTGCGCGACGTGATGGACGAAGTCCGCCGGCAGCTCGGCTCGCTCGAACGTCAGGCCAAGAAGGCGCAGCAGTATAAAACCCTCCAGAACGAGCGCCGTGATCTCGCCCTGGCGCTCGTGGCGGCGGATTATGCGGCGTTGACCGCGCTCGCCACGCAGCTCGCGGCACAGCTCGACGTGCTCCGTGAGAATGAGCAGACCCAGCGCACGCGCGCAGCGGGGCTGGCGGCGAGAGAAGCACGGCAACGCGAGATCATCCAGGGCAGCGACCACGCGCTCTCGGATCTGCGCCAGCGTGTGCAGAAGGTTCAGGGCGAGCTCGAGCGGCTGCTCGAGCGACGCGAGCAGATGGGCGTGCAGATGCGCGAGCTCGGCGAGGAGTCGGTGCGCCTGCACGAGGAGATCCGCAGCGCCGGCGAACGGCTCGACGCCATCGTGGGCGAGCGCGAGACGGCACGGGCCGCGCTCGCCGACGCCGAGCGGCTGGCCGCCGAGCGAGCCGTCGTCTCGCGTGAGCTCGAAGTGACACTCGAGCACCACCGAGAGATGCTCGGGGGCGATCGCGATCGGCTGGAGGCGCTGCGGCTCGAGCAGGTGAGGATTGCCGGCGAGCGCGTCGATCTCGTGCGTCAGGCCGGTGAGCTCCGCGAGCGCGCCGCGCAGCTCGCCCGTCGCGCCGAGCGGCTCACGCTGGAGCGCGCGACCGCCGAGGCCGAAGCGCTGCAGCTGTCCGCGGAACGCGCGACGGTCGAGGCCGCGCACGGCCGCGCGGTGGCCGCGCTGTCCGTGCTCGGTGTCGAGCGGGAGCGGCTCCAGAGCACGCTGGCGACGCGGGAAGCGGAGCTGGCCGCGTCCGAGACGGCGCTCGGCGACGCGCGCTTGGCGTATGTGTCCAAGAGCTCACAGCTCGATGCGCTGCGCGCGCTCGAAGCGGCGCGCGAAGGCTATGGCGCCGGCGTGCGGGCGGTGTTCGAGGCGGGCGCGGAGCTGGCCGGCGTGCGTGGCACGGTGGCGGACCTCCTCGACGTTCCCTCAGGCCTGGAGCGCGCCGTCGAGGCCGTGCTCGGCGAGCGATTGCAGTGGGTCGTGGTGGATCGATTCGAGCACGCGCGTGCGGCGGTCGAATATCTTGCCAGCCGTCAGGCAGGCGCCGCGACGCTGCTACCGCTCGAGCACCTGGATCGGCGCCCGACCGGCCTCGAGGAAGACGCAAATCGTGGGCTGACGTGGGTGGCGAAAGCGATCGGTGGCTCGGAACCGGTGCTCGCCCATCATTTACTGGGCCAGGTCGCCGTCGTCGATGATCTCGATGCTGCGGAGGCCGCCTGGCGGCGCAACGGGGTCGTCGCGACCTACGTGACGCCAGCGGGCGAGGTGCTGTCGCCGGCGGGCGGGCTGCGCGGTGGAACCGGCAGCGAAGGCGCCGACCCCGCCGATCACTCGCTGCTGGCGCGCAAGCGTCAGGTGCGCGAGCTGGCCGACGAGGTTGCGCGGCTTCTCGCCGACGTCGAGGCTCGCCAGGACGCCGCCGCGGCGCTCGCCACCGACATCGGCGCGCTGCGGACGCGTCTCGGCAGCGTCGATCACGACGTGCAGGCGCGGCAGGTCGAGCGGCTCGGGAGCGAGAAGGACATCGAGCAGGTGACTCGCGAGCACGAACGCGTGCACCGCCATCTCGAGACCGTCGACAGCGAAGTCCGGCAGGTCCACACCGAAGCGGCAGAGACGACGGAGCTGCTCACGCGGCTCGAACACCACGTCGAGGCCGCGCGCGAGGCGGAGGCGCGTCAGGAATCGGCGATGGCATCCGCGCGGGCCGCCATCGAGACGGCCCAGGTCCGGGAGACCGAGCTGGGCGCCGAGCTGACCGCGTGTCGCGTCGAAGTGGCGTCCGTGGCGGAGCGCGCGGAGGCGCTGACGCGCGAGCTCGCGCGCCTCGACGAGATGGAGGCCGATGTCACCCAGCGCGTCGGGCAGGCACAGCAGCGGCAGACGCAGCTCGCCGAGCGCCGCCAGTGGCTCGCCGAAGAGCGAGAGCGCACGGACGCCGGCGCCCGCGATGTGGCGGTCGAGCGCGACCGGCTCGAGCTCGAGGCCCGCGGCGCGGGAGAGCGCCACCAGACGCTCCTCGACGAGCTGGCGGCGGTCGAGGCGGAGACGCGTACCGTCCAGACCGAGCTGTCGCGCGCGGTGAGCGCCATCCACGATCTCGAGCTGCGCGCGACCGAGGGGCGGGTGCGGCGTGAGGAGCTGGCGCAGGATGCGTGGCGGACGTATGGCGTCGACGCCTCCGCGCTGCTCGCGTTGCATGCGCCCGAGCGCGATCTCACGTCCGCGCGCGAACGGGTCGACGAGCTCGACGGCAAGCTCGGCGCCCTCGGGGCGGTCAACCTGGTGGCGGACGAGGAGTATCGCGAGCTGGATGAGCGACTGAGCTTCCTCAAGACGCAATACGACGACCTCACCGGGTCGATCAAGGATCTGGAAAAGGCGCTGCGGGGTATGACGCGCACCGCGCAGGAGCGCTTCGCGCAGGCGTTCGAGGAGATCAACCGCCACTTCGGAGAAATCTTCCAGCGCCTGTTCGAAGGTGGCCGTGCCGAGCTCCGGCTCGTGGAGGCCGAGGAAGGCGGCGACCCACTCGACACGGGCGTCGAGCTGATGGCGCAGCCCCGGGGCAAGCGCCTGCAGGCGGTCTCCCTGATGTCGGGCGGCGAACGCGCGCTGACTGGGCTGGCGCTGCTGTTCGCGATCTTCTATTTCCGGCCGAGCCCTTTCTGCGTACTCGACGAGGTGGACGCGCCGCTCGACGATGCGAACATCCATCGCTTTCTGCGTGTGCTGCGTGAGCTGACGAGTCAGACTCAGTTCCTGGTCATCACGCACAATCGCAAGACCATGGAGGCGGCCGACATCCTCTATGGCGTCACGATGGAAGAGCCGGGACTCTCCAAGCTCGTGTCCGTCAACCTCACCGCGGCCACAGCACACGCGGGGTGAGGTGAAACGGCCGATGGGATGGGCTAGACTCGATTCGTAGCATGGCGTCAGTCGGCGACCACCTCCGCGAGCTTCGTCAAGGCCGAGGACTCTCGCTCGACGAGATCTCGCGCGCCACCAGGGTGGCATCCCGCTACCTGGAGGCCCTGGAGTCCGATCGCTTTGCCGCGCTTCCCGCGCCCGTCTTCGTACGCGGGTTCATCCTCGCTTACTGCCAGGCGCTGAACGAGCCTCCCGAGGAGACGCTGGCGCTCTATGACGCCCGCGAAGGCGTGCCGGCCGCGCCACCACGCCCGGTTGCGGTCCCGGTCGTCCGGCCGCCGGCCGCCGAGGCCGAACCCCGCAGCCGCAGCGCGGTTCTCGTGAGCTTCGTCCTGCTCGTGATCCTCGGCATGGCGCTCTTCGCCGTCGCTCTGATGACTCAGCCGGCGCGGGAGGACCGCGGGATTCCGACCATGGCGGAGGCTCCGATCGAGACGCCGGCACCGCCAGCTGTGAACGCAGCGGCGCCGCCACCCGCGAGCCCGCACGCGTCGTCGGCGACGGCGAGCGCGGCGCCCAGCTCGACGACGCCACGCGTGGCCGCGAGTGCGACGTCACCGTCCGCGACCGCGGCAGCGCCCGCGCCGAGTCCCGCGGGTGCCGTCGTGGCAGCGGGCCCCACCCCACCGTCCGCCGGAGCGGCGGCGCCGGCGGCAGCGACGCCCACCGCCGAGCCGGTACGTCCCACGGTTCCGCCGTCGTGGCTCCCCGAGGTGCAAGCAGCGACCGGCGGCGTCGCCTCGCCATATCGACTCGTCGCGCGCGTCTCGGAGCCGACGTGGATCCGCGTTCGCACCGAGGATGGTCGTAGCAGCGAGGAAACCGTCCCTGCGGGACAGACGCGGGAGTGGATCTCGAATCGGCCGTTCGTGCTCACGCTCGGCAACGCCGGAGGCGTGACGCTCGAGCTGAACGGACGCCCGCTGCCTCCGCTCGGCGCCAGCGGCGCCGTGATCAGCCGCATCGTCCTGCCGCCTCAATAACGCGCGGCTGGTCTACACTGACAGCCATGTCGTTGTTCTCCGGGCTCAAGGAGCGCCTGCGCGACGGTCTCAAGCGCTCACAGGAGTACCTCTCCACCGGCCTCGCCGCGGTGCTGGAGGCCGACCGTCCGATCGACGACAGCCTCTATGAAGAGCTCGAGGAGCTCCTGATCGCGGCCGACCTCGATGCGGCCATCGCGGCGGATTTCACGAACCGCGCGCGCGAGGAAGTGATGTTCGGCACCGTGACTCGCGCCGCCGAGCTCCGTCCGCTGTTTCGGCGATTTCTCCTCGACGCGCTGAAGCCGGCGGCCCAGCCGCTGATGCTCGACGCGCGGCCGAGCATCGTGCTCATGCTCGGCGTCAACGGCGCGGGCAAGACGACGACAGCGGCCAAGCTCGCCGCCTCGCTGAAGGCCGACGGCCGGCAGGTGCTGCTGGCCGCCGCCGATACCTTTCGCGCGGCCGCCATCGAGCAGCTCGAGACGTGGGGCACGCGCATCGGGGTCGACGTCATTCGCCAGGCGGCGGGCTCCGATCCCGCCGCCGTCGTCTTCGACGCGGTGAAGGCGGCGCTGGCGCGTCAGCTCGACGTGCTCGTGATCGACACCGCGGGCCGGTTGCACACGAAGGCCAACCTGATGGACGAGCTGGCGAAGCTCAAGCGCGTCATCGAGCGTCAATGCCCGGGTGGTCCGCACGAGTCCTTGATGGTGCTGGACGCGCCGACGGGCCAGAACGGGTTCGCCCAGGCGCAGATGTTCCACGAGTCGATCGGCTTGACCGGCGTGTGCCTCACGAAGCTGGACGGCACCGCCAAGGGCGGCATCGTGGTCCGCATCGTCCGGGAGCTGAAGCTGCCGATCAAGCTGCTCGGTGTCGGCGAGCGCATCGAAGACCTCAAGGCGTTCGATGCGGAGGCCTTCGTCGACGCGCTGGTGCCCGAGGCGCCGGACCGGACGCACGGCGCAGGGACGAGCGTGTGAACGCCGAAGCGCTCATGCGGCGCGCCCTCGAGCTGGCCGAGCGGGGGCGCGGGCTCACGTCGCCAAATCCGATGGTCGGCGCCGTCGTGGCGCACAACGGCGAGATCGTGGGCGAAGGCTTTCACGAGCGCGCGGGGGGGCCGCACGCGGAAATCGCGGCGCTCGCGGCGGCCGGCACCGCCGCGCGAGGCGCGACGCTGTACGTGACGCTCGAGCCGTGCAATCACGTCGGGCGGACGCCGGCATGCGTGCCGGCGATCTTCGCGGCGGGCATCACCCGCGTGGTCGCCGCGGTGGCGGACCCGAACCCCTTCGTGACCGGCGGCGGCGTCGCCGCCCTCCGAGAGCGGGGCGTCGCGGTCGTGACCGGCGTGCTCGAGGCCGAAGCCGCCGCGCAGAACCGCGTGTTCTTCACCGCGGTGCGCACCCGGCGGCCTCACGTCACACTGAAGGCGGGCATGACCGCCGACGGCAAGATCGCCGACGTCCACGGCGCCGCGCGCTGGATCACCAGTGAGGGGGCGCGGGCGGAGGCGCATCGCCAGCGCCGCGAATCGGACGCGATCGTCGCCGGAATCACCACGGTGCTGCGAGACGATCCCGCGCTGACCGTCCGGCTCGACCGTCCCTGGCCGCGCGAGCCATGGCGCGTGGTGCTCGACACGAGTGCGCGCACGCCACCGCACGCCCGCGTGATCTCCGGTGCGACCGCCGCGCGGGCGCTCATTGCCGTCGCCGAGGGCGCGCCTGCACAGCGGATTGCCGCGCTCGTATCCGCGGGCGCCACGGTCGTACGCTGCCCGCTGCGCGACGGGCGCGTCTCGGTGGAGTTCGTGCTGGCCGCCCTGTTCGATCGCGACGTGCGTGCGGTGCTGGTGGAGGGAGGCGGTGAGGTGCATGCGTCGTTCCTCGACGCCGGACTCGTCGATCGCGTGACGCTGTTCGTCGCGCCGATGCTCCTCGGCGGACAGTCGGCGCCGAGCGTCGTCGGCGGGGCTGGGCGCGAGCTGAAGTCGGCCGTCCGCCTCGGCGCGATGACGGCGCGCCCGGTCGGCGACGATGTGCTGCTCGAAGCCGACGTGTTGCGTGCCGAGCCGACGTAGCCGTGTTCACCGGAATCGTCGAAGAGGTCGGCACCGTCCAGGGCATCGCGCGCAAGGGTGACGTCGCGCGGCTCGACGTCAGCGCGCGGCTGACGCTCGAAGGCAGCGACGTCGGCGCGAGCGTGGCCGTCAGCGGCGTCTGCCTGACGGTGGTCGAGCGCGGGCCGGAGGGTCTCGCATTCGAGATCGGTCCGGAGACGCTGGCTCGCACCTCGCTCGGCGCGCTGCGCCCCGGCGGTGGCGTCAACCTCGAGAGGCCGCTTCGGTTCGGCGGGTCGCTGGGCGGCCACCTCGTCCTCGGTCACGTCGACGGCACCGGCACGGTAGAGGCCGTGACCCGTGTAGAATCGACGGCGCGGGTGAGGATCGCCTTCCGCGACCGGGGGCTCGCGCCGCTGCTGATCCCCCAGGGTTCGGTGGCCGTGGACGGTGTGAGCCTGACGGTGGCGCTGCTCGACGAGGCCGCCTTCGAGGTGATGCTGATCCCGCACACGCTGGCCGTCACGACGCTCGGCCGACTGACGGCGGGGC
>Ga0075423_10007576_pt1 | contig 10266 bp, 10 predicted proteins | sample SoiMethybrSBSTD2_FD_80114 | JGI IMG/M metagenome (GOLD analysis project Ga0075423, IMG submission 80114) | Bulk soil microbial communities from a Populus tree surrounding site in Tennessee, USA - Soil MetaG P. TD hybrid SBSTD2 | ecosystem: Environmental > Terrestrial > Soil > Tree plantation...
AAATCCGCCCGGTCAGTAAGTTACGCCTAATGATCGCCCAGCTCGCGGGTTCGGGGTTCTGGGTGCTGGGTGCTGGGTTCGTTCTTGGTTCTGGGTTCCGGGTTCGGGGTTCGGGGTTCTGGGTTCGGGGTTCGGGGCTTCAGGCACCGCTCTTTCCCGGTTCGACACACTGAGCGCTGGCGGTCGCGGACTAAGAACCCAGAACCCTGAACCCCGAACCCAGAACCCTGAACACCGAACCCAGAACCCCGAACCCAGAACCCAGAACCAAGAACGAACCCAGCACCCAGAACCCTGAACCCTGAACCCGCCCACCGCCAGTGTTACCATCCGGCGTTTCGGCGATGCTCAGGGCTGCTCTCATTGGATTCGCGTCGAGCGGGAAGACGACCCTCTTTCAACTCATGACGAGCGCGCGCGAGACGGCGCGCGCGGCGCACGGCAAGGGCGAGACGCAGGTCGGGATTTCGAAGGTCCCTGACGCGCGGCTCGATCGGCTCACCGCGATGTACAACCCGCGCAAGCGCGTGCCGGCCACTGTGGAGTTCACCGATCTCGCCGTCGCGGGTGCGACGAGCGGCGCGAAAACGCTGGTCGACGTCGCCGCGTACAAGAATGCGGATGCGCTGGTCCACGTGCTGCGCGCGTTCAACGATCCCGCGGTCCCGCACCCGGCCGGATCGGTGAACCCCGCGCGCGACGCGCAGGCGATGGAAGACGAGTTGATCCTCGCCGACCTCGGCGTCGCCGAGCGCCGCCTCGAACGTCTCGAGAAGGACCTGAAGAAAAGCCGGTCGGCGGATCTCGAGAAAGAACGCGACGTCCTCACGCTCTGCAAGACTGCGCTCGAGGAAGGACGGCCGCTTCGCGCGCTGGATCTCAAAGGCGACGATCTGAAGCGGCTCCGCGGGTTTCAGTTCCTCTCCGCCAAGCCGCTCCTCATCGTCATCAACCTCGATGAAGCGGATCTCGCGTCAGGCGGCGACGCGGCAACGCAAATCGATCGCGCGGCTCAAGCGACCGGACTCACGGCGTTCCTCTCGCATGCATCGACGGCCGCCGTCGCGGTGTGCGCGAAGATCGAGCTCGAGATCTCTCAGCTCGACGCCGCGGACGCGTCGGCGTTCCTGGCCGATCTGGGATTGACCGCGTCGGGCCTCGACCGCGTGATCGCCGCGAGCTACGGGCTGCTCGGATATATTTCGTTCTTCACCGTCGGCGAGGACGAGTGCCGCGCGTGGTCGATTCCGCGCGGGACGCCGGCGCAGCTCGCGGCCGGTGAAATCCACAGCGACATCGCGCGCGGCTTCATCCGCGCCGAAGTCGTCAGCTACGACCATCTCATCGCGCGCGGCACCATGGCGGCGTGCCGCGATCACGGCGAGGTGCGGCTCGAAGGCAAGGACTACATCGTGCAGGACGGCGACATCATCAACTTCCGCTTCGCGACATGACGAAAACGGTGCTCGTGTGCGAAGCGCAGGTCCCGTTCGTCTCCGGCGGCGCCGAATTGCTCGTCCGAAACCTCGTCGACCAGCTGCGGCGGCACGGCTACCGCGCCGATCGCGTGTCGCTCCCGTTCAAGTGGTATCCGAAGGAGGAGCTGGTCGCACAGACGGCGGCCTGGCGCCTCATCGATCTCTCCGAAGCCAACGGGGAACGGATCGATGCCGTCGTCGCGACGAAGTTTCCGACGTACTTCGTCCGGCATCCGCACAAAGTGACGTGGCTGCTGCATCAATACCGCGCGATCTACGATCTCTGCGGCACGCCGTACAGCGAGTTCACGCACAGCGAAGCCGACGTGCGGCTCCGCGATCGGCTGATGGCGCTCGACAACGAGATGCTCGGCGAATCGCGCCGTCTCTTCACGATCGCGAAGAACACTTCCGCGCGCCTCGCGCGCTTCAATGGCATCACCGCGGAGGCGCTCTATCACCCGCCGCCGCTCGCGGGTCAGCTGACGTCGGGACCGTACGGCGATTACGTCCTGTCGGTCGGTCGCCTCGAGGCGAACAAGCGCGTCGATCTGATCGTCCGCGCGCTCGCGCACACGGACCGCACCCTACGGCTCGTCATCGCCGGCGAAGGGCTGCTGCGCCGTCAGCTCGAAGAGACTGCGATTGCTTGCGGCGTCGAGTCTCGCGTCATCTTCACCGGCGGCATCCCCGACGATCAGCTCGTGCGCCTGTACGCAGGCGCACTCGCTGTCGTGTTCCCGCCCTTCGACGAGGATTACGGGTACGTGACGCTCGAAGCGTTCCTGTCGCGTAAGCCCGTCGTGACGACCACGGATGCCGGCGGGCCGCTCGAGTTCGTCATCGACGGCGTCAACGGCTTCGTCGCAGAACCGACGCCGGAATCGATCGGGACGACACTCGCAGTCCTGTTTGCCGACCGGGCGCGTGCTCGGTCGATGGGTGACGCCGGCTTCGATCGCGCGCGTCCGATCACGTGGGACGGCGTCGTTGAATGCCTCCTGGACGGCGTGTGATGGCGCACGTGCCTGTCGCGACGGCAACGGTCTCGCGCGACGCGATCTCGCCGAATGCGGCGGCGACGTCGATCGTGATTCCGGCCCTCGACGAAGCCGCGTCCATCGCGTCGGTCGTCGCGGGGTTTCGTGCTGCCGCGCCGTGGCGCGAGATCCTGGTCGTCGACGATGGCTCGCACGACGAGACGGGGCGCGAGGCGGAAGCGGCCGGCGCGCGCGTGCTGCGCCATCCGTACAACATCGGCAACGGCGCCGCCGTGAAGAACGGGATCAGGAACGCGTCCGGCACCTTCGTCCTCATCGCCGACGCCGACGGTCAACATCGTCCCGCCGATGCCGTGCGTCTGGTGTCGCGGCTCGACCAGTACGATCTCGTCGTAGGTACGCGCTCGAGCCAATCGCAGGCGACGAGCGCGCGGCGACTCGGAAACACTGTGTTGAACTGGCTCGCGAGCTACCTCACAGGGCAACCGGTTCCGGATCTCACGTCGGGATTCCGCGCCGCGCGCCGCGATCATCTCGCCGAATTTCTCCACCTGCTGCCGAACGGCTTCTCGACGCCGACGACGACTACACTGGCGTTCATGAAGGCGGGATACCGCGTACGGTTCGAGCCAATCGACGCCGCGCAGCGAAGCGGCGCGTCGAAGATCCGGCTCGGCGCCGACGGCGTTCGGTTCTTCGTCATCCTCCTGAAGGTCATCACCATCTTCAGTCCGCTGCGGATCTTCATGCCTGTGAGCGCCGCGTCGTTCGCGCTCGGCGCCGCTTACGCAGTGTGGACGATCATCACGCAGTCGCACGTGACGAATTCGTCGGTGCTGCTCATCCTCCTGAGCGTCGTGATCTTTCTCGTCGGCCTCGTGTCGGAGCAGATCTCGTCGCTGCGCTTCGAAGGTCGCCGATGACGACGTCGAGCGGGCCGACGGCGCTCGTCATCGTGCCGACCTACAACGAGCGCGGCAACCTGCCGGTGCTCGTCGAGGCGTTGATGCGTCATCCGAACGTCCGGCTGCTCGTCGTCGACGATCAGTCGCCCGACGGCACGGGCGACGTCGCCGACGCGCTCGCGCGCCAGCACACCGGTCGAATCGAGGTGATGCATCGCACCGATCGGCGGGGCCTCGGACGTTCGTACATCGACGGCATCCGCCGCGCCATCACTCAGCCGGTCGATGTCATCTGCCAGATGGACGCCGACCTCTCGCACGATCCGGCGCAGCTCCCGTCGCTCGTCAGCGCCACGTCGAACGCCGACGTCGTGATCGGCTCGCGATACATTGCAGGCGGCGCGGTTCAGAACTGGCCGAAGCGGCGGCGGCTGCTCAGCCGCTTCGCGAACACTTACGTTCGCCTCATCACGAGGCTGACCGCGCGCGACTGCACCAGCGGCTATCGGTGCTGGCGGCGCACGGCGCTCGCGTCGCTGCCGCTCGATCGATTCACCTCCGACGGGTACTCGTTTCTCGTCGAGATGCTGTTCGTGGCAGCGCAGAAGGGCTGCAGAATCGCCGAGGTGCCCATCACGTTCGTGGAGCGACGGCTGGGCGAATCGAAGATGTCGCGCGCGGTGCTCGTCGAGTCGGTGCTGACCCCGTGGCGGCTCGTCGCGACAAAAACGAGTCGTGGCTCGTAGCTCATGTTCATGCTATGGTTTATGGACTTTTTCCATGTCAGCTGCTCCCGCCGGTAAACCTTCCGGTCTGAGCGTCTTCTTCCCCGCCTACAACGACAGCGGCACCATTGCGAGCATGGTGATTCGCGCCGTGCAGGCAGCGGCGGAGCTGACGTCGGACTTCGAGGTCATCGTCGTCAACGACGGCAGCGCGGACGCGACGCCACAGATCGTCGACGAGCTGGCGCGGACCTATCCGAATGTACGCGTCGTCCATCACCCGGCCAATCGCGGCTACGGCGGCGCGCTGCAGACCGGCTTTCGCAGCGCGACGAAAGAGCTGATCTTCTACACCGACGGCGACGCGCAATACGATCCCGCGGAGCTCGCCGTGCTGTGGAAGCAGATGTCGGACGGTGTCGATTTGGTGAACGGCTACAAGATCAGCCGATCCGATCCGCTGCACCGCATCGTCATCGGCCGCGTGTATCACCACATCGTCACGATGCTGTTCGGCCTGTCGGTGCGCGACGTCGACTGCGACTTCCGTCTGATGCGGCGCAGCATCTTCGAGAAGATCAACCTGGGGAAGACGAGCGGCGTCATCTGTCTCGAGATGATGAAGAAGATCCACGACGGCGGCTTCCGCCTCGTGGAAGTGCCGGTTCACCACTACCACCGCGCGTTCGGCAAATCGCAGTTCTTCAACTTCCCCCGCATCGCGAAGACGGGCGTGGACGTCATGCGCCTCTGGTTCGAGCTCGTCGTCCGGCGCAAACACCTCCGGCGCGGCATCACGCCGCTCGTCGCGCGGCCGTGAGCGGCGACTATCGCGCGTTCTATCGCGGCCGCGCCGTGATGATCACGGGCGGCCTCGGCTTCATCGGCAGCAACCTCGCCCGTCATCTCGTCTCGCTCGGCGCCGACGTGCTGCTCGTCGATTCGCTGCTGCCCGACTACGGCGGCAATCTCTTCAACATCGACGGGATTGCCGATCGCGCGCGCGTCAACATCGCCGACATCCGCCAGCAGACGACGATGAATTACCTCGTGCGCGATCGCGACGTCATCTTCAACCTCGCGGGCCAGGTGAGTCACATCGACAGCATGCGCGATCCGTACACGGACCTCGAGATCAACTGCCGCAGCCAGATGACGGTCCTCGAGGCGTGCCGCAATCACAATCCGCGCGTCAAGGTAGTGTTCGCGGGCACGCGCCAGGTATACGGCCGTCCCGATTCGCTTCCGGTCAGTGAAACGCATCTCGTACGACCGACCGACGTCAACGGGATCAACAAGGCGGCCGGCGAGTATTACCATCTCGTCTACAACAACGTCTTCGGCGTTCGCGCGTGCTCGCTCCGTCTGACGAACGTCTACGGACCGCGGCAGCTGATCAAACACAATCGCCAGGGCTTCATCGCGTGGTTCATCCGCCTCGCGATCGAGGACCGCACGATCTCCGTATACGGCGACGGCTCGCAGCTGCGCGATTTCGTCTACGTGGACGACGCGGCGGACGCGTTCCTGCGCGCCGGCGCCAGCGATGCGTGCAACGGCGAAGCGTTCAACGTCGGCGGCGATCGGCCGATCAGCCACCGCGAGCTGACGTCGCTGCTCATTCAGATTGCCGGCTCCGGACGCGTCGAGTACGTGGAATGGCCGCCCGACAAAAAGGCGATCGACATCGGCAGCTTCTATGCCGACTCGACGAAGTTCATGCGCGCCACCGGCTGGACGCCGACCGTTCCGCTCGCCGACGGACTGCGCCGCACGATCGCGTTCTACCGTCAGCACTACGATCACTACGTCGATCAGCCGCTGGGACGGAGCGAGCAGGCGGAGCAGGTGTGACACGCCGAATTCCGTTCCTCTCGCTCGTCCCGCGCGACGACGCCGCCGACGTGCGATCGGCAATCGATCGCGTGATCGCGCGCGGCTGGTTCGTGCTCGGGCCGGAACTCGACGCATTCGAATCGGAGTTCGCCGCCGCGATGGGTGCACCGCACGCAGTGGGCGTCGGCACCGGCACGGACGCGATCGCGCTCATCCTCCGCGCGCTCGACATCGGCGCCGGCGACGAAGTGATCACGACGCCGTTGTCCGCGGCGTATTCCGCGCTCGCGATCATGATGGCGGGCGCGCGCCCGGTCTTTGCCGACATCGATCCGGAGCGGCTGACGATCGATGCCGCGCAGATCGAACGCGCGATCACGCCGCGCACGCGCGCCGTCCTGCCGGTGCATCTCTACGGGCAGAGCGCGGACATGATTGCGATCGATCGGATCGCGACGCGTCATCATCTCGCGATCGTCGAAGACTGCTGCCAGGCGCATCTTGCGACCGCCGGCGGACGGCCGGTCGGTACGATCGGCGTCGCCGGCGCGTTCAGTTTTTATCCGACGAAGAATCTCGGCGCCCTCGGCGACGGCGGCGCGGTCGTCACGCGCGATCGCGCGCTGGCCGATCGAATCCGGCGCCTCCGCAACGGCGGGCAGACCGATCGCTATCGGCACCTCGAAGCCGGCGTCAACTCGCGCCTCGACGAGATGCAGGCGGCGGTGCTCCGCGCGCGGCTGCCGCGCCTGCGCGCGTGGACGGATACCCGGCGCCGCCTCGCGGCGACGTACCGCGCCGCGCTCGCCGGCGCGCCGGTGAACGTCCCGAAGGAGTGCGACGCCGGGCACGTGTACCACCTGTTCGTCGTGCGCTGCACGGCGCGCGCCGAGCTTCGGGCGCACCTCGATGCACGCGGCATCGAGACGCTGATTCACTATCCCGTTCCGATTCCCCGACAGCCTGCGCTCGCGTCGACATCGCCCGCTGAATGTCCGGTTGCCGCGCTGGTGTGTGAAGAGATTCTCTCGCTGCCGCTGCACCCCGCGCTCAGCGATGACGACGTGCGGACCGTCGCCGCAGACGTGGCCGCTTTCGAAAGGACCGACGAGTGCGTGCGCTAATCACGGGCGGAGCCGGGTTCATCGGCTCGCATCTCTCCGAACGACTCCTCGAGAACGGCCACAGCGTTCTCATCCTCGACAACCTGTCAACCGGCTCCATCGACAACATCGCGCATCTCAAAGGACGTCAGGAGTTCGAGTACTTCATCGACACGGTGAACAACGAGCCGCTTCTCGCCGAGCTCATCGATCGCAGCGACGTCGTGTTTCATTTCGCTGCAGCGGTCGGCGTCAAGCTGATCGTCGAGCAGCCCGTTCACACGATCGAAACCAACGTGCACGGGACCGAGGTCGTGCTGAAGAACGCGAACAAGAAGAAGCTCGTCGTGATCGCCTCGACGTCGGAGGTGTACGGCAAGAGCAACGACGTTCCGTTCCGCGAGGATTCCGATCTCGTGTTGGGCCCGACGCCGAAACACCGCTGGGCCTACGCGTGCAGCAAGGCGATCGACGAATTCCTTGCCCTCGCGTACTGGAAGGAGCGGAAGCTTCCGGTCATCATCGTCCGCTTCTTCAACACGGTGGGACCGCGCCAGACCGGTCAGTACGGCATGGTCATTCCGAACCTCGTACGTCAGGCGCTCGCGGGTGAGCCGATCACGGTGTTCGGCGACGGGACGCAGTCCCGCGCGTTTACACATGTGTCGGATGTAGTCGGCGCGCTGTTGAAGCTCGTGGCCGAGCCCAAGGCCATCGGCCAGGTGATAAATATTGGTACGACCCAGGAGATTACGATCCTGCAGCTCGCAGAGCGCATTCGTGAGCTCAGCGGCTCCCCGTCCCCCATCCGGTTCGTCCCCTACGACCAGGCTTACGAGTCGGGATTCGAGGACATGCCGCGTCGCGTCCCGGATCTGACACGAGTCCGGGCACTTATCGGCTACGAGCCCAAGAACGGACTCGACGACATCCTCGAACAGGTCATCGATTATTTCCGGCGCAAATGAGCCTGTTCCGCTTGGATCGGCCCGAGGCCGCGCGTATACTGATTTCGTCCTATGAACATGATGAAAGCGGCCGCGATTGGCGCAGTTGCGCTGTTACTGACGTGCTCTTCGGCGTTCGCCGACGTTCAGCTGACACTGCAGGACGGACGCGTGTCCATCGTCGCGAAGGACGCCACGGTTCGACAGATTCTCACCGAGTGGGCGCGTGTGGGCCAGACGAAGATCGTCAACGTGGAAAAGATCCCCGGCCCGCCGATGACGCTCGAGCTGACGAACATGCCCGAGCAGCAGGCACTCGACCTGCTGCTGCGAACGGTCAGCGGCTACATGGCTGCCGCGCGTCCGATTCCCGGACCGCCCAACGTGTCGACGTACGATCGCATCGTGGTGATGCCGACGCCGGCTCCGCCGCGCACGGCGCTGGCCGCAGCGCCGGCGCCCGGATCGCCAACGCCCGCGGCGTATCCGCAGCCGAATTTCCCGCAGCCGCAAGTCGCCGCCGACGACGACGCGGATGACGAACGTCCGCAGCCGAACGTCCCGATGGCGCAGCCGGTGCAGCGCGGTCCGGTGTTCAACACGTTCCCGGCCACGCAGTCGTCGACCGTTGCGCCGCAGGTGATGCCGCCCGGTGGCTTCCCGCAACCGCAGCAGCAGCAGCCGCCGCCTGTCGCGCAGCCGCAGGCGCAGCCGACGGCGCCCTACGGCGGGGTCGCCGTACCGGGAATGGTCGTTCAGCCGCCGCAGCAGCCGGGTGTGCAGCAAGGCATTGTGCCTGGTCAGCCGGTGCGGCGCCCTGGTGGTCCCGAAGGCCAATAGCCGTTGTCGTTCGCAGATGACGTGAACGCTGCCATCGCTGATGCGATGCGCAAGAAGGAAGTGGTGCGCCTCGGCGCGCTGCGCATGCTGAAGGCCGCGCTGACGAATCGCGAAGTGGAACGCGGCCGCGCGCTCGACGACGCCGAATCACGGCAGGTCGTGAGCTCCCTCGTCAAACAGCGAAAAGACTCCATCGAACAATTCATCGGCGGCGGACGTCAGGATCTCGCCGACAAGGAAGCGGCGGAGATCCGCGTCCTCGAAGCGTATCTGCCTCCGTCGGCGGATGAGGGCGCGATCGAACGCGCGGTGGTCGAAGCCATTACCGAGACGGGCGCAACGTCCGCAAAGGACATGGGCCGCGTCATGAAAGCCGCGATGGCCAGGCTGGCCGGCCAGACGGTGGACGGCAAAATGGTGAACGAGCTGGTGCGTCAGAAGCTCGCGAAGTAAGCCGCAAAACCTTTTCGCCGTGGGACCCGTCTAACGTTTCGAGAGCGCGAACAAAAACGCCTCTCATCCATCCTCCTTTGAGGCCCTTCACAAGAGGGCCTCTTTTTTTGTGTGGTACGCTCGCGGTCCCTCCGCGATGTCGAACCCGGACACATCGTCCATATCCGGACACCTCGCGCGCTCGGCCGGCGTCACCGGCTCCGCGACTCTCATCAGCCGCATTCTCGGTCTCGTCCGCGATCAGGTGCTCGCCGCGCTCTTCGGCGCGGGCAACGAGATGGACGCGTTCATCGTCGCGTTCCGCATCCCGAATCTCGTGCGCGATCTGTTCGCGGAGGGCGCCATGAGCTCCGCGTTCGTGCCGACCTTCACGCGCTACCTCACCCGCTTCGGACGCGACGCGGCGTGGCGGCTTGGCAACAACGTGATCAACGGACTGCTGATCGTCACCGGCGCCGCCGTGATCGCGGGAATGGTCTTCGCGCACCCGCTCGTCTCGTTGTACGCCGCCGACTACGCGAACGTTCCCGGCAAGCTCGCGCTGACCGTTCAACTCACGCGCGTGGTGCTCCCGTTTCTGACGATGGCGGCGATTGCGGCAGCGGCCATGGGAATGCTGAACTCGCTGCATCGTTACTTCACGCCTGCGCTCGCGCCCGCGATGTTCAACGTCGCGACAATCGCCGGCGCGTTCGCGCTCGTTCCGCTGATGCCGCGCCTCGGACTGCCGCGGATCATGGCGATCGCGATCGCCGCGCTCGCAGGCGGCGCCGGTCAGATAGCGGTGCAATGGCCGCCGCTCAGGCACGAGGGATTTCGGTACGCACCGCTCTTCGATCCGTCCGACCCGGGACTGCGTCAGGTGCTGATTCTGATGGGGCCCGGCACGCTCGGCCTTGCGGCGACGCAGGTGAATCTGTTCGTCAACACGCTGCTCGCGACGAGCCAGGGAACCGGCGCGGTGTCGTGGCTCACCTA
>Ga0075423_10007579_pt1 | contig 10265 bp, 6 predicted proteins | sample SoiMethybrSBSTD2_FD_80114 | JGI IMG/M metagenome (GOLD analysis project Ga0075423, IMG submission 80114) | Bulk soil microbial communities from a Populus tree surrounding site in Tennessee, USA - Soil MetaG P. TD hybrid SBSTD2 | ecosystem: Environmental > Terrestrial > Soil > Tree plantation...
CCGCTCGATCGCGTGCGGGTCCCAGACGCCGACGAGTGGATCCTGAGGGGCGGCGACGGTCACCGCGCGGGCGCTGGCTGTCGCCGCTTCGGTCGCGCAACGCTGTGCCAGGCTGACGAGATCGGTCGGTTCGGGGGAGAGAGGGATCCCTTCTCCATCCCGCGTCCGCGCGACGTCGACGATGTCTTCGAGCAGGAACGTCACCCGCGTCGTCATCGTATTGATCGCCGTCACGCGCCAGCCCCCGACGATGCCTTCGACGAGCGGGCTCAACTGGTTCGCCCACCGCCGATCGCGTCCGAACGGCAGCTCCCACACCACCGTCGTCGTGTTGTTCAGCGGCTGGTTGTAGCCTGACGTTCCCCACTCGCCTTCCAGATTCCGGAAGTTGACGCGGCTGTTGTCGCCGTTGTTCGCCTCGAGATGGCCCGACGCGTTGTCGCGCGCCCTCGAGTAGGTGAATGAGTTCAGGAGATACAGGCCGCGCGTGTAGCGGCGCTCGACTTTGATCTGGAGCGCGTGATAGCTCGCCTTGCCGCCGTCGAACGCCGCCTGGATGAACTGATAGCCCTGGATCGGACGGCGGGCCTGCAGCGGCACGTCTTCGCCGGCGTTGTTCGGGCGCGCCTGATTGAAGTCGCCGAGGATCACGAGGTTGCGGCTGCGATTGCCGATGTAGGCGACGTCGACGAGCAGGTTCGGCAGCAGCTCGCGCTGCACAGTGACGTGCCAGTTCTGGACGTTCCCCGTCTTGGTGTCGGGCGGGATGTAGTTGACGCGGCCGTTGAGCGGATTGAAGTTCGCCGGCACGTTCAGCCCCTCGGGATAGCCTTGCTGCGTCAGGCGGAAGCACGATGTCGGCGCTTGGGTGCCGGTGCAGAGTCCCTGCGACGGCTGCTGCGCGATCGCGATTGGCACGACGTGAGGACCGTTGAACGACAGCAGATTCTCGCCGCCGAGGCGGTTGAAGTGGATGTAGCTCGTGCCGAACGCCGAGCGCACGACGGTCTTCGGCGTCAGGCTGTAGGCGATGCCGAGCCGAGGTGCGAAGTTGTTCGTATCCGGGTTGACGAGCGCGCGGTCGGAGATCGAGCCGTCGCGCGCGGCGATCAGCGTGTTGGTCGCCGGATCGAAGTTCGTGAGGAAGTTATCCGCCTCCCACTGCGGCGTGCCGAACTCGTAGCGCAGCCCGAGGTTGAACGTCAGGTTCGGCTTGACGCGCCAGTCGTCCTGCACGTAGCCGAAGTGCATGCGCTGACGAAGGTGGAACACGAACGGGTTCACCAGCTCGTACTGACTGCGTGCGCCAAGGAGGAAGTCGACGAGGTTGTAGGTCGCCGGATCGGAGGCTGCACCCGACGGCCGGCTGAACTGCCCGCCGTAGGTGTCCAGCCCGTACTTCGGATGCACGTCGTCGATGTCGGTGCTGATCCGCTGATACTCGTAGCCGCTCTTGATCGTGTGGCGGCCGCGGATCCAGGAGTAGTTGACGCGCGCGTCCCAGACGAGCGGATCCTGGAATTGCGGGTTGCTGCTCTGCCGTGCCCACGCGGTCCAGCCCGAGCCGCTCTGCTGCGTCAGCCCGCCGGCAAACACGGTGTTCGTCGGCAGGCCGGTGATGCCGAAGCGATCGAGCATGTTCGGCGTGCCGGTGCCGAGCGCGGACTTGCCGGCCTTCGTCCGCGACAACCCGACGCGGATCTCGAGCAGCGACGTCAGCCCGAGCGTTCGCGTGACGCCGGTCGCCAGCTGCTGGTTGAGGATGTCGACGTAGGCGTTCGACGGGCTGCTCGTCTCGCCTGGAATCGGCGGCGGCTCGAAGTTGTTGGCCTTTCGATGACTGAAGCGCACGAACGCGCTGGTCGACGTGTTGAACTGCTGATCGACCTTCACGTCGACCTTGTCGTTGTAATCCTGCCGGCGCGGCAGCGTGTCGTAGTTGTTCGAGACGCCGGGACGAGTCGGCTCGGGCAGGCCGGCGAGCACCGCGCGCGCGAACGGCGTGATCAGCGCCGTTGGCACGACACCGTCCGCATAGACCTCGCCGGTGATCGGATTGCGGATCGGCTTGCCCATGATGCCGCGCCGCTGATCCATCGTCGGAATGCTGGAGAACGTCACCGTCCGCTGCACCTGACGAAAGCCTTCATCGTTGGCGAAGAAGAACGCCTTGTCGCGGACGATCGGACCGCCGAACACGCCGCCGAACTGATTGCGGGTCAGCGTCGGCTTGACGCCGGACGACGGCTTGAAGAACCCGGTCGCGTTCAATGACGTGTTGCGGTTGAACTCCCAGGCCGTGCTGCGAAACTGATTGGTGCCGCTGCGGAACGTCGCGTTGATGACGGCGCCGCCGGCGCGGCCGAACTCGGCGCTGAAGTTGTTGGTCTGGACCTTGAACTCCTCGACCGCGTCGGGCGATACCTGCACGACCTGATTCGAGAAGCCCTGGTTGCTGGTGCCGTAGGAGTTGTTGTCGACGCCGTCGAGGATGAAGTTGTTCAGCGAGCTGCGAAGGCCGTTGACGTTGAAGGACGCGTCGCGCGAGTCGGAGATCGACGAGCGGCGGACGCCCGGGCTGAGCAGCGCCAGATCGGCGTAGGCGCGCCCGTTCAGCGGTAGATTCACGATCTGCTCGCGGCCGATAACCTGGCCACGATCGCTCGACTCGCTTTCGAGCAGGCGCGCGGCGCCCGTCACTTCGACGGTCTCGCCGACGCCGCCGACCTTCAGGGTGAGGTCGACGCGCTGGCGGGCGTTGACGGCGACCGAGATGTTCGGCGCCACCGCGGTCGAGAATCCCTGCAGCTCGCCGCGCAGGCTGTAGGTGCCGACGCGAACGTTGAGGAACTGAAAGTTTCCGTCGCGATCGGTCACCGTGGTCGCGGTGATGCTGGTCTCGAGGTTCGTGAGCGTGACCGTCGCGCCGGGCACGACAGCGCCAGTCGCATCGGCCACCGTGCCGAGGACGGTCGCGGCGTCGAACTGCCCCGCGGCGGATCGAGGAACGAGCAGACACGTCAAGGCGAGCGCGAGCACGGCACCGGCCGACAGCCGCGGTTTCAGAGTCATCGGTCCTCCTCCGAAGAATGGCGGGGATGTAGCGTATCAGCCTTCCGCCGGCGTGTCCCGCCGATTCGTGGATTCGGGCCGGCCCTATCGAGCGGCGATCATAGCAAGGGGTCTTGACGAATTCGTGTCAGTCGGCGCGCAGCGCCGCGACTGGATCGACCGATGCCGCGCGGCGCGCCGGGAGCCATGCGGCCACGCTTGCGGCGGCGCCGAGCACCGCGACGACGGCGACGAGCGTCATCGAGTCGTGGGGCGTTGTTCGAAAGAGGAAGCTCGCGATCACGCGGGTCGCGTAGTAGGTTCCCACCAGACCGGTGCCGAGACCGAGCACCACGGGCCAGACGGCATCGAGGATCATCACGCGCACGACTTGGCCGGGGCGGGCGCCGAACGCGACGCGCACGCCGATCTCCCGCGTCCGCCGCGCCACCGCATACGCGGTCATGCTGAAGATGCCGACGAGCGTCAGCAGCAGGCCGAACATCGCGAGCAGGGTCAGCAGCAGCATCCGGTGCTTGGGTCTCGACACTTGCTCACTGACGAACGAGGACGCCGGTGTCACCCGTCCGACGAGCACGCGCGGTCCCAGCGACTCCGCTATTTGCTTCAATCGGTCGGTCGTCAGCGACGCGCCCTCGCGGAGCCGCATCACCATCGCCAGCCGCAACCACGTTGCCTGCGCATCGTTTGGATCCGGCAGCACGTACAACTCCGATCGGACGCGTCCTTGTGGCCCGCCATGAAGGATGTTCGGCACCACGCCGACGATGCGCGCGACGCGCGCGTTCTTCATCCCGATCTGGACCGTGTGGCCGACCGCGCTGCCGTCGAAGTACTGCTGCGATGCCGCCGCGTTCGCGATGACGACGTCGCCTGAACGGCGATCGGCGTCGTTGAACAGACGGCCCGAGAGGGGACGCACCGCCATCGCTTCGAAGTATCCAGGCAGGACCGTGCGCTGCGGTCCGCCAACCTGGACACCGGTATCTGCCTTGACGAAGCCAAACGAGCTGCCGCCGGTCAACGCGCTGTGATCGATCGCTCCGGCCGCGGTGACTTCGGGGATCTGGCGCACGGCGTCGGTGAGCGACGCGTAATACTGACGGCGGACACTCGCGACCTGCTCGAGCGGCTCCACTTCCAGTGTGAGGACGTTCTCGGTGTCGAACCCGAGATCGAGCGAGACGAGCTTCGCGAAGCTGCGAAGCACGAGGCCGGCGCCCGTCATCAACACGAGTGCCAGCGCGACCTCGAGGCCAATCAGCCACTGACCGGCACGCTTCGAGAGCGGCGCGCCGCCGCGGCCGGCGACGGTGAGCATGCTGCTGATCATTCTCGGCGCCCGCGACAGCTTGAGTGACGGCACCAACCCGAAGAGCAACGCCGTGGCCACGGTCAACCCAAGCGAAAACGCGAGCACGGTGGCATTGATCTCGACCGGCGAGTTGGGCGGCAGCGACAGCGGTATCAGCGCGACCAGCGAATCGAGGGACGCGTAGGCGATGAGCACGCCGACGAGGGCGCCCGCGAGCGCGAGCAACAGGCTTTCGGTGAGCAGCTGGCGAACCAATCTCCCGCGGCCGGCGCCGATGGCCGCGCGGATCGCCAGCTCGACATCGCGGGTCGCGCCGCGCGCGAGCATGAGGCCCGCGACGTTGACGCAGGCGATGAGCAAGATCAGGCCGACCGCCATCGACAGCGACCGAATCGTGGTACCGAAGTCTCTCGTCTCGTCGTCGTACATCGAGTCGATCAGGACGCGTGTCGGGCCGGGCTTCGGGCCGCTGAGCGCCGAGCTCGTCGTTACGGCGTCGAGCGCCGCCTGGGCCTGCGCAATCGTGACGCCCGGCCGCAGGCGTGCGACGACCGGCGTGCCCGTCGCGCGTCGGTCGGCCATCGCCGCCGACAGCTGTCGCGGCTGCCAGACCGCGGTCTTCTGATAGAACCCGGCGGGCAGGACGCCGACGATCGTCGCGGGGCGATCCTGGAGGCGGACCTCCCGGCCCAGCACGTTCCGATCGCCGCCGAACTCGGTCTGCCAGAACGCATGGCCGAGCAGCACGACGGCCGGTGCGCCTGGACTCATGTCGTCCAGGTGAAACCCTCGACCGAGCACCGGCGAAAGGCCGTAGGTCTCGAGAAAGTCCTCCGACGCTTCGCCGACGACCAACCGCTGCGGGTTACCGGTTTCGACGATGAGCGGTACGAAGCCGCTGACGCGTCCGGCTCCGACGTGAGACAGGATCGCCGTGAGTCCGCGCCACGTACGAATGTCCGACATGGACGGCACATAGCGACTCGGCTTCCCGCCCGAGGTTTCTTCGACGTCGATCGTCACCAGTTCTTCCGGATGCGGATACGGCAACGGCCGGAGGAGCGCCGCATCGATGACGCTGAAGAGCGCCGTCGACACGCCAATGCCGAGTGCGAGCGTCAGGCCTGCCAGCAGGGCAAACGACGGCTGATGCGCCATCTGGCGGACTGAATACTTGACGTCCTGCAGCACGTCTTCCATCACGCCTCCTCCACGCACGTCATAGCCGCGGTCCTGGATGACCGCGAGATTGCCGAAGCGGCGCAGCGCCGCCTGCCGCGCCGCGCGCGGTTCGAGTCCGTCGCGCGCGTACTCATCGGTTCGCATCTCGACGTGGAAGTTCAGCTCCTCGCGGATCTCGTCGGTCGTCGCGTCGCGCCTGAACAGCGCGCGCAGTCTCGCAAGGGCGATACGGATGGCACCCATCGGGAGCTCCTAGCCGTTGAGAACGTCCGCGACCGCGGTGGTCAATCGCAGCCAACTCGCCCGCTCGGCGTCGAGCTGCGCGCGGCCACCTTTCGTGAGCTTGTAGAACCGCGCGCGGCGCCCGGTGTCGGTGACGGACCACGCCGAGCCAAGCCAGCCGCGCCGCTCCATGCGATAGAGCGCCGGATACAGCGATCCTTCCTCGACGCTGAGCACGTCCTTCGACATGCGTTCGAGCCGCACGGCGATCGCGTAGCCGTGAAGCGGGCCGGCCTCGAGGATCTTGAGGACGAGCATGTCGAGGGTGCCGTGCAGCTGGTCGCTGTTGGTCGCGTGTGGCATGCTTAGAATGCCTAAGGGTTAGACATTCTAAGGCGGCGGGGCTCGCGATGCAAGGCTATGCTGACTTGTGCCTGAGTTACCTGAAGTCGAAGCGGTGCGGCGGCGTCTCAGGCGGAGTATGGTTCGCGCGCGGATCGACGCCGTCGAGCTTCGACGAGCGGATCTGCGGCGACCATTTCCGCGTCAGTTCGCCACGCGCCTGACCGGCGAAACGGTGACCGCGCTCGATCGGCGCGCGAAGTATCTGGTGGCATCCCTGTCGTCGGGCGAAACGCTGCTGATGCACCTCGGCATGTCCGGCTCATTTCGCGTGGTCCGCGAGGAACAGCCGAGCCGGACTGGCCGCGCGCAGATGCCGCGCGAGCCGCACGATCACGTCGTCTTTCACATGTCGTCCGGAAACGCCGTCGTGTTCAACGATCCCCGGCGGTTCGGGATGATGGAGCTGGTGCCCGCGGGAAAGCTGCGGCGGCATCCGGTGTTCAGCGCTCTTGGACCGGAGCCGTTGTCGGACGAGTTCGACGCCGCGGCGCTCGCGGGCGCCTTCCATCGCAAGAAGACGTCGCTGAAGGCGGCCCTTCTGGATCATCGCGTCGTCGCCGGCTTCGGGAACATCTACGCGAGCGAGGCGTTGCACCTCGCCGGACTGTCGCCGCGACGGTCGGCCTCGATCCTGGCAACGCCCTCCGGCGCGCCTCGAGAAGCCGCCCACGTCCTGGTGGCGGCGATCAAACAAGTCCTCGAAGACGCGATTGGCCGTCAATCGGGCGCGGTGTATCGCGACTCGCGGTTCCTGGTCTACGACCGGCAGGATGAACGCTGCTTGAAGCCTGGGTGCGGCGGCACGATCCGTCGCCGGGTGCAGGCCGGGCGTTCGACGTTCTTCTGTCCACATTGTCAGCATTGAGCGTCCGTCGCACGTGACAGCTCGTCCGCGTCGACGAATGCTTCACGCGCGGTCTGACGGGAATTTCAGCGCACGCCGCGCTGGCGTTTGTTTTGCCCTGCCGCCCTTCGCGATCCGCACAATCTGCCTTTTGAAAGTAGGTCACCGTGATTCGACGAATCGCGTGCGCGATCGCTCTGTCTTCCTCCTGGCTTCCCGCCGCTGCGTCGGCAGATCCCGTCAGCCTCGCCGCGAGCATGATTGGACGTCCCTACGTCTGGGGAGCCGAAGGTCCCCACTCGTTCGACTGCTCGGGCCTCACGCAATACGTGTTCGGCGAATACGGCATCGACCTGCCGCGCCGCGCCGTCAGCCAATCGCAAATCGGCGATCGCGTCGGCCGTCGGCTGCAGCGCGGGGACCTGCTGTTCTTCTCCAGCGATCCGCGCCGCTCGCTGGTCACGCACGTCGGCATCTATGAAGGCGGGGGCGTGATGATCGACGCGAGCAAACGCCACGGGCGGGTCCGTCGCGACAGCCTCGACGAGGATTACTGGACCGATCGGTTCATGTTCGCCCGCCGCGTCTCTGACGGCGAAGAGATGGTCGACGCGCGGCGGCCGGCGCCGGAGCCACCGTCACCACGAACCGATCGGCGCAGAGCAACAGCGCGCGTCGTGGAGCAGATCGCCGACGTCTTTCTCCGTCGTCCTCGTCGGCGATAAGCAGTACTATGGGCGGCCATGAAAACCTCTTTCCTGCTCGGCGCGTGCATCGCTGTGGTGATTGGCTATTCAGCTACTGCGACCGGTCAGACACTTACCCATTACGTGAAGTACGAGGTCGGTGGACGGGTCGCGTGGGGCCTCCTCGAGGGCGAGACCATTCGCGAGCTGCAGGGCAACGTCTTCGAGAACGCCAAGCCGACCGGACGAACGCTGAAACTCTCCGAGGTGAAGCTGCTGCCGCCGGCCGAGGCGAAGAAAGTGATCGCTGCGGGACTGAACTATCGCAGCCACATCGGCGAGCAGACGCCGGCCAAGTACGTCGGCTTGTTTGCCAAAATGCCGACGTCTCTCATCGGTCACAACGGCGAGATCGTCTACCCCAGCGACGCCACGACCCTGCACTACGAATCCGAAGTGTGTCTGGTCATTGGCAAGCGCGCGAAGAACATCCCTGAATCCGCGGTGAAGGACCACATCTTCGGCGTGGCGCCCTGCAACGACGTCAGCGAGCGCGCGTGGCAGAAGGCCGACCTGCAGTGGTTCCGCGCCAAGGGATCCGATACGTTCGGACCGATCGGGCCGGCGGTGGTCCGCGGCACCGACTACAACCACCTGACGCTGATCGGACGGCACAATGGCAAAGTCGTGCAGGAATCGACCACCGACTTGCTCATCTTCTCGATCGACACGATCGTCAGCTACGTCAGCCGCTACGTGACGCTGGAGCCCGGCGACGTGATCTTCACCGGGACGCCGGGCACGACCCAGGCGATGAAGCCAGGCGACACGTTCGAAGTGGAGATCAAAGGCGTCGGCGTGCTGCGGAACACAGTCGTCGCCGAACGGCGCTGATTCTCACAGGCGGCCTGCGCCGAGCCTGTCGATCGCGTCGGCCAGCCGCACGGTTGCGTCGAACAGAAGGGTTGCGTGCTCGGGGCTGCGCTCCTCGCGGCGGTAGAACACTTCGAGCCACGAGCCCGCAAGTCGCACGGCCTGGACATCGGCGCGCAACACCGCGTCTCGCACCGCGCGATCCGCGAAGATCATCATCACGTAGCCGGGTTCGCGCGACAGGATCAGAAAGCGCCGATCGAACTCGGCGTCGCCGACGGGCGCGTTGCCCAGCCGAAGCAAGCGATCGATGACGTCCCTGCGGCGGAGGCGAAGCGCGACGGATGCAGGATTGCGCACCTCGACGAAGACGCGCGTCCATGGCCGACGAAGGACTCCCGCGGGGCGGGCCGACGCCGTCGTCAGCAGGACCTGGCGTCCTGAGTACGTGCCATGAACCTGTGAAGGATTGATGATGCCGGGTTTCACCGCCAGACCGGTTCGGGCCGCGATGGCGCGATACCGGCGAAGCTGCGCCCGGCGGCGCATGATGCCGACCGCGACCATCGCCGCGATGATGACGACGGGCGGGACCAGCCACGCCTCGGCGGGAAGCTGGCCAAGGCGCTCGATCAGGCCCAGCCGCAGCACGCCGTCATTATCCTCTTCGTCGTGGGCACGCCGCCGTGCCCAACGGCGAACGTCAGCGTCCCACAACCGAACACGCAGTATGCAGGATGCCTCGACAAACCGCGTTTACTGGGCACTTGCGTCGACCAGCATCGCACGCGCGTGGCACAGAGTTTGACCCTCGCGGGCTCCATGTTCATCCGCAACATCGCGCACTTCGCCACGGAGCTCGCCCGCGACATGCGCTTCGCGGTGCGCTCGCTGATGCACGCCAAAGGCGTCGCCGCGACGGTGATCGTCACCCTCGGTCTGGGCATCGGCGCAAACGCCGCGATCTTCAGCGTTGTGCGCGGCGTCCTGCTGCGGCCGCTCGTCAACCGCGACGAGGACCGGTTGATCTACATCCGTCAGACAGCGCCGGGCGTCGCCGTCGAGAACTACACGTTCTCGGTCCCTGAAATCGTCGACATCAAGCAGCGGGCGACGACGATTGGCGCCTTCGGCGATTTCTCGACCGTCGACCTCGCGGTGAACGCCTACGGCGGCGAGCCGCGGATGGTGAAGGCGGGCGTCGTCAACGGATCGTTCTTCGAGGTGATGGGCCTGCGTCCCGTAATCGGCCGGCTCGTCGAGCCGCAGGACGATGGGCCGAAGGCGGCGGGGGTGGCGGTGCTGACCTACCGATTCTGGAAGACGGCCTTCAACGGCGATCCGAGGGTGGTCGGCAGAACGATTCGCCTCGGCGTCGGACCGGCGACGATCATCGGCGTGCTCGAGCCATCGGTTCCGTATCCGACGGAAACGGAAATCATGGCGAACATGGTGACGAGCCCGCACCATCTCGGGGCAACGATGAACACGCGGCGCACGCATCGGATGACGGATCTCTTCGGCCGGCTGAAGCCTGGCGTGTCGGTCGACGCGGCGCGCGCGGAGCTGACCACTCTGCACACGGCGATGATGCAGGAGAATCCCGGCGACTATTCGAAGCGGGCGAACATTCAGCTGCGCGTGACCAGGCTTCGCGATCAGATCG
>Ga0075423_10007580_pt1 | contig 10265 bp, 9 predicted proteins | sample SoiMethybrSBSTD2_FD_80114 | JGI IMG/M metagenome (GOLD analysis project Ga0075423, IMG submission 80114) | Bulk soil microbial communities from a Populus tree surrounding site in Tennessee, USA - Soil MetaG P. TD hybrid SBSTD2 | ecosystem: Environmental > Terrestrial > Soil > Tree plantation...
AGGAGAGCGCCCGCTACTTCGGCCTGTCCGTCCAGGACCTCATCTCGCCGAACCGCTCCCGCCCGCTGACGACCGCCCGCCACGTGGCGATGTACCTGATGCGTGAGTGCAGCGGCCAGTCGCTGGTCAAGATCGGCGAAACCTTCGGCGGACGCGACCACACGACCGCCCGCCACGGCATCCTCAAGGTCGAGAAGGACATGCGTGCGCGGACCGCCACCTACCGCCAGGTCCAGGACCTATCCCGGATCATCCGAGGCAGGGCCAGGGCCGGATGAACGCCGGGGGATCGGCTGTGCGCAACGGGGGAACGGCCCGGGAAAGCTCCGGCCGGCGGACGCCTGGATGCACCGATTCCCCCAGCCGCTCCACATGTCGGACAGGCCCGCTAGGCTCGGCAGATAGCCCGGTTTTCCCCTTTTCCCCAGCCCCTACTACTACTGAAGGAGAAGGATGAAGAACGAAGAAGCAGCGAGGGGGTGGGTTCGTGAAGTTCCGGTGTGACCGTGACGACCTGTCCGAGGCCCTGCAGACCGTCCAGCGCGGCGTTTCGTCCCGGCCGGGCATCCCCGCCCTCACGGGGGTGCTGATCGAGGCCACGGACGAGGGCGCCCTGACCTTGACGACGACCGACCTCGAGGTCTCCGCCCGGCTGTCGATCGAGGTCCAGGTCGGCGAGGCCGGCATCGCGCTGGTGCCGGCGCGCCTGCTGGCCGACACGGTGAAGAGCTTGTCGGACGCCCCGGTCGAGTTCGAGACCGATCAGTCTCAGGCCCGCATCCGATGCGCCGCCTACGAGGGCGCGCTCCGTCTGCTTCCGGCCGAGGACTTCCCGGCGATCCAGCCGCCGTCGGGGACGCGGATCGTCGCCGAGACCGGGCGCTTCGCCGAGGCCGTCGGGCAGGTGGCCCGCGCGGCGTCCCGCGACGAGGCCCGGCCGGTGCTGACCGGGATCCTGCTCGAGGTCAGCCGCGAGGGCGTGACGCTCGTCGCCACCGACTCGTACCGGCTCGCCGTGCGCGACCTGGTGGCGACCTCGGCGGGTGAGGCCAAGGCGATCGTCCCCGAGCGAGCGCTCTCGGAGGCAGGCCGCGCGGCGCAGACGATGGAGAAAGGTGAGGTCGAGGTGTTCGTGGACGAGAGCCAGGTCTCGTTCCAGGTCGGGCCGCTGGCGCTGACCTCGCGCCTGATCGAGGGGGAGTTCCCAAACTACCGCCAGCTCCTGCCCGAGCAGTACGAGAGCCGGCTCACGGTGTCCCGCCAGCAGCTGATCGACGCGGTTCGGCGCGTGGGCCTGCTCGCGCGGGACACGTCGCCGGTGCGTCTGGAGTTCAACGCGCTCGGCGTGAAGCTCTCGTCGTCCTCGCCCGATCTCGGGCAGGCGGTCGAGGCGGTGGAGGCCCGATACGAGGGCGAGGAGATCACGGCGGCGTTCAACCCGACGTATCTGGCGGACGGCTTGGCGGCCGCCTCGGGCGAGTCGGTCAGGCTCGAGGTGCGCGACGGCCTGAAGCCGGGGATCGTCCGCGGCGAGTCCGACGAGTTCACGTACCTGGTGATGCCCGTCCGGCTGCCGACGCCGGTCGGCTGACGCCACCTTGCGGCTGGCGTGGGTCGAGCTCCGGGACCTCCGCAACCATGCCGAGACGCGCCTGGACGACCTGCCGGGCGGCCTGATCACCGTCGCCGGCCCCAACGGCGAAGGCAAGACGAACCTGCTCGAGGGCATCGCGTTCCTGTTCTTCCTGCAGTCTCCGCGCACGTCGTCGTCCGAACCGATCGTGCGCCGCGGCTCGGACGGGCCGGCGTACGCGCGCGGCGAGGTCTTCACCGAGGAGGCGGGCAAGGTCCTGGTCGAGGTCGAGATCCCGGGCCGCGGCGCCAACCGCGTGCAGGTCAACCGCTCGCGCGTCCGGCGCAAGCGCGACCTGCGGCGGCAGGTGCGCGCCGTCTACTTCGGCCCGGACGATCTGGTGATCGTGATCGGCGATCCCTCCAAGCGGCGCGACTTCCTGGACGACGCGATCCGCTCGCTGTGGCCGCTCAAGGAGTCGGCGATGACGGCATACGACCGGACGCTTCGCCAACGGAACCGCCTCATCAAGGAGTGGGAGGGTCGGGGCGCTCCGCCGGGGCTGGACGCGTGGGACGTCGAGCTCGTGCAGAACGGGAGCGCGCTGATCCGGCTTCGCGCGGACGCGGCCGGCCGGCTCGCGCCACCGGCGTCCGAGGAGTACCGGCATCTGGCCGGCTACGACCTCGCGGTCGAGTACGCGCCCAACGTCTCCGGCGAACCGCTGGAGGAGGCCTTCGAGAAGCGCATGGCCGAGCGGCGGGTGGACGAGCTCGTCCGGCGGACCACGCTCGTCGGCCCGCACCGCGACGACCTGTCCCTCGCCGTCCGCGATCTCGGCGCCCGTAGCTTCGCGAGCCACGGGGAGGCGTGGGCCGCCGCCCTGTGCCTGCGGCTCGGGCTGGCCTCGGCGGTCGGGGAGGAGGTGCGCGAGACGCCGGTCCTGTTGCTCGACGATCCGTTCTCCGCCCTGGATCCGCGACGCCAGCGCTTGGTCGGCGAGCGCCTGGGCGAACGCGGCCAGGTGTTCGTCAGCGTGGCCGACGACGCCCACGCCCCCGAGGGCTCGGTGCGGGTGCTCGGGGTCTCCGCCGGGACCGTGAGCGCCCGGGAGGGATGAGATGCCGCACTCCAAGGGGTTCCGCCAACGCAAGGACGAGCGCACGTTGCGGGAGACCCCGATCGGCGAGGTCGTGGACGGATTGCTGAGGGAGCGGGCCTTCGCGCGAGGCATGCCGATCGGCCAGCTCTCGTCGGGCTGGGCGGACGTGGTGGGCCCGCGCCTCGCCGCGGAGTCGGCTCCGGTGAGCCTGGAGGGGGGCGTGTTGGTGGTCGCGGCGACGACGGGACCGTGGGGCGCACAGGTGCGGTTCCTGGCCGATCAGATCCGAGTTCGGGCCGACGAGGCGCTCGGGCCGGGCAGCGTCGCCACGGTCCGCGTCGTCGTCCGTCCCGAGCCGCGGAAAGGCTTGTAGCGTAAGGGATCTCGGAACTCCCGGAACATGAGGAAACGCCGCCGAAACGGCCTTCGGCGTCACCCCCGGTTGGTAAAATGTGGCCAGTCCCACCAGGTCCCGTCGGCCCCCGAGACGCGCCGTCTCGTGTCCGGCGTGTCCGCGTTCCAAGACGGAGGTTCGTTGGCAAGCACGGCAACCAAGAGAGCGGCAGCGAGCAAGACCGGACAATACGGATCCGCCGATATCCAGGTCCTGGAAGGGGTCGAACACGTTCGACTCCGGCCCGGGATGTACATCGGCACCACGTCCAGCAGGGGTCTGCACCACCTGGTCTACGAGGTGGTGGACAACTCGATCGACGAGGCGATGGCGGGGGAGTGCGACCGCATCATCGTCCGGCTGCGCAAGGACGGCAGCTGCGAGGTCGAGGACGACGGCCGAGGCATCCCGGTCAAGCCGATCCCCAAGGCCAAGGACCGTCGTCCGGCCGTCGAGGTGGTCCTGACCACCCTGAACGCCGGCGGCAAGTTCGGCGGCGAGGGGTACCGGATCTCGGGCGGCCTGCACGGCGTGGGCGTCTCGGTCGTCAACGCCCTGTCCGCCAAGCTCACCGTCCAGGTGATGCGCGACGGGTTCACGTGGACGCAGAGCTACGCACGCGGCAAGGCCACGACCAAGCTCACCAAGGGCAAGGTCAGCCGAAAGACCGGCACGATCATCACGTTCTGGCCCGACCCCGAGGTGTTCGAGGAAGGCGTGGAGTTCGACGCCAAGGTGCTGGCCGAACGCCTGCAGGAGCACGCGTTCCTGACCAAGGGCGTCGAGATCCAGCTGATCGACGAGCGCGGACCCAAGGCCGAGAAGCAGGTCTTTAAGGCCTCGGGCGGGATCGCAGACTTCGTCAAGCACCTGGCGACCGGCAAGGAGCCGATCCACAACCGCGTGATCTCGATGGAGGGGCGCGAGGCCGACGCCGAGGCCGACGTCGCGCTCCAGTGGAGCAGCGCGTACTCCGAGTCGATCCACTCGTTCGCCAACACGATCAACACCCACGAGGGCGGCATGCACGAGGAGGGGCTGAAGAAGGCGCTCACCAACGTGATCAACCGTTACGCGCGCAACAAGAACCTGATCAAGGAGAAGGAGGAGAACCTCCTGGGCGAGGACGTTCGCGAGGGACTGCTCGCGATCGTCAGCGTTCGCCTGCGCGAGCCGCAGTTCGAGGGCCAGACCAAGACCAAGCTCGGCAACACCAGCATGCGTTCGCTGGTCGAGACCACGGTCAACGAACACCTCATGACCTGGCTTGAGGAGCACCCGGGCGACGCCAAGCGCATCGTCACCAAGTCCTCTTCGGCCGCCAAGGCGCGCCTGGCCGCCAAGCAGGCGCGGGACCTCACCCGCCGCAAGTCGTTCCTGGAGGGCGGGGGCCTGCCCGGCAAGCTCGCCGACTGCCAGCTGACCGACCCGGCGGCCTGCGAGCTCTACATCGTCGAGGGTGACAGCGCCGGCGGCTCGGCCAAGCAGGCCCGCGACCCCGCCACGCAGGCGATCCTGCCGATCAGGGGCAAGATCCTGAACGTCGAGAAGGCGCGCCTGCACAAGATCCTGGAGAACATCGAGATCCAGGCGCTCATCACGGCGATCGGCACCGGCGTCGGGGACGACTTCGACGTCTCGAAGGCGCGCTACCACCGCATCGTGCTGATGGCCGACGCCGACGTGGACGGCGCGCACATCCGGACACTGCTGCTCACGTTCTTCTTCCGCAACATGCGCGAGCTGATCGACGCGGGCTACGTCTACATCGCCCAGCCGCCGCTGTACCTGCTGAAGGACGGCAAGGACGAGCTGTACTTCTATAACGAACGCGAGTGGGACAAGTACCGCAAGGACGTGGACGGCACCAAGAAGCTCGACCCCCAGCGGTTCAAGGGCCTGGGCGAGATGGACGCGTCGCAACTGTGGGAGACCACGATGGACCCGGACCGACGCACGTTGCTGCAGGTCACGCTCGAGGACGCCGTGGAGGCCGACCGCCTGTTCACGATCTTGATGGGCGAGGACGTGCCCGCGCGGAAGGACTGGATCGAGACCAACGCGAAGGACGTCCAGAACCTCGATGTCTAGGCGCAGGGCGCGCGGCGGGGGCGGCGGCGAGCTGACGCTGCTCACGGGCCGGGTCGAACCCGTCTGGCTCGAGGAGGAGATCCAGCGCTCCTACCTCGACTACTCGATGTCGGTCATCGTCGGCCGGGCCTTGCCCGACGTGCGCGACGGGCTCAAGCCGGTCCATCGCCGGATCCTGTGGTCGATGCTCGAGGGCGGCCTGCGGCCGGACCGCCCCTACCGGAAGTCGGCGTGGGCCGTGGGCGAGGTCGTCAAGAAGTACCACCCGCACGGGCTCGAGGCCGTCTACGACTCCTTGGTACGGATGGCCCAGGACTTCTCGCTGCGCCACCCGCTCGTGGACCCGCACGGGAACTTCGGCTCGGTCGACGGCGACCCGCCGGCCGCGATGCGCTACACGGAGGCGCGCCTGGCGCCCATCGCCCTCGAACTGCTCCGCGACATCGAGGCCGAGACCGTCGACTTCGTCCCGAACTACGACGGCTACGAGATGCAGCCCACCGTGCTGCCCTCGCGCTTCCCGAACCTGCTCGTCAACGGCTCCGGCGGGATCGCGGTGGGGATGGCGACCAACGTCCCGCCCCACAACCTCGGCGAGGTGATCGACGCGGTCGTGCATTTCATCGACCACCCCGAGTCCAAGCCCAAGGACCTGATGAAGTTCGTCAAGGGTCCCGACTTCCCGACCGGCGCGATCGCGATGGGCTCCGACGGCATCAAGGAGGCCTACGAGACCGGGCGCGGCTCGATCAAGGTTCGCGCGGTCTGCACGATCGAGGAGGGCTCCAACGGGCGGCAGCGCATCGTCGTGACGGAGCTCCCCTACCAGGTCAACAAGGCGCGCCTGGCGGAGAAGATCGCCGAGCTCGTGCGCACCGGGCGGATGAAGGACATCGCGGACGTCAAGGACCACTCCAGCGGCCGCGAGGGCATGCGCCTGGTGGTCGAGCTCAAGCGCGGCGCGAACCCGCAGGTGGTCCTCAACCAGCTCTACAAGCACACGCAGCTGCAGGACAGCTTCGGCGTGATCATGCTCGCGCTGGTCGACGGCGTGCCGCGGACGCTGAACCTGGCCGAGGTCGTCGGGTACTACGTCGACCACCAGATCGAGGTCGTCACGCGCCGGACGCGCTACGAGCTGCGCAAGGCCGAGGAGCGCGACCACATCGTCAAGGGCCTGCTGATCGCGCTCGACAACCTCGACGCGGTCATCAAGGTGATCCGCGGCTCGCAGGACGCCGAGGAAGCGCGCGGCAAGCTGATGACGCAGTTCAAGCTCACCGAGATCCAGGCCAACCACATCCTGGACATGCCGCTGCGGCGCCTGACCCGCCTCGCGCGCGCCGAGCTCGAGCAGGAGCACAAGGACCTGCTCGCCCGGATCCGCTACCTCAAGGGCCTGCTCAAGGACCCGAAGAAGATCCGCGCGCTCATCCAGGAGGAGCTCCGGGAGATCAAGAAGAAGTACGCCGACCCCCGCCGAACGCAGCTCAAGGCCGACGAAGGCGACTTGGACGTCCAGGACCTCATCGCCGAGGAGGACGTGGTCATCACGGTCTCGCGTGCCGGCTACGTCAAGCGCCAGCCGATCGAGAACTTCCGCCGGCAGGGCCGCGGCGGCAAGGGGATCCGCGGCGCGAATCTCAAGGAGGAGGACGTCATCAACGACGTCTTCACGACGACGACCCACCACTGGCTGCTCTTCTTCACCAGCAAGGGCAAGGTGTACCGGGTCAAGGTCCACGAGGTGCCCGAGGCCGGCCGGACCGCGCGAGGCACCTACGCGGCCAACCTGTCCGGCGTCTCGATCTCGGGCGACGAGAAGGTGCAGGCGGTGATCGACCTCAAGGAGTACGCGGACGGGCGTTACCTGCTGTTCGCGACCCGCAAGGGAATGGTCAAGAAGACCACGCTGCCCGAGTACGACTCGCCGCGAACCGGTCTGGCCGCCATCAACCTGAAGGCTGGAGACGAGCTGATCGACGTTCGGCTGACCGACGGCAAGGACGACGTGTTCCTGGTCTCGCGCAAGGGCCAGACGATCCGGTTCAAGGAGAGCCTCGTGCGCCCGATGGGCCGGCAGACCGCGGGCGTGATCGGGATGCGCCTGACCGACGACGACGAGGTGATGGTGCTCGGCGTGGCCTCGCAGGGCGAGGAGATGATCAGCGTGACGCAGCAGGGCTACGGCAAGCGGACGCCGCTGAAGGACTACCCGGTGAAGGGTCGCGGCGGCAAGGGCGTGATCGGCCACACGCTGACCAAGAAGACCGGCCTGCTGGCCGGCGCATTCGTCGGCTCGAAGGACCAGGACATGTTCGTGATCTCGTCCTCTGGCATCGTGATCAGGGTGGCAGCGGGCGACATCCGTCGCGTCGGCCGGGCCTCGCAGGGCGTCCGGACGATGCGGGTCGAGGAGGGCGCCACGGTGGTCGCGCTCGCCCCCGTCATCGCCTCGGTCGAGATCGAGTAGCCGATCGGAACCCCCTCGGGGGGTCACCGGTCCTGTGAGGGCATAATCCCGTCGTGTACGTGGGGGCCGGCATCGCGCTCATCGTCGCGTCCAGCGCCGTCGGGGCGCTGATCGTGTTCGGGCTCTGGGGCCGTCTCCCGGCCGGCCTCGCGTTCGGCTCGCTGGCCGTGTGCGGGATGGGGATCGCGACGGGGGGGCTGCTGGTGCAGGAGGACGTGGGCGTGGTCTCGTGGGTCGTGGCGCTGGTCGCCCTGGCCGTGCTCACGCCGGTGCACACACGCCTGGTGTTCGGCCCACCCGGTCCGCGGGGGATGGTTGCCCCCGACGCGGCCGCCGCGTAGAAAGGGCCGATACCCGTGAGCGAACCCGCCGATCAGACCACCGTCGTCCCCGCTGCCTCCGAACCCGCGGGCACAGCCCTTCGCGCCGAGCGGCCGCCGCCCGCCAAGCCGGCCTCGCGGGCGCGCCAGGCGCGGGTGGTCGTGCGCAAGCTCGGGCCGTGGTCGGTGCTCAAGATCTCGTTCCTGTTCTACCTGTGCGTGATGGTCGTGATCGTCGGGGCGATGATGATCCTGTACGGGATCCTGGGCGCGATCGGGGCACTGGACTCGCTGACCCGGCTGATCCGGGACCTGTTCGCCGATCAGAGCTTCACGATCAACGGCGGCTGGCTGTTCACCCGCGGCGTCGCGATCGGCCTGGCGATGGTCGTGTTGTGGACCCTGATCAACGTCTTCGTCGTCTTCCTCTACAACCTGCTCTCCGACGTCGTCGGCGGGATCGAGGTCACGCTGTCCGAACGCCGCTGATCGCGAACGCGCTGGTCAGACCAACGATTGACACCCTTTCGAGGCCACGCGTACGCTTGCCGACGGGCCGAATGACGGCCCCGACGTGTCGCACCGGGCCTGTAGCTCAGCTCGGTTAGAGCGCATCCCTGATAAGGATGAGGTCGTTGGTTCAAGTCCAACCAGGCCCACCACGCGAGGAGGAGGCGGCGATGGCTGAAAGCACCGAGGAGACGAAGAAGAGCGGGTTCTTCGGAAAGCTGATGAAGATCGCGTTCATCGCGGCGATCGTGGCCGCGGTCGTCGCCATCTTCAAGCGCAGACGCGGGCGGGACCTGGACGAGGACGAGTGGCAGGAGTTGCCGCCGCCCTCCGGCGGCTGACGCGCCCGCACGTCAGGATCCGAAGCTTCCGAGAGCCCGCGGTGAACGCGGGCTCTCGGCATCCTTGGACTGGATAGACTCCCGCGCCGTGGCGCACGATGCGTGGGCATTCGCCCACGAGGCGGCTCGCAACGCCGGCGTCGAGCTCCGCCCGCTCCACGAGCTCGAGGACGCCGATCGCATCCTGTCCGTGATGGGCGCGACCTGGCCGGGCCATGAACCCTTCCCGCGCGAAGTGCTGCGGGCGCTCTCGGACAGTGGGAACGTACCGTTCGGCGCGTTCGACGGCGACGTGATGCTCGGGTACGTCCTCGGGTGGGTCGGGATCGATCCCGAGGAGGACGGTCCCCACGTGCACTCGCACATGCTTGCCGCGGTCCCCGACCGCCGGCACCGCGGGATCGGGTACGCGCTCAAGCTGGCGCAGCGCGCCCAGGCGCTCGACCAGGGCGTGGGCGAGGTCCGATGGACGTTCGACCCGCTGGTCGCGCGCAACGGCTACTTCAACCTGCACAAGCTCGGCGCGGTGGCCGACCGGTTCGACCGCGACCACTACGGGGCCATGGTGGACGAGGTCAACGCCGGCGAGCGCAGCGACCGATTCACGGTTCGGTGGGACCTGGAGCGTGAGCCCGGGCCGCGCGACGTCGGGGCGGACGCGATCGCGCTGGCCGAGGAGGAGGGGTGGCCCTCGCGGGTGCGGGCGCCGTCGGGGCGTTCAGCGCTCGTCGCGGTGCCGGGCGAATACGCCGAGATGCGTTCGCGGGACCGGGAGCGTGCGGAGGCGTGGCGGGACGCGTCCGCGGCCGCCGTCGAAGCGTGCCTGACGGCCGGGATGATCGCCGCCGGCTTCGACCGGGACGCCTCGAGCTACGTGTTCGCCCTCGCCGAGGACGTGCCTCGGTGACGCGCGTCCGGTCGGTCGAGCTCCGGCTGGTCTCGCTCCCGCTCGTGCGGCCGTTCCGGACGAGTTTCGGCGAGACGCACGAGAAGGTGTGCGTCCTGGTCCGCGTCGAGACCGATCAGGCCCACGGGTGGGGGGAGTGCGTGGCCGACGTCGAGCCCACGTACTCGGAGGAGTGGAACGACGGCGCCTGGAGCGTGATCCGGGACTTCCTCGCGCCGGCCGCGTTCGCGGCCGGGGAGATCGCCGCGGGCCACCTGGCCTCGGTCTTCGCGTTCGTGCGCGGTCATCCCATGGCCAAGGCCACGCTCGAGAACGCGGTGCTGGACGCCGAGCTGCGCGCGAGCGGGCGCTCGCTGGCCGAGCACCTCGGGGCCGTTCGCGAGCGTGTCGCGTGCGGCGTCTCGGTGGGGATCGCCTCCTCGACCGACGTCCTGCTCGAGCAGGTGTCGGGCTACCTCGCCGAGGGCTATCAGCGGATCAAGCTCAAGATCGAGCCCGGTACCGACGTCGAACGCGTCCGCGCCGTCCGGGAGGCGAACCCGGACATCCTGCTC
>Ga0075423_10007582_pt1 | contig 10263 bp, 10 predicted proteins | sample SoiMethybrSBSTD2_FD_80114 | JGI IMG/M metagenome (GOLD analysis project Ga0075423, IMG submission 80114) | Bulk soil microbial communities from a Populus tree surrounding site in Tennessee, USA - Soil MetaG P. TD hybrid SBSTD2 | ecosystem: Environmental > Terrestrial > Soil > Tree plantation...
AAAAGCGTCCCCCAAGTAGACACAGGTCAATATGCTGAAAATATAGGCTTGAATGAACGCGATGCCAAATTCCAATCCGTATATCGCTACCGTGAATGCAAAGGGCAACCACCCGATCAACAACCCGCCGCCGATCGTCAGGCTGAACAGAACCGCGAGCATCACGTGGCCCGCCGTCATATTCGCAAATAACCGAACAGCCAGTGAAATGGGCCGTGCCAACTGACTGATCAACTCGATCGGGATCATCAATGGCAGCAGCCATCCGGGCGTACCTGGCGGAATAAGAATGCCCAGAAATTTTATCCCATGTAACCAGAATCCTATAACCAAGCTGAGCCCGTAGACCATGCAGGAAAACACAGCCGTCACAATAATCTGACTCGTCACGGTGTAGGTGCCGGGGATCAACCCGATAAGATTACTGAAGAGGATAAAGAGAAACAGCGTGGCAATGAGAGGGAAAAATCGCATCCCATCTTTGCCCATCGTATCCATGATCATGCTGCGAATGAAATCCACCATCATTTCCGCCAGGCTCTGCAACTTGCCGGGCACCAGCTTGCGCGCCGATCCTGCCATCACCATGAGCACCGCCGCCAGGGAGACGACAACCCACATGAAGACCACGGCCTTATTGATGGAAATGTCCAATCCACCAAGGGAGATCGGGATCCAGTTCTGAAGTTCGAATTGATGAAGCGGACTTTCTTCCATGGCACTCTTGTGCTTTCTCTAGTGCAACGCGTTATGTCTTCGGCCATCGCTGGGCCGACCGGTACGCATTCCTGATCCCGGCCACGATACCCAACACCAAACCTCCGACCATCCCCCAGGGGGTGGAATCAAAGAGGTAGGTATCACATACCCATCCCACCCCTCCTCCGACAATCAGCGCAGCGAGCAGATCGGTTGCGATCCGGACCGCTTGGCCAAGCCCCGTGTACAATGGATCTTGTGAGGGGGGCATGTCGTACCCACGGAGGAGAGTGCAATGCAGCCCATAGCGCAAGGACTCTGCCGATGGCGGGCGCGCAATTCAAGCAGAATCATCCTGAATTTGTCAAGCCGACTCTGCACTGTGACACTGCCGATACAGTGGGGTATAGTGTGTAGGTCATATGTGTAGAGCGATCCACGTTCACCCATGACTCGTGTCTCCCAACCATCGTTCCTGAACGGCCCCCCACAGCCCTTGGTCCTCACGATGGACGGCCAAAGGAGGACACCCTTTGAACTCTATCGTCTAATTGCGTCGACCTCTCGCCCATCGTTCCTGCTTGACAGCACGAAGGGGACAGATGGCGGATCCCGCTATTCATTTCTGGGAAGCAATCCATTTTCGGTGCTGACGGGGCGACAAGGACAGGCTTCGCTTCGGACCCACGACGGACGCGAGTACTTGTCGAAAGATCCCTTCGGAAGCCTCTGCCGACTATTCGCTGGCCCGCAAATCGAATCTCCTCCAGGCCTGCCAAATTTTTGTGGCGGTGCCGTCGGCTACCTCAGCTACGACCTCGTGCGTGAATTTGAAACACTTCCGTCCATCGCCAAGGACGATCTGCTGCTCCCTCACATGCAATTCGGTCTCTATGACATCGTCACCGCGGTCGACCACCAGACCGGCCTTGTAAAGATTCTCTTTTGTCCCCCCATGGAACGGTTTTTGGGAGAGCCACGAGAGAAGCTCTATCGCGAGGGCTTGGACAGGCTGGCCGAGTGGGAAATCAGGTTGAGCGGAAGGCCATCCCCCATCGACGCTCTTCCCTCCCTCGATCACATGGCCTTTCATCCAGATCAAACACGGGATGCCTACCTTCAACGGGTCCGTCGCTGCCAGGAGTATATCGCCGCAGGAGACATTTACCAGGCCAATCTGTCACATCGTTTCACTCTGAAACCTCTTAGTTCCTATGATGAGGGCACGGATCGACAGCTCTACGAGCAAGAACTCTATCGACGTCTGCAAGCCGTGAATCCCTCGCCTTTCTCAGGCCTCATCCGCTTCGACGACGTCACGCTGATCAGCTCATCGCCCGAACGGCTCGTCCGTCTCCGCAACAGACAGGCAGATACACGCCCGATTGCCGGAACCAGACCTCGCGGGTTCGACACCCGTGATGATCAACGCCTCGTCGGCGAATTACTCGCGAATGAGAAGGAGCGGGCGGAACACCTGATGCTCGTTGATCTCGAACGGAACGACCTGGGCCGCGTCTGCCGATTCGGCAGCGTGCAGGTCAATGAATTCATGGCAATTGAACAGTACTCCCACGTCAGCCACATCGTGTCCAATGTCTGTGGCAGTTTGAGGCCTGATGCCACGCCCTTCGATCTGATCCAGGCGCTGTTCCCCGGAGGGACCATCACCGGCGTACCCAAGATCCGTTGCATGGAAATTATTGAGGAGCTGGAGCGGGTACGCCGTGGCCCCTACACCGGATCATTTGGGTACATCGGCTGGAACGGCGACCTCGATCTCAATATCGTCATTCGAACCTTGATATGGTGTGGGGGGAAGGGGTATCTGCAAGTCGGTGCCGGAATTGTCGCCGATTCCGACCCGGCAAAGGAATACGAGGAAACACTCCAGAAAGCCCAAGCTTTCTTCAGCGCACTCCAACAAACCTAGCCGCCAGTATTCATGAGCGCTTGTGCTACAATTACTGACCCGCTGCTACGACGAGCTTCCGGCCGGCGGGCTCGCCCCTCGAACCCTCAACGTACTGCCCGAGTACGCATCGGGTCCTCCCGGCTCCGCGCACCGGTCTCGCGACGCGGCTCAGCGATTTCGCGACGAACCGTCATGAATACTGCGGACTAACGATGTGGATTTATCTCAACGATCGGTTTGTGAAAGAAGAGGAGGCCGTCGTCTCCGTCTTCGATCATGGGTTTCTCTATGGTGATGGCGTCTATGAAACGATTCGCTCGTATGGGAGCCGGATCTTCATGCGGGATCTGCATCTTGCTCGGCTTCACCGGTCTGCAGACGCGATCGGCCTGACCATCCCGATTTCCAAGGACAGGTGGCCGCTGCTCCTCCACGAAGCGATGACACGGAACGACGTCGGGCACGAACGCACCGACGCCTACCTTCGCATCACTATCTCTCGAGGAACCGGCGACATCGGTCTCGATCCGGCCCTCTGCCCAACCCCCACCGTGGTGATTATGACCAAACCGCTTCACCCTCCCCCACCCGAACAATATCGTGCCGGCGTGAAGCTGATCGTCGCCCGAACCAGACGGAACCTGCCCAGCGCGCTCTCGCCTCAGATCAAGGCCACAAATTTTTTGAACAATATCCTGGCCAAGCGGGAAGCCATCGCAGCCGGCGCCTTCGACAGCATTCTGCTCAATTGGGAATCACATCTGACAGAATGCACTGTCAGCAATCTCTTTTTCGTCCGAGCAGGTCGGCTCTGCACCCCTGCCCTTGCGTGCGGCTTGCTGGACGGAATCACCCGCGACATTGTCATCGGTCTCGCTCAAGAGAAGCAGATCCCGGTTGACGAAGGCCATTTCGGGATCGAAGCAATCCATAAGGCAGACGAATGTTTTATCACCAACACAAGTCTGGAAGTGATGCCGGTAACCATGGTGGACGGACAACCGGTTGGGAATGGAACACCAGGACTTCTTACCCAGCAGCTCCATACGTATTTTATCGCCAACAAAACGCGTTTTTTAGAACCATAGCGGTGCCATCCCCTCACAAACCTCATTGTTTTCCCACACTATTTATAATTGGGCTCTTGGCACAAGAGCTGCAGTTTCTTGACACCCAGAAGCAGACTGGTATCGTTGCACCCATGCACAAGACCTTTTCTCTCATGCTGACCTCACTCGGACGGCAGGCGGCCATCGGCCTCACTACGACCGCGATCGCGGGAATTGGCTTACTGGCCTTCTCCGTGCCAACAACCCGGGCGGACATTTATCAGTTCGTCGGGCACGATGGTTCGATCTCCCTGACCAATGTCCCGTCAGACTCGCGTTATCGAAAAATCGAGATCGAATCCAGCCGATTCCACGCCACCTTGTCCGAGCGAGAACTCGAACCTGTCATTCGTCGATACTCATCGCAACACCAGCTCCATCCCGCGTTGATCCGAGCCGTCATCAAAGCTGAATCAGATTTTGATCCGCGGGCGGTGTCTCGCGCTGGCGCGATCGGTCTGATGCAACTGATGCCGCAGACGGCTGTGCGCCTGGACGTGCGGGACATGTATGATCCGGATGATAATGTGGGCGGGGGGACCAAATACTTACGCCAGCTGCTCGACCGCTTCCATGGAAACTTACCGCTGGCCCTGGCGGCCTACAATGCCGGAGAGAATGCGGTCGACCGCTACCAGGCACTTCCCCCGTTCGATGAAACCAGGCAATATGTCCGGAAAGTTCTGCGATACTACCGCACATTCCTTGTCCGCGATGGCGTCATCACAGAGCGTCCGGTCGGCCGATATGCTCCCGCGGAGACAACAGCAACCCCCGCGACTTCTGCGATATCTTCCCACTAACAACTTCCCCGCTCGAAAGACGACTGTGTTGTTGCCAGCCAGCCCGCTCGGCTTCTGGAAAATCCGACCGGTAATGGGCCCCGACGCTGTTCTCTCGCCACAGAGCCGCTTCCGCGACACATTGCGCCACCTGCACCATATTTTTCACTTCCAGTGCGGATCGGCTTGCGAATGGCTGGGTCACCAGTTGGGCCCACCGTGACAGTTGCGCACAGGCCCGAATGAGAGACTCGCCCGAACGAATGACGCCGACTTGTCCCCACATCGTCCGCCGAAGTGAGCTTCGCAATTTTTCCGCATCTTCCAGTGTCCCGAATTGGCCCGTTCGGAGCGTGGTCTCCTGAGACGACAGTGCGGGGAGTTTCTGTTGGTCGGCAAACGCGACGGCTGCCGATGCCGCACGCACGCCAAACACCAATCCTTCGAGTAAGGAATTACTCGCGAGACGATTTGCTCCATGCACACCGCTGCAAGCCACCTCCCCGGCGGCAAAGAGCCCCGGAACCGTTGATGCACCATTCAGATCGGTCCAGACCCCGCCCATCATATAATGGGCGCTGGGAGACACTGGGATCCATTCCTCCGTGATATCGATATCATACCGAAGGCACGTAGCATAAATCGTCGGGAAACGCTGCCTGATAAATTCCGCACCTAAGTGGGTGACGTCAAGATAGACATGACGGGCTTTCGTCGCCGCCATCTCCGCTAAGATCGCACGCGACACGATGTCCCTCGGCGCCAACGCCCCCATAGGGTGATACCGCTGCATGAACAGCGCGCCTTTATTGTTGCGCAACTGCGCACCCTCCCCTCGCATCGCTTCCGAAAGCAGGAACGGTGGACTCGACGGCAGATACAGTGCCGTGGGATGGAATTGAACGAACTCCATATCTTGGAGCACCGCGCCCGCGCGCAGTGCCATTGCCATCCCGTCACCGGTGGCGTTCGGGGGATTGGTCGTTCGCGCATAGATCTGCCCGGCCCCACCGGTGGTCAGCACGACTGCGCGAGCCGGAAGCACGAACTGGCGACCAGACCCTTCATCCAACACAACGGCCCCTCGGCACTGTCCGGCATCGACCACGAGGTCAACAGTAAAATGATGATCCAACCGCTGAATACGTTCCTGCCGATTCACCTCGGCAATCAATACTCGTACCATCTCGTTCCCCGTCGCATCCCCCCGCGCGCGCAAAATGCGGCTTCGACTGTGAGCTGCCTCGCGGGCAAACGCGAACTTGCCGCCGACTTTGTCGAACTTGGCCCCCCATCCGATTAATTCTTGAATCCGCTCGGGCCCTTCTTCAACGAGGACCCGCACCGCTTGTTTGCGGCAGAGCCCATGCCCCGCTTTGAGCGTGTCGGTTAGATGGATGGCCACGTCGTCTTCCTCACTCATCGCGACCGCCACCCCGCCCTGCGCATGGATCGAACTGCTCTGAAGCGGATGCCCCTTCGTCAGCACCATGACCCGGCCTGCACGGCTTAACTCCAACGCCGCGCGAAGACCGGCCACACCGCTCCCAATGACCAGGAAGTCGGCCTGCACCGGAGCATGGGGACGACGAGATGGCATGGATTACTTCTTCGGAGGAGGACGTGTGGGGTCGACCGTGGCCAGTCGTGCTTTCATGCCGAAGGGAGAATCGCCCTGAACCCCGCGCAACAGAATCGACTGTGTTCCAACCCATTGCAATCGCGTATGGCCTCGCTGCCGGAGACCAGGATCGTCTGCATCCTTTTTCCACAGCCCTAGCCAATGTACGAACACATCGATATTGTCCCCTTCGACCATAATGCGCTCGACTGCAAAATCCAACGTGATGGCACTAAATGTCTCAAAATCGCCCTGGGCTTCTTCCCGCAGTCGATCAAGCTGCTCACTCGATATCATGAGCGAGGCTAGATCCGACGAATCTTTTTTCACATAGGCTTGGCGGAGCGATTCCACCGCCCGATCGATACGGAGGTACCGTTCGTGATCGTCGGGATATTGAACCTTTTTGCCGCCGCAACCGATGCTGATCAAGAAGATCGAGCTGAGCAGAACCACAATGGGAAGCAGTGAAAATTTGTACGGGAGTATCATCGCTGCAGTATAGAAATGGCTACCCGGCAGGTCAAGCGGCGCGTGGTGCGGCCTTGATCACATCACAACCCCGCCAAAGCCCGCCCGCTCGGCCTTGGGCCAATCATGATCAATTTAGTCGCTAGTTGACCTTGCAATTTGGGGCGAAAACTTCTACACTCGCCGCTTCGTAGGAGAGAACACGCATGTCCAGTGTGCTGAAAAAACGCCGAAAAAAAATGCGCAAGCACAAGTACAAAAAGCTGCGTCGGCGTCAAAAGTTTGAACGTCGGAAAAGCTAGGCTCACCCGAATAAGGGAAGGAGAAGTCCGTGCCCGAAGGCAAGAAGGTTCGCATCCGCGTCCGGACTGCGACCTACGTCTACGTTGGCGACTTCCTCATTCCTCCCATGCGGAATCGTGTGTCCGATGCCATTAATGAAGAGCAACGGCTCTTCATCAGCCTTACCGACGTGTTGATCAATGAGAAGGAACGTTCGGACTTCGTGGCCATCAACAAGAACCTAATCGAATCCATCGCACAGCTGTAGCTACCGCAACACCTCCGGCTTGAGTCCCTCCTCTGCCGCACTCACTTGGTTTTCCATAATCACCTCCTCTAAGATCGCTCCTGATCATGTCCACCTTCTCACGATTTCTTCCGTTCCTGAAACCCTACCTGTCCAGGATGGTGCTGGCGGGCCTGCTGGTCATGGGGGTCGCCGCCATCAATCTGGCCCTGCTGCGGTTAGCCGGTACCCTGTGGGACATCATTACCGTGCAGCACGACCAGTCCAGGATGACGGACTTGATCGCCATTTTTCTCGGGCTCGTTGTCCTGCAGGGATTCTGTTCGATGGGCCATAGCTACCTGACTGCATGGATTTCGCAACGCATCGTCGCCGACTTTCGCCGGCATCTCTTTGCACATCTGCATACCCTCTCGGTGAGCTTCTTTGCGCGCCGGCGAACCGGCGAACTCCTCTCACGGCTCATGAACGACGTCACGGTCATTCAGTCGGTCGTCACCGAAACCCCGATCGATAGTGCAAAACAGGTCGTGACCTTCGTCGGAGGAATCGCCTTTCTCTTGACGATGAATTGGCGGCTCTGCCTCTTGATCCTGGTTCTGCTCCCGTTGCTCGTCCTCGTCGCCAAGTTCTTCGGACGAAGGCTGAAATCTCTCTCGACATCAATTCAAGATCAAACCGCCGCCCTGAGTACCCTGATCGAGGAAGTGATCTCCGGCATCCGTATCGTAAAGTCCTTCGTCCAATCACGGCGTGAGGAGACCAGGTTTGCCGCGCAAGTCGAACAGACCTTGACATTGGCGATGCGACGGGCCGGCACCATGGCGGTGTTTATTCCGGTCATCAGCCTCCTCACCTTCTCCGCTGCAGCAGCCGTGTTGTGGTATGGGGGGCATCAAGTGATCGACGGAAGCGTGTCGCCGGGCGATCTTTTTGCATTCGTCCTCTTTGCCGGCATTCTGATCGGCCCCTTCAGTTCCGCTGCCCGCGTGTTCGCACAGATCAGGGAGGCGCAGGGTGCCACCCAACGGGTATTTGAAATTCTTGACACACACTCAGAAGTGAGCGACTCCCCCACAGCCATGCCGCTGCCCACCGTCTCGGGACACATCCGGGTGGAGCATATCAGCTTTGCCTATGATCCGCGCCAACCGGTCTTGACGGATGTGTCGTTCGAAGCCAAACCCGGCGAACTGGTCGCCATTGTCGGGCCCACCGGCGCTGGAAAGACCACCGTGATCAACCTGCTTCATCGCTTCTACGATCCTACGGAAGGGCACATCACCATCGACGGGCAAGATCTCCGCCAGGTCACCATGGACAGTTGGTATCGACAGATCGCGCTGGTCCCGCAAGAGACGATCCTATTCGGCGGAACGATTCTTGACAATATTCGCTATGGAGATAGAGAGGCTACTGAGGAAGAGGTGGTCGCGGCGAGCCGTGCGGCCCATGCCCACGACTTTATCATGAGCTTCCCGGACCGGTATCAGACGATTGTGGGAGAAAAAGGGATCAATGTCTCGGGCGGACAGCGTCAGCGCATCGCCATCGCCAGGGCTATCGTGAAAAATCCGCGAATCTTATTGTTGGATGAAGCCACTTCCGCCCTCGACAGTGAGTCGGAACGACTCGTTCAGGAAGCGCTGGAACAACTCATGAAAGGCCGGACGACTTTTGTGGTCGCCCACCGCTTGACGACCATCCAACGAGCAGATCGCATCCTCGTCCTTAACAAAGGGCGCCTCGTGGAAACCGGTACCCATGCCGAACTGATGGACCGTAAAGGGCTCTACCAGTATCTCTACACCCTGCGGCTCATCGAACTCCCCTCCTAGCAGGATGCTGAAGAAGTCCGCCAGCTTCGTTCTCGGCTCATCGAAATCCTCAACGTACCCCTGAGGGTACGCCTCTGGTTCCGACTCGCCTGCGACCTTGCTGGACGGCCTTTTTGAGCATCCTGCTTGGCATTTCCAGATTGCCACCGTATTCCACAGCCCGGTTTAGTTTCATCCCGGAATACTTCAGAACTATAGCCTACATCCCGGCTGTTTCGATGACCTGCATATCTTCAGCGGTGAGGGTGAGCTGTTCCGCGAGGAGATCGTCTTTCATATGTTGCGGATTCGTCGTGCCGGTCAATGGGAGCATCCCGGCTTGCATCGCAAACCGGAACACAACTTGTGCGAGGCCGGCCCCTAACCGTTGGGCAATGGCCCGAACGCTTGGATCGGCAAAGATGTCCCGATTGGCAGTCAACAGCGAAAAGCCTTGGTAGATGATGCCGTGAGCCCGGCAAATCTCCCGCACCGTTTTGTCCCATCCCAGTGCGGCATAACACCGATTTTGTACCATCATGGGTTTCACCGCCGCCCGTGCACAGAGCTGGGTCAGTTGCTCAGCCGTCACATTGCTGATGCCGATCATCTTCGTTTTCCCTGACTGATACAGCCCTTCGATGGCGGCCCACACCTCCCAGTCCGCATTTCCCAACCCCTGCCGCTGATACGGCCCGTGCAGCACGTAGGAGTCGAGATAGTCGGTGTGCAGATGGGCTAATGAACTGTCGAAGGACTGAGTCACTTGGGTCGTGAGAGACGCCGAGGCATCATAGGGGGTCCGATGGTCCTGGCCATTCGTCGGCGTGAACTTGGTTTGAAGAAAGAGGCGATCCCGCGCGATCCCTTGCTGTGCAAGAGCCAACAGAGCTTCCCCTACCAAAGCCTCCTGGTAGTGGATGAGTTGGTTGGCCGTGTCGATGGCGGTGAAGCCCGCCGCGACGGCTGACTGCACCAGTTGTGTCGTGGCCTCTTTTTTCCAAGCCGTACCATACATGAACGAAGGAACCGGCACATGGTTATAGGCGGTCAAGGTCATCCTCTGTCCTCCAAGATGAACGGACGGCTGATGCGTTCGGGAGAACGCATCGACCAGTCACGAAGAGGCGACCGCAATCTCTCATCCACCCTGTCGTGGGCCGCGGCAACAGGCCGCGGCCCACGAATTTCCCAAGACCGACGTTACTTCCGGACGGCAACCCCATGAGGATCCGCCGTTTCTTTTCCATCTTTCATATTCGTGATGGCCGCCTGCCCCTTATAGTGACCGACCTTCCCTCCGCCATCCACGTGGATGAC
>Ga0075423_10007585_pt1 | contig 10259 bp, 5 predicted proteins | sample SoiMethybrSBSTD2_FD_80114 | JGI IMG/M metagenome (GOLD analysis project Ga0075423, IMG submission 80114) | Bulk soil microbial communities from a Populus tree surrounding site in Tennessee, USA - Soil MetaG P. TD hybrid SBSTD2 | ecosystem: Environmental > Terrestrial > Soil > Tree plantation...
ATCGCGGCGCCGACGCCGTGACGCGTGGCATGACCGATCCATCGCCCATGGTGCGGCTCGAGGCGGTCCGCGCGCAGCGGACGCCCGGGGGTCGAAGTACCGACGCAATGTGTCGCGCCGCCGTCATCGCCACCGGCGACAGCGACACGAACGTCGTCCTGTTCGCGCTCGATCAGCTCACCGCGTGCGGCTCGTCGACCGATGCCGCGGCGGTGCTCGAACGAACCGTGAACGATCTGCCGGATGCCGGCAAGCCGCGCGCCTGGCATCGCGCCGCGCACGCGATTGTCGCCCTTGCGGCTGCCGTGCCGGCGCGGGCGAAGGACGCGCTGACGCAGTTCCTCGACTCCCCGATCTGGCAGATGCGGATGTACGCCGCGCGCCCCGCCGCGGCGCTCGGCGATCGCGCGGCGCTCGAGCGTCTGGCGGTCGACGATGACGACAACGTGCGCGAAGCGGCTGTGGTGGGATTGTCGAAGGTCGCGGGGCACGCAGCGGATGCGGTCTACGTGAGCGAACTCACGCGAAGCGGCTATCAAATTTTGCGCGCAGCCGCACTGGCGCTGGCTGGCACGCCGAGCCACGACGCGGCCGTGCCTGCGCTGAAGTCGGCGCTTCAGCGGCTCGTGGCCGAAGGTCGCGACAACTCGCACGACGCCCGCGACGCCATCGAACAGACTCTCGCGACAGTTGGGGGTCAGACCCGGGGTCAGACCCGGGGTCAGACCCATGAATCGCCAGTCAGCGCCGAGGACCTCCGCCGGTTCGCGGCCGCGCGGGCGCGCGTCACGATGCGCGGTCTCGGGACCTTCGAGCTGGTCTTGTTCACCGCGGAAGCGCCGGTGACGGTCCTCCGCTTTGCGCGGCTCGCGCAACAGGGCTACTACAACGGCCTGACGTTTCACCGCGTCGTGCCGAACTTCGTCATCCAGGGCGGCAGCCCGGGCGCGAACGAGTACATCGGCGACGCGGCGTTCATGCGCGACGAGGTCGGGCTGTGGCCGCACGTGCGCGGCGCGGTCGGCATCTCGACGCGCGGACACGACACCGGCGACGCGCAAATCTTCATCGATCTCGTCGACAACCCGCGCCTCGATCACGAATACACGGTCTTCGCTCAGGTCCTCAACGGCCTCGACGTCGTCGATCAGATCCTCGAAGGCGACGTCATCGAAAAGATCGACATTGTTTTCTGATCGTGTGCCGTCGAGTCTTGCCCCGAACCGGCTGACGCAAGCGGTTCGCGCGCGCGCCGCCGCCGGCGCGCCGATCATCGATCTCACGCTCTCCAATCCGACGCGGGCGGGATTCGACTATCCGGCGGATCTGCTCGCCCCGCTCGCCGACGCACGAGCCCTCAGATACGATCCTCGTCCGTTCGGACTCGCTGACGCACGCCGTGCCGTCGCGGCCGATTACGCGCGACAGAACCTGCGCGTCGATCCCGAACGCATCGTGCTGACGGCGAGCACGAGCGAGGCGTACTCGCTGCTGTTCAAGCTGCTCGCCAATCCCGGTGATGACATACTGGTGCCTCGCCCGAGCTACCCGTTGTTCGATCACCTCACGCGCCTCGACGATGTCCGCGTCCGGCCCTACGCGCTCGAGTATCACGGGACGTGGTCGATCGATTTCGACAGCCTCGAGCGCGCGTGGACGACGCGCACGCGCGCTGCGCTGCTCGTCTCCCCGAACAACCCGACCGGATCGTTCGTGACGCGCGACGAGCTCGAACGGCTCTTGCACAGCTGCGCGTCACGCGGCGCGGCGATCATCGCCGACGAGGTGTTCGCCGATTACGAGCTCCAGGCGGGCGCGCGAGCGCGCAGCGGGCGCGTGGTCTCGCGCAGGGACGTCCTGTCGTTCTCGCTCGGCGGATTGTCGAAGACCGTAGGTCTGCCGCAGGTGAAGCTCGGATGGATCGCCGTCGCTGGTCCCGATGCGTTAGTGCAGCAGGCGCTCGATGGCCTCGAGTTGATCTGCGATACGTATCTGTCGGTGTCTACGCCGGTGCAGATGGCTGCGGCCGAGCTGCTCGATCGCGGCGCGGATGTGCGTGCGCAGATTTCGCGACGGATCGCCGCAAACTACCAGCAGCTCCGATCGCTGACGGCGGCGTCCGCATGCACCTGTCTGCCGAGCGACGGCGGATGGTACGGCGTACTGCAGGTGCCGTCGCTCGAGCCCGAAGAAGATCTCGTCGTGCGGCTGGTCGAGACATTCGGCGTCGTGACACACCCCGGATATTTTTTTGACTTCGCGCGCGAATCGTTTCTCGTCGTCGGCCTTCTCGTGCCGCCGCACGAGTTCCTCGAGGGCGTGACTCGCGTGCTGAAGCAATTCGATTGCACAATGGACGTCTCATGAGTGCTCTGGCCGGCCGACGCAGGGCAGGCCTGCTCATCCCTCTGTTCTCGTCTCCTTCGTCGACCAGTTGGGGCATCGGCGACATCGGGGACATCGAGCCCGTCACGGCCTGGCTCTCGACCGCAGGCATGCGCGTGCTGCAGCTGCTGCCGATGAACGAGATGGCGGCGGGCGAGCAGTCGCCGTACTCCGCGATCAGCGCGATGGCGATCGATCCGATCTACATCCGCGTGCCGGACGTTCCTGAATTCGAAGCGGCAGGCGGCGAAGCCTCGCTCAGCGCAGACAATCGCGAGCGCCTGAGCGCGGTGCGCCGCGCGTCGCGCGTCGATTACGCGGGCATCCGCCTCCTGAAGCGCGCGGCGCTTCGCACCGTATTCGATCGGTTCGTCGAGACCGAGTGGAAGCCGGGGACCGAGCGGGCGCGGGCATTCCGTACGTTCGTCAGCGAGCAGGCGTGGTGGGTCGAGGACTACAGCCTGTTCCGTGCGATTCACGCGCGCGAGCAGGAGCGCGCGTGGTGGGACTGGTCCGAGGACCTGCAGCGCCGCGAGCCGGCGGCGATCGATCGCGCGCGGCGCGAGCTCGCGAACGAGGTGCTCTTCTATCAGTACTTGCAGTGGCTCGCCGGATCGCAGTGGCAGCGCGCGCGCCGGCGCACGCACGGCGTGGAGTTGTTCGGCGATCTGCCGTTCATGGTCGACAGCGACAGCGCCGACGTCTGGGCGCGCCAGCATCAGTTTCATCTCGACGTCTCGCTCGGCGTGCCGCCCGATGCGTTCAGCGCGATCGGCCAGGACTGGGGGATGCCGGTCTACCGGTGGGAGGCGGTCGCGGGCGACGACTACCGGTGGCTGCGCGAGCGCGCGCGGCGCAGCGCCGATCTCTACGACGGCTACCGGGTCGATCACCTCGTCGGCTTCTATCGCACGTACGGCCGGCCGAAAAACGGCAGGCAGCCGTTCTTCACGCCGCCCGACGAGCCGTCGCAGCAGGCGCTCGGCGAACGGATCCTGGGAATTTTTCGCGAGCCGGGCGCGGAGATCATCGCCGAGGATCTCGGCACCGTCCCCGATTTCGTGCGCGCGTCGCTCGCGCGACTCGGCGTGCCGGGCTTCCGCGTGCTCCGCTGGGAGCGTCACTGGCACACCGAAGGGAAGCCGTTCCGCGAGCCGACCGAGTACCCGGCGATCTCGGTCGCGACCACCGGCACGCACGACACCGAGCCGCTCGCCGTCTGGTGGGAGAACGCGGCCGAGGAGGAGCGCGTGAAGCTTGCCGGGGTGCCGATGATTCAGCGGTTGACGGGCGGCCGCGACTTCGCGCACGCGCCGTTCGCCGACGTCCGCGACGTCCTCATCGAAGCGCTCTTCGCGTCAGGCTCCGATCTGCTGTTGCTGCCGATCCAGGATGCGTTCGGCTGGAGCGATCGCATCAACACACCATCAACCGTTGGCGATCAGAACTGGACCTACCGTCTGCCGTGGCCCGTGGACAAGATGGGCGAAGTCCCTGAAGCGCGCGAGCGGCAGCAGCAACTGCGCGCATGGGCAGAGAAGTACGGCCGCATTTAGTCTCGAGGCGTGTATTTAACCGCCGAGAGCGCGGACTCCGCCGGGAAAAATGAATACTCTGCGTTCTCGGCGCTCTCCGCGGTTGGTATCACGTCTCAATGCTGAGACGTGCTTCGACCCGGTGATGGCGTCGGCTTCGGCAGCGGCTTCCTCGGCAGCTTCTCCTCGCGATTCGCGGCGTCGTACACGAATGACGCGACGATGACGGCGTTGCGCATCATGTCGTTGGGCTGAATGCGCTCGTACACGTCCATGTTCGAATGGTGCGTGCGCGTGTCGTACTCGACCTCGTCCTGGATGAACTGAAATCCCGGCAGCCCGACGGCGTCGTACGACAGATGATCCGTGCCGCCGGTGTTGCGGATCGTCAGCGTCGTCATGCCCATGTTGTGAAATGGTTCCATCCACGCCTGGAAGATCGGCGCCGCCGCCTCGTTGCCCTGAAGATACACGCCGCGGATCGCGCCTGTGCCGTTGTCGACGTTGAAGTAGCCGTCGAACTTCGCGTGCTCCGGCTTCAGCTGCATCGTCGCGGGATCGCCGTAGTGCGCCTTGATGTACTCCTTCGAGCCCAGCAGGCCCTGCTCTTCGCCGCCCCACAGCCCGATGCGAACCGTGCGCCGCAGCTTGAGTCCCGTCGTCTTCAGAATGCGCATCGCTTCCATCATCACGGCCGAACCGGCGGCGTTGTCGGTCGCGCCGGTGCCGCTATGCCACGAATCGAAGTGCGCGCCGACCATCACGACTTCGTCCGCCTTGTCAGCGCCGGGGATCTCGCCGATCACGTTGAAGCCGTTCAGATCGTTGTCGTAGAACTTGTTGTCGATGTCCATCTGCAGCGTGACGGGGATCTTCTTGTCGAGCGTGCGCACGATCCGGCCGTAGTGTTCGACCGCGATGACCACCTGCGTCGGCACAGGCGGATCCTTCGGATCCCGCGAGCCGCCCGACTGCACGAACAGCGTGCCGCCGTCGCCGCGAGTGCCCGGATCGATCACCCCCGCGACGCCTTCGTCGAGAAAGAACTGATTGCGCTTGCGGTTGAACTCGGCGATCGCGGCGAAGTTGCCGCGGCCGCGTCCGCCCGCGGCGGAAGGCTGCTTCGAGAGATCGGTCAGCTCGGCGTCCGTGTAGCGGTGTCCGTCTGCGTCGAAGTGCGCCGCCACGTCGCGCATTGCTGCGGACAGGACGAATTTGCCTCGAAGCTTGCCGCGCCACGTATCGAAGTCTTTTTCGCTCGTGATCACTGCGAGCACCGCCTCGGCGGTGACCGGTCCGTTGGTGCCGGGCGTCCACGCTTTTGGATACGCGATGAGCGGATACGCACGCGGCGACACCGAGGACGCCACGATCCGCTGGTTCTGCCAGCCGCGGCCGAACGGCCACGTCTCGAGATGCACGTTCGCGAGGCCCCATTCGTTCATCGTCTTCTGCGCCCAGTCGGCCGCTTCCCTGATGTTCGGCGAACCGGTCAGACGTGGACCGTACACGTCGGTGAGATAGCTCTCGATCTCCATCACCTTCGAGCGTTGCAGTCCTTCTTCCTTGATCCGATAAACAGCATCGAGGTCGATCTTTTCGGTTGTCGGCCAATCGGCCGCGAGCGGCAGGCCGACGGCGACGGCGATCATCGCGGTGAGCGCCAGCGTGCGGTGCATCTTCATGGAACAGCGGGCCTCCAAACGGGCGACTTTAACAGAATTCACGTGGTAGGATGCCGGTTCGCGTGCGCAAAGCGGTCATCATCCTTATCGTAGTCGCGATCGTCGCCGGCGCGTTCGTGGCCGCATGGCACGAGCGCCGCCGTGGCACCGACGCGCGGAACGAGCTGCCGCCGCAGCCGCCGAGCGGATCGACCGACATCACGCTGGCGTCCGACGCGTCCGAGGTGTCGGCACGCGTCGGCAGGGGAGCGACGCTCGCGTCCATTCTGCGCACGCACGAGGTGACGCTCGCCGATGTCGCGGCCATCGTCCAGCGCGCCGCGAGCGTGTTCGATCTCCGCAAAGTCCGAAAGGATCAACCGTATCGGCTCGAGCGGATGCCGGACGGCGAGGTGCGCCGCTTCGAATACGAGATCGATGCAGACCGTTTTCTGCGCGTGGCGCGCGCCGACGGCAATCTCGTCGCCTCGGTGCTGCCGATCCCGAAGACGCGCCGCATCGAAATCGTGCGCGGCGCGATAACACGCGAGACGCCGTCGCTCGTCGCGGCGATGGACGCCGCAGGCGAGACGATCGATCTGACGCTGGCGCTCGCCGACATCTTCGGCGGCGAGATCGATTTCAACTACGACCTGCAGCGGGGGGATCGCTTCGAGCTGATCGTCGAGAAGCAGTACCGCGAGGCGCACACGATGTCGGGCTACGGTCCGATCCTCGCCGCGCAATTCGTCAACGCCGGCCGGCGCGTGCGCGCCGTGCGGTTCACGCCGCCCGGCGGCACGCCCGCGTATTTCGACGAGCGCGGCGCGTCCATGCGGCGCTTCTTCCTCAAGTCACCGCTGAAGTTCGATCCGGTGATCACGTCGGGTTTCTCGCGCGCGCGGCTGCATCCGGTGCTTCAGGAAGTGCGCGCGCATCTCGGCGTCGACTATCGCGCGCCGGTCGGCCCCCCGGTCATCGCGGTCGCCGACGGCACGGTCGTCGCCGCGGGCATGAGCGGCGGTTCCGGCAAGATGGTGCACCTGCGGCATCCGAACGGGTACGAAACCGAGTATCTCCACTTGTCCTCGATCGCGGTGCGAGCTGGTGCGCACGTTCGGCAGGGCGACCTAATCGGACGCGTCGGCGCGACGGGGCTCGCCACCGGCCCGCACCTCGACTACCGGTTGAAAAAGGGCGGCATGTTCATCAATCCGGTGACGGCTCATCGCGCGATGCCGCCGTCCGAGCCGATCCCGCAGCAGCATAGGGCCGCGTTCGCCGCCGCACGCGACAGCGCGTTCGCCGAGCTCGATGGACGCGGTGTTTCTGCCAAAGCTCCGAGGGAGGCCCGCGCAGCGGCGCCACGCCAGCCCTGAGCGAGGCGCGCGATCACGGCGGGTCGGTGGGGAAGCCCTGAGCGAGGCACGCGATCACGGCGGGTCGAAGGGAAGCCCTGAGGGAGGCGACGCGATCACGCCGACTCGAATGAGCGTCAAAAATTACAACGTCACAGTGAAATAATCGGCGGAGCTGTCCGCTCAGCCGTTCCGGCTCGGCGGACAACTGGTGTGCAGGCACGCGCTTTTCCTCAAGTTTTCATCACGCTTTGCGCCGCGCGACATGGCGCACCTTTGGCAATCCGATCGCGGCAAATGTCAGATGCGTTCACGCTTGCCGACTTGTTCAAGGCGGGGGTTACGCTCGCGCCTCACGAAGCGGTTGCGATCGCGCAGCAGCTGATCAACGACCCGGCGGATGCGCTGCCGCAGCCGCCGTTCGGCCCACCCTCGGTCCACAACGTGTCCATCGGCGCCAGCGGCGCGGTCACGTGTCGTGCCTGTGAGACCACGCCGGCGGTCTCCGAGATTGCGATCTTCCTGCAGTCGATGCTCGAGCGTGGACCGACGCGCGTGCCGGGCGCGCTTCGCTACACCATCGCGCGCGCGCTGCTCGACGTCGACGCGCCACCGTACGACTCGGTCGCGGAGCTTTCCGAATCACTCGACCGTTTCGAGCACGGCGATCGCCGGCAGGTGATTGCCGACGTCGCGGCGCGCGCACGCACCGCCGCCGCGCCGGCCGCAGCCGTCGTCGCGTTCCGTACGGCGATCGATCGCCGGCAGATGATGCCGTCCGCAACCGATTTGCGTCGCGAGCTGCGGCAGGTGGATGCCTTGCTTTATGCGACGCGCCAGGGCATCGGCGTGCGCGTCCGGGACGGTGCCACGGGTGCCAACGGTGCTACGGGTGCTCACGGTGCCACGGGTGCCGCAGGTGCCACAGGTGCCCACGGTGCTGCGGGTGCTACGAGTGCGATCGGTGCTGCAGCCGCGACGCGTGATTCACGTAGCGATGTGATCGACATCAGCGATGCGATTATCGTGCGGGACGTGCCCTCGATTGTGTATTCGGCTCCCGCGCGACGGCGGGGGCGGCTCGCGGTTCTGGCGGTGGGCGTCGCGGCGAGCATTGCGGTCATCACGTCGGGGCAGTGGGTGCACTTGCGGTACGGCGGAATCCCGTGGCCCCTGTGGCAGACGACGACGCCAGAGGTGACGCCAGCGCCGGCGGCCGCGGTCGCACCGACTCGTACCGCGCCGCCGCCGCTCGCGGCGCGTGACTTGACGCCGCTCGCGAGCACCGGCGTCGTTCAGCGAATCACGCCGCCGCCGCATGGCGCGGCGAACGGAGTGACATCGGCGCGCGCCGACGCGGCGCAATCGGAGGATCACATAGGCGAGCCACCATCAGACGCGTTGGTCGCGGCGCTCGACGTGCACCGCAGACCGGTGTTCTCACCCGCCTTCGCCTCCAATGGTTCCGCCGTATTTTTTCATTCCGGGACGACCTCTAGCGGTCCGAGCGCGCTGCTCGCCGCCGACGGCCGCGGCACCGAACTGCGCGTGATGACGATCGTCGACGATGGGGCGCGGAACTATCACGTGCAGCCGTCGCCGGACGGATCGCAGATCGCGTTCGATTCGGATCGCGATGGCGAACGCGGCGTCTACGTCGCCAACCGCGACGGCTCGAACGTGCATCGCGTGAGCGGCCCGGGCTATGCGGCGGTCCCGACGTGGTCGCCCGACGGCCGCCGTCTCGCGATGGTGCGCGCGGAGGCCGATCGTCCGGCCGTCTGGAACCTGTGGCTGCTGGCGCTCGACACCGGCGCGAACATGCGGCTCACGCAATACAAGTACGGTGAGACTTGGGGCGCGTCGTGGTTCCGCGACGCGAAGCGCATCGCGTACGCGCACGACGATCGCGTGTTCATCATGGACATCGCCTCGGGGCACACGCGAGAGTTTCCGTCGCCGATCAAAGGCCGCCCGGTGCGTACGCCAACAGTGTCGCCGGACGGCCAGCACATCATCTTTCAGGTCTACCGCCACGGCGCGTGGGTGCTCGATCTTGCGGACAGCACGATGCGCTGCGTGCTGACCGATCCGACTGCGGAGGAATTCGCCTGGTCGCCGGACGGCCGCCGGGTCGCATATCACAGCCGGCGCGACGGCCAGTGGAGTATCTGGATGATGGCGCCTTCGTCGAGCGGCTCGAATTAATCCCGGCGCACCGCTGCAGGAGCGAAAAAGCAACCGCAGAGACCGCAGAGATCGCAGAGATCTTTTGTTGACACTGAATCTCCGCGTTCTCTGCGATCTCCGCGGTTGCTTCGCTCTAATGTTTCAACGTGCGCCATGCATCTGCGCCGACAGGATTGACGGCGCGGACCCAGGGGCTAGTAACATGTGACGCCCCGCATGGCTACGCTCCAACCGTTTCGCGCACTCAGACCGAAATCCACCGACGCGGCCAGGCGCATCGCCGCCGTTCCTTACGATGTCGTCAGCACCGACGAAGCGCGCGCACTGGCCCGGGACAACGCGCTCAGCTTCCTGCACGTCTCGCGCGCTGAAATCGATCTGCCGCCCTCGACCGATCCTTACGCCGACGCGGTGTACGATCGCGCCGCGGCGAATTTCGCCTCGCTGCGCCGCGATTCGCTTACCGTCGAGAACGAGCCGGGCGTCTATTTCTACCGGCTGCGCATGGGCAATCACACGCAGACCGGTCTTGCGGCGTGCTTTTCGCTCGACGAGTACGATCGCGACATCATCAGGAAGCACGAGCGCACGCGCCGCGACAAGGAAGACGATCGCACGCGGCACATGATCGCGCTCGGGGCGCAGACCGGGCCGGTCTTCCTCACCTATCGCGCGGCGCCCGACGTGGACGCCGTTGCCGCGCGGGTGGCGGGATGCGAGCCGCTGTTCGACTTCGAAGCCGACGATCGCGTGGGCCACACGATCTGGCGGGTCGGCGGCGCCGATTGCGATGCGCTCGTCGCGGCGTTCAAGCGGATTCCCTCGCTGTACATCGCCGACGGCCACCACCGCGCGGCGAGCGCCGCGCGCGCGCGGGCGGAAATGCGCGCGCGCGGTCTGCCTGGCACGTCACTCGGCGACGGCGCAGACGCATCGACGATGCTCGCCGTGGCGTTTCCGCACGATCAGGTGCAGATTCTTCCGTACAACCGCACCGTGAAGGACCTCGGCGGGTTGTCGCGAGACGCGTTCGTGAAGGCCGTCGGGGAGCGATTCAACATGCAGCCTGGCCCGGCAACGCCAGGCAGGCGCGGCGAGATCGCGATGTACTTCGACAAGCAATGGCA
>Ga0075423_10007586_pt1 | contig 10258 bp, 7 predicted proteins | sample SoiMethybrSBSTD2_FD_80114 | JGI IMG/M metagenome (GOLD analysis project Ga0075423, IMG submission 80114) | Bulk soil microbial communities from a Populus tree surrounding site in Tennessee, USA - Soil MetaG P. TD hybrid SBSTD2 | ecosystem: Environmental > Terrestrial > Soil > Tree plantation...
CAGAAGTCTTCGGCACCATGCTGTTGATCATCCTGGGCGATGGCGTGGTCGCCAACGTCGTGCTCAACAAGACCAAAGGCCAGAACGCCGGGTGGATCGTCATCACCGCGGGCTGGGCGTTCGGCGTGGCGGTCGCCGTGTACGCCGTGGGCGCCTTCAGCGGCGCGCACTTGAACCCCGCGGTGACCATCGGCCTGGCGTCCATTGGCAAGTTCGCCTGGGCCTCGGTGCCCGCATACATCGCGGCCCAGATGCTCGGCGCGTTGCTCGGTGCCACGATCGTGTGGCTCGCCTACCTGCCACACTGGCCCGTGACAGAAAGTCAGGCGGGGAAACTGGCCGTGTTCTGCACCGCGCCGGCTATTCGCAATACGGCCGCGAATCTCGTGACTGAGATCATCGGTACCTTCGTGCTGGTACTGGGTGTGCTGGTGATCCTGACACCGAAGAACCTCAACCCGGAGCACGGTTGGAGCGCGGGGTTCGGCCCGTTCCTGGTGGGGATCCTCGTATGGGCCATCGGCCTGTCGTTGGGGGGACCGACCGGCTACGCGATCAATCCCGCCCGCGACCTGGGCCCGCGCATCGCGCACGCGCTCCTGCCCATCGCGGGCAAGGGAAACTCGGACTGGGCCTATGCGTGGATACCCGTGGCCGGACCGATCCTCGGCGGCCTGATCGCGGGGTTCGTGTACAAGACGTGGTGGCCCGCGTGAAATACATCCTGGCCTTGGACCAGGGCACCACCAGCTCGCGCGCCATGGTGTTCGACCACAGCGGCAGCGTGCTGGCTTTGGCGCAGAAGGAGTTCCGGCAGATTTTTCCCACGCCCGGCTGGGTGGAGCACGATGCGACGGAGATCTGGGCCACCCAGCTGTACACCGCGACCGAAGCCCTCGGCAAGGCCGGCCTGACGGCCGCCGACATCGCCGCTATCGGGATCACGAATCAGCGCGAAACCACCGTGGTGTGGGACCGCGAGACGGGCGAGCCGGTGCATCACGCCATCGTGTGGCAGGATCGCCGCACGGCCGCCCGGTGTGACCAGCTGAAGGCCCGCGGGCTGGCGCCCATGATCAAGCGCAAGACCGGCCTCGTGGTGGACGCGTATTTCTCCGGCACGAAACTCGAGTGGATGCTCCGCAATGTCCCGGGCGCCCAGGCCAAAGCCAAGGCCGGCAAACTGGCGTTCGGCACCGTGGACTCGTGGCTCGTGTGGAACCTGACGGGCGGGCGGGTCCACGTGACCGATCCGAGCAACGCCTCGCGCACCATGCTGTTCAATCTCCGCACCGGCGATTGGGACGACGAGCTGCTGAAGCTGTTCGGCGTCCCGCGCTCGGTGTTGCCGGTGGTCGGCTCGTCGAGCGAAGTGTACGGCGAAACGACGCTCCTCGCGGGGGGCAGGGCGGTGCCGATCGCCGGCATTGCGGGCGATCAGCAGGCGGCGCTGTTCGGTCAGGCATGCACCCAGCCCGGTATGGTAAAGAACACCTACGGTACCGGTTGCTTCATGCTCATGAATACCGGCACCAAACCGATCGCCTCCAAGAACAATCTGCTGACGACGGTGGCGTGGCGCATCGGGAACCGGACCGACTATGCGCTCGAAGGCAGCATTTTCATCGCCGGTGCGGTGGTGCAATGGCTGCGCGATGGGCTGGGGATCATCAGGTCGTCGTCCGAAGTCGAAGCCCTGGCCGCGCAGGTGGAGGACACGGGCGGCGTGTATCTGGTCCCCGCGTTCGCCGGACTGGGCGCACCGCATTGGGATCAATACGCACGCGGCCTGCTCGCCGGTGTCACACGCGGCACGACGAAGGCGCATGTCGCGCGCGCCGCGCTCGAGGGCATCGCGTTTCAGGTGGCCGACGTGCTGCGGGCGATGGAGGCCGATGCCAAGATCAAGCTGAAGGAGCTGCGGGTGGATGGCGGCGCGTCCGCCAACAACCTGTTGATGCAGTTCCAGTCGCACCTGCTCGGCGTGCCGGTGGTGCGACCCAAGGTCACCGAGACCACGGCGCTGGGTGCAGCCTATCTCGCGGGACTGGCCGTGGGCTATTGGAAGGACCAGAAGCAGATCGCGGCGCAGTGGCAGGTGGACCGCCGCTTCACGCACGGCATGAAACCCCCACAGCGCAAGCAGCTCGAGGCCGGGTGGCGTAAGGCGCTCGAGCGGGCGCGTCGCTGGGAAGCGGAGGGCTGAAGCGTGGAAGTCATCATTCAACGCGACTACCAGCAAATGAGCAAGGTGGCGGCGCGGATTGTCGCCGAAGTGCTCAACACCAAACCGAATGCCGTGCTCGGGATGGCCACCGGATCCACGCCCTTGGGTCTGTATCAGGAGCTCGTGCGACTGCACAAGGAGGAACAGCTCGACTTCGCTCGTGTGACCACGTTCAATCTGGACGAATACGTGGGCCTCACGGCGAATCATCCACAGAGCTACCACTATTTCATGCACGAGCACTTCTTCCAGCACGTGAACATCCCGCGGCACAACATCAATATTCCGTCGGGCACGACCAGCAACTACCCCTCCTTCTGCAAATGGTACGAGGAGCGGATCACGGAATGCGGCGGGATCGATCTGCAGATCCTGGGCATCGGTTCCGACGGCCACATCGCGTTCAACGAGCCGACCAGCTCCTTGAGCTCGCGCACGCGGCTGAAGACCTTGTCCAAGCAAACCATCGACGACAACGCGCGCTTCTTCGACGCCCGAGAAGACGTGCCGGTGTACGCCATCACGATGGGCGTCGGCACGATCCTCGACGCGCGCAAGCTGCTGCTGGTGGCGAGTGGCAAAACCAAGGCGAGAGCCGTTGCGCAAGCGGTCGAGGGTCCGGTGACCAGCATGGTGACGGCGAGTGCGCTCCAGCTGCACCGGGACGCGATCGTGATCGTGGACGAAGAGGCAGCGGCCGGTTTGACGATGCGCGAGTATTACGAGTTCATCTACGCGGCCAAACCCGCGGCGCCGAGGATGTAGCCCCATGCATGCGTTCGCGGTGTTCCTGCTCCTCGCGCAAACGCCCGTGCTGGCGGGGAAGCGCGCCATCGTCTATACCACGGCCGACAGCACCAGCCTGCGGCTGACGCCCACCGACACCCTGACCTTCAAGCCGTCAGAGCCGACATCCGAAGGAAGGGTCTACGTCTTCGTCGATCCGCGGAAAACGTTCCAGTCGATGATCGGAATCGGCGGAGCGCTGACCGATGCAGCGGCAGAGACCTTCGCGAAACTTCCCGCGGCACGACAGCAAGAATTGCTGGACGCGTATTACAGCAGCGACCGAGGAATCGGGTACACCCTGGGCAGGACCAACATCCACAGCTGTGACTTCTCGAGCGAGAGCTACACGTACGTCGACGAGGGTGATAAGGACCTGAAGTCCTTCTCCATCGCGCACGATCTGCGCTTCCGGATCCCGCTCATCAAGCGAGCGATGGCCGCGAGCGGCAACCGGCTCAAGCTGTTCGCCAGCCCCTGGAGCCCGCCGGCGTTCATGAAGGACAACAACGACATGTTGCATGGCGGCCACCTGCGCCCCGATTACGCTCAGGCTTGGGCACTCTACTACGCGAAGTTCATTCAGAGTTATCGCAAAGCAGGCGTGCCGGTATGGGCGATCACCATCCAGAACGAACCGATGGCCGTGCAACGGTGGGAGTCGTGTGTCTATCAGGCGCAGGACGAGCGGGATTTTCTCAAAGATCACCTGGGTCCGGTCATGGTGCAGCAGGGGCTGCGCGACGTCCATATCCTGGTGTGGGACCATAACCGCGACCTCATCATCCAGCGGGCCCAGACGATCTTCGACGATCCCGCGGCCGCGCAGTATGCCTGGGGGATCGGATTTCACTGGTATGAAGATTGGTCGGGCGGGCAGCAGATGTACGACAATGTGGCTCTGGTTCACCGGCTCTACCCCGACAAACACATCCTCTTCACCGAGGGCACACCGGCCACCTTCGATTCGACGGGCTATGGACGGTGGAGCCTGGGAGAGGCCTACGGCCGGTCCATGATCCACGATTTCAATTCAGGGACCGAGGGATGGACCGACTGGAACATTCTGCTCGATGAGCGCGGCGGCCCCAACCACGTGGGGAACTTCTGCTTTGCCCCGATCCATGCCGACACGCGCACCGGCCAGCTCATCTACACCAATTCGTACTACTATATCGGCCACTTCTCCAGGTTCATCCGTCCCGGTGCGCGACGCATCCTTGCGTCACCGAGCCGCAGCATGCTGCTCACCACCGCCTTCGTCAACGAGGATGGCACCGTTGCGGTCGTGGTCATGAACCCGACCCCGAAGGGTGGGCAGTACTTCCTGACTGTCGGCGCTACGTCGGTGGAGATCAACTCGCGGCCGCACTCGATCCAGACGGTGGTGTTCAAGGGAGGTCCGGTAGACGCTCGCTAGCTCCTTCCTTACCCGTTCAGCACCTGGTGCAGCGTGGCGACCGCGATCGAGCCCTCGCCCACCGCCGACGCGACCCGCTTGGTGCTGCCACTGCGGACATCGCCGACCGCGAGCACGCCGGGAATGCTGGTTTCGAGTAGGTAGGGCTGTCGCGGCAGGGGCCACTTGGCGGCGACCAGCTCGTCCACGGTTAACGCGGCGCCCGTCTTCACGAACCCCTTCCCATCCAGCGTCACACACCCCGCCAGCCACCCCGTGCTCGGCTCGGCGCCCGTCATGGTGAACACGTGTCGAATGTTCTGCGTCGCAACAGGCCCACCCGGTCCCGTTCGCCAGGACACGCGCTCGAGATGCCCGTTTCCCTCCAGGTCGACAATTTCGGTCCGCGTATGCTGCTCGATGCGGGGATGTGCGTCGATGCGACTGATCAAGTACCGGGACATGGTGCTCGAGAGGGCATCGGAGCGAATCAGCATGTGCACGCGTTTCGCGGTTTCCGCGAGGAACACCGCAGCCTGGCCAGCCGAGTTGGCGCCGCCGACGACGGCTACCTCGTCGTCGGCGCATATGCGCCGCTCCATCTGCGTCGCCGCGTAATACACACCCGCGTTTTCGAACCGGTGCAGGTTGTCCATCGCCAGCTTCCGATATTCGACGCCGGTGGCGATAATGACGGCGCGCGCGAGCACCGCGTCACCGTCCGCGCCGTCGAGCAGCACGTGGAAGGGCTTCCGGTCGCAACCGAGTCGCACCGCGCGCTTCGCGATCAACACCCGGGCGCCGAATTTCTGCGCCTGATCGTAGGCGCGTCCGGCCAGCTCCTGACCCGAGATGCCGAGCGGGAAGCCGAGGTAGTTCTCGATATTGGAGCTGGTGCCGGCCTGCCCGCCGGGCGCGTTGGCTTCGATGATCAGGACGTTCAGTCCTTCCGACGCCGCGTACACCGCCGCCCCCAGGCCCGCGGGGCCGGCGCCGATGATCACGACGTCCCAGATTTGGGTGTGATCGAGCGTCGGGTTCAGCCCCAGGCAATCCGCGAGCTCTTGAATCGTCGGATTTTTGAGCACCGTCTTGCCGCGGCAGATCACCACCGGAACGTCGTCCACCGTCAGGTGGAATCGGTCCAGCAGCTCCTGGCTCTCCGGGTCGGTATCCAGGTCGCGCTGGGTGTAGGGATGTCCATTGCGGGTGAGGAATTCGCGGATGTGCAGCGTCCCCGAGCAATGCTCGGACCCCAGTACGACCACGTCACCGTAGCCGCGGTCGATCAATTGCAGGCGGCGCAAGATGAAGGCGCGCAGAAATACGTCACTCAGCTCGGTATCGGTCTGGATCAGCTTGAGCAGCTCGTCGCGCTCCACTTCGATCACCTCAGTGGGCACGGTGGCGGAGATCCGCCCCAGAAAGCGGCCGCCGGACAGGATCGAGCGCTCACCGGTGAACATGCCCTGCGTGAACCTCGGCATGGACTCGGTTGAGGCCTGGAGCGGCGTGACGGCGTCGAGCTGCCCGGAGACGACCACGAAGATCTTCGTCACCGGCTGGCCCGGCTCACCGACGACCTCGCCCTGCGCGAGGCGGCGGCGACGCCCGTGCGGCTCGACGCGGGCGAGTTGCGCCGGAGTCAGTTGCGGAAAAGCCTCGTTGGTCCGGGAATCATCCCGGACTTGAGAGGGGACGGGAACCGTCGAGGAGGTCATCGAACTCCCTTTGAGCGCCAAATGAGCTTCGGCGAAAGCTAATACTGATGCCACCATTGCTGCTCGGCACTTGGCGGGGGTCCTGGTTCATGCGGAATCATCCGAACGTGAACGCGAAGGCCTCCACGCCAGGATCGAGAAACTCGATCTCGAATTGGCGATCCGCAATGGGCCGCTGCTGCCGGATCAGCTGATACAACCGCTGCTCGGTCACCGTGCCCTGACCCTGCTCGTCGACGTCGCTACCATGCGCGCTACCGGGCGCCTGGCCGTCGATGCGCACGTGAAACCGTACGGACGTCCCTTTCGCCGCCGGTCCCAGGACCATATGGAGATCGCGGGCGTGAAAGCGTGAGACGATCCGACCGTTGGCCTTGTTGAGCGTGACGGCATGCCTGCCGATCGTCCAGTCGCCCGCAACCGTCCACTCGTTCAAACGCAGCTTCACTGCGTCGCGCTTGGAGACGAACCCTTCGGTGCGCTCAGAGCCGAGGTAGTTCTCTGGGGAGCGGAGGTTGTCCCAGTCAGCGGCGACTTCAATGCCGCGCGCGTCGGGTGCAACCATGTCGCGCCCGATGCCGCGCGCGCCAGCTTCCAGCAGCAATTTCTGAATCATCGCCTCGGCTTCGTCGTATTCGCCCTCTCCGAACTGGTGATGCCGGATCACGCCCTGCGCGTCGATGAAGTAGAGCGCGGGCCAGTACTCGTTGGCGAATCCCTTCCAGATCGCGTAGTCGTTGTCCACCGCAACCGGGTAATCCACGCGCATCCCCTTCACGGCGCGACGCACGTTGTCGAGGTCGTGCTCAAAGCCGTACTCGGGCGTGTGCGCGCCGATCACTACCAGCCCATGATCACCGTATTTCTCGGCCCACGCGCGCACGTACGGCAGTGTCCGCAGCCAGTTGATGCAGGTGTAGGTCCAAAAGTCGACGAGCACCACCTTCCCGCGCAGGCCCTCCGCGGTGAGCGGCGGTGAATTCAGCCAGATGGTCGCGCCGCGGAGCGCCGATAACCCACGGTCCGCCGTGACTCCCGTCGCGTGCAGCACCGACTTCGTCGCACCCAGCATGGCGAGCTCCAGTCCGGCAATGGCCGTCGCAGCTGTTGTGAGGAAGCGACGGCGATCCTGGTTCATTGCCCGGCGGCCTGCTCGATCACTCGCGCCACGACCGCCGGATGCGAGAGGAACGCCACATGGCTCGCCTTGACCTCCGTCGTGTGCGCCCTGGCGCGCTTCGCATAGAAGCGCTCGAGATCGGGATTGATGGCGCGATCGTCCTGTGACACCAGGTACCAGGACGGAATGGTCTTCCATGTCGCCCGATCGACCGACGCAGTGAAGACGCTGCCGATGATCGGCTTTTGGGTTGCCGCCGCGATGCGTGTTTCACTCACCGGCAGGTCGGCGGCAAAGACGTCGTGGAACTTCGCCGTATCGACATAGAGAAAACCCGCGGCGTCGGGCTTGAGCGCCGCGCCGAGCGGGGCCGGATACTTGTCGCCGAACGCGCCGATTGGCTCGCCCGAGTCAGGGGCGAACGCCGCTATGAAGACGAGCGCCTTGACGTTGGGGCTGCCGGCCGCGGCTTCCGTGATCACGGCCCCGCCATACGAATGCCCGACCAGCACGATGGGACCCGGCTGCGCGGCGACGACGCGTTTCGTGGTCTCGACGTCGTTAGCAAGGGATGTGAGCGGGTTCTGCACCGCGATCACGTTGTAGCCGTCGCGCTGGAGGATTGCGATGACCTTCGACCAGCCCGAGCCGTCGGCGAACGCGCCGTGGACGAGCACGATCGTCGGCTTGCGCGCGGACGAGTGCGACGCTTGAGCATGCAGGGCACCGACGAAACTGGTGACGATGAGAGCAAGCGGGAATCGCTTCATACCGCATTCCTTTCTTGAAGCAATCAGGCCTGCAGGAACGACAGCAGGTCGGCATTAATCGTATCCGCCTCGGTCGTGGGCATGCCGTGCGGAAAGCCCTTGTAGGTCTTTAGGGTGCCGTGTTTCAGCAATTTTGCCGACAGCGGTCCAGAATCGGCATACGGCACGATCTGGTCGTCATCGCCATGCATCACCAGGACCGGCACCGAAATCTTCTTGAGGTCTTCGGTGAAGTCGGTCTGGGAGAAGGCAACGATGCCGTCGTAGTGCGCTTTGGCTCCCCCCATCATCCCCTGGCGCCACCAATTCCAGATCACACCCTGAGAGGGCTTTGCACCCGGCCGGTTGTAGCCATAGAACGGCCCTGCCGGCAGATCGTAGTAGAACTGGGCTCGGTTGGCGGCGAGCTGCGCCTGCAACCCGTCAAACACCTGCTTGGGCAACCCGCCGGGATTAGTCGCCGTCTTGACCATCAGTGGCGGCACCGCACTGATGAGCACGGCTTTTGCCACGCGGCTTTCACCGTGCCGCGCCAGGTAGTGCACGACTTCGCCGCCGCCGGTCGAGTGGCCGACGTGCACCGCACCCTTGAGGTCGAGGTGTGCGGTCAGCGCGGCCAGGTCGTCGGCGTAATGATCCATGTCGTGGCCACTGCCGACCTGGGTGGAACGGCCATGACCGCGCCGGTCGTGAGCGATCACGCGATATCCGCGCTCGAGGAAGAACAGCATCTGCGCGTCCCAATCATCGGCCGATAGCGGCCAACCGTGGCTGAACACAATGGGCTGACCCTTGCCCCAGTCCTTGTAGAAGATCTCAACGCCATCTTTGGTGGTGATCGTGTCCACAGAACGCGCTCCTTGTGCACGAGCAGGGGCGGTCGCCGTCGCCACCGGCATGGCGGCCGCGGCAAACGCGGCGCCGCTCGTGACCAAGAAGTCTCGGCGCGATGCATCACCTGCTGCGGCTCGGTGCCGTTTCATCGTCTCGTCCTCTGGTCGAGGTTTATCTAACGCAGTGACCGGAACCCCGCGCGCAGCTCTGTCACGAACGACTCCGTCTGCTCCCACGCGGCGAAGTGTGTGCCCTTCGGGAGGCGAGTGTAGCGGAGCAGCTTGGGATACGCGCGCTCGGCCCAACTCTGCGGGGCTTGATAGATCTCGTCCGCATACGCCATGACGGCTACTGGAAGTTGAACGCCCCGGGCGTCAAAGAAGCCGCCCTTGCCCCCCAGCTGCCGTGTGCTCCAATAGAGACGCGCTGAGGAGACCGCCGTGTTGGTCAGCCAATACAGGGTGATGTTGTCCAGGATGTCGTCGCGCGTCAGGCCCTCGCCGCCGCCGTCGAAGACGCGCACGATGAGCTCCTCGCTGCGCGCGTCGTGGTCGATCATCCAGGCCGCCAGACCGACGGGCGAATCGGCGAGCGCATACAGCGTCTGCGGCCGGAGCCCCATCTCGTTGGCGTAGCCGAGCCCCTTCTTATAGAAGAAGTCGAGCTGGTCCCAGGCACGCCGCTCGTCCGCTGAGAGCGTGGCCGGTGGCGCCTCGCCACGAGCCATAGCCTGGGCGATCTCGGGCGGCACAGTGGCCGACATGTTGGTGGAGATGCCGAGCAGACCCGGCGGTTGCTGCAGCGCCATCACCTCCGAGACCGCGTTCCCCCAATCGCCGCCCTGGGCGACGTAACGCGTGTAGCCGAGGCGTTGCATGAGCTCGGCCCACGCGCGCGCGATGCTGACAGGGTTCCAGCTCGCGTCGGTCGGCTTGCCGGAGAAGCCGTAGCCCGGCAGCGACGGAATCACCACATGGAACGCGTCTGCGGCTGTTGCGCCAAACGCTGTGGGATTGGTGAGCGGCTCGATGATCTTCAGCTGCTCGATGATCGATCCGGGCCACCCGTGCGTAATGATGACGGGCAGCGCGTTCGCGTGCTTCGATTTCACGTGAATGAAGTGAATGTCGAGGCCGTTGATCTCGGTGGTGAACTGGGGCAGTGCGCTCAGTTTTGCCTCGCACTTCTTCCAGTCGTAGGCAGTTCCCCAGTAACGCGCGAGGTTTTGCATCGTGCGGAGCGGCACGCCGTCCAGTGAATCCGGCGCCAATTCCCGCTCGGGCCACTTGGTGGCGTTGACGCGGCGGCGCAGATCGGCCAGGTCCGCATCTGAAGCCTTGAAATTGAATGGACGAATTTCGGTCCCAGCGCTGCCCTTCGGCTGCCCGACGTCAGTCAGAG
>Ga0075423_10007587_pt1 | contig 10258 bp, 10 predicted proteins | sample SoiMethybrSBSTD2_FD_80114 | JGI IMG/M metagenome (GOLD analysis project Ga0075423, IMG submission 80114) | Bulk soil microbial communities from a Populus tree surrounding site in Tennessee, USA - Soil MetaG P. TD hybrid SBSTD2 | ecosystem: Environmental > Terrestrial > Soil > Tree plantation...
CAGAACTCCAAGGTCGTCGTGATCGGGAGCGGAAAGAACGGGCTCCCGCTGATCCTCGGGGGCGAGGGGAAGTGACCGCGCGATCCGCGGTCATCCCGAGCGAAGAGCGGGATCTCTCCGGGAAGGCCGGAGATCCGTCGGGCTGGGCCGCAGCGGTCGCTGCGCGACCCGCGGCCGGAAGGTTCTAAACCGGGGGCGGCCCGGAACGTGATACTCGAACCGGTTGTGCTGGAGGGGCAGCACGTTCGGTTGGAGCCCCTTTCGCTCGACCACCTCGCCGACCTCGCGAAGGTCGCGTTCGACGAAGAGATCTGGCGCTGGACCAGCGAACGGGCGCTCTCGCCCGACGAGCTTCGCGCCTACGTCGACCGGGCCCTCGCCGCGGCGCGCACCGGGACCGCGCTTCCGTTCGCGACGGTCGCGCGCGCGGCCGGCCGGGCGATCGGCAGCACGCGGTTCGCGAGCTTCGACGCTCCGAACCGACGCATCGAGATCGGGTGGACGTGGATCGGCCGGGACTGGCGGCGTACCGCGATCAACACGGAAGCGAAGTACCTCATGCTCGCGCACGCCTTCGAGAAGTTCGGCTGCGTGCGGGTGGAGCTGCGGACGGACGTCCGGAACGAAAAGTCCCGGGCGGCGATCCGACGGATCGGGGCTTCGGAGGAGGGCGTGCTTCGAAAGCACGCGATCACGTGGGCCGGCCGGGTGCGCGACGACGTGTACTACAGCATCGTGGACGACGAGTGGCCGACCGTGAAGGCGAGTCTGGAAGAGCGCCTCGCGCGCGGTTAGTCCCCCTCGTACCAGCGCGTGAGCTTCTCGGGCGCGACGCCCGCGAAATAGCCGAGCATCACCTTCCAGGTCCGCAAGACCTGCCTCGGGACCCCGACCTGCCGGTATCGCCGCGGCGACGTCCGGGTCTTCTCCGGCCGGACGACGAAACGGCCGGCGCGGCGTAGACGGAGGACGAAGTCGAGGTCGTCGCAGATCGGAAGGTCCCGGAAGCCGCCGGATCTCTCGTACGTCGAGCGCCGGCAGAAGATCCCCTGGTCGCCGAGCGGCAGCTTCCACGCGCGCGACCGGCGGTTCGCCCACCACGCGATCCACCGCATCGGCAACCCGCCGCCCTCGTAGGCGAGCGAGAACGCGCCGGCGTCCGCGCCGCTCTCGAGCGTCTTGCGGATGAGATCGAGAGCCCCGTCCGGAGGGCACGAGTCGGCGTGGAGGAAAAAGAGCACGTCCCCGCGGGCCCGCTCCGCGGCGCGCGCCAGGCGCGCGCCTCTCGGACCGTCGCCGTCGGCCACGATGAGCTCGGACTCCGGCTCGCGGGCGAACGCCTCGAGCGGTTCCGCGCCTCCGGGAACCTCGCCGCGAATCGGGACGATGATGGAGATCACCGGACGGCCCTGCGGAGCGCCGATGCTAGCATTTGCCGGGTGAAGCTCCCGATGCCGGCAGCCGTGCTCGCCGGCGGCGCGTCGACGCGAATGGGCCGGTCGAAGGCGTCGTTGCCTTGGGGAGCCGGGAATCTGCTCGAGTTCCAGACGGGGCGGCTCGCGACGCTCTTCAGCGAGGTCCTGGTCGTCGTCAAGGAGACTCCGGATTTCCCGATCGGCCCCGGCCGCATCGTGCTCGACCCGTCCCCGGACTTCGCCGCGATCTACGGGCTCGTCCGAGCGCTCGACGAAGCCGAGGACCGCATCTTCATCCTCGCCGTCGACCTCCCCGGGCTGACGCACGACCTCGTGCGCGAGATCGCGGTTCGCGGGCTCAAGACGCCCGCGCCCGCGCTCATTCCGGAGGCCGGCGGGCGGCTGCAGCCGCTCGCAGCGGTCTGGCGCAAGTCCGCGGCGCGCTTCGCCCGGAACCGGATCGGACGGGGTGTCCTCTCTCTCACGTCACTCGCCGACGAGGTGGCCGCCGACGTCCTGCCCGAGCGCGAGTGGCGCAAGCTCGACCCGAGCGGACGCGCGTTCGCCAATCTCAACACGTTCCAGGAGTACGCCGCGCACCGGGAGCGCGCCTGACGGCCGGTCGCAGAAGCGGCCGAAGCGCCCTCCACCTCGACTCCCGCGGACGGGCGCGCATGGTCGACGTCGGCGCAAAGCCGAGGACGCGCCGCCGCGCCGTTGCCCGCGGACGGGTTCAACTGAGCTCCGCGGCCTGGGAGGCGCTCTCGAGCGGCCGACTCTCGAAGGGCGACGCGCTGGCGGTGGCGCGGCTCGCGGGGATCCTCGCGGCCAAGAAGACACCGGAGCTGATTCCGCTCGCCCACCCGCTGCCGCTCGAGTCGGTGGAGGTGGAATGCGAGCTGGCTCCGCGATCTCGCGAGGTGGTCGTCACGGCGACCGTGTCGACGACCGCGCGGACCGGCGTCGAGATGGAAGCCTTGACCGCGGTGTCCGTCGCCTGCCTCGCCCTATACGACATGGCGAAGTCGCTCGACCGCTCGATCACGATTCGCGAAATCGTCCTCGTCGAGAAGACGGGCGGCCGCTCGGGGCGCTACCTCCGGGGCTGAGGGACGGGCTCGGCCGGCGGCATCGTTGCCGATCCGGGCGCGGGGTAGAGAACCGTCCGACTCGGCGGTTGGGTGGGAGCGCTCGGTGAGGGCGGTGGAATCTGCGGAGTGGGCACCGGCCCGGCGGAGAGCGGGATCGCGGACTGCGACCGCGTCGTCGCGGTCGGCGGTTTTGGGGGTCGCCCGGTCGCCGCGCCGGCGCGCGAAGTCGATCGGACGAGGCCCAGGACCGCGAACCCGAGAACCGCCACGAAGAGGACAATCGCGGCGTAGTAGGTCCAGGCGGGTCGTTCGGGCTGGTGTTCCATCGTTTTCGCCGGGTGCAATTCGAAGTCCAAAACCTCGCGGCTATAGTAACGAAGGGTTGCGCGCCGTCATTCGATTTGCCAGGAGTCGCCGATGCCGCTTTCCTCCATCCGCGTCTTGATCGTGACCGTCTCCGACGGGGTCGCCGCCGGGGACCGCGAAGACCGTGGAGGTCCCGCGTGCGAGGAGGCGCTCGTCCGGTCGGGCATCGAACACGACGTCGTCGGTCGCCGCGTCCTCGCCGACGATCCCGACGCGATCTCGGGGCTCGTTCGCGCGCAGGCGGATTCCGGCGCGGCCGATCTCATCGTTCTGACCGGAGGGACCGGTCTCTCGCCGCGCGACCGGACTCCGGAAGCGGTGCGGAGCGTCATCGACCTCGAAGCGCCGGGGCTCGCGGAGAAGATGCGCGCCGACACGGGACGCGATTTCGCGGCGGCGTACCTCTCCCGACAGGTCGCGGGGGTGCGCGGCCGGACGCTCGTCGTGGCGCTGCCCGGCTCGCCGAAGGGCGCGGCCGACTGCCTCCACGCGGTCGCCGAGCTCCTTCCGCACGCGATCGAGCTGGCGCGCGGAGAGCGCGCGCACCATCCGCTCCCGGATCCGGAGGTCGAAGAGGCTTGACCGGGCGGGCGAGAAGTACCGTCCCGGGTATCGACGCGCTCACCGCCGACCCGTCGCCGATCGCGGGGAAGAGGATCGCCCTGATCACGAACCACGCCGCGGTCACCGCCGACGGAGTGCCGTCCTGGCGGGCGCTCCTCGGGCTGCGCGACGCGAGGCTCGTGCGCCTCTTCGGACCGGAACACGGCATCGACGGCGGCGCGGTCTACATGGAGGGGGTGTCCTCGTCGATCCACCGCGAGAGCGGGCTCCCGGTCGTCTCGCTGTATGGAACGACGCGCGAGAGCCTGGCGCCGGCGACGGACGATCTCTCCGACGTCGACACCCTCGTCTTCGACGTGCCGGACGTCGGCGCCCGGTACTACACGTACAACTGGACGATGCTGCTCGCGATGGAGGCCTGCGCGGCGCTCGGGAAGGGCTTCGTCGTCTGCGATCGGCCGAACCCTCTGGGCGGGCAGGTCGAGGGCGCGCCCCAGGACCCCGACTTTCTCTCGTTCGTCGGACTGCACCCGATCGCGGTGCGCCACGGCATGACGTCGGGCGAGCTCGCGCGGCTCCTCGCCGCGGAGCGCGGGCTCGACCTCGATCCCGTCGTATCCCGGATGCGAGGCTGGGCCCGCGATCTCCCCTATGCGGACACGGGGCTTCCGTGGATCCCGCCGTCTCCCAACATCCCGACGGTCGAGAGCGCCCGGGTCTATCCCGGGATGGCGCTCCTCGAGGGGACCAACCTGTCCGAAGCGCGCGGGACCGCCCGGCCTTTCGAGATGTTCGGCGCACCGTGGCTCGAGCCACTCGCGCTCGCCGAGGCGCTCTCTGCCCTCGACCTGCCCGGCGTCACGTTCCTGCCGACCCGGTTCCGGCCGATGTTCGAGAAGTACGCGGGCGAGACGTGCGGCGGCGCGATGCTGAGAGTGAGCGACCCCGCTCTCTTCCCGCCGTTCGAGACGGGGTTGCGCATCATCGAGACCGCGCGGCGCCTCGCCCCGGGGCACTTCGCGTGGAGGAGCGAGCCCTACGAGTTCGACAGCCGTCCCGCCATCGACGTTCTGACGGGCTCCGCTCGCTATCGCGAGTCGCTCGACTCGGGGGCGGGAGCGTCTTCCGAGGTCGCGCGCCACCGGAGCGAGGGGCGCAAGTTCCTCGCGCGGCGCGATCCCTTTCTCCTCTATCCGGACCACCGGCCGGCGCTCGTCGCGTTCGTCGGCGGCCATGACTCGGGCAAGACGACCCTCCTGCTCGACCTCGTTCCGCGGCTTCGCGCGCGGGGACTTGCGGTCGGGGCCGTCAAGCACACCTCGCGCGACCTCGAGGACGACGTCGCCGGCAAGGACTCCCAGCGGCTCGGCGCTTCCGGGGCGGACGTCTGGGCGCTCGTGACGCCGGAGCGGGCGACGGTGCGACGCCGCGCCGACGGATCGGGGCTTCCAGACCTCGTTCGACGCGAGTTCGCGGACTGCGACCTGGTGCTCATCGAGGGATTCAAGTCGCTCCCGCTCCCGAAGATCGAAGTGACCCGCGCCGGCGCCGCTCGGCCGCCGATCGCCGACGCCCTCGCTCGCGTCTCCGACGGGCCGGCGACCGACTCCGTCCCCACCTATCGATTCGACGACAAGGAGGGAATCCTCGCGGCGGTGCTCCGGCTCGCCGGCCTGCGTCGGTAGCGGGCGATCGATGTTCGTCGTCTTCGACCTCGACGGCACCCTGATCGACGGTTACGACGGCATCACCGACGCCCTCGGTTTCGCGATGCAGCGACTCGGGCGCGTCCCGCTGCCGGCGGCTCGGGTGCGGGGCATGGTCGGCGAGGGCCTCGAACGCCTGATCGCGAAGGCAATCGCGCCCGAGCTCGTCGGCGAAGGCGTCCGGCTGTTTCGCGAGCGCTACGCGGAGGTCGCCGATGCGAAGACGCGTCTCATGGCGGACGTCCCGGAGGTGCTGGACGTGATCGGAGCGGCGGGTCATCGCATGGCGGTCGCTTCCAACAAACCGGCCGACTTCACCCGCCGGATTCTCGAAGCGAGGGGGATCGCGTCCTTTTTCGTCGCGGTCGGAGGCCCGGCGCCGGACGTTCCGCCCAAACCTCACCCGGAAATGCTTCGCCGCCTGATCGGCGCGTCGGGCGCTTCCGAGCGCGACACCGTCGTCGTCGGCGACATGGAAATCGACGCAGAGTTCGCGCGGGCCGCCGGATGCCGCGTCGTCCTCGTGCCCGGCGGATCTCGGTCGGAAGAGGAGCTCGCGGCCGTACCCTCCGACGGGAAGCTCACCCGCCTCGCGGAGCTCCCGGGGTGGATCGCCGGCGCGGCGCGTACCGGTTTCCCGTTACACCCTAGAATCGGTTCATGAGTCGCGTCGTGGTCGCGGAGGAACTGTCTCCGGCGGGTCTCGAAATCCTCCGCAAGGCCGGCCACGAAGTCGTGGAGCTCGCCGGGGCGCCCCGCGAGCGTCTCCTGGAAGAGCTCGTGAACGCCGACGCGCTCCTGGTCCGAAGCCGGACGAAGGTGGACGCGGCGCTCCTTGCGAGAGCCCCGCGGCTGTCGGTCGTCGGCCGCGCGGGAGTGGGAGTCGACAACGTGGACGTGCCGGCCGCATCGGCGCGCGGCGTCCTCGTGATCAACGCGCCGACGGGAAATGTCGTCTCCGCGGTCGAGCACACGTTCGCGCTGCTGTTCGCGCTGCTCCGCCGTGTGTCGGACGCGTCGGCCTCGCTCGCCGCCGGAAAGTGGGAGAAGTCGAAGTTCGTGGGCTCCGAGCTCGCGGGAAAGACCCTGGGCATCGTCGGGCTCGGACAGGTCGGATCCCGGGTGGCTGCGCGGGCGCGCGCGTTCGAGGCGCGGCTCATCGGGCACGACCCGTATCTTCCGCTCGAGAAGGCGCGCGAGATGGGTGTTCCTCTCGTCGGCCTGGAGGAGCTTCTGGAGTCCTCGGACATCGTGACGCTTCACGCAACCGCGACTTCGGATGCCCAACCGCTGCTGGGGCGCGAGGAGTTCGAGCGGATGAGGCCCGGAGCGGTCCTCGTCAACGTCGCGCGGGGGAGCCTCGTGGACGCCGCGGCGCTCCGCGAAGCGCTCGAGTCCGGACACCTGGCGGGCGCGGCGCTCGACGTGTTCGACCCCGAGCCGCCGTCACCGGACGATCCGCTCCTGAAGCTTCCGAACGTCGTCGCGACGCCGCACCTCGGCGCCTCGACGGTCGAGGCGCAGGAGCGCGTCTCGCTGCAGACGGCCGAGGCGGTCGCCGAGGCGCTCGCCGGCGCGTCCTACGTCCCCGCGGTGAATCTTCCTTTCCGGGGCCCGAAGGACGCGGGGGGCGCCGCCGCCTGGATGCGGGTCGCCGAGCGCGCGGGCCGGTTCCTCTCCTGCATCGCGGGCGAGCGCCTGACCGCTCTCTCCGTCGAGACGTGGGGGCTTCCCGAAGACCTCCTGCGTCCCGTCGCGGTTGCGGCGGTCAAGGGCGCGCTCGAGGCGCACACGCCCGAAACCGTGAACTTCGTCAACGCGCTCTTCGTCGCGCGCGACCGCGGCCTTTCGGTCGCGGAGACCCGCTACGAGGAGCCGGGCAATTATGCGCGCTCGATTCGCGTGGCCCTCTCCGACGGCCGCGCCACGGCGAGCGCGCACGCGACGCTCTTCTCGGGCAGCGATGCCCGGGTCGTCGAGGTCGACGGTCTTCCGCTCGAGTTCCGCCCGGAAGGCACGGTCGTGTTTCTCCGTAACCGAGACGTGCCCGGCGTCGTCGGAAACGTCGGCACCATCCTCGGCGAGGGCGGCATCAACATCGCGAACTTTTCCCTCGCTCGGGGGCGCGGCGAACAGGCGGCGGCCGTCATCGCGGTCGACTCGCCGCCGCCGCCCGACGTTCTCGCTCGCCTCCGCCGGGCCCCCGGAGTGGAAGAGGTCCGGGTGGTCACCTGGTGAACCGGCTCAAGGTCGTCGTTCTCTACGGCGGCCGTTCCGTGGAGAGAGAGGTCTCCCGAGTTTCCGCCCGCACGATCGCGCGCGCTCTCGACCCCTCGAAGTACGAGGTCGTGCCTCTGGCGGTCGACGAGAAGGGGCGATTTCTGTCCGCGCCCGACTCGGTCCGGTTGCTGGCGGAGGGACCGGTCCCCGAGCGCTTCCGCCGCGGCGAGACTCCGGGTGAGGCGCTCGTCCCTCTCGCGATTTCACCGGGACGCGCCGACGTCGTCTTTCCCATCATCCACGGCACCACCGGGGAGGACGGAACTCTCCAGGGGTTCCTCGACTTCCTGGGGATCGCGTACGTCGGCGCCGGAGTGGCCGGCTCGGCCGTCGGGATGGACAAGGCGTTGTTCAAAGCGCTGCTGGCGAGCGCTCGCATCGCGACGCCCCGCTCGGTCCTCGTCCGCGCCTCGGAGCCCCGCGGCCGGGACCGGGAGCTCGTGTCCGGTCTCCCACTTCCGCTCTTCGTCAAACCGGCGACGGGGGGGTCCTCCGTCGGAGTCCACAAGGTCAAGAACCTGACGGAGCTCGATGCCGCCATTTCGGATGCGCTCCGATACGACGACCGCGCCCTGGTGGAGGAGGGGATCGACGCGCGTGAGCTCGAGTGCGCCGTCCTCGGCGACGACGAGCCCCGCGCCTCCGTGCCCGGTGAGGTCGTGCCGGGACACGAGTTCTACGACTACGACGACAAGTACCGCGACGACAAGGCGCGGCTGCTCATTCCGGCGCCGGTCCCGGATTCCGTCGCGGAGGAGGTTCGGAGGCTCGCGGTCGAGGCGTTCCGGCTCTGCGGAATCTCCGGCATGGCGCGCGTCGACTTCTTCCTGGAGCGTGGGACCGATCGCGTCCTCGTCAACGAGCTCAACACCTTGCCCGGCTTCACCGCGATCTCGATGTATCCGAAGCTGTGGGAGGCGAGCGGGCTTCCGTTACCCGCGCTCTTGGACGAGCTCATCGCGCTCGCGCTCTCGCGCAAGGAGAGGCGCGCGGGGCTGTCTCACAAGCCCCCCGCCGAGCTCGGCTGAGTCCGCTCGGATACGATCCTCTCGTTCCATGCCTCTCGAGCGCGGTTTCATGGTCGGCTCGTACCGGGTCCTCTTCCGCATCGGCTCCGGCGGGATGGGGGAGGTCTGGCGCGGTCGGGACGAACAACGGGGCCTCGACGTCGCGATCAAAGTTCTGTCTCCGGACTCCGCCCGCGACAGCGACCGGATGAAGCGTTTCGCGATGGAGGCGAAGGCCGCGTCGTCTCTGAAGCACCCCAACATCCTGACGATCTACGAGGTCGGGGAGAGCCCGTTCGGACCGTACCTCGTCACGGAATACGTCGAGGGAGATACGGTCCGGGCGCTCCTGAACGACGGGCCGTTACCTCTCGCGAAAGCCGTCGACGTCGCGCTGCAGGCGTCCGAGGGCGTGGCGAGCGCGCACGCCGTCGGGATCGCCCACCGGGACATCAAGCCCGAAAATCTGATGGTCAATCGGGCCGGAGTCGTCAAGATTCTCGACTTCGGGCTCGCGAAGCTCCTGCGCCCGGGAGAGGACGGCGCCGCCGACGCCGCCCAGACGGCGGTCGGAATGATCATCGGGACCGCCGGCTACCTTTCTCCCGAGCAGCTCCGCGGAGGAAAGGCGAGCGAGCGATCGGACGTCTTCGCGCTCGGCGTGGTCCTGTACGAGATGGTCACGGGCGATAACCCCTTCCGCCGTAACAACGCGGTCGACACGTTCTCGGCGATCATGCGGGACGAGCCGCCGCCGCTCGACCCGAGCCTCGGGCCGGTGCCGGTGGAGCTTCCGCTCACGATCGGCCGCGCGCTCGCCAAGAAACCGGAGGAGCGATATCCGACCGCGCGCGAGCTCGCCGACGACCTTCGAGGGGTGCAGTCGCGCATCGCGCGTCCGGCGTCGGAGACGACAACGACCGCGACGGTCGATCGGCCGACGTCGGGAGCCGGGAAGCTCATCGTTGCGGCGGGAATCCTCGTGCTCGCGATCGGATCATTTCTGTTTCTTCGCGGCTGCTGAACCCGGAATCAGAGTCGAGGTTCAAAGACCGGGCCCACGTCCCCCCTCCTGCATGAGGACGGGTGAGGCGGGCAACCGATCGAGCAGCGGCAGCGCGCTGCCCGCGTAACGGCCGAACGCGAGAACTCCCGTCGGACACGCCTGGACGCACGCAGAGCACCGCACGCACTGCGGATCCTCCATCGGGAGGCCCTTGTTCGCGAAGTTCATCACGTCGATTCCCTGGTGGCAGACGGACGTGCAGACGTTGCACGAGATGCACTTCGCCTTCTCCGGAAAGATCCGGAATCGCGAGAAGCGCGTGTAGACGTGCATGAGCGCCGCGAGCGGACACGCGAAGCGGCACCAGACGCGGCCCGAGAACCAGAAGTACGTTCCGACGCCGACGATCCCCGCGAGGAAGATGTCCACGAGGTGGTAGTAGTTGAGTTGGATTCCGAGAACGGACCAGCTCGAGAGGAGGCCGTCGTAGAACCTCTGAGCGGCGTGGCCGATCGGTGAGCTCGGCCAGCTCCACGAGATCACCCGCCCGAAGAAGAGCAGGAACGCGGCGGCGAGCACGACCTGTCCGGTCATGTTCACGCGGTTCCAGATCGGACCGTGCGGCATCTTCGAGCGGTGCGCGTCGCCCATCGTCTCGGCGAGCGCGCCGCACGAGCAGATCCAGCCGCAATACGCCCCCTTTCCCCAGCGGCGGATGATCAGCGGAATGAGAACGAACGTCTGGACGAAGGCGATCGCGAGCCACCACGCGAGCGGCTTCGGCGAGAAGACGTTCCAGATGAAGAGCGGCCACGCGAGGATG
>Ga0075423_10007588_pt1 | contig 10257 bp, 10 predicted proteins | sample SoiMethybrSBSTD2_FD_80114 | JGI IMG/M metagenome (GOLD analysis project Ga0075423, IMG submission 80114) | Bulk soil microbial communities from a Populus tree surrounding site in Tennessee, USA - Soil MetaG P. TD hybrid SBSTD2 | ecosystem: Environmental > Terrestrial > Soil > Tree plantation...
GCCGTACACGGACGACGATCTCTGGATCCAGGTTCGCTTCCTCGGGGACCCGGCAATGACGGAGCACCTGGGCGGACCGGAGACGGAGGAGCAGGTGCGCAAGCGACACGCGAGCTATCTGGCGATGAACGATTCGGTTGAAGGAGCCATGTTCGTCATCGAGGATGGGCCAGATCGAGCTCCCGCCGGGTCGGTCGGATACTGGGAGCATCGCGAGGACGACGGCTCCGTCGTGTGGGAGACGGGCTGGTTCGTTCTGCCGGAGCTGCATGGCCGCGGCATCGCGACGGTTGCGACGCGCTTGGCGATCGACGCCGCCTGGGCGGCCGTCCGCCGGCCCGTGCACGCCTACCCGAGCGTCACGAACGCTCCGTCAAACGCCATCTGCCGGAAGGTCGGGATGCGACTCGTCGGTGCGAGCGAGTTCGAGTACCCGACAGGCCACTGGATGACCTGCAACGACTGGGTCATCGACCCACCGACTGACGATGGGTCATGACCCGGGGGCCAGCCTGCCCCAGGACAGGAACTCCGGACCACCGGCGCCCGGCATCCGGATCGTCGCCGTCCGCCCGTCGTCGACATCGAGCACGGAGATCCCGGCCGGTCCGGACCAGGCCAGCAGGCCGGTCGGGGTCCACGCGGCCCACACGCCATCCGCGCCCGATGGGCTGACGCGATGGGCAGCGCTGCCGTCCGGCTGAACGATCCACAGCTCCCAGCGTGAGCCGGTGTCGGTCTGGTAGGCGATCCACCGGCCGTCGGGCGACCACGCCGGTGCGAAGTCGGTCGCCGGGCTCGTCGTGATCCGGAACGGCTCGCCGCTCCCGTCGGCGGCGATCCGCCACAGGTCGTACTCGCCGCTGCCGCCCGGCGGCGCCGCGAAGACGAGCTCGCGGCCGTCGGGCGACCAATCCGGGTACTCCCCGTGGTCGCGGGTCACGCGGCGGTGATCGCGACCATCGCTCGCCATCGTCCAGACGGACAGGGTCGAACCGGCCCGGACGGAGGCGAAGGCGATCCTGGCGCTGTCGGGCGACCACGCCGGTGACCAGTTGTCGAGAGCCGGGTCGCCCGTCAGGTTGTGCGCGGCGCCGCCGGCGATCCCGACGCTCCACAGGTCCGCGTGGTCCGACGCTCGATCCGGGTTCACGCGGAACACGATCCGCCGGCTGTCCGGCGAGAGGTCACCGTCGAACTCCTCGCCGGCGCCGCTCGTCAGGCGCGTCACCGCCTCGACGGCGCCGTCACGGACCGACGCTGTGTAGACGTCGGCGGACGAGCGTGAATCGGTCTCCGTGGACCAGACGATCCGGCCGCTGAGCTCCGCCGGCGGGATCGCTCCGCCCGCGACCGGGGTCGCGGACGCGGGCGGGGCAGCGGGGACGGCCGATATCGATGGTGGGGCAGTCGGTACGGGTTGGCTGGCGCACGCCTGAACCACGTGCGCAGCCAGCAGCCAGGACAGCGCCGCCCGCCGACGGGTTGGAGTCATCGTCGTCGTACACCGCTCGGGCCGTCGCCGTTCCGGCCCGTCAGGCGTCCGGCAGCGAGCTCCACTCCGCCCGATCGCCGTCCCAGGCGGCGATCGCGCGAACCGCATCCGGGCCCTCGGCGCGGCGGCGGCGCTTCGTCGCCGAGGCGACCGTCTCGCGCCAGCCGGGCGGGACGAGGCCGGCGGCGATGTCGTTGAGCGGCGCCAGGACGAACAGCCGCTCGGGCATCTCCTGATGCGGCACGACGAGCAGCCGGTCCGCCTTGCCCGGGTCGAGCGAGACGCCCTCGGGCGGCCGATCGATCGCCAGGCGGGCCCGGCCGAAGATCAGGAGATCGAGGTCGAGCTCGCGCGGGCCCCACCGCTCGCGCTTCTGGCGCCCGAACGCGCGCTCGAGCCCTTTCAGGGCGACGAGGAGGGCGATCGCGCCGGCGGCGGGATCCGCGCCGGCCGGGGCATCGAGCGCCACGACGGCGTTCCGGAACGGCGGCTGGTCGACGACCCCGACGGGGACGGTGACGTAGAGGCGCGACACCGCGTGGAGCCTCGTCCCCGGCAGGACCCGGAGCGTCCGGATCGCCCGGGCCAGCGTCTCGCCGGCATCGCCGAGGTTCGCCCCGACACCGATGTAGGCGCGGACCCGTCGCACGGCCGTCCGACCTCCGCTCGCTAGACTCGCCGCGTGCCTCGCGTCGCCGCCGTCATTCTCCATCCGCGCGCGGAACCGGATGCAGGGCCGCTGACCCGAGCCTTCGCGGCCGTTCGCCGGCGGAACGCCGACCGCCACGCCGCCGGCTTCGAGGCCCTGGGCGCCACGACGCGGGTTCTCGACGACCTACATGGAGGAACGACGTTCGGCGAACGGATCCGGGAGCTCGTCGCGGCACTGCGGCCGGATGGCCTGATCCTCATGGGGTCGGGCAGTATCCCGCTCGCGACGCAACGCGACCGTCGGGCGTTCGTCGATGCCGCCCGCGGGCGGGCCCGCCGAGCCCTGGCGAACAACCGCTACTCGGCCGATGTCATCGCCGTATCCGGGGCGGCGCGTCTGGCCGGGCTGCCGGACCTGATCGCCGACAACGGCCTGCCCCGCTGGCTCGCGGAGGAGGCCGGCTTCAAGGTCGAGGATGTGCGCGGCCGATGGCGGCTCCAGGTGGACCTCGACTCGCCGCTCGACGCGATGCTCATCCGGCCAGCCGACGCGGAGCCAATCCTGGCGGCGGCCGACATCGACCTCGGGGCGGTCCGGTCGAGGCTCGCGGCCGTCGCCAATGTGGTCCGGGATCCTCGGTGCGAGCTCCTCGTCGCGGGCCGGACGTCCGCCTCCGGGCTGGCGTGGCTGGAGCGATCGACGGCTTCGCGGACCCGGGCGCTCGTCGAAGAACGCGGCATGAAGACCCGGCGGTCCGGCCAGCGCCCCACGCGCTCCAGCCTGGGGTTCCTGCTCGATCGCGACGGTCCGGAGGCGTTCGGGCCGCGTCTCGCGGAGCTGGCGGACGCCGCGCTGATCGACACGCGGGTGCTCCTCGCCCATCGCTTCGGGGCCGAGGAGGCGGGCTGGCCCGTCGCCGAGGATCGGTACGCCAGCGATCTCCTGCTGGTTGAACGGATCGACGACCCGTGGCTCCGCGCCCTCACGGCATCGGTGCGGGACGCGGCGATTCCCGTCGTCCTGGGCGGCCACACGCTGGTTGGCCCGGGACTGCGGCTCGCCATCCGAGGGGATCGCCGGTGGACCTGAGGCGCGAGCCGCCGCGGCCGCTCGACGACACATCGAATCCCGACGTGCTCGCCGCGATCCGTGACGAGATCCGGCGCGACGGACCGATGTCATTCACTCGATTCATGGAGATCGCCCTCTACGACCCGACGTCGGGCTACTACCGCTCGGCCGAGGCGCGACCCGGGCGCGCGGGCGACTTCCTGACGGCGCCGGAGGCCCATCCGATCTTCGGCCGCGCCGTCGCGCGGTTCGCCGGCGCCGTCCACGCCGCGATCGGGTCGCCGCCGGCGTTCGCGATCCGCGAATACGGCGCCGGCGAAGGGGCGCTGGCCGCTCCGCTCGTCGACGCGTTGCTGGATCCGGTCGAGCCGGCGTCGCCGCCGCCGGTCGTGCTCCGATATCTCGTCGATGAGGTCGAGCCGAGGCGGATCGGCGCCGTTCGGGGCCGCATCGCCGCGCTCGGGCCCGGAGCCGCCGGCAGGGTCGTCGTTGAGCCCGACGACGGGGCCGCGATCGAAGGACTGGCGATCGCCAACGAAGTTCTCGATGCCCTGCCGACCGCGCGCGTCGTGCAGCGCCGCGATCACCTCCGGGAGGTGCGCGTCGGGCTCGGCGGCGACGACCGGCTCGTCGAGATGGAAGCGAAGGCGCCGCCGGAGCTGGCGGCGCGGCTGGCCGCGGAGGGCGTGCCGCTCGCGGAAGGCCAGCGCGGGGAGGTCTGCCTCGCGGTCGATCGATGGATCGCGCAGGCGGCGAGCGGCCTGCGCCGAGGCGTCCTGCTCGTGATCGACTACGGACACCCCGCGGCCGAGCTCTACGACCCACGTCGCCGCTTCGCCGGCACGCTCGCGACGTACCAGGGACACCAGGTCGGGGAGGACCCGTATCGGGCGGTCGGCCGCCAGGACATCACCGCCCATGTCGACGTGACCGCCGTCGAGCGGGCGGCCGCGGCGGCTGGGCTGACCCACCTCCGGACGACGACCCAGGCGATGTTCCTGGCGGGCCTCGGAGCCGGCGAGCTCCTCGTCGCCGAGCAGACCGGGCCGGGCGCCACGCTCCAGCGCTACCTCGAGGCCCGTTCGGCGCTCGTCCGCATGATCGATCCGGCGGCGATGGGCAGGTTCCGCGTGATGGTCTTCGGACGCGACATGCCGGCCGACATCCGGTTGCCCGGACTCGGACCGATGGGGTCGGAGGACTGATCGGGGAGCGGGTCGCGCCGAGCGCGCGTGCCAGTTCGCGACCCGCTCCCCGGCGGTGCGTCCGGGCGTCGCCGGACACCGACGAGACTGGGCGTCAGCGGCCTCACCGGCAATAGGGCATTCGCCTTAGTGAAGGCCGCGGCACGACCGCGAGTGCGCGACGAATGCCATCCGGTCGTGGTCGAGCCGGCGGGCTAGAATTGCACGTGCGGGGCGACAGCCTTCGAGGCGTGCTTCGCGTTCAGGGTGGACCGCTTCCCGAGACCCTCGGCTCGGGTGACCGGTCGACCCGGAGCCCACCGGGAGTGACCGTCGAGTGACCGGCATCTGGTACGTCGTAGGGTTCCTGTTCGCGGGTGTGTCGTTCGTGTTCCTGACGATCGGCGCCGCGTGGCTGGTCTCCCATCGCAACCGGGGCGACCTCCACAAGGGCCTCCCCTACGAGTCCGGCATCGACACCTACGGTGACACCCACGGCCGGTTCGGCCTGTCGTTCTACATCTACGCCCTGCTGTTCGTCGCGTTCGACATCGAGGTCGTCTTCATCTTCCTGTGGGCGATCGTGTTCCGCGACCTCCTGCTCGGCGGCTTCGTGAGCATGCTGATCTTCGTCGCGATCCTGCTCCTCGGCCTGGCGTACGCCTGGCGGAAAGGAGTCCTCGAATGGCGCTGAGCCGCAAGTCGGGCCCCGGCCTCGGTGTCGGTCCGGACGACGCGACCCAGGTCTCGTCGGACGCGCCGGCCAATGAGCCGAGCGCTCTCACCGTCAACACGACCGCAGTCGGCCAGCCGATCGTCGTGTCCAACACGCTCTGGCAGTCGGCGGACCCGAATGCCTACCAGGGGAACCTCGAGCCGGAGGTCACGCATCTCCGCGAGTTCGAGGCGTCCGGGGCTGGCCGCCGTGACGACGCCCGCTGGTCCGGCGCGCTCGAGATCATCCCGACGAAGGCCGATTACGTGCTCGACCTGATCCGGGCGAACAGCCTGTGGCCGCTCCTCTCGGGCCTCGCCTGCTGCGCGATGGAGATGATGTCGAGCGCGACGTCCCGCAACGACATGGACCGCTGGGGGATGTTCCCGTTCCGCGCCTCCCCGCGCCAGGCGGACGTCCTGATCGTCGCCGGCACGCTGACGACGAAGATGGCCGGTCCCCTCGTCCGGCTCTGGGAGCAGATGCCGGAGCCGAAGTGGTGCGTCGCGATGGGCGACTGCACCTGCTCCGGCGGCCGCTACAAGCGGAGCTACGCAACGGTTGAGGGCATCGACCGGGTCATGCCCGTCGACGTCTATGTCCCCGGCTGCCCGCCGCGGCCGGAGGGTCTCATCTACGGGATGATGAAGCTCCAGCAGCTCGTCAAGGATCGCCGCGGCCACTGGCCGGATCGCGCGATCGGGCCGACCGTTCCGGCGGACGTCTGATGGATGCCGCCCTGAAGCGACGGCTCGAGGCGCGGTTCGGCGATCGCCTCACGGCGCCGGTCTACCAGCGCCACGACGAGACGGAGATCCGGATCGGGCCGGGCGATGTCCCGGACGTCTGCCGGACGCTCCACGATGACGCCGACTTCCGGTTCATCCTCCTCGCCGACGTGGCGGGCGTCGACACCGGCACGGTCATGCAGGTCGTCTACCACCTGTGGGGCGACACGAGCTCCGATTGGCTGCGGATCGTCGCCGACGGGCTCTCCCGCGAGGATCCACGCGTGCCATCGGTGACCTTCCTCTGGCAAGGCGCCGAGTGGATGGAGCGCGAGGCCTACGACATGTTCGGGATCACGTTCGAAGGCAATCGCGACCTCCGCCGCATCTACATGCCGCCGGACTACCAGAGCTTCCCGCTCCGCAAGGACTTCTTCCTGCCCGACGACGCGGCGCGCTCGCCGGGCGCGGGCGTCCGGCACATGGAGCAATCGCATGCGCCGCGGAACGCGCGCCCGGGCGAGACGATGCGGAAGGTCCGCGCATGACCGCCGCGCCGCCCCACGGGCATCTCCACCAGGAGGTGCCGTCGGACGACCCACGGGTCCAGCTGGACGAGGCGGCCGGCGTTTTCGAGCCGGTTCCGCCGTACCCGCCGCGGACGGAGCGCGAGGCCGAGTTCTACACGCTCGGCGACGGCGAGATGTTCATCAACATGGGTCCGCAGCACCCGTCGACGCACGGCGTCCTGCGGATCGTCCTGAAGCTCGACGGCGAGAACGTCGTCGACCTGGACCCGGTCCTCGGCTACCTCCACCGCGGCGTCGAGAAGCTCTGCGAGAACTCGGACTACCACCACTCGATCGCGTACCTCGACCCGCTCGAGTACATCGCCTCGCTGTTCTGCGAATGGCCGGGCGTGCTCGCGTTCGAGAAGCTGCTGGACGTCCAGGTCCCGCGCCGGGCCGAGTACATCCGGGTCCTCGCGACGGAGCTGAACCGGATCCTGTCGCACTCGATGTTCATCGGCTGGATGGCCCTCGACCTGGGCGGGCTGACGCCCATCCTGTACGGCCTGATCGAGCGCGACGAGATCGCCGAGATGCTCGGCGCGTTGACCGGTCAGCGGCTGCTCTACAACTACCTCCGGATCGGCGGCGTCAACGGCGACCTGAACCACGAGTTCATGAGCCGCCTCGGCGACTGGATGAGCCGGGCGACCACCCAGATCGAAGCGAACACGACGCTCCTGAACGAGAACGAGATCTTCGTCCGGCGCATGCGCGGCCTCGGCACGATGGACAAGGAGACCGCGTTCCGGATGGCGATGACCGGCCCGAACCTGCGAGCGAGCGGCGTCCCCCTCGACTTCCGGCGGGCGCACCCGTACAGCGTCTTCCCCGAGCTCGAGTTCGACATCCCGACCCGCGAGGAGGGCGACTGCCTGGCCCGCTACCTGGTCCGGATCGACGAGATCAAGCAGAGCCTCCGGATCATCGACCAGGTCATCCACAACATGCCCGACGGGCCGGTCATCGCCAAGCTGCCGCGACTGCTCCGCCCCCGACCCGGGCGGGCCTATGCCGCGGTCGAGGGCCCGCGCGGGCAGTACGCGGCGTACGTGATCAGTGACGGCACCGATCAGCCGTTCCGGATGCGGATCCACGACCCGTCGTTCGTCCACCTCCAGGCGGTCGGCGTCCTCATGCCGGGCCACCTGATCGCGGACGCGATGGCGGTGATGGCATCCCTCGACCCGATCATGGGCGGGGTCGATAAATAGCCGTGACGGCCGTCGCCCGCTCCTGGAGCCGCCTGACCCTCGCCGGGAAGATCCTCTTCACGGTCGTGCCGATCCTGCTCGTGCTGACCGCCGGGCTCCTGCTCGTGATCGTCCTGGCGGGCAAGCCGATCGTCGACTTTCTGGCCGCGAACATGTGGCTCGTCCGGTTCGTGGTCGCGGCGACCGCGGTGCTCCTGATGAGCGTCCCGTCAGCTTTCCTGATCATCTACATGGAGATGAAGGTCATCGCCCTGATGAACCTTCGCATCGGGCCGGACCGGGTCGGTCCGTTCGGCTCGCTCCTGTCGGTGGTCCACGGGCTCAAGGTCCTGATGAAGGAGGACTTCAGCCCGACCGGAGCGGATCGCCTCGTCTTCACCCTTGCCCCGGTCGTCGTCTACATGTCGGCCGTGATGTCGCTCCTCGTGCTGCCGTTCGCGCCGCGGATCTTCGGCGCCGACTTCAACATCGGGCTGCTCTACCTCTTCGCGATCGGCGGGCTGACGGTCGTCGGCCTGCTCATGGGGGGCTGGTCGTCGTTCAACAAGTACTCGCTGCTCGGCGGTCTGCGGTCCGCGGCGCAGGTGATCAGCTACGAGATCCCGCTCACCTTGTCGGTCGTCGGGCTGCTGATCCTGGCGGGGACGATGAGCCTCAACCAGCTGAGCATCAACCAGTCCGGCTGGTTCACGAACTGGTACGTCTTCCAGCAGCCGCTGGGGGCACTGATCTTCTTCATCGCCGCGACGGCCGAGGCCAACCGGACGCCCTTCGACCTGACCGAGGCCGACAGCGAGATCGTCGCGGGCTTCGCCACCGAGTACTCCGGGATGCGGTTCGGCTTCTTCTTCTTCGCCGAGTATGTGAACGTCTTCGTCGTCTCGGGCCTGATTGTCACGCTGTTCTTCGGTGGCTGGAACGCCCCGTTCGCGTGGCCGGAGGCGTGGGCGATCCACCTGAACCTCGACCCCGGCTCGCTGGGGATGGGCCTGCTGTTCGGCCTCCTGCTCATCCCGCCGATCCTGATCCTCGCTCTGGCCGCGCCGTTCTACGTCGGCCGCAGCTCACTGCCGTGGTGGCAGGCGCTGATCATCGGGTTCGTCCTGTTCAACCTGCTCGTGATCGTCCTGATCGGCGGCTGGGCGTTCATCAGCCTCGACTGGGTCGCCGGCCTGCTGTGGTTCCTCCTGAAGAGCTACGTCTTCGTCTTCATCTTCGTGTGGATGCGCGGAACGCTGCCCCGCGTCCGGATCGACCAGCTGATGGGGTTCGCCTGGAAATGGCTGCTGCCCGCCTCGCTCCTCAACCTGTTCGTCACCGCGCTGGCCGTCATCGTGATCAGTCCCCGATGACGGCGCCGACGGGAGCCCGCCGATGATGCGACTGCCCGGGCTCGGGATCGTCCAGGGCATGGCCCTGACGCTGAAGCGGTTCTTCGAGCCGAAGGCGACGATCAAGTACCCGGAGGTGCGTCTCGACGTCCCGCCGAAGTTCCGCGGCCGCCTCCAGTTGCTGTACGACGAGTACGGCACGCTCAAGTGCGAGACGTGCTTTCAGTGCGCCCAGGCCTGCCCGATCGAGTGCATCGACATGGGCGGCGTCGACACGAAGGGCCGCTACCACATCCACTGGGGCGCCCCGGAGACCTACGGCGAGCGCCGCGACGAATCCGCCCTCCGTCGCTCCGGCCGGCCGGTCCCGAACGAGGCGTACGCGCACTTCGACCCGATCCATCCCGAGGCGCTCGAGGCGATCCTGGAGCGGTTCGACTTCGACCCGAAGCGGATGCTCGAGATCCTCGACGCGACGCAGGCCGAGTACGGCCACCTGCCGGTCGCGGCCCTGAAGCTGATCAGCCAGAGGACCGGGGCCTGGTATGCGATGATCTACGGCACCGCGACCTACTACCGCCATCTCCGGTTCGAGCCGCCGGCCGCGGAGCCCCTTGCCGCCAGCACGGCCGCGGCGCGCGCAGGGCGCGAGACGGCCTTCGTCAGCGGGCTCGACGCGTCCCTGGCCGGCCTCCGGCGCGCGGACGCATGACGACGATCCTCCGCACGCCGCGGTCCTGGCCGGCGATCCTCCTGCCGCGGGGCGTCCGCGACCCGTTGGACCTTGGGGCCGCTCGCGAAGCCGGGGCGTTCGAGGGCCTGCGGCGCTCCCTCCACGACCTGGGGGCGACCGGCACGATCGCGCACATCGCGGCCTCGGGCCTGCGGGGTCGCGGCGGCGCGGGGTTCCCGACCGGTGAGAAGTGGCGGACCGCGGCGGCCGCCGGCGTTCCGGACACGGTCGCGCCCGGCGCCATCTACGGGAACCAGAGCGGGATGCGGCGCTACGTCGTCGCCAACGGCTACGGCGCCGACCCGTCGTCGCAGACGGACCGGACCCTGCTGGAGCGGAACCCCTACGCGGTGCTGGAGGGCCTCGTGATCGCGGCCGCGACGATCGGCGCGACCGAGGCGATCGTCGCCGTGCGGGCGGAGGCGACCGAGGCGATCCGCGCGCTCGAGACGGCGCTGGCCAGGATGATCGAGGCTGGGCTCGCCGGGGACGACATCCTCGGCTCGGGCATGACCGTCGAGATCACGATCCGGACGGTCCAGGGCGCGTACATGCTCGGCGAGGA
>Ga0075423_10007592_pt1 | contig 10253 bp, 9 predicted proteins | sample SoiMethybrSBSTD2_FD_80114 | JGI IMG/M metagenome (GOLD analysis project Ga0075423, IMG submission 80114) | Bulk soil microbial communities from a Populus tree surrounding site in Tennessee, USA - Soil MetaG P. TD hybrid SBSTD2 | ecosystem: Environmental > Terrestrial > Soil > Tree plantation...
CGACCCGGACAGGCGAGAGCCCCGATGACGCGCGTCTCCCGCCCTACGTGCGTCTCGACGCGCGCGGCCAGCGGACGTTCCGCATCTCACGCCACAGGTTGACTGTCTTCGGGGAGATGCTGAACGTGCTCAACCGGCGCGGCGACGGTGCCGAAGAGATCCTCCAGCCGCTGATCGGGAACGCCGCCGGCGCGTCGCGGCGGCTGATGCCTCGTAAGATCGCGGCGGGCATCGAAGTCGATCTCTCGCGGTAACGCGCGAGCTGCGTCAGTCGTGTCTCAGGGCCGTCATCGGCTCGACCCGAACCGCGCGCCGTGCGGGGATCAGACAGGCGACCATCCCGATGACCACGATCGCCCCGATGACGGCAACGAAGGTGACCGGATCGGTCGGCGACGTCTTCCACAGCTGGTTCACCAGCAGCCGGTTCGTCGCGAGGCTGGCGGCGACGCCGATCACCAGACCCACGCCCACGAGTTTCAGCCCCAGCCTCAGGACCATCCGCACCACATGGCCGCGCTCGCCGCCGAGCGCCATGCGAATCGCGATCTCCCGGGTCTGCTGAGAGACGGTGTACGCGAGGACGCCGTACACCCCGCACGCGACGAGGATGATGCCGGTGCACGCAAAGATCCCGAGCACGAGCACGCTGAAGCGCGGGCGCGCGTAGAACACGCGCTGGATCCACTCGTCCAGCGGTCCCGGCTCGTTCACGGCAAGGTCGCGGTTGACCTGCTGAATCTCGCGGCGAATCGTCGTCACCGCCCGCATCGGATCGTCCGAGGTCCGGACCATCAGCATCAACGCAGCCGGACCGCGCAACGTGAACGGAATCACGGCCTGTGGCACGGGCGGGTTGCGCGGACCCTGATTGGCGATGTCCTTCAGCACGCCGATGATGGCAAAGGTCGGATCCTGAACCGGGACCGGCAACGTCGTCAGGCGCTCCAGGCGAATCGTCTGACCGACCGCCGCCTCGCCGCCGAAATACTTCTTCACGAACGTCTCGTTGACCAGCGCGACGTGCTGCGATTGCTCGACTTCGAGCCGGGTCAACGGCCTCCCGTCGGCAAGCGCCACCCCGAGCGTCTCGACGAGACCTTCGCTGGCGAACACGACCACGACGTCGCCTTCGGGTGGCACGGCGCGGCCGGGGATCCGCAGCGGACTCGTCGTGCCGCCGAAGAGACCCATCGTGTTCGACACCGACGCGGCTCGCACTCCGGGAATCGCGCTGACGTGCTCGAGCACCTGACGGAACACATTGCTCTGATCCGCGGCGGGTTTGCCAGGGCCCTGCGGAAAGCTCAGACTCGCCGCGAGCACACTCCCCGGATCGAACCCGAGATCGACGTTCGCGAGCCTGAGGAAGGTCCGCATCAACAGCCCCGCGCCGAGCAGCAGCACGATCGAGAGCGCCACCTGCGCCACGACCAGGCCGCTCCGCATGCGCGTCTGCCGCCGGCCGGCCGTCGTCCGTCCGGCCGCGTTGGCGCCGGCCAGGAGATCGCGCCGTGCGCTCTGCAGCGCGGGAAACAGGCCAAAACCGATGGTCGCGAGCGCCGATGCGATGAGCGCGAAGAGCAGAACCGGCCGATCGAGCCGGATCGTGGTCTCCCATGGCACGCCGTCCCGGGGCATGAATCCCGCGAGCGCCTCGATGCCCACGTACGCCAGGAGGCAGCCGGCCAGCAGCCCCCCGAAGGCGAGCAGCGCGCTCTCCACGAGCAGTTGGCGGACGATGCGGCCGCGGCTGGCGCCGATGGCGGCGCGGATCGTGATCTCGCGCTCGCGGCTGGTGGCCCGCGCCAGCAGCATGTTGGCGACGTTGCAGCAGGCGATCACGAGCAGGAGGCTCACGGCGCCGAACAGCGTGTACAGGACCCCGCGAAAATCGCGAACGACCCAGTCGATCACTTTGATGACCTGGAAGCGGTAGCCGGGAGGATAGTCCTTGGGGTGCTCGGGCGCTCGCCTGGCCGCGATCACGCCGAGCTGGGCTTCCGCCTGCTGGACGGTCACACCCGGCCGCAGGTGGGCCTGAAACGCGCGGACGCCGCGCGGCGCCGCCTCTTCACCGCGCCTCAGTTCGGCGGGCAGCCAGAGATCGGCAATGTTCCACTCGAACCGCGGCGGCATGACCCCGATGACGGTCCAGGGGCTGCCGTCGAGCATGAGCGTCCGGCCGATCACGCCCGGGTCCGCGCCGAACGACCTGACCCAGGCCCGATGATTCATGACGGCGACGGGCGTCGCGCCCGGCGCGGCATCCGCGGACCCGAACGTCCGTCCGAGCAGCGGCGGCACGCCGAGAAACTCGAAGCCGTTCGGCGTCATCCAGGCGATCGTGAGGCGCTCGGTGCCCGCCTCGCTCACCCAATGGGCGGAGCTGATGCTGGTGCCCACCACGTCCTCGAAGACGTTCGACTGTTCCTGGTAGTCCAGGAACTCCGAGGCCGCGTAATACGGGGCCCCTCGGACCCGCCGTCCGGACCCGTCCAGCAGGACGAGGTTCACCATCCGGTCGGAGCGCGTGTACGGGAAGGGGTCGAGCACGACGTTGCGCAGCACGCTGTAGATGATCGTCACCGCGCTGATGCCCAGCGCGAGCGTGACCATGGCGACCGCGGTGAAGCCGGGCGTCCTCGCGAGCGTGCGGGCCCCGTAGCCGATATCGCGGCGAAGATCCTCCAGCCACAGGAAGGATCGGGCGTCGCGCTGCAGTTCTTTCGCCTGTTCGATGCCGCCGAACGCGCGTCTCGCAGCCACACGTGCCTCCTCTGCGGTCAAGCCCTGCCCCCGGAACCGCTCCTCGAGCAGCGCGAGGTGCGACGCGACTTCGCGGGCGAGCTGCCGTTCGGCGCGTCCCGGCCGGAAGACGTTGGAGAGCCGAAACAGGAAGCGTCTGAGCCCGCTCACGGCCTTAGCGTTCGTCGAGCAGCAGTTTGTCCACGAAGCTCACCAGCCGGCGCCAGCGCTCGGTCCGCTGCTCGAGCGCCCGCGTGCCGGCGCGGGTGAGCGAGTAGTACTTGGCCTCGCGGCTGGATTCAGTGGTCTGCCAGGCGCCCTTGATCCAGCCGCGCTGCTCGAGGCGGACGAGGGCGGCGTAGAGCGTGCCCTGATTCAGCGGCAGCGGATGATCGCCGATCTGGTCGAGCCGCGCCGCCAGGCCGTACGCGTGCAGCGGCCCCATCGTCGACAGCGCCCTCAGGACGATGAGATCGAGGGTGCCCTGGAGAAGCTCGACGCGCTCTTCACTGGCCATCGCAGTGGAGTAGACAGATTTCCCGCGAAGATGTCAAGAAGGCAGGCGGGATGACGGTTGCGCTTCGCGCCGAGCCTCATCTGTGGTGAGATGACGCCTTCCGGGAGGTCATCGTGAGCCGCAGACATCTCATCTTCGCGAGCGCGGGTATCGTCATCGCCGTCACCGCGCTCGCCGGCACTCAATCCAAGGACGACCCGCTCGACGCGATACGGGCGGCGCCCGATACCCACAAAGTCGCGTTCGAGAACGCCATCGTCCGCGTGCTCGACGTCCGGGTGCCGCCGGGCAGCATCGAAAAGCGCCATCGCCATCCGCACGGCCTGAGCGTCTACTTCACGGACTGGACCGTGAAGGTGACCGCGGACGGCCGCCCACCCGAAACGCACCAGCGGAAGTCGGGCACGTTCGCCTGGAACGAGGCGATCGTGCACACGATCGAGAATGTCGGAAAAACGGAGGGACACGTCCTCCGCATCGAGCTCAAACACTGAGAGGATCCCATGAAACCCTTCGCATGGACGGTGGCCGTGCTCCTGGTGTTCGCCGCGCCGGTTCCGGCGCAGCGCACCTCGGTCGGCCGTGACTTTCCCATCTACGACAACGACGGCTACCCCGATCTCACCGTCGATCCCCAGCGGTTCGTGTCTCAGATGGAAATCGTCGATCGACTCTTCGATCCGGTCGACGACGAGTGCGCGTTCGAGGAAGGTGTGATTGGCGGCGCCGGGTACCGGCGAATCCTGCGATTCGATACGGTGATCATCAACGCCGGCAACGGCGACCTCGTGGTCGGCGATCGCTCCGATCCCGATAATCCGTACGCGGACGCCTTCGAGTTCTCACCCTGTCACGGCCACTATCACATTCGCGGCTTCTCCGAGTACCAGCTGCTGCGCACCGACGGCACGATTGCCGCCGAGGGGCACAAGCAAGGCTTCTGCATGGAGGATTCGTTCAAGTACGCCGGCAACAAGAGCAGCGGCTACAACTGCCGATTCCAGGGGATCACGAGCGGCTGGGGGGACTGGTACTACAAGCAGCTCGTCGGGCAGTGGATCGATATCACGGGCGTTCCCGAGGGGGACTACATCGTCCGCGTCGCGATCAACCTGGCCGGCACCTTCGAGGAGAACGAGGATCGATATCCCGACGTGATCGAGGCAAAGATCCACGTGCCGGATCCGCGGAAGAAGGTCACGTTCGTAGAATGACGCGTCACACGCCCAGCCGCTGCAACAACTGTCGCGTGTAGCGGACGCAGACCTCGAGATCCTCGATGCGCTGCTGACCGGCGGTCTTTCCCTCGGGTCGGGGCGTGGCGGGTTTCGGGGTTCCCTTCTCAGCCACGGCGAGAAAGCGACTGAGCTCCCACGCCGGCATCCGGCGCCAGTTGTCCCAGAACTTGGGATCGTAGATGCGGTGGATGCGCGGGTTCGCCGAGACCAGGTTCTCGAAGATGATCGGCACGCCCGGTTTGGCCTTGATGAATTTCTGGATCCAGCCGTCGATGTCGACGTTGCCGTCGCCCATGTTGACCCAGCGCACGGCGATGCCCTCGGGCACCTTCCAGACCGCGCTGTCGCGGACATGGGAGGTCTCGGCGTAAGGGATCAACGTCTCGAGCGTCATGTGCGGATCCTCGAGCATCCACACCGGGTTGCCCGAGTCGAGGCAGACCCCCATCACGTCGGTGCCGACCGCCTCGACCATCATCTTCATCTCGCGCGCCTGCAGATCGCCGCCGTGATTCTCGACGGCCAGCTTCACGCCCGAGTCGGCGATCCGCGAGCGGATGCCGCGCACCGCCTTGATCATGTTGTCGATGTGCATGTCGATCTGCGGGCGTTCGGGGTCGCCGCCGAGGACGCACCGCATGCACTTCGCGCCGAAGATCTGCGACGCTCTCAGCGCCCGGCCGACCTGTTCCTCGAGTGTCCCCAGCTGCGCGTTGAAGCCGCGTGCGCTCGGACAGACCGAGCCGAAGGCGAGCTGCAGCTTGATCCCGAGCGTGTCCGCATGGGCCCGGATCGCCTTGATCGCCGCTTCATCGGCAAGCGTCGCCGGCGGGAGCGAGATCATCGCCCACGTCAGCTTGATCGAGCTCAGATAGTCGAGGAACTGGACCGGCGTGAACTGGTTGCCGCCGACGCTGCCGTCGATCGAGCCGAGCTCGACGCCGGCGACGCCCTGCGCGCCGACGAATCCGGCCGGATGCAGCGCCGCGGCCGCCGTACTGAGAATGAATTCGCGACGATCCATGTGCGATTCTCCGCCTGAACGCCAATGCTTTTCGGGCTACCTCGGCGCGCTGGCGTCGCCGTCGAACTCCCGCACCGGGGCCGACTGCGCCTGGTCGACGCGTCCCGTCACGATCTCCGCGCGCGCGTAGCTCTCGGGCCGCACCGGCGCGCCGAAGACTCCGCGCAGCATCGCCAGTTGACCGACGTGGGTCAGGGCATCGGCCAGCGGGCCCTGAATCAGCTTCTCGGCGGCCCCCTCCGGCAGCGGACCGCTCTCGAGCGCGCGGTCGAGGGCCCCGAGGCCGTCGAACAAGCGTCCGAGCTCGGTATTCCAGTCCTCGCTGCCTTCGGCCTTCCAGACATGCTCTCCCCGCGCGAGGCTCGCGCCCCACGCCATCAAATCGGCCATGTGCGCGACGATCTGCACCGGCCGCCGCACCGACGGGCCGAGCTGAAAGGCGTCGAAGCCGGGAGGAACGTCCCGCAGGACTTTTGCGGCGCGGTAGGCGAGCGTGGCCACGAGGTGACGGATCATGATCCGCGTCATTCTCCTACAATCACCGGCCGTCGGGCGGTTGCGCGGCGGGACGAGTCGAAGATTCGAGGAACCGCGCCGGAATCTCGTACTCCACCTGCCGGCGGAACACGGCATGGTCCTTGACCTCGTTGAGGGGATACAAGGTACGGAGCACGCCGCGAATCGTGCGCTCTTCGATCGCGCCGACGCGATACCACTGTTCGCGCGAGTGCACGATCGTCCCCCGATCCCAGCCCGTCTTGCGCCGGGCGCACACGATGACGAGGTCCGCGTCGATGCCCAGCTGGGCGCCGCGAGCGATCTGATCGGGAACGGCGGGGCCCTCGAGCGCCTCACGCGATCGCCGGCGTCGCGTCGCGCTGGACCGGCGACCGAGCCGGTGCGCCGCGGCGTCGATCGCCGTGAGTACCGGATCGCCGTAGCCCTCGGCGATCGCCGCGCTCACCGATCGGGCCAGTCCCGACAAGGTCAGGTACGCGGTGATGAGGCCCGTCGGCGTCAGAAAGAAGGCGACGACCGACAGCGTCGACATCCCCTGTAACGTGAGGGTCGACAGCTCGTCGCCCGCTGACGCCGCGCCGGGCGAGGCCAGCACGGCGTCGTTGATCGCGGCGGCCTGACGCTGTGCGAAGGTTACGAAGCCGGCAATGCCGCCCATCCCTCCGGCGAACACCGTCAGCACGCTGGACGCCAGCGCCGAACGCGTCGCGTCCACATATTGATCCAGCGACGGCCACCAGCGCGCTGGCAGCACAGCCGCGAACAGGCCGCCGATCAGTCGGATGAGCGGCAGAGGGTTCCTCTACGACTGGTGGCTACCGCCGTCCCGTGTCCGATTGGTTCGTGCTCGTGCTCTTGCCGGGCACGGGTGGGGACGTGAAATCCGGCTTCCTGTCGCCCCACAGGTAGTGGTTGAACCACTCCAGGTTGTGCTGCATCACCGCGCGGGCCGCCCGCGGCTTCGTGATGCCGTGCCCGAAACCCTTGTAGACGACCATCTCGACCGGCACGCCGCGATCCTGGAGGCCCTGGCGCAGCTCGTAGCCGTTCGCGATCGGCACGCGCTTGTCGAGCTCGCCGTGCTGGATCAGCGTCGGGGTCTTCGCCTGCTTGATGTACGACATCGGCGACGTCTTGCGATAGATCTCCGGATCGTCTGCCGGATCGTCGCCGAGATAGTTGATCGTGAACGGTGTGATGTCGGTGTTGTAGTAGTAGGTCGACCAGTTGGAGATGCCGGCGCCGACCGAAATCGCCTTGAAGCGATCGGAAGACGAGGTCAGGAACGCGGAGATGTATCCGCCCTGGCTCCATCCCATTGCCGCGACGCGTGAGCGGTCGACCCAGCCCTTCGCGATCAGGTGATCGACGCCGGAGATCACATCCCACGCGTCGCCGACGCCAAGATTGCGGACGTTGAGACGGCGGAACTTCTCCCCATATCCCGCGCTGCCGCGATAGTTCACCTTCAGCACCAGCGCGCCGCGACCGACCCAGATGTCGGAGGGGTAATAGCGGGTGTCGGGCGACAGCAGGATCGGCCGATCGATGCCGGTTGGCCCGCCGTGGATGACGCAGAGCAGGGGATAGCGCTTCGCCGGATCGAAGTCTGACGGCTTGATCAGCACGCCTTCGACGACGGTTCCGTCGGTGCTCTTCCACGACACGATCTCCCGCGTGCCGAGCACGAGATCCGAGGCCTGCGCGCTCATGCGGGTCAGCGCCCGCGGCGCGAACGGCTCGACATCCCCGGCGAAGACCTCGGGCAGCGACGTCGGCGACCCCGCGATGAACGCCACCCGCCTGCCGTCCCGCGCTACCGTGAAGCCGCCGCCCATCAGCTCCGCGGGCGCCGAGACGCGCGCGAGCGCACCGCTCTGCGGATCCACCCTGAACAGATGTCCGGCCGTCTTCTGCAGCGCCGAGAAATAGATGCCGGCAGGCGTCCAGTCGACGATGGAGGGGACTTCGTCGACCGGGTCGGTCAGCGATCGGGGCGTGCCGCCGTCGCGGGAGACCACCGCGAGACGGAAGTTGGACGCGAAATACTGCTCCTGGCCCATCGCGCTCGAGAACAGAATCTGGCGGCCATCAGGCGACCACAGCGGGTTCTGATCAGGTCCGGGCTGCGACACGACCTTCCTGACGCGGTCGTCCGACAGCGAGAGGGTATAGATGTCCGACGTGCCGCCGCTGATCAGATCCGGGTTGATGGCCGCGCTGAACGCGACCGTGTTCCCGTCGGGCGACCACGCGAATCCGCCGACGCTGAACTCCTTGCCCTTCGTCCGCTGCCTGCCGGCTGCGGGCGCGTTCATCGCCTCCGCGACGTCGATGGTCCACAGATGCACATGGTCGTAGTCGCGGCGGACGACCTCGAACTCGCCGAAGTGCTCCTTCCGATCCTTCTGCGGCTGAGTGGCCGGTTCCGTCGCGCTGAAGAGGATCTTCGTCGAGTCCGGCGACCACATGAAGCCGGTGACCGCCGTCTCGGCGGCGGTGAGGCGGATGGCTTCGCCGCCGCCTGGATCGATCACGAAAATCTGGTTGCGGTCGTTGACGCGCGGGCTCAGGAAGCCGATCCAGCGGCCGTCCGGCGACCAGCGGGGACTGGTGGCCGGCTTCTCGCCGCGCGTGAGCTGCACGGGCTGCCCCGCGGTCGTGTCCGCCAGCCACAGCTGCGTCACGAACGCATCCTGCTTGAAGTCCGGCTCGCTGACCGTGTAGACCACGCGCCGGCCGTCGGGCGAGATCTGCGCGGCGGCGACCGACTTGACGTTCAACAGCTCGTCGATCGTCGGCACGTGACGTTCGCGCGTCAGGACGGGTGCGACGGAGAGGACGAGCGCCAGCGCTGCGAGCACACGTGTCATGAAGGACCTCCGGCGTCGGGTGCCGGGCCAGGCGGCCAACGCGAAAGACGAGGGGATCTTAAGGGAAGTGGCGGATCTCGACCCGTAAAAAGGGTTGTGCGTCACGCATCGAAGGCGTAGAAGATCAGCCACCGGCTTGAATCGATGAAAGGCTCGACCGAACAGGCGAAGCGAACACCGCCGCCGCTGTGGACCTGCCCGAAGTGCGGCGCGAAACTCGTCACGCGCAACCTGTGGCACTCCTGCGGCCGGGCGACCGTGGACGACTGGCGCAGACGCATGGGTCCAGCGGCGATGGCGCTGTACGACGGCTTCGAACGGCTGATCGCCGCGTGCGGCCCCTATCACGTGGCGCCCGCGAAGACCCGGATCGCGTTTCTCGGACGCGTTCGCTTTGCCGGTATCACCAGTCTCTCCGAACAGGGCATGACGTGCGCGTTCGCGCTGCCTGCCGCCGTGAAATCCCGCCGTTTCGTGAAGGTGGAGGAGATCGTGCCCGGCTGGTGGGTGCATCGCCTGCGGATCACGGACACCCGGGAGCTCGATGCCGAACTGCAGGAATGGCTTCGAGCCAGCTACCGGCTGATGGGCATGCAGGAGCGGCTGTCGAAGTCCAGGTGAACGGCGCGGCCAGCGGTCATTGGCACCGGCTACGGCACTTCCGCATACCGCGCCGGCACAGGGCCGCCTGCCGCGAGGGCGGTCTTGATGTCGCGGGCATGCCGACACTGCCCGCGGTACTCGAAGCCCGGACAACTGCAGGTCACGTCGGCGTCGAAGACGACGATCTCGTACTCGACACCCGAGTGAGACGAGCTCGAGATGCGGAAGCGGCGGGCCGACGGACCCGAGAGCACCTTGACGAGCCGCTCCAGCGCGCGGGCGAGCGCCTGGACTTCCCGCTCGCCGCTGGATCTGCCCGGGCGGGCTCCATCGGTACGATGCGCCGCCCGGAACTCGCCGGATGCCTGACGCATCAGGCGCCCGATCACCTCGTCGTCTTCGAGGCCGCCTGGCGCATCCGCGGCGCCGGCCGAGATCGAATGCAGAACGCGCTGGAGCTCGTCGAGCACGTCGCCACCGCCCGCGGCCAGCGCCTCGCCTTCGACGATGGCGGTGACGAGCGCGGCCTTGGTCTCGAGGACCGCCTGGACGAAATCGTCGATGGTGTCGCGGGCCACGAAGTAGGTGACGTTGACCGTGCGGGTCTGGCCGATTCGATACGCCCGATCCTCGGCCTGCCAGTGATTGGTTGGCACCCAGTCGAGATCGTTGAACACCACCTGCGTCGCCGCCGTGAGGTTCAACCCGATCCCGCCGGCGATGATGTTCGC
>Ga0075423_10007597_pt1 | contig 10251 bp, 11 predicted proteins | sample SoiMethybrSBSTD2_FD_80114 | JGI IMG/M metagenome (GOLD analysis project Ga0075423, IMG submission 80114) | Bulk soil microbial communities from a Populus tree surrounding site in Tennessee, USA - Soil MetaG P. TD hybrid SBSTD2 | ecosystem: Environmental > Terrestrial > Soil > Tree plantation...
CTTCCGCGACACCAAGCGCCACGCCCTCTGCATCTACGACGACCTCTCCAAGCACGCCACCGCCTACCGGCAGCTCTCCCTGCTCCTGCGGCGCCCGCCGGGGCGCGAGGCGTATCCGGGCGACGTGTTCTATCTCCACTCGCGGCTCCTCGAGCGCGCGGCCAAGCTGAACGACGAGCTCGGCGGCGGCTCGCTCACCGCGCTGCCCATCATCGAGACGCAGCTCGGCGACGTGTCCGCGTACATCCCGACCAACGTGATCTCCATCACCGACGGCCAGATCTATCTGGAGTCGGACCTCTTCTTCTCCGGCATCCGACCCGCCGTCAACGTCGGCCTCTCCGTCTCCCGCGTGGGCGGGTCGGCGCAGATCAAGGCCATGCGCCAGATCGCGGGGACCCTGCGACTCAGTCTCGCGCAATACCGCGAGCTCGCCGCCTTCGCGCAGTTCGGCTCCGATCTCGACAAGGCCACCCTCAACCAGCTCGCTCGTGGACAACGTATGGTCGAGCTCCTCAAGCAGAACCAGTACGTGCCGCTCACCGTCGAGAAGCAGATCGCCATCATCTTCGCGGGCGCCCAGGGCCTCCTCGACGACGTGCCGGTGGAGCAGATTCGCCCCTTCGAGGAGTTCTTCCTGCCCTGGATGGAGCGGCGCAACGCGCCTCTCCTCGCCGAGATCGCCAACAAGAGGGAGTTCACGGACGATCTCCGCACCGCGCTCACCAAGGCGGTGAACGAGGGGAAGGCCGAGTTCATGGCCGCCCGCGGCATCAAGGCGGCCTAGCGGAGCGCCTCCGATGGCCACCCTGCGCGACATCAAGCGGCGGATTCGCTCGGTCGAGTCCACCCAGAAGATCACCAAGGCGATGAAGCTCGTCGCCGCGGCCAAGCTGCGGCGCGCCCAGGAGCGCGTCATCGGGGCTCGGCCGTACGCCCAGAAGATGGGCGAGCTGCTGGGAAGCCTCGTGGGCCGGGTGGGGGACGACGGCCATCCGCTGCTCGCCCGCCGCACCGGCGCGCGGAAGCGGCTGGTGGTGATCACCGCCGACAAGGGCCTCTGCGGTGCGTTCAACTCGAACGTCCTCCGCGCGGCGACGCATTTCCTGCGCGAGGCCGACAACGTCGACGTGACGCTGGTGGTGGTGGGCAAGAAGTCGCGCGACTTCTTCCGCCGGCGTCAGTGGCCGGTGAAGTCGGAGATGCTCGGCTTCTTCGACCGCCTCGCTTACGCGCACGCGCAGGAGCTGGCGGGCCGGCTCATGACGGACTACCTCGCGGACGAGGTGGACGAGGTCCACCTCATCTACAACGAGTTCCGCTCGGTCGCCGTCCAGCACGTGACGCGCCAGCAGCTCCTGCCCATCGTCCAGGCGGATGTTCAGGCGGGCGAGGCGAATGCCGCGGCGGGCGAGTACATCTTCGAGCCCGGTCCCGACGCCATCCTCGCCGCGCTGCTCCCGCGTCACGTGACCACGCAGGTGTACCGCGCGCTCATGGAATCGGTGGCGGGCGAGTTCGGAGCCCGGATGACCGCCATGGAAGCCGCCACCAAGAACGCGAAGGAAATGATCGACGTCCTGACCATCCAGTACAACAAGGCGCGTCAGGAGCGCATCACGAAGGAGCTGCTCGACATCGTCGGAGGCGCCGAGGCCCTGCGCCAATCGACCGAGGCGTAAGGAGAGCACATGAACACGGGCAAGATCGTGCAGGTCATCGGACCGGTGGTGGACGTGGAGTTCGAGCCGGGCAAGCTGCCCGCGATCTACAACGCCCTCGAGGTCGAGGGGGCAGGCAGCACGGACGTCTTCGCGTACTCCGCGAAGCTGGTGCTCGAGGTCGCTCAGCATCTCGGCGAGAGCCAGGTGCGCGCGGTCGCGATGGCCGCCACCGACGGCCTGATGCGCGGCATGCCCGTTCAGGACACCGGCCAGCCCATCTCGATCCCGGTGGGCAAGGAGACGCTCGGCCGCATCATCAACATCACCGGCGAGGCCGTGGACAAGGCCGGGCCCCTCAAGGCCACCAAGACCTATCCGATCCATCGACCCGCGCCCTCGTTCGAGCAGCAATCCACCAAGGTCGAGATGTTCGAGACCGGGATCAAGGTCGTGGATCTTCTCGAGCCGTACACCCGCGGGGGCAAGACCGGACTCTTCGGCGGCGCCGGCGTGGGCAAGACCGTGCTCATCCAGGAGCTGATCAACAACATCGCCAAGCAGCACGGCGGCATTTCGGTGTTCGCGGGCGTGGGCGAGCGCACGCGCGAGGGCAACGACCTCTATTTCGAGATGAAGGAGTCGGGCGTCATCGACAAGACCGCGCTGATCTTCGGCCAGATGACGGAGCCGCCGGGGTCGCGGCTCCGGGTGGGCCTCACCGGCGTCACCTCCGCCGAGTACTTCCGCGACGAGGAAGGGCAGGACGTGCTGCTCTTCATCGACAACATCTTCCGCTTCACCCAGGCGGGCTCGGAGGTCTCCGCGCTCCTGGGCCGCATGCCCTCCGCGGTCGGGTATCAGCCGACGCTCGGCACTGAGATGGGCGCGCTGCAGGAGCGGATCTGCTCCACCAAGAAGGGTTCGATCACCTCGGTGCAGGCGATCTACGTGCCGGCCGACGACATCACCGACCCCGCGCCGGCCACCGCCTTCGCTCACCTCGACGCCACCACCGTGCTCTCACGCCAGCTCACGGAGCTGGGCATCTATCCCGCGGTGGATCCGCTCGCCTCGACGTCGCGCATCCTGGATCCGATCATCCTCGGCCAGGAGCACTATCAGACGGCGCGCGCGGTGCAGGGGATCCTGCAGCGCTACAAGGACCTCCAGGACATCATCGCGATCCTCGGCATGGAGGAGCTGACCGACGAGGACAAGCTCACGGTGGCCCGCGCGCGCAAGCTCCAGCGGTTCCTCTCGCAGCCCTTCAACGTGGCCGAGGTGTTCACCGGCCAGCCCGGGCGCTACGTGAAGCTCGCCGACACCATCCGGGGCTTCAAGGAGGTCGTCGAGGGCAAGCACGACGACCTCCCCGAGCAGGCCTTCTACATGGTGGGCGGCATCGAGGAAGCGGTGGAGAAGGCGAAGAAGATGCGCGAGAGCTCGCGCTAGTGAAGCTCGAGCTCGCGACCCCGTCCCGGATGCTCGTGTCCGTGGACGTGGACGAGGTGGTCGCTCCCGGCGTCGAGGGGTACTTCGGCGTGCTGCCGGGCCACGCCGCTCTCCTCACCACGCTCGGCAACGGCGCGGTCACGTACCGCAGCGGTCGCGACGAGAAGCGCTTGGCCGTGATGGGCGGCTTCGCGGAGGTGCAGTCGGAGCGGGTGATCATCCTCGCCGAGGTCGCGGAAGCGCCCGAGGAGATCGATCGTGCCCGGGCCGAGCGCGCCCGGCAGCGGGCGGAGATGCGCCTCGCGGGGCGTCATCCCGAGGGCCGCGGGGACACCGGCGAGATCGACTACAACCGCGCCCTCGCCGCGCTCGAGCGGGCGCTCGCCCGCATCATGGTGGCGGACCGGGTCGCCACCGCGTAGGAAGCCCTGAGCCGGGTGCCCAGACCACCGGGCACCGCGTGCATCCCGCTGCCCAGCCCACGAGGCAGCGTTCCGCCGTCGCGTCGCGCAACGCCGTGATCTGACGGTGCGGACCTCCTGGCACGGCGCTCGCTCCATGAGCGGACATGCCGACCGTTCTCGTGGTGGATGACGAGCCCACCATCCTCGAGCTCGTCCGCTACACCCTGGAAGACGATCGGATCGCCGTGATCGAGGCGTCCGACGGCGTGGAAGCGCTCGAGCGCGCCCGCGCCGTCCGCCCCGATCTCATCTTCCTCGACGTCCAGATGCCCCGCCTCGACGGGTTCGAGGTGTGCCGCCGGCTGCGCGAGGATCCCACGCTGGCGGGCGTGCGGGTCGTCATGCTGACGGCGGCGGGGCAGGAGGCCGACCGCGCCCGCGGTCTCGCCGCGGGCGCCAACGACTACCTTACCAAGCCCTTCTCGCCGCTCGCGCTGTTCACCCTGGTTCGATCGCTGCTCCCGGAGGCCACCCTATGGCCGCAGACGTAGCCCTCTCCCAGGCCCTCGCCTACGCCCGCGACCTCAAGGCCGTCTGCGAGGTGTGGCAGGAGCGCGAGCGTGAGCTCAAGCACGCGAACACGCGCCTCCGCCACGCGCATCGCCAGTCACTGCGCTACGCGGCTGATCTGAAGAAGACGTACTGGCGCATGGAGAAGACCTTCCTCAACAGCCTGCTCGCTCTCGCCAACGCCCTCGAGGCGCGTGATCGTTACACGCGCGGCCACTCCGAGCGCGTGGCGTCTCTCGCCCGGGGGCTCGCGCTGGCCGCCGGGCTTCCCGCCTCGGCGGCGGACGTCGTGGCGCAAGCGGGACGCCTCCACGATCTGGGCAAGATCGGCGTGCCTGAGGGCGTGCTGCGCAAGGCGGGACCGCTCACCGACGAGGAGTGGGTGCTCATGCGCCAGCACCCGCTTACCGGGGCGCAGATCCTTGCGCCGCTGGAGTTCTTCGCGGACGGCATGCTGATCGTGCGCCATCATCACGAGCGCTTCGACGGGAGCGGGTATCCCGACGGACTGCGCGGCCCTGCCATCCCCCTCGGCGCGCGGATCGTGGCGGTGGTGGACGTGTACGACGCGCTCGCCTCGGATCGCGCGTATCGCCCCGGGTATGCCCACTCGGAGGTGGTCGAGCGGCTGCGCCGCGAGGCAGGACGCACGCTCGACGGCGACATGGTCGCCCTGTTCCTCGATCTGCCGTGCCATGGATCTGCTGACCGCGCCCTTTGAGGCCACGCGCCGTCACGCCGCTCCTCCGGTGTGGCGGCCATTCGTGGCGGTGAGCGCGGCCATGCTCGCCGTGGTCGGCGCGGGCCGATTCCTCGTCGAGCGGGGTGGGGCGCTCGCGAATCTCGGCGTGGCCCTCGAAGGCGCCGGGGTGCACGGCGGCTTCATCGCGCAGGGCCTCGTGATCGCCCTGGCCGGGCAGGGGGCGTGGGTGGGCAGCGCGCTGCGAATCGCCGCCGTGCTGATGGCCGGCTTCCTTCTCGGCCGCCTCGCGCCCTGGGGTGCCCTGCTCCTCGCGGCGGCGCCTCTCGTGCTGCTCCATGAGGGTCGGCGCCACCCGCGGCTCTCGCGCATCGGCGCGCTCACGCCCGTGCGGCCGGCGAGCCTCGCCATCGGGCTCGCGGTGGGGGCGTTCCTCGGCGCCCATCTCCTCATCACCGCGTCGCTCACGTTCGGCTACGGAGTGAGTGTGGTCGGCGTGGGCGTCTACGCCGCCGCGGTGGCCTACGACGTGGGCGCCAACGCCCTGTCCGCCGAGTGGCTGTTTCGCGGCGCGCTCTTCTCCCACTGGTGGCGGCACTGGGGCTTCTGGGGCGCCGCCGCCACCTCGACCGGGCTCAGCCTCGTGCGCTATCTGCTCGACCCGGCGCTGCCGCACACCGCGGAGGCGCGCGCCGGCGCCATCTTCTACCTGGCCGCGCTCGGCGTGGCCACCTCGGTCCTGCGCGCCTGGAGCGGCAGCCTACTTCCGGGTTACTGCGCGTCGGTGGCCTTCTTCGCGGCGTACCGGACGCTCGTCGTGTGGTAGCGGCGCCGCTCGCCCTGCTCGTCGCGCTCACCGCCGCCATGCTGTGGGAAGGCGGCGCGCCGGTGTCGCCGGTTCGCCACCTCTTCCTCGTGCCGGGCGTCTGGGCGGCTCTCACCGCGGGCGCGCAGGCCGGCGCCTTCGTGGGGGTCATGGCGGGCTTCCTCCAGGCGCCGCTCGTCCTCCCGGCCATCGAGCGCGTGGGGTTGACAGGCGGCGCGCTGGACGGGCTGGTGTCGCTGGTGACGCCCGCGATCCTGGGCGCGGTGGCCGGCCACGTGCGCGACCAGGCCTTCGCCGGCGCCCGCCGTCTCGACGCGCTGCTCGAGATTCAGCGGCGCCTGGCCGCCGACGCGCCGCTGGCGTCGCGCCTGGACGCCGTGGTCGACGTGGTGCGCGACTGCCTGGGAGCGCGGGCCGTCGGTCTCGTGGTCGGTTCGCCCGAGGGCGCGCCCGCGGTGGCGAGCGCGCCGCGCGGCGCCGCGCTGGCCCCGGGCTCCGCCGCCGCGTGGTGCCTCGCCTCGGGGCAGGGCATGCGCAGCCGCGACCTCGCCGGGGATCCGCGGGTGGCGCTGGCGGATGACTCGTCGCCCGCGCCGGTGCGCGCGATGGCGCTGCCGCTGGATGCGGGCGGCGGATCGCGGGGCGTGCTCGCGGTGGAATGGCGGGGCGAGGTGCCGGAGGCCACCGCCCGGGCCGGGACGGAGATGGCGCTCCATCTCGCGCTCGGGGTGGAGAACGCGCGACTCACGCTGCGGCAGCGCCGCTTCGCCGCGGAGCTCGAGGAGAAGGTTGCCGCCGCCACGCAGCGCCTGCGCGACATCGACCGCGCCAAGTCCGAGTTCATCTCGGTGGTCTCGCACGAGCTCCGCACGCCGATCACCGCGCTCGAGGGCTTCTCGGAGCTCCTGCTGTCCCGCCCGGTCTCGCCCAAGCACGCCCGGCGCTTCCTCGGCCACATCCATGCGGAGAGCCGGCGGCTGGGACGCATCGTCACCGAGCTGCTCGATCTCTCCCGTATCGAGGTCGGGGTGGCGCCGGTGCTGAGGCGCGAGCGCGTCGACCTCGCCGCGCACGTGGAGCGGCAAGTGGAGCTCTTCGCCGGCGTGCACGGCGGCCACCGTTTCCACTGGCAGGCGGATTCGGCTCTGCCGCCGCTGGACGCCGACCCCGACGCGCTCGACCGCATCCTGCAGAACCTCTTGTCCAATGCGGTGAAGTACTCGCCGCGAGGCGGCGAGGTGCACGTGAGGGCGCGGCCCGGCCCGGGCGGTTTCGTGGAGCTGGCGGTGGAGGATCAGGGCGTGGGGATCGCCGCGGAGGCGCTGCCCCGGGTCTTCGACAAGTACGTCCGCATCGCCAATCCCGAGACGGCGAGCGTCCGGGGCCTGGGCCTCGGCCTGAGCCTGGTCCGTGCGCTCGCCGAAGCGCACGGGGGCCGGATCGAGGTCAGCAGCCAGCCCGGGAAAGGCTCCTGTTTTCGTCTGCTTCTGCCCGCCCGAGAGGGGATTTCTCCCGATATTCCGGCCATTTGAGTTGACACCCCCCCTCGGCGGCGTGTACCCTGAATCCGCGATGCCGAGACGGGACGAACTCGCGGGACGGATGGCCGAGGCGGTGGTGCGGCGGCTGGCCACGCGCAAGCTCGTCGAGGTTCGCGACGAGAGCCGGGCCCTCGAGGTGATCCGGCGGATCTTGTCGGAGAATCTTCACGCCGAGGAGAAGCTCGAGGCCGATGCCCGCGCCCTCCTCATGGACCACGCCAAGGAAATCCGCGATTCGGCGTCGGACTATAGGCGCATCTTCACGCTCGTAAAGGGCAAGCTCGCCAAGGACCGGGGGTTCGTCCTTTGACACGGATGAGCCGCGAGCGCCTCTTCTCGCTCGCCGATCGCATCGTCGCCGATCTCTCCGCCACCGAGGCGGTCTCCGCGCGCGGGCTCGAGGACGACAAGGTGCGCGGGCAGCTCCGTACCGAGGTGTTCCGCGTCCTGGAGGACGAGGTGAAGCTCGAGGAGTCCATCGATCAGGAGGTGCGCCGCACCCTCTCCACGTACTCGCGGCCGGCGCCCGAGGGCAGTGCGGAGTGGGAGGTCCTTTACAAGAAGACGCGCGACGAGGTCTTCCGCAAGCGGTTCCGGCTATGAGGCGCCTCGTCATCGGCATCAGCGGTGCCTCCGGCGCGATCTATGGCATCCGCTTCCTCGAGCTGCTGCGGGCCGTCCCCGACCTCGAGACCCATCTCGTCGTCTCGGATGCCGGGCGGCGTACCATCGCCGAGGAGACCGACTGGGCCGTCCGGGACGTCGAGGCGCTCGCCACCCGCAAGTACAGCGACAAGGACATCGGCGCCGCGCTGGCGTCGGGCTCGTTCAAGACCGACGGCATGGTGATCGTGCCCTGCAGCATCAAGTCCGCGTCGGCGGTCGCCCATTGCCTCACCGACACCCTCATGGCGCGCGCCGCCGATGTCACGCTCAAGGAAGGCCGCCCGCTCATCCTCGTGGTGCGCGAGACGCCGCTGCACCTGGGTCATCTCCGGGTGCTCACCCAGCTCGCGGAGATGGGTGCGGTGATCCTGCCGCCCATGCCCGCGTTCTACAATCGCCCGAAGCAGATCGAAGAGATCGTGGACCACACCCTCGCCCGAGTCCTCGACCGCCTCCGGCTGCCGCAGTCCCTCGTGCCCGAGTGGCGGGGCGAGCCTCCCGCGCCGCCGAGCGCCGGGCCCCCGCCCGAGCGCGGCTGAGCCGACGCCTCCGCCATCCGGGACCCAGAGATGACGGCCGCCGCCCCCGACCTGTCCATCGTCATTCCCGTCTACAACGAGGAAGAGAATCTGCCCCTGCTCTGGCCCGAGATCCGCGAGGTGCTCGCGCCCACCGGGCTCGCCTACGAGGTCATCTTCGTCGACGACGGCAGCCGCGATCGGAGCGCGGAGATCGTCCGCGCCTTCAGGGAGGAGGACTCACGGGCCCGCCTGGTGCGACTCAAGGCGAACGCCGGCGAGACGGCGGCCACCGACGCGGGGTTCAGGACGGCGCGCGGCCGCTATGTGGTGAGCATGGACGCGGATCTGCAGAACGACCCGCACGACATTCCCGGCATGCTCAAGCACCTCGAGCAGTGGGACGCGGTGACGGGCTGGCGGGTGAATCGCGCCGCCGGCGACTCCCTGGTGCGCCGCCTGTCCTCGCGCATCGCCAATCGCGTGCGTAACGCCCTCAGCGACGAGACCATCCAGGACAGCGGCTGCACCTTCCGCGCTTTCCGCCGGGAGTGCCTGCGCGATCTCGTGCTCTACCGCGGCTTCCACCGCTTCATCCCGACGCTTCTCAAGATGCGCGGCTACCGCGTGCTCGAGGTGCCGGTCAATCACCGGCCTCGCCGCTTCGGCGAGTCCAAGTACGGCATCGGCAACCGCGCCTTTCGCGCGTTCGCCGACCTCCTGGCGGTTCGTTGGATGAAGGACCGTCTGCTGCGGTACGAGGTCGCCGAGGACCTGGGCGGCGCCGGAGCCCCCCGCTGATGCGCGTGCTCCTCATCGGGCTGGGCCGCTGGGGTGAGAAGCATCTGCGCGTCCTCACCGAGCTAGGCGTGGAGCTCTGGGTCGCCGATCTCTCCGAGGAGCGGCGCGCCTTCGCGGTGAAGGCAGGCGTCGCGCCGGCGCGGGCGGTGGCCGACTATCGTGCGGCGCTGCCGCACGTCGACGCGATCGACCTGGTCACGCCCGCCGATAGCCACCTCGCGGTGGCGGGCGCCTGTCTCCGCGCGGGCCGGCCCTGCTTCGTGGAGAAGCCGCTCGCCCTCACGATGGCCGAGGGCCGCGAGCTCGCCGAGATCGTGCGGGCCACCGGCCGCGTGCTCCAGGTCGGCCACATCTTCCGCTTCCATCCCGTCACCGAGGCCCTGCGGGAGCGGCTCGCGAGCGGTGAGGTGGGGCCGGTGCGCTACGCCACCGGACGCTTCGCCGGGTTCAAGCGTCCGCGCACCGACGTGGGTGTGACCCAGACCGACGCTATCCACTACTTCGATCTCTTCGCCTACCTGCTCGGCGGGGCGCCCACGGCAGTGACGGCGACGCTCCGCGACCACCTGGGGCGGGGGATGGACGACCTGTCCTTCTGCGCAGTGGAGTACGGGCGGGTCCCCGTGTTCGTCGAGGCCGGCTACTTCGCGCCGGGCACGTCTCGCGACTGCGTGATCGTGGGTGAGCGGGCGACCCTCGCCGCCGACTTCGGCTCGTCCGAGGTGGCGGTGTACGGGAACCGCCACGTCGCGAGCGCCGGCGGCTGGCAGGCGCCCGAGGGCGGGACGCAATCGTTCAAGGCGACGGGCGCGGAGCCCCTCCGCCGCGAGCTCGAGCTGTTTCTCGCCGCCGCGCGCGGCGGGAGCGCGCCGCCGGTGGACGTCGCAGCCGGTCTCACCGCCCTCGCCGTGGTGGAAGCCGAAGGCGACCGCGCGAAGTGGGAGAAGCGCTTCGCGCAGGCCCTGCAGGACGGATTCATCCCCGCCGGCCGCATCAACTCGGCTGCCGGCGTCGCACTGCAGGCGACCCTCATCAACTGCTTCGTGCAGCCGGTCGGCGACTCCATTTCCGAGGTCGTGGACGGCAAGCCCGGCATCTACACCGCCCTC
>Ga0075423_10007598_pt1 | contig 10250 bp, 9 predicted proteins | sample SoiMethybrSBSTD2_FD_80114 | JGI IMG/M metagenome (GOLD analysis project Ga0075423, IMG submission 80114) | Bulk soil microbial communities from a Populus tree surrounding site in Tennessee, USA - Soil MetaG P. TD hybrid SBSTD2 | ecosystem: Environmental > Terrestrial > Soil > Tree plantation...
CCTCCCACAGGTACTGCCCGTGCGAGCCGATGCCGAGGCTGGTTCCGCCGACGGACGTGACCCAGGGGCTCGAGTCCGGGAAGCCGGCCGACCGGGCGCCGGCCACAGCCTTGTTGTCGCCGTCGTCGCCCGACGCGAAGTAGACGCCCGTGCCCTGCACGGCGGCCTGCTGGAAGACCGAGTTCAGCGCCATGACCTCGCCGCGCGAGACGAACGCCTCGGGCAGGCCCCACGAGTTCGAGATGACGTTTGCCACGTGGTGGTCGACTGCGTAGTTCAGCGCCATGTCGAGGCCGCGGGCGTCGTTGGCGGCGCCGACGTAGACGATGCCGGCCCGCGGTGCGATCGCGTGGGCCCACTCGACGTCGAGCGCCTGCTCGATGTACCAGCTCTGCGTCTCGGCCGGGTTCTTCGGGAACCGCTGCGTGCCGGGAGCGGCGATCTCGCGGTAGTCGAAGCCGGCGGAGCCGTGGTGGTGGCCGCCGTGGCCGCGGTCGAGCCCGTACCGGTGCGAGAAGTGGGCCACGTCCTGGCGGATCGTGGGCGAGAAGAACGCGCCGGTGATCGCGATCGTCTGGCCGCGGCCGTCGAGCCCGGCGGCGTGCAGCCGGTCGATGCCGTAGGCCGAGTCGATCTGCTGCGGCTGGTAACCGCAGACGATCCAGGGCAGGGGCCCGGGCCCGTACGGGTTCGTGAAGAACGAGGACGTGCGCTGGCCCCAGTAGCTCGAGCACGGCCCGACGGACGTTCCGGCCGGCGGCGGCGGAGGCGTGTCGACGTTCGGGTGCGCGAGCGTCATCGCGCCGTCGAGGCCCGTGATCGCGCTGATGAGCGGGGCGACGGCGGCCGGCACGACCGGATCGTGACTTGGCGCGCGCAGGACGGAGCCGTCGACTCGGTACATGTTCTCGTCGACGCCGAAGGCCTGCTCCACCTCGCCGACCGAGCCCTCCGCCGTCACAAAGAGGCGGTTCGCCGGGACGCCCACGATCGAGAAGCCCTCTGACGAGAGCCACGAGCGGACAGTCGCGACCTCGCTCGCGCCCGGCGAGAAGCGGGCGTGGAACTGCGCGGGCGTGAGCCACCGGTGGTAGCTGGGCGAGGACTGGTCGTAGAGGCCGGCCAGCGTGCGGTCGAGCTCACCGGCGCGCTGCCAGCCGAGCCACACCGAGAAGACGACCCTGTCGGAGCTCTGGTCGGCGCCGGTCATGTTCGTCGTGCTCGCCCAGTCGGGCTGGGTATCGGCAACCGCGACCGTGCCGGCGTAGGCGGCGGGCGCCGCGAGCAGGCAGGCGGCCGCTGCGCACAGCGCAACCAGGGGCAGCGTCGACCTCAGCCGTCGGCTCATCCCCGTTGAGATCGGTCAAATCGAGGAGGTTCCGCTCTCCCGATCGGGTGACCCACCCGTCCCCCGTGCGCGTGCCCACAGGAGGTCGGCGTTCGGGAGGATCAGGCCCAGCGAGAGGAGCGGGAGCGCAGGGAGCGTGGCGTCGGTCGCGTACGAGATCGCCGCTGTGGCCCCGAACGAGGCCGTCATCGCCACCCAGGTGGCCCGGCGGCGCAGGCCCATACGGCTCGCGGCGGCGACGAAGAGAGCGAAGAAGACGAAGTCGCTCACGCCGATCTGCGCCGCTCCGGCGCTGCCGATCGGATGGAACGCGAGCGTGAACGTGTCGAGGACGTCGGCGTGGTGCTCGACGATGACGTGCGTCGGCCCGGCCGCGACGCTTGCGGCATCGACGGCCGCGACGAGGAGGGCGATCCCGGCCAGCTCCACCGGCGTTCGCAGGAGCACGGCGAGCGCGAAGCCGGCGCAGGTTGCCGCGACCAGCTTCGCGAGCGTGGCGGGCGTTCCGGCCAGCCCGGCCGCGATCAGGAGCCCGGCGAGGGCCGCACTGGCGGCGGCGGCCGCGGCCAGCGCCGCCGGCCGCGAGCCGGCGAAGGGCAGGAGGGCGGCGACCACGAGCGCGGCGAGCGGGAACGAGATCAGCGCGAGGCCGGCGATCTGGCCCCACGTCCGCGGCTCGGGGAGGTGGGGGGCGAGCAGGTTGAACGCACCGAGGCAGACGACCGCCGCGGCGGGCGCAGCCGCCCGTCTCATCCGCCGAGCCGGCGCACGGGAAGCGGCGACTCGCCGGACGCGTCGATCCGGTAGGCCCCGGCGCCGTCGCGGGCCGAGACCGCCTCGGCGAGGGCCGTGCCGCGGAAGTGCAGCGCGCAGTCGTCGTCGGCTGCGATCCCCGCCGGGAGCGCGCCCTCGGCCACCAGGCGCAGGTAGACGGGCCGGCGGCCGGGCTCGCTGTCGAAATGCGGGCACATGCTTCCCGGCAGGAGGCCGAGCCCGTCGGGGAGCCCGTCGACCGCACCGTAGGAGTCGGTGATGCCGCCCTTGAACCAGCACAGCGCGCCGGCCGACATGCCGGCCATGACCACGCCCGCCTCCCACGCCTCGCGCAGGGCGGCGTCGACGCCGTGGGCGCGCCAGATCGCGAGCATGTTCACCGTGTTCCCGCCGCCGACGTAGATCACGTCCTGCCCGAGGAGGTGGTCGCGCAGGTCGCGCCCATCGCGGGCGAAGAGCGGCAGGTGCGTCGCCCGCGCCCGCTCGGGCGGGAAGGCGGCGTGGAAGCGGACGACGTAGGTGTCGGCATCGCCCGACGCGGTCGGCACGAAGCAGACCGCCGGCCGCTCGCCGCCGGCCAGGCCGAGGACGAAGTCGTCGAGGACGCGATCGCCGCGGGCGCCGCCGAAGCCCCCTCCGCCCAGCGCGACGATGTTCCGCTCAGGCACGCGCGCAGTATCGATGAAACATCGGCATCAGGTACCGCTGTTTTCAGGACTCGTGAAAAATTGGGGTCTGACCCCGTTTTTTCACCCTAGTACGGCGGGAGGTTCTCGTACCAGTCGCCGAGCGCCCGGAACGCGGCCCAGAACGCCTGTTTCGACTGCGAGCTGTCCAGGCACTCGTCGATGTCCGGCGTCGGCAGGAGCTCGATCGTCGGCGTCCACTGCTGGATCTCGCCGGCCGTCCCGTCGCCTGCGACGGAGAGCGGGAACTCGATCGAGTCGAGGAACGCGTGCGCTGCGTCGCCCATCGCCACGATCATGCGCGGCTGGGTGATGTGGATCTCGCGGGTGAGCCACAGCCGGCACTGGGCCAGGTCGGCGTCGGCCGGGTCGACCGCGGCCTTGACGCAGTCGGTGCCGTACAGCATGAGCGGATCGATCCGCAGCCGCTGGAGGCTCTTCAGGATCGCCTGGCCGGAGCGGCCGAAGAACGCCACGCCCTCCTGGGTCTCCGCCGGCAGCGGGGAGTACTTGAGGAGCAGGATGTCGGCCAGTGGATGGCCGGTGCCGAGCACCGGTGCGGCGCCGGGATGCGTCTCGCGCAGCCACTCGGCGATGTCGTGCCCGAGGGCGTTGATCTCGGCGATCGCCTTCGCCTGGTAGCGCTCGTAGATCTGGTCCTCGGCCACGTTCACCCATCGCCGTATTCGGCGAGGAGTGCCCGATGCCTCTACCTGCTCACGCTCTGGACCCACTTCAGCCCCTGAAGATACAGCAGGCTCTTCGGACGGCGGACGATCTGGTTCTGGCGCATCGCGAGCAGGAACTCCTCCGGCCCGTCGAACGCCGGGATCTGGTTCAGGGCTGTGCCGATGCCCTGGAGGACGTGCGCGTCCGAGCCGGCCGCCTGGATCAGGTTGTACTTGGCCGCGAATCGCAGGGCGTCGTCGTTGAAGGCGTCGAAGAGGAGACGCGAGTTGTAGACCTCGAAGATGTCGATCCGGTCGAGGACGCGAAGGAGCGTCGACGAGTCCGGGATCGTGTGCATGCGGTCGAACGGATGGGGCATGTAGACGAGCCCGCCCTGGTCCTGGATCGCCGCGATCGTCTCGTCCATCGGCAGCCCGCGCTCGATCCGCTCCTGGAGGAAGAGCCCGATCACCTCGCCCTGGGCGGTCTTCACCTCCTCGCCGACGATGACCGTGATCGCCTTTCCGAGCGAGGCCGCCTCGAGCGCGCCGGAGATCTCGTTGTGGTCGGTGATCGCCACTGCGCCGAGGCCCTGGGCGATGCAATGGTCAAGAAGCGCGGCCGGGTCGGTGGCGCAGTCGTGCGAGTGGTTGGTGTGCATGTGCAGGTCGACCAGCATCGTCTCGCGTCCCTCGAGCGGCGGCCGCTGGTGGACACGGCGGCGCTTGCCGAGGCCGGCGTAGACCGCCTCGAGCCGGCCGGCCACCGCTGCGAAGCTGCGCTCGTCCGCCGCCGCGCGGCCGCGGGCCACAAGCTCTTCCCGGAGCGCCGCGTCCTCGAGCAGGCGCGCCGTCGCGGCCGCCGCCAGCGCCGGCTGGTCGGCCGCGTAACCGAGGCCGGGGTCGGCGGGCTCGAGCGTCCCCGACGGCAGTGCCGAGATGACGGCACACCCGGACGCGCGCGCCTCCCAGGCCAGGGCCTCGTCCCCGCCGGGCGCGGCGACGAAGACGTCGGCGTTCCGGATCGCGGCCGCCCGCTCGGCCGTGTCCTTCGGGCTTCGCACGTGCACCCGGCCGCGCGCCGCCGACGGGACGTACGGCCGCATCGGCCGGCGGGTGTGCCGGCTCCAGACCAGGACGAGCTCGAGATCCGGCGTGCCCGCGACGAGCTTCACGAGCGCGCGCAGCGTCGTCCGGCCCTCGCTCGACCACTCGGCGGCGATCTGCGTGCCGGCCTTCTCGCCCGGCTCGAACTGCTCGGAGATGCCGGCCGGCACGACCGCGTAGTCGCCGGGGTACATCTGGGCCGCAGCGGCCGCCGCCTGCGGCGAGGTGGCCACGAGCGCGTCGATCCGGGCCCGGAACCGCTCGCGGGCCCGGTCCGAGACCGGATAGGCGACCGCCCGTGGATCGGCCGAGTGGAAGGTCGCGACGACCAGGCCTGGCGAGTGCCGGACGGCCGCGGTCGCGAGCCCCGGCAGGAGCGGCTCGTGGACGTGGACGACGTCGAAGCCGCCGGTCGTCACGGCCAGCGCGACGTTGGCGCTCGCCGCGACGGGGAGGCCCGCGCCGCGGCGGCGGCCACGCTGGCGCAGCGGCACGGCCGGCGTCATCGCCACCTGGAGCGGCTCGCCCTCGAGCGCGAGCAGCGCCTCGGTGTCGCCGCTCGCCAGCGCCCGCAGGCGCCGGCGGCCGCTTCTGAGCGCGCGTGTCGACGTGCTCGGGGCCAGCACGGTCACCCGGTGGCCCGACCGTGCCAGGGCCGTGGCGGCCCCGCGCACGTGCTCGGCCACCGGGTGCGCGCCGTCGATCGCGAACGGCGAGACCAGGCAGAGCCGCAGTGGGCTCACGCCTTCGCCTTGGACTTCTCCTTGGCGGCGGCCGCCGTGCGCGTGTTGGACGCGATGAACCGCTCGACCTCGTCACGGCACTCGTCGTCGGGGTGCTGCACGGGCGGCGACTTCATGAAGTAGGCCGACGGCCACTCGAGCGCCCCTGCGAGGCCGTTGTCGAGCCCCAGCTTGGCGCACCGCACCGCGTCGATCACGATGCCCGCCGAGTTCGGCGAATCGATGACCTCGAGCTTCATCTCGATGTTGAGCGGCACGTCGCCGAAGGAGCGGCCCTCCATGCGGATGTAGGCCCACTTGCGGTCGTCGAGCCACTCGACGTAGTCGGACGGGCCGATGTGGACGTTGCGCGCGCCGATGTCATAGTCGAGCACCGACGTGACGGCGTTCGTCTTCGAGATCTTCTTGGACTCGAGCCGCTCGCGCTCCAGCATGTTCATGAAGTCGGTGTTGCCGCCGACGTTCAGCTGGTGGGTGCGCTCGAGCTTGACGCCGCGCTCGCGGAAGAGGCGGGTGAGCTGGCGGTGGACGATCGTCGCACCGACCTGCGACTTGATGTCGTCGCCGACGATCGGCAGGCCCTTCTCCTCGAACCGCCGCCGCCAGTACGGCTCGCGGGCGATGAACACCGGGACGCAGTTCACGAACGCGCAGCCCGCCGACAGCACCTGCTCGACGTACCACTTCGTGGCCTCCTCCGAGCCGACCGGCAGGTAGCTCACGACCACGTCGGTGCCCGTCTCCTGGAGGATCTTCACCACGTCGGCCGTCTCGCCGGGCGCCTTGGTGATGACCTTGCTCAGGTACTTGCCGATGCCGTCGTGTGTCATGCCGCGGTGGACCGGCACGTTCAGCTTCGGCACGTCGCTGAACTTCACGGTGTTGTTCTGGCCGCGGAAGATCGCCTCGCCGAGGTCGCGGCCGACCTTGTCGGCGTCGACGTCGAAGGCGGCCGTGAACTCGACGTCCGAGATGTGGTAGCCGCCCAGGTCGACGTGCATGAGGCCGGGGACGAACTCGCCGGGCTTGGCGTCGCGGTAGTAGTGGACGCCCTGGACGAGCGCGGAGGCGCAGTTGCCGGCGCCGACGATCGCGACGCGCACCTTTCCGCTGGGCTTCTTGTGTCCGTTGGTGGAGGCCGAATCGGCCATGCCTATCCCTCCGAGGTGAGTTGCTTTCTGACGTAGAGGATTCGCTGGATCACGGTGACGGTGGTGAGCGCGGCCAGCACGTAGATGAGGTACGGGAGCGCGCCGAGGCCCGCGAACGGCAGCACCGCCGCGATCAGCACCACGCGCTCGGCCCGCGCCATGAGCCCCGCCTCGCCGCGCAGGCCGAGCGACTCGGCCTTGGCGCGCGTGTAGCTCACCAGGAACGAGCCGACGAGGGCGACGAAGACGCACCCGAGGGCGACCTGGTGGCCCTGGTCGGCGAGGACGATCGCGATCGCGCCGAGGATCAGCCCCTCCGACAATCGGTCCGTGGTCGAGTCGAGGAAGCCGCCGAACGGCGTCAGCTGGCCGTGGGTCCGCGCCAGCGCGCCGTCGAGGATGTCCAGGATCGAGCCGGCGATGAAGACCACCGTGGCCCAGACGAAGTGGCGCTCCACGACGAGCGCGGCCGCCACGACGTTCAACGCGAGGCCGGCGACGGTGATCTGGTTGGGCGTGAACGGGAGCGAGCCGAGCCGGCCCATGAAGGCCATGCCGAGGTCGCGCCCGCCCTGCGTGTATCCCGTCTTGAGACGGGCGAGCGGGGTGCTCATCCCGCGCACTATACCACGGGCGCTATCTCGCGTCGGCCAGCCGCGGCGGAGCCTCCAGCCGCATGCGGATCCGCGCCGAGCGTGGCAGCGTCGGCCGGTAGCGCTCGATCAGCCAGGCGCCCGAGAGGGCGACGCAGGCGAGCAGGCCGCCGAGGATGGCGTCGAGCCAGAAGTGGTTGGCCGTCGCGATGATCGAGAACACGATCAGGCACGGGTAGAAGAGCCACGTGACGCGCAGCGGCTGGCGCCGCACGAGGAAGAAGCACGAGAGGCCGATGATGAGCGAGTAGCAGGTGTGGATCGACGGCACCGCGGCGAACGGGTTGGCGAGGTCGGCGATCGGCCCCGAGTAGTTCGAGACCGAGGCGTACCGGTCGAGCGTGTCGGTGAAGCCGAGGTCGGTCAGCATCCGCGGCGGCGCGGTCGGGAAGAGCGTGAACCCGACGAGCGCGATCGCGTCGGCGGCGAAGACGGCGTTTCGGATGAAGTAGTAGTGGCGGTTCCGGCGCAGGTAGAGCCAGAACATGAAGACCGTCGTCACGACGAAGTGCATGTGGAAGTACGTGAAGTCGGCGACGTCGAGCGCCCAGTGGCGCTGGAGCGCCCACTGCTGCACGCCGAGCTCATTGAAGATCCCGAGCGACCGCTCCCACGAGACGACGCTGCGCGCGTGGCCGATCGCTGTGACCACGCTGCCCTCCGAAAGCCCGCGGGTGAGCTCGTAGAGCACGTCCACGACTGTGAAGAGCGCCAGCTGCAGGAAGAAATCGGGCCATCCCTTGGGCAGCCATCGCGGCGCGCGCAGGCGGGAACGCAGGGTTGTGGGCGCAGCGTCCATGCACTCGTATTTTAGCGAAATCGGCGGTCGGGCCCCACCCGGCAGGGGTGCCTCAGCCGCCGATGTGCGACATCTCGACCTTCGGCCGTCCGGAGGTCTCGGCCGTCCGCAGCTCGGAGTAGCGGTCGGCACGCCTGCCCCAGATCCGGCGCAGGAACGCCTCCACGTCCTCGTCCACACCGTCGCCGCGGAGCCGCCGGCGCAGGTCGTGGCCGGCTGCGGCGAAGAGGCAGGTGTAGAGGCGGCCCTCGGCCGAGAGCCGGGCGCGCGAGCAGTCGTGGCAGAAGGGCTGGGTCACCGACGCGATGACGCCGACCTCGCCCGCGCCGTCGGCGTACCGGTAGCGGCGGGCGACCTCGCCGGGGTACGCCGGCTCAACGGGCTCGAGCGGCCACTCGGCGCCGATCGCCTCGACCAGCTCGGCGGCCGGCACGACGTCGTCCATCTGCCAGCCGTTGGTCGTCCCGACGTCCATGTACTCGATCAGGCGCAGGATGTGCCCAGTGCCGCGGAAGTGCTCGGCCATCTCGATCACGGACCCGTCGTTCAGGCCGCGCTTCACCACCATGTTGACCTTGACGGGCATTCCCGCCTCCGCGGCGGCGGCGATCCCCTCGAGCACGCGCTCGACCGGGAAGTCGACGTCGTTCACCGCGCCGAACACCGCATCGTCGAGCGAGTCGAGGCTGACCGTGACCCGGCGCAGGCCGGCGTCGGCCAGGACCCGGGCCTTGCGGGGAAGGAGCGAACCGTTGGTCGTCATCGCGATGTCGTCGATGCCGTCGATCCCGGCGAGCATCTCGACGAGGCGCTCGAGGTCGCGGCGCATGAGCGGCTCCCCGCCGGTCAGGCGCAACTTGCGGACGCCGAGCCCGGCCCCGATCCGCACCACCCGGGCGATCTCCTCGAACGTGAGGAGCTCCGAGCGACGCAGGAACTGGAAGTCGCGCCCGAAGACCTCCTTGGGCATGCAGTAGACACAGCGGAAGTCGCACCGGTCGGTGACCGAGATCCGCAGGTCGCGCAACGGCCGCGAGCGCGTGTCGAGGACAGGATCCACCTCTTGGAGCGTACCTACCCGCTCGCCGTCCTGGTAGAACCGCCCGTATGGCGATGGCCGAGATCGTGGACCGCCTCGAGGCGGCGTATGGGAAGGCCGTCCTGCGCACGCGACGGCCCGCCCTGGACGAGCTCGTGCTGACGATCCTGAGCCAGAACACGAGCGACCGAAACAGCGAGCACGCCTACGCCCGCATGCGGGAGCGGTTCCCGACCTGGGAGGACGTCCGGGACGCTCCGGAGACGGAGCTCGTCGAGGCGCTCCGCCCCGGCGGTCTGGCCGTCCAGAAGGCGCCCCGCATCCAGACCGTGCTGCGCGACATGGACCGGCTCGACCTGGCGTGGCTGGGCGGTCTGCCGGTGGACGAGGCGATGCGGTGGCTCGTGGCGCTCCCCGGAGTCGGCCCCAAGACGGCCTCCTGCGTCCTGCTCTTCAGCCTGGACGTCCCGGTGATGCCCGTCGACACCCATATCCACCGGATCGCGCTTCGCGTCGGGCTCGTCCCGGCGGGAACCACTGCGGACGCCGCTCACGCGCTCCTGACCGAGATGACGCCGCCCGACCGGATGCTCGAGGCGCACCTGCTCCTGATCAAGCACGGGCGGACGACCTGCACGGCCCGGCGGCCGCGCTGCGAGGAGTGCGTGCTGCTCGACATGTGCGACTACGGGCGGTCGCTCAGAACGTGAAGCCGGGCGGCGGCGGCGTGCACAGCCGGCGCGTCTCTGGCAGCAGGTGGCCGCGGGCGGCTGCGACGTCGGGCGAGCCGGCGATGTTGTGCAGCTCGTACGGGTCGCGCCGCTCGTCGTAGAGCTCCTCCGTCCCGCCGGCGTAGTGGACGAAGAGGAACCCGCCGGTGCGAACGCCGCAGTAGCTCGGGGCCCGGCCGACGATGGGCGTGCGGGTGAAGTTCTCGATGAGCAGCGTCCGCGCCCAGTGCCGGGCGGGGTCGCGCAGGATCGGCGCGAAGCTGTGGCCCTCGACCGATGCCGGCACCGCGGCACCGGCCAGGTCGGCCAGGGTCGGGGCGATGTCGACGTTCCCGACCAGCCGCCGCTCCACGCGCGGCTCGTCGCCGAGCAGGTCGGCGCGGATGATGAGCGGCATGCGGCTCGCCTTCCGGTAGGGGTTGCGCTTCGAGGAGGCCGAGAAGCGATGCGAGCCCCACATCACGCCGTTGTCTGACATGAAGACGATGATCGAGTTGTGCAGGCGGCCGGTGGCCTTGAGCGCCGCCACGATCCGGCCCACCTTCAGATCA
>Ga0075423_10007605_pt1 | contig 10245 bp, 8 predicted proteins | sample SoiMethybrSBSTD2_FD_80114 | JGI IMG/M metagenome (GOLD analysis project Ga0075423, IMG submission 80114) | Bulk soil microbial communities from a Populus tree surrounding site in Tennessee, USA - Soil MetaG P. TD hybrid SBSTD2 | ecosystem: Environmental > Terrestrial > Soil > Tree plantation...
CCACCACGCGGTCATGCTGCGTGGTGACGCGGTCCAGTTCGAACGGCGTGCTCATGCGCATTATGGATTCGTCGGCGTAAGATCCGCCCCCAGTTTCACAATCGGGTTCAATGTGTGGTCGACGACCTTCATCTCGAAGGGGAATTTGCCGGAACTTTCCTTCCACTGGACGCCGACCACCGGGATGGCAACGACCCCCGGCGCCGGGCCGCCGGCGAAGTTGAGATGACCGGATATCCCGTGGTAGTTCACGTTGTGCAGCGCGGCGGCGACCTCCGCATGGTCATGCGGGTCACCGGCAGTGGTGAACGCCTGGTGGGCTATCTCGAACAGGCTGTAGGTGCCTCCGATCGACTGGACCCATTCCCGGCCGGTCTGCGCCTGGAAGTTGGCCACGAGGTCCTGCGCCCGCAGCTTGGGGTCCAGCGAGGATGTATAGGGCATGTACGGCCCCCACCAGGAGTCGGTGGCGATGTTGTTGACCAGCGGCCCGAGCGCGGTCAGGTCGGCCGGGAACAGCAGCACCTTGGCCACGGTGGCCAGCTTCGGCTTCCAGCCCAGTTGGTTGGCCTGCTTCCAGAAGATGTTGAAGTCCGGGGGGAGCGGGCAGTTGCTGATGTACTGGCAGTTCGCGGTCTTGAACTTGTTGATCATCGCGGTGAAGTCGGTGAGCCCATCGATGTAGGGGCCGCCGTCGACCGGCTTGAAGCCCGCCGCGCTGATGACCGGGGTCAGGACCGCCCGGAACACGGTGCCGTCGGCGTCGTTCGGCCACTGGCAGGCGACGCTCGTGCTGCCGGACGGCATCCGCTTCCACATCGCGATGAAGCAGCTGATGAGCTGCTGGAGGCCGAAGAAGAACAGGGTGCAGTACTCGAATTTCGCGGTCGGCTTGGCCGGGTTGCCGCCCAGGCCGGAGTACCAGGCCTCCCACGGGTCGTTGGTGGCCGCGCAGGGCACGCCCTGGGTCTGGGCCACCACCGCGACCGGGTTGACCGTCTGGGGGGTGGACGAGGTCAGCAGCAGGTCCACGTTGTTGTTGAGGATGAGCTGGCGGGCGAGCTGCGAGGCGCGGTTGGGGTCGGACTGGCTGTCGGTGACGATGATGTTGACCTGGTAGGTCTTGCCACCGGCCTTGATGCCCTTGGCGTAGGCGGGGGTGTTGCGGATGGTGTCGATGACGAAGTTGTCACCGGACGCGAACCCGGCCAGCGATCCGCTGAACGGTGCGATGTAGCCAATGTTGATCGTGCTCGTCGAGGAGGAGGCCGACGACGCTTTGCTGCCTGAACTGCAGGCGGCCAGGACGCCGCCCGCGCCCGCAGCGAGCGCGCCAGCGCCCACGCCCCTTAGCACGGACCGCCGTGGGAGGCCTTCCTCCTCCGGCTGTCCGCCCGCTCCCTTGCCAGGGCCCATTTCGTCTCCTTTTGACTTTGATCCGCGGGGTTTGGTGGCGGTCCCACCGCCGTCGCCGTCCGGCCAAGGCCTCCGCTGGCGCGGTCAGCCCAGGCGGCACCGTCACAGTGCATCATGAATAGGGGGCGCGTATCGTGCCCTTCGCACTAACCGTCTCCGGCTCGTGACGGCCTAACGATCAATTCCGTAACGCCAGTCTCTCCGGACTCGGCCCAGCTCAGGCGGCAAGGGCGGCCGCGGCTTGAGCCGCGGTCTCAGCCGCGCCGCGGCCGCGCGAGCCTGCGCGGGCGTGCCTCGTCCACCCGGAGCCAATACCCCACCGGGAACAGCCGCACGTTGATGCGCTCGTCCACCAGGCCCCACAGCCCGCGCCGCGCGAACAGGGCCACGAAGATCGCGACCAGGCCCAGGATGATCAGGTACCACGCGTTGTATGAGGCCAGCGTCTGCTGGAGCACCATGAAAACCGCGGTACCGATGATCGGTCCCTCGATCGTCCCCAGCCCGCCGATGATGGTCGCGAACGCCATCTCCGCGGTCCACTGCACGCTGAACACCGCGGCCGGCTGCACCTGGAGCTGGCTGATCGCCAGCACCGCGCCCGCGGCGCCGCAGCCGGCGCCGGCCACCACGAACACCAGCATCCTGGCCAGCCCGACCCGCGCCCCGGAGCTGCGCGCGGCCACCTCGTCGTCGCGGACGGCGGTGAGCACCAGGCCGAGCCTGCCGCGCAGCAGCAGGTAGATGGTGGCCAGCGCCACCACCGTGACGGCCAGCCCGGCCCAGTAGGTATACGCGGTGAGCAGCGCCGGGTCCATCCCGGCGAAGCCGGGCAGCGGCATCCCGGTCCCGCCGCCGATCGAGGAGAACTTCTCGATGATGAGCATGACGGTCGCGGCCAGCACCCAGGTGGCGATCGCGAAGTAGCCGCTGCGCAGCCGGGAGACCAGCCACCACAGGGGCAGCGCCGCGACGCCACAGCCGATCACGGCGACCGGCAGCGCGGCGAACGGCGAGGTGCCGTTGATGGCCACGATCAGCACGAAGTACGCGCCGAGCCCCACGAACACCTGCTGCCCGACCGACACCAGGCCCGCGTATCCGGCCAGCAGGTTCCACATGCTCGCCAGCGTGAGCACGATGAACGCCTGCACCAGGATGGCGGTGGTGCCCGAGTAGACGATGTAGGGGAACAGCGCCAGCACCACGACGACGATCAGCGCGACCAGCCCGGTCCAGGCCACGTTCCTGCGCCCCCGCGTGACCCGGAATCCTTCGGCCGGACGGGCGGTGGTCTTCGTAGCCAGGCTCACGACTGCGCCCCCCGGGAGATCAGGCCCTGCGGGCGCAACACGAGCACGGCGAGGAACACGATGAACCCGGCGAGGACCTCGTCGGAGATGCTGATCTGGGCGCCGATCTGCTGGGCCACGCCGAGCACCACGCCGCCGAGCAGGGTGCCCCACAGCGAGCCGAGCCCGCCGATCACCACCGCCGCGAACGCGAACAGCAGGATCGTGTCGGTGCCCGTGGTCGGGGAGAGCTGGGAGTACATGCCGTAGGCGATGCCGGCCAGCGCCACGGTGCCGAAGGCGATCGCCGCCGCGATGCCGAACACGTGCCGGTAGTCGGCCCCGGCCAGCTGCGCCGCCTCCTTGTCGTCGGCCACGGCGCGGATCAGCCGGCCGTATTTGGACCGGGAGAGGAAGTACTGCAGCCCGAGCAGCACCACCACGGCGACCACGAAGATGACCACGGGCAGGTAGCCGATCTGGATCTGCGAGCCGAGGGTGAAGGAGCCGGTCACCAGGGCCAGCCCGGTGCCGATCGCGCGGCTGTTGGCGGTGAAGAACTGCAGCAGGCCGTTCTCGATCACCACCGACAGGCCGAAGGTGACCATCAGCGTGGTGAGCACGCTGCGGTCGAGCGCGCCCTGGAGGATCGTGCGCTGCAGCACGTAGCCGAGCAGCGCCATCAGCGGTACCACGATGACGAAGGACCAGAGCACGGGAATGTTGATGACCGCGATGATGCCGATCGCGAGGTAGCCCGCGACCACCGCGAGGTCGCCATGCGCGAGGTTCACGACCTTCATCACCCCGAACATCAGCGACAGCCCGCAGGCGAACAGCGCGTACAGCCCGCCGACCAGCACCCCCTGGATGATGGCGTTGACCCAGGCCATCAGGGCTCACCCCCTTCGCCGGGCCGGCCGGCCGGGGCGGCGCCCGCCAGGCCGAAGTAGGCCGCCTCGACCTGGTCCGCGGTGACGTCGGCGGGCCTGCCTTCCAGGGTCGTCTTGCCCTCCAGCAGGCATTGGATGCGCGAGGCCACCCGCAGGGCCTGGCTCACGTCCTGCTCCACGAGCAGCACGGTGAGGCCGGTCTCCAGGATCTGCGGCAGCATGCCGTAGATGCGCTGGACGACCACGGGCGCCAGGCCGAGCGACAGCTCGTCGAGCAGCAGCACGCGGGGGTTGGCGACCAGTGCCCGGCCGATGGCGACCGTCTGCTGCTCACCGCCGGAAAGCTGGGCGGTGAGCTGGTTGCGGCGCTCCTGCATCCAGCCGAACATCTCATACACCCGCTCGATCGTCCACGGGCCCGGCCGCGCATACGTGGCGCCGACCTGCAGGTTTTCCTGGACGGACAGGGACCCGAACAGCCGCCTGCCCTCCGGCACCATGACGATCCCCTGCATGGCCCGGCGTTCGGGCCGCCGACCGGTCACATCCTGGCCATCGAACAGGATTGAGCCGGTCGTCGGGTGGTGCAGGCCGGCGATCGTGCGCAGCAGCGTCGACTTGCCCGCGCCGTTCGCGCCGATGATCGCGTACACCTCGCCGGGGAGTACCTGCAGCGAGATCGCGTCCAGGGCCCGGAGCTGCCCGTGGTGCACGGTCAGGTCGCGGACCTCCAGCAGCGGCGCGTCGCCCGCCGGCCGCTCGCCGTCCCCCGGCACGGTCACGGCTCGCCCCGTTCCCCGTCCACCGTCCCATCCCCCTTCACCGCCGGGGGCGCCTCCAGGGACCCGCCGGCCAGCGCCGCGGTGACCTCGGTGCCGAGGAAGACCTCGCGGACCGCGGGCTCGGCCAGCACCGTGGCCGGCTCGCCGTCGCCGACGAACTTGCCCCCGGCCAGGCAGATCAGCCGGCCCACCACGGCGGTGAGCGCGCGCACCACGTGCTCGATCCAGATCACCGTGGTGCCCTCGCCGTTCACGCCGCGGACGATCTCGACCAGCTGGGCGACCTCGGGGTCGGTGAGCCCGCCCGCCACCTCGTCGAGCAGCAGCAGCGTGGGCTGCGTGGCGAGGGCCCGAGCGAGCTCCAGCCGCTTGCGCTGCAGCAGGCCGAGCCGTTCGGCGGGCACGTTCGCCTGGCCTGTCATGCCGCAGCGGTCCAGCGCCCCGACCGCTGCCGCGTAGCTGGCCCGCCGCCGCAGACCGCCGCCCTGCTGCGCGGCGACGAGCAGGTTCTCGAACACGGTCATATCCCCGAACGGCCGTGGCACCTGGTACGTGCGGCCGATGCCGAGCCTGCACCGCGCCGCGGCATCCAGCTTAGTCACCGTGCGCCCGGCGAAGCTGACCTCGCCGGCCCCGGGGGCGAGGTCGCCGGAGATGAGGCCGAACAGGCTGGTCTTGCCGGCGCCGTTCGGCCCCACGATCCCGACCACCTCCCCGGGGCCGACGGCGAACGACAGGTCCTCCGCGATGACGACCCGGCCGAACCGTTTCGTCACATTGTCGAGCTCGAGGAGCGCGCTGGTCATCCGGTCACTTGTTGGTCGGCAAGAGGTCGGCGGTGATCTTCGCCTGCGGCTGCAGCGTATTGTCCACGACCTGCGCCTCAACCGGGAACTTCGTGCCCTTCTGCCATTGGATGCCGACCGGCGGGGTGATCGCCACGCCCGGCGCGGGGCCACCGGAGGCGAAGTTCAGCGGCCCGGCCACCGCCTGCGGGAGGTTCACCTTGTGGATGGCCGCGGCGACCTCGGTCTTGTCGTGCGGGTCGCTCACCGAGGTGAGGGCGGCGTGCGCGGCCTCGAACAGGCTGTAGTTGCTGATGTTGGAGTTCCACTGCCCGTTGGTGGCGGACTCGAAGTCGTCGGCCAGCTGCTGGCAGGTCTCCCCGGTGAACGAGGACTGCCACGGCAGCGACGGCGCCCACCAGGCGTCGGTGGCCACGTTGTACGACAGCTTCCCGAGCGCGTAGGCGTCGGGCGGGAACAGCAGCACCTTGGCCACGGTCGCCAGCTTCGGCTTGAAGCCCTGCTGCGCCGACTGCTTCCACATGGTGGCGAAGTCGGGCGGCAGCGGCACGTTGGTGAAGAAGTCGGCGCCGGACGACTTGAACTGGGAGATCATCGAGGAGTAGTTCGTGGTCCCGTCGGGGTAGGGCGCCGACAGGATCATCTTGTAGCCCGCGGCCTGGGCGATCGGCGGGAACACCGCACGGAACGCGTTGCCGTCCGAGTCGTTGGGGAACGCGGCGGCGACTTTCTTGTTGGTGTGGAGCTGGGCGTGGATCCGGTCCCACATCGGGATGAAGCACTTGACCAGGTGCTCGGCGCCCAGGAAGTACATCACCACGAACTTGGGCTTGACCGTCGGCTTCTCCGGGTTGCCGCCGAGGTTGATGTACCAGGGCTCCCACGGGATGTTCGAGCAGATCAGCGGCGTGCCGAGCGATTCGGCCTGGCTGGACACCGCGTTGACGGTCTCCGGCGTGGACGACGCCAGCAGCAGATTCACGTGGTCGTTCAGGATGGCCGTCCGGGCCAGGTCCCCGGCCCGGGTGGGGCTGGACTGGGAGTCGTAGGACTTGATCGTGACGGCATAGGTCTTGCTGCCGATCTTGAACCCGCTCTTGTACGGGGTAGTCTGCTTGATCTTGGAGATCACCCAGTTGTCCGGCGCACCGAACCCGGCCAGGGGACCGGTCAGCGGGTGGATCCAGCCAATCGTGATGCTGTTGCTGCTGCCGCCCCCGCCGGCGCCCTTGACGCTGGAACTACACGCCTGGAGCAGCCCGCCGCCCCCCACAACGGCTGCGCCGGTGCCGACCGCGCGCAGCAGGCTGCGCCGGTTCATGCCGCCACCCGGGCTGATGCTCCCAGAATCCACCGTCTGGTCACTCATATCTCATCGATCTCCTTGTGAGGTCGTGCTGCAGCGGGGGACCGTACACGGCAACCGAGCCGGAGCCAATCCCTGCACCAGGGAGCGTCTGGTGACCTGGCAGATGCTCGGTGGCCACCCTTTCGCCTCTGAGTTTCCCCTTCCGTCTCCTCGGCGTCAGCGCCAGAGCTGATGCCGTGAAGCCGGGGCCACGTCCGGCCCCAGAGCTCATGCTTCGTGACTACAGTGTTACCCAGAATGACATTTTTGTTCGCATAGCGTACAACGATTCGCAATACAGAACTCAACCACGCTGGAACTTCGGCTGTCAACTGCATCCCAGGAGACATTCGAGCAGGTAACAGCGGGGACAAGATGGGATAACAAGTGGCCTCGAAGCAGCCGGGACGAACATAACAGCCCAGCCCCCAGCTTGTTACCAATATTGGCGACAAAACCGCCAAGACCTAGCCGGTGGGGGTGGGGGTAGGGTGCGGACCCACGCCGGGGACGCCGTGGAACCACGCCGGGGACGGTGCGAGCCGCCTCCGGGGCGGCTTGGGCGGCTGGAGGGCGGCAGGGCGTGGCCAATCAGCCCGCGCTTGACGGGGTCCGCCATGGAGGTGATTCTGCCGTGTTGACGGTCAGCTCGTGCGGCGCACGACGTAATCGCAGAGGGCCTCGAACGCGGTGCGGGCGGGGGCATCGGGCAGCGCGGCGATCTCCGCCCGGGCGGCCGCGGCCCAGCGCCGCAGGTCGCCGCGGGCGGCGTCCATCGCCGGATGGGCCCGCAGCAGCGAGAGTGCCTCCGCGTGCAGCCGGGGGTCGGTCAGGTCGGCCGAGCTGAGCAGCTCGGTCAGCCGGCCGTCCGCCTCTCCCGGCGAGCGCAGCGCGTGCAGCACCGGCAGCGTCCGCACGCCTTCCCGCAGGTCGGTACCGGGGGTCTTGCCCGACTGCTCGGACTCGCTGGCGACGTCGAGGATGTCGTCCGACAGCTGGAACGCCACCCCGAGGGCATGGCAGGCGGGCGTGATCCGCTGCACCACCTCGGCCGGTGCGTCCGAGAACATCGCCCCGAACCGGCCGGCCGTGGCGATCAGCGACGCCGTCTTGTCCCGTATCACCCGCAGGTAGTGCTCCAGCGGATCGGCGCCGTCCTGCGGCCCGATTGTCTCGGCGATCTGCCCGCTGACCAGCTGCGAGAAGGTGTCGGCCTGGATGCGGATGGCCTCGTCGCCGAGGTCGGCCAGGATCCGCGAGGCGCGGGCGAACAGGAAGTCGCCGGTGAGGATGGCGACCATGTTGCTCCACCGGGAGTTCGCGCTCTCGTGGCCGCGCCGGACCGTCGCCTCATCCATCACGTCGTCGTGGTAGAGCGTGGCGAGGTGGGTCAGCTCGATGGCCACCGCGGCGGGCACGATCCGCTCGTCGGCGGGGTTGCCGAACTGGGCCGCCAGCAGCACCAGGGTGGCCCGGAAGCGTTTGCCGCCAGCGTCGATGAGATGCCGCGACGCCGAGGCGAGCAGGGGCTCCTCCGCCCGCGCCGCGTCCCGCAGGCCCTCCTCGACCCTGATCAGGCCCTTGCTTACCTCGGCCTCCAGCGTGCTGTTGGCCAGTTCCAAGGGGACAGCAGTGACCACTCCGGCTCCCAGTCCTCAGGCGCACAGTGTCACCAGGGTGTCATGAGCCCGCCCGGCCACCAACCCTCAGGTGCCCCTAAGGCGCATCCCACCGATCTTCAGGCCTGCTCAGCGGACGAACAGGTGCGACGCCGCCTGGTTCGCGAGGTTGAGCAGCGGCCCCGGCACGATGCCGAAGACCAGCGTGGTCACCACGCCGAAGGCCACCGCAACGCCGGTGAACAGACCCGGCCTGAGCACGTCCGGCCCGTCGGCGGCGGGCTCGCTGAAGAACATCAGCACGATCACCCGGACATAGAAGAACGCGGCGATCGCGCTGGCCAGCACGCCGACGATGACCAGCGGCAGCGCGCCACCGGCGATGGCCGCCTGGAAGACGGCGAACTTGCCGATGAAGCCGCTGGTCAGCGGGATGCCCGCGAAGGCGAGCAGGAAGAAGGCGAACATTCCGGCCACCAACGGCGACCGGCGCCCCAGCCCGGCCCACCGGGACAGGTGGTTGGCCTCCCCGCCGGTGTCCCGCACCAGGGTCACCACCGCGAACGCCCCGATGGTGGTGAACCCGTAGACGGCGAGGTAGAACAGGGAGCTGGACAGGCCCGCCACGGTCGCGGCGACGACGCCGGTCAGCACGAACCCGCCGTGGGCGATCGAGGAGTAGGCGAGCAGCCGCTTGACGTCGGTCTGGGTGATGGCGATGATCGCGCCGACCAGCATGGTCAGGATGGCCACCACCCACATGGCCGGCCGCCAGTCCCAGGTGAGCTGGCCGAACGCGACGTAGAAGACGCGCAGCAGGGCGCCGAACGCGGAGACCACGGTGCAGGAGGCCATCAGCGCGGTCACCGGGGTGGGCGCGCCCTGGTAGACGTCCGGCTTCCAGCTCTGGAACGGCACCGCGCCGATCTTGAACAGCAGGCCGATGCCGAGCAGGGCGATCCCCGCGTACAGCAGCGTCGAGCTGGTGACGTTCGAGGAGGCCGCCGTCGCGATCGCCGCCAGGTTCACCGAGCCCGAGTACCCGTACAGCATGGCCACGCCGAACAGGAAGAACGCGGACGAGAACGCGCCGAGCAGGAAGTACTTAACGGCCGCCTCCTGCGAGAGCAGGCGGCGGCGGCGCGCGAGCCCGCACAGCAGGTAGAGCGGGAGGGATAGGACCTCCAGCGCGACGAACATGGTGAGCAGGTCGTTGGAGGCGGGGAACAGCAGCATGCCGCCGACCGCGAACAGGGTGAGCGGGTAGACCTCGGTGTGGCTGATGCCGGCCAGCAGGCCCTCGCGCTCCTCGGCGCTGCCCGGCACCGCGGCCGCCTGGGCGACGAACGGGCTCACGTCATGCGAGGACTCGGCGATGAGCATCACGCTGACGAACGCGAGGACCAGGATCGTGCCCCAGATGAACAGGGTCGGCCCGTCCACCCCCACCGCGCCCTCGGCCGCGACGTGGCCCGGGCTGCCGTGGGCGAACAGGTTGGACGAGGCGGCGATCACGATCGTGATCACGAACGCCGCCGCCAGCCCGCCGAGCGCGAGCGCGATGTGGACCTCCCGGCGCCGGCGCCGGGGCACGAACGCCTCGACCAGCGTCCCGGCCACGGCCACCCCGAAGACCAGCAGCATCGGCAGCAGCTGGCCGTACTCGATGTGCGGCGGCGTGATGGTGGTCGCCGCGGCGGTAGCGAGCCCGCCGGAGATCGCGGTCACGGGGCCGTTCCCTTCTGGCTCAGCGCGCCCGTATGGCCGGGGCCGAGGACCGCACCGGTAACGGTGCTGTTAGCGGCCGCCGGGGCGGGGCCGAGGACCGCACCGGTAACGGTGCTGTTAGCGGCCGCCGGGGCGGGGCCGAGGACCGCACCGGTAACGGTGCCGTTGGCGGCCGCCGGAGCGGGATGGGGCGGCACCGGATCGGTCGAGTGCGTCTGCACCAGGGTGCGGTGCACGGCGGGGTTGATGATGTTCAGCAGCGGCTGGGGGTAGAACCCGAAGAAGATGATCAGCGCGATCAGCGGCCCGACCGCCCACAGTTCCCTGGCCTTGAGGTCGGGCATGTTCCTGGTCTGCTCCC
>Ga0075423_10007606_pt1 | contig 10244 bp, 10 predicted proteins | sample SoiMethybrSBSTD2_FD_80114 | JGI IMG/M metagenome (GOLD analysis project Ga0075423, IMG submission 80114) | Bulk soil microbial communities from a Populus tree surrounding site in Tennessee, USA - Soil MetaG P. TD hybrid SBSTD2 | ecosystem: Environmental > Terrestrial > Soil > Tree plantation...
ACGTTCTCCAGCTTGGGGAGCTTTTCGCGGATCTTCAGAACCTCGAGCTGGATCTGCGGCGTCGTGCCGATCGGCGGCGTCGCGCAGTTGAACTTGTCCGGATTAGCCCGCGCCAATTCTACAAACTCTTTCATCGTTTTTGCCGGGAGGTCCGATTTGACGACGAAGGTATTGGGCGAGGTCGCCAGCTCGCACACGCCGGCGAAATCTTTCAGCGGATCATAGGGGATCTTGTTGTAGAGGCTGGCATTGACTGAATAGGCATTGGTCGCGAGCAGGAACGTATATCCATCGCCTTCCGAGCGCGCGGCGGCGCCCATGCCGATATTGCCGCCGGCTCCACCGATATTCTCGATGATGAAGGTCTTGCCCGTCGATTGCTGAAGCGCGGCGGTAATCATCCGACCAACCAGATCGGACGGCCCGCCTGGCGTGTTGGCCACGACGATCTTCACCGTCCGCTCGGGATAGGCGGCATACGCCGAGTGCCCACGCAGGAATACCGGCGCGGCGACGCCGGCAGCGAGCGCGCTCGCGCCCTTGATGACAACGCGCCGTGACGGCAGCGAATTCCGGTTGGATGTTGTCATCGTCCTCCCCTTCAGGTTTCGCCAGATTTTCTGATTAGCGCGGATATTAGTCTTAGGCTAAGCTTTTGCGATTATTGGAGCAATGGACTCGCCCGCGGCGGGCGGCGATTTGATCGCAGACAACAGATTTCACGATATCCAAATGACAGCCGCCCGGTCACTCCAGCCATGACAGATAGCCGAACGCGAGCAACGACCTGGCACGACATCGTGCTCGCGACCCTGAAAGAAAACGACGTCAGGCTCGTTGTTTACGTGCCGGACCGGGTGTTCACGCCGCTGATCAAAGCTCTGCATGCCGATCTATTCTTTACGACCTTCGCCGCGACCCGTGAAGAAGAGGCGCTCGGCATCGTCAGCGGCGCCTGGATGGGAGGCATGCGCGGCGCTGTTCTCATGCAGACCAGCGGCTTTGGTACGATCCCAAATGCGCTTGCTTCGCTGGTTGTGCCTTGCCAGATCCCCGCGCTTATCTTCGTGTCGGAACGGGGCACGCTGGGCGAGTTCAATCTTGGCCAGGCGTTGGTGTGCAAGACCATGCGGCCGGTGCTCAATTCGCTGGCGGTCGAAAACATAACGATCACCCGCCAGGACGAGCTCGCGTTCAGCATCGACCGCTCGATCAAGCAGGCGGTGGCGACACAGGCGCCGGTCACTTTTATTCTTTCGCCGCTTCTGACAGGCGGCAAGGTATTCGAGGCTTGAGAGCGCCATGACCGCGAAACCAGCCGGTGCTCTGGGTGCGCACAATGCCAAGGTGATGAATCGCTTCGAGTTGACCAAGCGCCTAGTGGCCCATCTCAAGCGCGATGAAGCGGTTGTCGGCGGGATCGGAAATGCCAATTTCGACCTGTGGGCCAGCGGGCAGCGGGCGCAGAATTTTTACATGCTTGGCAGCATGGGTCTTGCGATCCCGATTGCGCTCGGCGTCGCCATCGCACAGCCGCAGCGTCACGTAATCGCGCTCGAGGGCGACGGCTCGCTGCTGATGCAGCTCGGCTGCCTCGCAACCGTTGCCGAGCGCTCACCAAAAAATCTTACCATCGTCGTGTGGGACAACGGCATCTATCAGATCACTGGTTCACAGCCGACGGCGAGTTCGGCTGCCGCCGACCTTGTCGCGATCTCGCGCGGTGCAGGCATCGCAAACAGCTCTTGGGCGGCCGACGAAGCGGATTTCGAGCGGCTAGCGGCATCTGCGCTGAAAGGCGAGGGTCCGAGTCTGATTGCCGCGCGGATCGACAACAAGCCGGCCGTGGCAACCACCGATCGCGATCCGGTACAAATTCGCGAGCGTTTCATGCGTGGGCTGGGGGTAAAAACTAGGTCCAACAGCTGACATTTAGGTGCCAAATGGCCGAGTTTGACGGAATTGTCATTGGGGCAGGTCACAACGGCCTGACACTTGCGGCTTACCTCGCACGAGCCGGCTTGCGTATCGTCGTGCTCGAGCGCAACGACGGCCTTGGTGGCGGCTGCAGCACCGACGCGAACATCCTTCCCGGATACCGGCTCAACCTGCATGCCAATTTCTACATGGGCATGAGCCATTGCCCGCTAATCGAGGACCTCGAGCTCTATCGCTACGGCTTTTCTTATATCGAGCCGCCGGTGCAGCAGGCGGCAGTGTTCCGCGACGGCACCTGCATCACCATCCATAAGGATCTCGACAAGACCTGCGCCTCACTCGCGCGCTTTTCCAAGCAAGATGCAGAGACTTTTCGCGCACTCTGGCACACATATTGTCTCGAGATGCGGCCACTACTTGCCTGCCTGCTCTACAATGCGCCAATGCCGCGCGAGCAGCTTTTTGAGCGACTGAGCGGCACCAAGGCGAAAGAGCTGCTCTCCCACGCTCAGCATGATCTGTTCAGCGTCGTGCGCAAGCACTTCGTCGACGAGCGCATCCGCACGCTGTTTACATCATACATGCACGTCATCACCACCGAGAACGTGATGGGCGCCGGCATCGTATTCCCGGCGATCTTTGCCAACATCGCAAGCTTCACGCTGCCGGTTGGCGGCGCGGTATCGCTGGTGAATGCGCTGACCCGCGTGCTCGACGCCGCCGGCGGGCAGGTGATCACTGGCGCCGATGTGAAGCAGATTGTTACCAGGCAGGGGCGCGCGACCGGAGTCAAGCTGGCCGACGGACGCGCGATCGACGCGAAGAAATTCATCGTCAGCGCCATCGATTTCCCGACGACGGTGCAGATGGCCGGAGAGGAATTGTTCCCGGAGCCGGTTCGCGAAAAGGCAAAAACCTGGCACTGGGGCAACCACAGCCTGGTGACCCTGCACCTCGCGCTTAAAAATCCGCCAGCATACCGGGCAGCGGCTTTCGATCCCGACGCGTCGCGCGCCTACAACATTTTCTTTGGCATGGACGACATTAAGGACGTGGCGAGCTGCTTCGACGATTGCGCGGCGAAGAAATTCCCCAGGGTGCTGATGGGCAATGGCGCCTGCAACAGCCTGTTCGATCCGACCTATGCGCCCCCTGGCAAGCATTCCGCATTCTGGTGGCCGTTCGCGCCTTACTCGGTCGACGGTTCGCCGGAGGAATGGGAGCGCAACCGGTCCGACTACACGCAGCGCGTTCTCGGCTACTGGCGGATCTACGCCTCGAATCTCGAGGGTGACAACCTACTCGGCACCTATTTGTTCACCCCGCTCGACGTGGAACGCCTGAACCGAAACATGCGTCAGGGCGCAGTGCGCATGGGCGCCTACGTGCCGAACCAGCTCGGCGTCAACAGGCCGCATCCGCTTATGCCCGGCTCGCGCACACCAGTGCAGGGGCTCTATTTGTGCGGTTCGTCATCGGGCAATGGCGGCGGCGTCAATGGTGCAGCCGGTTACATCGCCGCAAATGCGATTGCCGACGACCTGAAGCTCAAGCGCGCCTGGCGGCCCATGCCCGCACCGGAGTGGAGGGATTCACCGTGCAGTGCTGCCGAATAAGTCTTACCCATCCCGTTGGGTAGAACGATGGTCGATTCACTTCAGCGTCACCGTGTCGAAATTCGCCGGCATAATGATTTCCAGTAGTTCACAATCGTCGGAATAGCCCCGCACAGTGTGCTTGATTTTCGGCGGCTGGATCCAGCACGAGCCGGCCTGGAACGTGTGCACGCCTTGGCCCTCGAACTCGCTGGTGAAAGAGCCCTTGAGCACGTAGATCATCTGAAACTCGACATCGTGGTAATGCTCGATCGCGACCTCCTTCTCGTCGAACGGCTTGGTCATGCGAATCACGTGCGCCTGCACCATGCCGTTGGTCGCGGGCGCGATGCCGAGATCGCGATAGGCGGAGTAGGGGCGCAAGCCGTGGTCGAAGTCATCCTCCCGATGATGGCTGACAGTGAAGCGTTGCGGCTTGCGGGCGCGCGATGTCGATGTGCGATGCGCACGTTCCGCGGATCTAGCGGCGGCGATCTTCGTGCTGCGCTTTTTCGCTTTTGCCCTGGTTGCTTGTCCCTTGCGTTTTGCTTTCGCCATGACAGGCCTCCTTGCCATCTGACGAACGAACCTACTCCGCAGCCTCCGCCACGCCGCCGTGCGCCTTCGACCAGCCAGCCGGGTCGTGAATGAATTTCTCCACCTCGGCCAGCATTTTCGGTTCGAATTTTCCGCTCGTTTTGGCGACCGCCAGCACGTCCTTCCAGGTGGTGAGCGCATGCAGCGTCACGCCGAGGTCGCCAAGGATTTTCCTACTCTGCGGGTAAATGTCGTAAAAGAAAATTACGAAGCAGTGGTCGCACTTGCCCCCCGCTTCCCGCAGCGCGTTGATGAAGTTGACCTTGCTCTTGCCGTCGGTGGCGAGATCTTCCACCAGCAAGACGCGCTGGCCGGGGATCAGTTGCCCTTCGATCTGGGCGCCGCGGCCGAAACCCTTCGCTTTCTTGCGCACGTATTGCATTGGCAGGTAAAGGCGGTCGGCCACCCAAGCCGCGAACGGAATCCCGGCGGTCTCGCCCCCGGCCACCGCGTCGATCTTGCCGCGGCCGATGTCGCGCTCGATGGCATTGACCGCAAAATCCATCAGGGTTGAGCGAACATCCGGAAACGACATCAGCCAGCGGGAGTCGTTGTACACCGGACTTGCCCAGCCGCTCGTGAAAATGAACGGCTTGTCGCTCATAAACCTCACTGCCCCGGTGTCGAGATACATTCTCGCCGTCAGCTCGGCTATGGTTTTTCTGTCGAGAAAGTGTGTTGCAGACATAGATGCGATCCGCAGACTTTCCGGGGCTCAGTCAAAGCACAAAAAGTCTCACGCCGCCATGCCGCCGTGACGCGACAATTCACAAGCAAGATCAAGCAGTGCTTCGTCTCCGCCTGCCCAGCCTATAAAAGAGAGGCCAACAGGGCATCCGTCGATCGTGCCAGCTGGAATGCTCATTTGCGGCAAGCCGGAGACGCCCGACGTACAGGTCAACCGCATCACCCGCACGCGGAATTCCTCCAGCTCTGCTCCCGAAATTTCAGTATCGGGTGCAATGCCCGGCGCCGTCATGCAACCGATTTTGCCCGCGCGTCGAGATACCAGTCGAGAATTTTAGCGCCATCCCAGCTCACCACGCCTTCGTGGGCGAGGATCTCCGCGAACGTTCGCTCCACATGTCCGATGCGATGCGGCACGCCGGAGAGATAGGGATGGCAGGCCATGGCCATGACTTTCGGCCGCTCGGCCGACTCAGCGTACAGGGTCTTGAAATGATCGAGCGCGCGGGCGTGCCATTGATCGGACGGAAGGTGCTGCAAGGCCATCATAACAATGTCGTGAATCTCGAAATTGTAGGGGAGGGCCACGACCGGCTTGTGGCTGGTCTTCAATGTGACGGGCTCGTCGTCGAGCACCCAGTCGCCGATGTATTCGACGCCGGCTTCCGAAAGGTAATCGAGGGTATCGAAGGTCTGGGTCAGCCCAGGACCGAACCAGCCGCGCGGCCGCTTGCCGGAGAATTTCTCGATCACGTCCATCGACTTCATGATAACCGCGCGCTGGTCGTCGAGCTTGTGCATCGGGACCTGATCGTAACCATGCGCATTGAGCTCCCAGCCGCTGTCGATGCAGGCCTTCACCACGACAGGATAAGTTTCGCAAACGCGAGCATTAAGCGTGACGGTTGGCGTGATGCCGAGTTTCAGCATCATCTTGCGCAGCCGCCAGAAGCCGACGCGCATGCCGTATTCATGCCAACTCCAGTTCGGATGGTCGGGCAGCATCGGCTGGCCCTGCGGTGGCGAGATCACCATGCGCGCCATCGGGCGCGCCATGTCCCATTCCTCGAGCGCGAGCACTGGCCAGACCACCAGCCGCACACCTTTTGGCAATTTTAATAATGGCCGGCCTTCGATTGGCGAATAGGCCAGTCGCTCACGTGGATGCATGGGCATGATGTTATGCTGGCTTCGGCCCGACCTTCATATACCAATCCGCGATCTGCGACCCCGTCCAGAACAGTACGTCGCGCTTCTTGCGGATCTTCTCGTAGATCTTGCGGAAATATTTCGGCCGGTGCGGCGCGCCCATGATGTAGGGATGCACCGAAATCGCCATCACCCGCGCCGAGCCCTTCGCGTCTTTGTAGATCTGCTCGAACTGGTCCATTGCCCGCTCGTAGAACTCGCTCGCTTTGTGGTGCTGAATCAGCATCATGGCGACGTCGTTACATTCCTGCGTGTAGGGAATGTTAAGGATGGGCTTCCCGCGCGTCTTCATCCACACCGGCTGATCGTCGAGCACCCAGTCGGCGACGTAGTCGTAGCCTTCCTCGGCCAGGATGTCAGGCGTCTCCCAGGTTTCGGTGAGGCCGGGCCCGAGCCAGCCGCGCGGCCGCTTTCCCGTGGCTTTCTCAATCACCTCCGCGCTCTTACGGATGTCGGCGCGCTCGTTCTCGACCTTCTGCATGTTGCGCTGGGTAAAGCCGTGGCCGATAAATTCCCAGTTGCGCTCGACGCAGGTCTCGACGATGTCCGGATAGGATTGCACCGCGACGCCATTGATGTTCATCACGCCGGGAATCTTGAAATCGTCATAGACCTGCAGTAGGCGCCAGAAGCCGACGCGATTGCCGTATTCGTGCCAGCACCAGTTCGGGATATCGGGCATCGGTGAGCCGCCGGCGGGCGGCGTAAGCACCGTGCGAGGCATGGTCTGTGTTGGATCCCATTCTTCGACATTGGTGATTGTCCACACCACCATGCGCGCGCCTTTCGGCAACTTCAGCGGTTTACGCGACGGAATCGCGGAATAGGCGAGGCGGTCGTTTGGTAGCATGCCGACGCTGGGCTTGGGGAAATTCATACGCGGCGTTCCTCGTATTATGATTGGCTGGTAGTTTTGCAGGTGGCTCGATTATTGTACAGGCTATGAAGCTTGCTCTTATGGAACTACAACCGGGGAGAACCTCGGGCGCAATTTCGAATTGGGATCATGCTGCGTCAAGCCGTGAGCTATGAACAACAATTCGCCAGCCAAATACGGAGCATGGAATCCGGGTTTGGAGTCCCGGTTGCCGCGCGAGTATTTACCGCTCTCGACGATATTCCGCAGCGAGAACGTTTCCACCAGCATCGCAAAAGCGCATGAATTGAGCGACTACTGCGGGCTGCCGGTGCACGAGCTTGTCGCCTTTCGGGCCGATCGCCTGATCGTTCATGAATTGCTGATTCACGTGATGACCGGCCTGGCCGTCCCCGATGGCCGTGATGATGAGGACCTGGGCAGAAACTTCCGCAAGATCGCCGCAACCATCCTTGATCGATTTATCACGCCCCATCGCGCGGAGTTGGCGCGCGTCTTCGAGCAGGTCGGGCACAAGGCTTCTGTCGTCATCGAGCGGGAGCTCGCGAATGCCTTTGCCGAAACGAGGACGCCAGTCGGCACCGATCAAACAGGCGAGTGGCGTCGCCTGTTATTTGGCAGGTCAAGAAAGCCAGCGCCGAAGCTGGCGGAAACAGTGGCGGAACGCGATCAGCGCATCCTGTCCCAATGGTCGAAAAAATCGCAAAACACTGAGGACCGTCTGGAGCAGGTCTGTTCCGCAGCTTTATATGAAGTCGCAACAGCAGTCATAAGCAGACAGGGGCGCCTGTCCGGTGACCACGCATTGCTGTCGGAGCTGGCCGTCATACTGGTTTGCAACGACTATGGCAGCAAAGTCATCGGGGACGCCATCCTCCCATTTGTCCAGGAAGCAGTTGCGAGCGAAAGCTACCGTGCGTTGCCGCCGCACAAAAAGCCGGTCGTTATGAACGTCAAGGGCGCATCAGCCTCCGGCAAGAGCACGATGCGGCCGCTGCAGAAGATCCTGGCGGGAAAACTCAATCTACCCTGGGATGAGTTCGCGCTGATCAGCCCGGACATTTGGCGAAAGTTTCTCCTCGATTATGGATCACTCGGCGCCGCTTACAAATATGCCGGCACCCTGTCGGGACACGAAATTGAAATCATCGACAAGAAGCTGGACCGCAGGATGGCTGACCGTGCTGCCAGAGGAGAAATGCCGCACCTGCTGATCGACCGTTTTCGCTTTGACAGCTTTGTGCCCAATCTCGAAGAGGGGTCGAGCAAGTTGCTGACCCGCTTTGGCGACCTTGTCTATATGTTCTTCATGATCACGCCGCCGGAAATGACCGTCGAGCGTGCCTGGACTCGCGGGCTCAGGGTCGGCCGGTACAAGGCGGTTGAAGATCTTTTGGCTCACAATGTCGAAGCCTATGCCGGGATGCCTGAACTGTTTTTTACCTGGGCATTGATAGCCGGCAAGCGGGTCCACTACGAGTTTGTCGACAACAGTGTCGCGGAAGGTCGCCCCCCGCGGACAGCGGCATTTGGTTGGAACGGAGAAATTACCATCCTCGATATCAAAAGAATGATTGACATCGAGCGATTCAGGAAAATCAATATTCATGCGCAGAGCGCTGACGATGTCTACGCCAACAAGGACCTTTCGCCGGAAAGCAACGTTGACTTTCTGAAGCGCTGCGCGCGCTGGATTCCGATCATCAATTTTTCCGATAATGAAACCGGCCTGGTCTATGCGCGGCTGCAACGCGGCACGTGGACATGGCGCGATGACAAACGATTTAACGAAGCGCTTAAAGATCCCGACGCCAGGGCCGGGCTGCTGGCAGTCGCCCGCAACGTCTACACGGCTACCGGCACCGAACCGAAGAACGCCGACGTGGCGACAGAGAGAATGCACACTCTGGGAACCTGGGGCGAGGCAGCGGACACGGGTAAGCCGGCGCCCCGTCAGACAATGTATGCGCCTTAATTAGTTATCCAGAATCTTATTAAAGCCATCGCGGGCTACGCGGCAGCCTCGACTTTGGCGATGCTGCGGTACCAGTCGAGCATCTGCTCGCCGTTCCAGTGCAGCACGCCCTCGTGCTTGTTCACGTAGTCGTAGATCTGCTCGAGATACTTGATCCGGTGCGGCTGCCCGCTGATGTAGGGATGGATTGCCAGCGCGCAGAACTTGGCGCGCCTCGCGCTCTCGGCATAAAGCCGGTCGAACTGGTCGATGGTGCGCTTGAGCAGATAGTCGCTCTCGTGATGCTGGATCAGCATCATCGGAATGTCGTTGAGCTCAACCGAATAGGGCAGGGTGACGAGCGGTCCCTTGGCGGTGCGGATCACGGTCGGCTCATCGTCGTACACCCAGTCGCCGATATATTTCACGCCCGCGGCCGCGAGCAGCTCGGGGGTGTCGAGCGTCTGCGTGAGACCCGGCCCGAGCCAGCCCACCGGCTTCTTGCCGGTGAACTTCGTCAGGATATCCATGCTCCGCTTGATCATGCCGGCCTGATCGGTCTCCTTGTGAATCGGACCCTGCTCATAGGCATGGCCCATGAATTCCCAACCGGCGTTGCGCGCCTCTTCGGCGACGCGCGGATAGTCCTCGCAGATGCGGGCATTGGCGGCGAGCGTCGGCCTGATGCCGAGACGCTTGAATAGCTCGAAGAAGCGCCAGCAGCCGACCCGCATGCCGTATTCGTGGAAGGTCCAATGCAGGACGTCCGGCATCAGCTGCACGCCGGTCGGCGCCGGGAGGAGCTGGCGCGCCATCGGCTTGCCGATGTCCCAGACCTCGTAATTCACGATGGTCCAGAACACGATGCGGGCGTTGCCCGGCAACTTGAGTGGCGGGCGATCCACGATCGCGGAGTATTCGGCACGTTCGCGGGGGATCATCGGGTCGGCCATGCAGGAAATCCTTTTGATAATGGGTACTTTCTCACGCCGCTGCAGCTATGTGCAACCCGATGCAACGTATCGAAAAGCATTGCGGGAACGAACGGGTTTGGTGGCAATATCCGCTGCATTCACGCTGTTGCCGCCACGCGCAAACCGACCAGCCGCTCGAGCGTGGCCGTGTCTTTCAGCAACTGCGAGGATGGCGCGCGGTGCGCCACGGCGCCACGCTCCAGCACAATCGCCTCGGCCGTCATCTCCAGCGCGATATCGGTGTGCTGCTCGACCAGGATGATCGCGATGCGGCGGTCGGACAGCATCGTCTTCATTGCAGCGATCAGCTCGTCGACGATCACAGGCGCGAGGCCTTCGAACGGCTCGTCCAGCAGCATTAGTGCCGGATTGGTCATCAGCGCGCGCGCGATCGCGAGCATCTGCTGCTCGCC
>Ga0075423_10007607_pt1 | contig 10244 bp, 3 predicted proteins | sample SoiMethybrSBSTD2_FD_80114 | JGI IMG/M metagenome (GOLD analysis project Ga0075423, IMG submission 80114) | Bulk soil microbial communities from a Populus tree surrounding site in Tennessee, USA - Soil MetaG P. TD hybrid SBSTD2 | ecosystem: Environmental > Terrestrial > Soil > Tree plantation...
AGGGCGGCCAGGATCTCGCGCCCTTTCTCCGGCTGCCTGGCGTCGAAAGCGGCCTGCGCGGCGATGGCGCGGATCTGCGCGTCCTCCGGCTCGGCCGCCAGCACCTTCAGGAGGTATTCGAGGCCCTTCGCGTAGTCCTTCTGCTGGATGAACGTGAACCCGATCTGCTGGTTGATACGGGGCGCGAGGTCGGGGCGGAGTGCGAGGAGCTTCTCGTACTCGGCGCGAGCCTCCTCGTAACGGCCTTCGTCGTACGCCTTCTCCGCCTTCTCGTGTGCCGCCTTCACCTCGGGGGGCAGACCGGTGGCCGCCGGCTGCGCCCGCTCCAGCTTCACCTCGATCGGTGGTGTGCGGACGGTCTCGGACACGTTCACGCTGAGGCTGCGCGGCGTATACCCGGGGGCGGTGATGTCCACGTTCCACTTCCCGCCGGCGAGCCCGAGGATCGCCCACCTGCCCTTCTTGTCGCTCTTGAGCTCGGTGCCCCCGCGGTCGGGCAGCTCGAGCTTGACCACGGCGTCGGTGACCGGCTTGCCGTCGGGATCCGTCACCTTGCCTTCCACGCGGCCGGTCCCGCCCCGCCAGTCCTGGGCGCCGAGCGGCGCGGCCAGCAGGGCGACGGATAAGGCGATCACTCCCCGGGAAACTCGCATCGATCGACCTCCCTCTGGATCATGGCGAGCGCTGCGCCGCCGGCCGGCGACTCAGGGCGCCGGCGCCCGGTCGCCGTCGCCTTCCGCGGCCTCGGCCGCGCGCACTCGCAGCAGCGAGTAGGATTCCAGCCGGGTGCCCGCTTCGCCGATGCCGATGCGCAGCGTGTAGTCTCCGGGCGGGACGCTCTCGGGCGTGTAGCCGAGCAGGTAGGTGCGTCGGCCGTCCGGCGCACGTGAGAACTTCAGGATGCGGATCGGACCCGCCGGCAGGGACACTCCATCGGGTCCGGTGAGCGAAGACTGGATCTCGAGGCCGGCGGCGGGATCGGCCGGCCGGTCCGGCTCGTAGGCGAACAGCGCGAGCTTCTCCGTCGTGCCGCTGCGGACCTCGAAGCTGGTGCGCGGCACGAACGGGGTCCCTTCGATCACGAACGGCCACTCCGGCCGGGCGCCGCCGCTCCTGGTCATCTCCATCGCCAGCCACGCATCCGCCTCGTCCATGACCACCGGCGGCAGCAAGAAGCCGGCCTGGGCGTCGTAGCGCGGCACCGTGATGTCCATGAACTGCACGCCGGCCGTCCCGCGTTGGGGGTCCTGCGCCATCAGCCGCAGCGTGTACTTGCCGGTCGGTACGCTCAAGGTGCCGAAGACCGAGACGCCACGCGCGCGGCCCTGCGGGTCGGCCTGCCCGGGATCGATGCGGGCCAGTTGCGCGAGGTGGTCGTGAACGGTGCCGTCTTCCGCCACCGCGTAGACATAGATCTCGAGTTCGATGGGCGTGCGGTCGGCCCGCGGCAGCGAGCTCTTCGGCACCTGCACGACCAGGCCGAGGGTCTGGCGCTCGCCCGGCGAAGGGAAGGGAAGGCACAGCACCGAGAACGGGAGGTCGTTGGAGCCGGCTCCGGTGACGACGAGCTGGGCCGCCTCGAACTGGCGCTGCAGCGGCCCGCGCTCCGCGGCGGGAACCCTTTCGTGGTAGCCGGCACGGTGCGACAGCCTCACGCTCTTCCGCGCGACCTTGACCTTCACCTTGTGGAACGCCCCCGGTCCCTTCTCCGCTGCCGGCTGGAAGCCGAGGACGTAGTACCGGCTTGTCATGTCCAGCATCTCCTGGAGCACCGGGCCCAGGTCGTTCGCGTCCTTGAAGAACCGGCCGCCCGTCTGGGCGGCCAGGTAGCCGAGGGACTCCCGCCCCCCGGTGTCCGTCTCGTGCGTGGGCCGCACCTCCAGCTCGGTCAGCGAGTGATCGAAGCCGAGCCCGGCGACGTCGATGGAGTGGACCACCGCGTCGGCGGCCGAGAGGTTGCGGGTCGCCTCGTCGAGCAGGTCGCGGATGCGCGTGCTGCCGTATTGCGCCTGGGGGTCCACGTCCCACAGCCGTCCTTCCGCGATCGCCTGCGCGTTCTCGCGCTGCTCCAGCCCGCCTCTCTCGCCGACCAGGACGCGAGCGTCGAAGCCGGACGAGAAGTAGAGGACCTGCTTGCGCCCTTCGACGCGGCGCAGCGCCGTGGCCAGGTCACGGAAGCTGTTGACCAGCATCGTCACGTTGGCGTGGTAGCTCTGAAGGTCGGCCGCCCGCATCCGCCGCATGATCGGTACGAGCATCGACTCGGCGAGCAACTGTCCGGGAGTGTCGGAATCGGCCCGCATGCCGGCGAGGGGCACGTCCGTAGCCATCAGGTCGGCGGCCAGGCCGAGCGGGTCCGTGATCCGGCTGATCGAAGGCACCCCGAGCGTCGCGATGGCGTGGGCCAGCAGGCCGCGGTCCTCGGTGAAGTTCGCCACCATACGGATGCCCCGGTTGGCGTCGAAGGTGGCCACCGCCGCCAGGTCCGACGGTGTCAGCTTCGTGCGCACGAACTCGATCGCCGCCGCCCGAGCGCGGCGCAAGCCGCCCGCCTCGGTGAACGACTTGTCGAACAGCAGAAGAAAGCGCCGCCGCGCTGCCGAAGCCTCGCGGATCTGCTCCAGGTCCTCGGCGGACGTGGTGTCGACGTAGCGGAACGACACCACCTCGACGGGCTTGCCGTCCTCGTAAAGCGTGAAGTCCTCCGGCCGCAGGCCGCGCACCGCCTGTCCCGAGGAATCGGCCACGAACACCGGCAGCAGGACGAGGGAGACCTGGCTCGAGAAGACGGGCGGTTTCGCGCTCTGCGCCGCTCGCAGGGGACTCACGGCGAGCAAGAGCGCCGCGCAGAACGCGAGGCGGACAGACGGTTTCAGGGTCGATCTCGGCACGGCCCGAAAGCTTCCGGCCATCGGAACACGGCTGCTGGTGCGTTGTAAAGGGAGATCGCGTCCAAACAGTTGGATAGGAAGCCGCCGCCGTCCAACCGATTGGATTATTGGCCGCTCGGCGCTGACGGATGTCCTTCAGAGACAATCAGTTACTGTCCGAAGGCCGTGGCACGAGCATTGCTATTCTGCAGACGGCTCCGTCCCCAACTGCAACGCTGTCAAGGAGGAACGATGAGAACATCAATCGTTCTGGCGCTGGGGCTACTGGTGGCCCTGGCTCCAGGCGCATTCGCGCAGATCTCGGGAGGCAACATCTACGGCACCGTCACCGACGACTCCGGCGCCGTGTTGCCGGGCGCCGCGGTCACCCTCTCGAGCGAGCTCGGCACCAGGAGCACGACGACGGGAACCCAGGGCGAGTTCCGCTTCCTGAACCTCGAGCGCGGCCGTTACAAGGTCACGGTGACGATCACCGGCTTCACGACCGTGAACCGCGACGTCGAGGTGGTCACGGGAGAGAACGTGAACATCATGTTCCCGCTCAAGGTGGCCGGCGTCGCGGAGACCATCACCGTCACCGCGGAGACGCCGCTCGTCGACGTCAAGAAGCGCGGCACCGCCACCACGCTGACCGCGGAAGAGCTGGGCCAGGTTCCAAACGCACGAGACCCGTGGGGCGTGCTAAGGGTGGTGCCCGGCGTGCTGGTCGACCGGGTGAACGTCGCGGGCAACGAGAACGGGCAGCAGGCTTCCGCGGCCGGCAAGGGCAGCACCACCACCGACAAGGTGTGGAACCTGGACGGACTGAACATCACCGACATGTCCGCCACCGGCGCCTCGCCTGGCTACTACGACTTCGGGGCCTTCCAGGAGATCACCGTCACCACCGGCGGGGGCGATCTCAACGTCCAGACGGGCGGCCTCGGCATCAACCTCACCACCAAGCGCGGCACCAACAAGTTCCATGGCGGCGTCCGCGGCTTCCTGGCCCATGACGACATGGCCTCCAACAACACGCCGGACAGCCTGGCGAACGACTCACGGCTTTCGAGCGGGCTCGCCACCGGCAAGGGCGATCACCTCCAGCAGATCACGGATTATGGCTTCGACCTCGGCGGCCCGATCATCAAGGACAAGCTGTGGTTCTACGGCACCTACGGCAAGCAGGACATCCGCAACGTCCGCCTGACCCAGACCTACGACAAGACCCTGCTGCCCTCGTACAACATCAAGCTGAACTGGCAGGCCACGAGCGACACCATGGTGTCCGCCTTCTACTTCGTCGGCAAGAAGCAGAAGTTCGACCGCGCCGTTGGGTTCCCGGTCAACGAGACGGACGACTTCCTCTGGAACCAGGACAACGCCTACGTGGACGGCGGGATGCCGGGCGGGCTGTGGAAGGCCGAGATCAACCACACCTTCTCGCCCAACTTCTTCATGAACGCCAAGGCCGCCTACTACGATACCGGCTTCGGCCTCTTCGCGCGCGGCGGCTCCGACAAGACCTACACCCTCGACTACGTGGAGGGCGAGGCGATCGGGTCCTACCAGACCTACCAGGCCATCCGGCCGCAGAAGACGATCAACCTGGACGGCAACTACTTCTTCAGCGGCATGGGCGGCAACAACGAACTGAAGTTCGGTTTTGGGTTCCGCAACGCCAGCACCCACTCGGCCTCGCACTTCAACGGCAACCAGCTCGCCGGGATCATCAACTGCGCGCCCGCTGCAGACTGCGCCCCCGGCGACAACGTCGCCTATGTGTGGCGCGATGGCATCACCGACTACGGCGGCAAGTACTGGAGCGGCTACCTGGGCGACACCTTCTCCAAGAACCGCTTCACGCTCAACGCCGGGGTCCGCTTCGACCGCCAGACGGCGAAGAACTTCGCCAGCGAGGCGCCGGCGAACGCGAGCTTCCCCGAAGTCGTTCCGGCCGTGCGGTTCGAAGGCTCCGATAACCTCGTCGAGTGGAACACGCTCTCCCCGCGGGTGGGGCTGAGCTACGCCCTCGACGACGCTCGCAAGACCGTCCTCCGCGCCTCGTACGCCAACTACGCCGAGCAGCTCGCCTTCGGGGACGTCACCGACGAGAACCCCATCGTGTACGGCTACCTGGCCTACGCCTGGAACGACGCCAACAACGATCGCTTCGTGCAGCCGGAGGAGGTCGACCTGGGCAACTTCCTGTACAACTTCAACGTCGATCCCGACGAGCCCGGCTCGCTGACCGCGGTCAACAGGATCGACCGCGACCGCAAGCCGAAACGGGACAACGAGGTGGTGGTGGGCATCGACCGCGAGGTGGCGGCTAACTTCGCCGTCGGAATGGCCTACACCTGGCGCCGCGCCACCGACTGGTCCTATCGCCCGTGGCTGGCGGCACCGTGCCCCGACTCCACCAACTGCCAGATCATCACACCTACCGACTACATCCCGAACCCCCCAACCACGTCCAACGGCTTCACGGCCTCCACCTCCTCGCCGGACCCCGACCTGATCGACGCCGGCGGCGGAGGCCGCGTGCGCACCAACACTGATGGATATCACACTACGTTCAACGGCCTCGAGCTCACGGCCACCAAGCGCCTCTCCAACCGCTGGATGGGCCGCCTGGCCGCCTCCTGGAACGACTGGACGGAGCACTGGGACGGCACGCCGTATGGCGTGCACCGCACGGAATCCTCGGGGATGGTCAGTCCTACCGAGTGGGACGCCCTCGTGCAGGACGGCCAGGTGGCCTTCCTCTCCGGCGGTTCGGGCAAGGCGAGCTTCTACACGAGCGTGAAGTGGCAGTTCTACGCCAACGGCCTGGTCCAGCTCCCCTGGGGGTTCGACCTCTCCGGGGGTGTGTTCGGCAAGCAAGGTGGCGTGTATCCGATCAGCGTCCGGCTCAAGGCTGGTAACGACGGAACCGTTCCGTCCCTCGCCGTGCCCGCGATCGACAGCACTCGGTTCGACAACGTCTGGGACGTGGACACCCGCCTGGCCAAGAACTTCAAGTTCGGGGACGCCAGCGTGACGCTCAGCGCCGAGGTCTTCAACCTGCTGAACAACAACGTGGTCATGTCGCGGTATCGGTTCGCCAACTCCGGCAACTTCACCAACACCGATCAGGGCGCCGAGCCCGGCATGGGCCGCATCGAGGAGATCCTCGCCCCGCGTGTCGTCCGGCTGGGGATCCTCTTCAGCTTCTAGCCGCAGACGTCCGTCTCATCCGGCCCCGGGGGGAACCCCGGGGCCGTTTTTCTTGGTGCACCCGACTGCGGGCCCGACGTGGTCGCAGCCGCGAGTCGGAGGGCAGCGTATACTGCCATCCCACATCCAGCGCTCGTCGCCCCGGAGGTCAACCATGAGCGCCAAGCCGACCGCGAGCGCACTCGTAATCGTGAGCGCGCTGGCCGGCGCGCCCAGGCCGGCGGAGCCGCAGGTGCCGCCGCCGCCGGTGTTCGGAGTCGACGTGCGGGTCGTCGCGGTGCCCGTGTTCGTGACCGACAAGTCCGGACGAGCGGTGCCGGGCCTCACCGCCGACGACTTCGAGATCGAGGACGCCGGCCGCAGCGTGCCCGTCGCGGGTTTCCTGACCGTCGACGCGGGCGCGCCCGCACCGTCCGCTCCCGGGCCCGAGAACCCCCGGCTCGTCGCCGCCTCACGCCGGCAGTTCCTGCTCCTCTTCGACCTCACGTTCTCGAGCGCGCCCGGCATGCTGAAGGCGCGCAAGGCGGCGCTGGCGTTCCTGGAGAAGGGGCCGCAGCCGGGTGACCTGGTGGCAGCGGCAAGGTTGGGCCCGGCGGGGGTCGAGTTGTTGGTCGGTTTCACACCCGATGTCGCCCAGGTCTCGCGCGCAATTGCGACGCTGGGGACTGCCGACCAGGGGCGGTTACGCGATCCGCTCGGCCTTGCCTACGACCTCGGGTTCGTGCCCTCGGAGACCACCGGCAAATGGGGTCTCCAGATCGAAGAGGCGCCTCGTGGCGAGGACGAGAAGCGAAGGCTGGTCCTCCAGCTCGCTCGCTCCGAGCAGAACGCCTACCGGCAGCGTGTCCTCGGCTATGTCGGCGAGCTGCAGCGGCTGGCGCAGCTCCTCGATACCGTGCAGGGACGCAAGCAGGTCATCCTGCTCTCCGGCGGCTTCGACCAGAGCGTGCTCCTGGGCGCACAGGGTACGGAGCGGGCGGACAACGCGCAGGCGGTCGCGGAAGGTCGGCTCTGGGAGGTGCAGAGCGACCGGCACTTCGGGGACAGCCAGACGCGCGGCACGCTCGATGCGCTGTTCCAGGCCCTCGCCCGCTCGGACACCGTGGTCCACACGGTCGACGTGGCGGGCCTGGCCGCGGGGGGAGGAGTGGACGAGGCCGGTTTTGTTCCCACCGGAAGCGGTCGGGGCAGCCTGGCCGAGCTGGCGGGACGGTCCGGAGGCCGCTTCGTCAGGGACAGCAACGACCTCGCCGCCGCGCTCCAGGAGGTGCTCGACGCCTCCCGTTACTACTACGTGCTGGCCTTCGAGCCGCTGGAAGCGAAGCAGAAGGCAGGCGAGCTGCGGAAGCTGAAGATCAAGGTCAAGCGGGCCGGCCTGGCCGTTTCGCACCGCGCCGGCTACACGCTTCCGGATGCGAAGGCGGTGGCGGCCCCGACGGCGCAGATGCAGGCGGCGGAAGTGATCGCCAAAGGCCTGTCCGGAGGCGCCCTGCGGCTTCGGGCCATCGCCGTGCCGTACCGCAATCCTCAGGGCCAGTCGTCGCTGCCGGTCGTGCTCGAGATCGATGGCGAGAGCCTCCTCGGCGCGCTGAGCCAGAAGGTCCTGGCCCTCGAGATCTACGGTTACGCGCTGGATGACAAGGGACGGATCGAAGACGCGCTGGGCCTGACGCCCGGCCTCGAGCTGGACAAGCTCGCGCCATCGATCAAGGCCAAAGGCGTTCAGGTCCTGACTGCCTTCCGGGTACGCGAGGGTCCGGTCGATCTTCGTTTCCTGGTCCGGGACCGCGCGACCGGCCGTGTGGGATCGCTGCGCATGACCTCCGTGATGCCGTCGTTCGAGAGCGGCGCCCTCCTGCTCTCGCCGCCGCTGGTCATGGACGACCCACGCGCGCGCGTGGTGATTCCCGCGCCGTCACGGGCGAACCAGAACCTCGAGATCCCGTTCCGCCTGGAGGACACCCCGTTCACGCCGCAGGCCGCGCCCGTGCTGCGCAACGGCGAGGCGCGGGATGTGTGCCTCATGGCCCATGCCGGGAGCGGGCCCGACACCGCCGCCAAGCTCAGCGCGGCGCTGGTTCGCGACGATGGACAGGTGCTCCCTCTCGAGACGGGGGCGACGCGCTCGGTGGCGGACGCCGATCGCTTCCGGCGGCTGGTGGTGAGCGTGACGCCCAAGGGCATCCCCGCCGGCGACTACTGGCTGCGGCTGAGCATTCCGACCGCGCCCGGAGCGGAAGAAAGCCGGTCGCAGTTGCCGGTGCGCGTCAACTGACCTCAAGGTGACGACGGGACCGGCGGCGGGGCCGTCGGGTGCGCATCTTCACGTCCCCGCATTGCGATAATGGCCGCATGAGGCTGGCAACCGGCGTCGCGGTCATGGCCGCCGCCGTGCTCACGAGTATTGGCTCCCCCATTGCGTCCGGTCACCCGCCGCCCGGCGTGGCGGCTTCCACGAGCGCCAACCTGCTCCTGGTCACCATCGACACCTTGCGGGCGGACCACGTCGGCGCCTACGGCGCTGCCTCCGGGACCACGCCCGCCATCGACCGCCTGGCCCAGGAGGGAGTGCTCCTGCAGGACGCGGTCGCTCACGTACCCCAGACCCGGCCCTCGCATGCCTCGCTCTTCACGGGGCGCCTTCCCTACGAGCACGGCATCCGCGACAACTTCTCCCAGCCGCTCGATACGGCCACGCCGACGCTGGCGACGCTGCTGAAGGAGCACGGCTACGCCACCGGCGGCTTCATCGGCGCCTACCCCGTGTCGCGCGACTCGGGGCTACAGCGCGGCTTCGACGTCTACGACGACCCGTTCGTCGCCGCGAGCAGCGTGGCCACGCGGCAGGACCGCAGCGAGAGGCGCGGCCGCGAGGTGGTGGACCGCGCCCTGGAATGGCTCGGGCGCCCGCGGACGGACCCGTTCTTCGTCTGGGTCCACCTCTTCGATCCCCATGCTCCCTACGACCCGCCCCCGCCGTTCGCGGGACGCTTTCCCAAGGACCCGTACAGCGGCGAGGTCGCGTTCGCGGACAGCCAGGTCGGGCGGCTTTTGAAGTGGCTGGATGACACCGGACGGCAACAGTCCACGCTGGTTGTCGTCACCTCGGATCACGGCGAGGGGCTCGGAGATCACGGCGAGGAGGAGCATGGGTTCTTCGTCTACGAGAGCACGGTCCACGTCCCTCTCGTGATGCGATGGCCGGGCGGCCTGCCGGCGGCCAAGCGAGTGGACGGCCAGTTTCGCGAGGTGGACCTCCTGCCCACTCTCCTGGAGCTGCTCGGCGCCCCGGCCACTCCGACCAGCGGGGTCTCCCGCGCCGCGGTCCTCCGCGCCGCCGGCAGGGTCCCCGACAACGAGGCCTACCTGGAAAGCCTCTACGCCAGCCTGCACTTCGGCTGCGCGCCTCTGCGCGCCCTGCGCTCGGAAGGCTGGAAGTACATCGACGCTCCACGCGCGGAGCTGTACCGGCTCACCGAAGACCGTGGCGAGTCCCGCAACCGGATGGCGGACCGGGTGGGCGTGGCCGCCGCCCTGCGCACGCGCCTGCTGGCCCAGGACCGTGGCCTGGTGAAGCCGTCGCTGCCCGCGGGAGACACCGCGGCCATGGAACGCCTCGCCGCCCTCGGCTACGCCGCCGGGGGCTTCTTCAGCGGCACGCCGACCGGCACCGATCCCAAGGACAAGATACAGGAGTTCCAGTCCTTCACCCGGGACGTGAGCCGCGGCGTGCGGCTGTTCGAGCGCCGGGACTACGAGGGCGCGGTGCGGCTGCTGGAGCGGCTGGCCACGCCGACGCCGCTTCCCGGGGGACAGGTGGTGGAGCGACGTTCCTTCAACGTCGAGTACTTCCTCGGCCGCAGCCTGCTCGAGCTGCGCCGGTTCGACGGCGCGGTGGCTCCGCTTTCGCGCGCCATCGACCTGAACCCGGCCGCGGTGCCGGCCTACGCCTACCTCTCGCGCGCCCAGGCCGGTGCCGGCCGCACCCAGGATGCGGCGGCCACCGTCGAGCGCGGCCTGAGCATCGCCCCCAGGAACGCCGAGCTGCATCAGATGAGGGGGCGGCTGCAGCTTGCCGCCGGCGACCGGGTGACGGCGCGGAGCAGCCTGGAACGTGCCCGCGAGCTCGATCCGCAGAACGCGCTCGTGCGGGTC
>Ga0075423_10007608_pt1 | contig 10244 bp, 9 predicted proteins | sample SoiMethybrSBSTD2_FD_80114 | JGI IMG/M metagenome (GOLD analysis project Ga0075423, IMG submission 80114) | Bulk soil microbial communities from a Populus tree surrounding site in Tennessee, USA - Soil MetaG P. TD hybrid SBSTD2 | ecosystem: Environmental > Terrestrial > Soil > Tree plantation...
CGTCCGGTAGGTCCCGCTCACCGCGTCTGACATCGAATGGCCCATGAAGCGATACGTCTTCATCTCGATCAATGTCGGCCGCTTCTCCTTGCGCGCTCTTTCGACGGCGCGCTCGATGCACTTCCGCACCGCGAATACATCCTGGCCGTCGACGGACTCGCCATCCATGCGATAACCCTGCGCGCGCACACCAACGTCTTCGTTGGCCGTCGAGCGCGAAATCGCGGTTCCCATGCCGTAGCGATTGTTCTCGATGATGAAGATCACCGGCAGGTTCCACAGCGATGCCATGTTGAGCGCCTCGTGGAAAGCTCCGATGTTCACTGCTGCTTCGCCGAAGAAGCAAATGCAGACCTGATTGCCGCGACGATACTTGATCGCGAAGCCGACGCCCGCCGCAATCGGCACGTGTCCACCGACGATACCGTGTCCGCCAAGGAAGTTCGTGTCGGCGTCGAAGAGGTGCATCGAGCCGCCCTTGCCGTGCGAGCACCCGGCTTCGCGTCCAAACAGCTCCGCCATGATCGCGCGTGGACTGATGCCGCGCGCCAATGCCTGACCGTGATCTCGATAGGCGGTTATCACGTAATCGTCGGGCCGAATCATCGACATAACGCCGGTCGAAATCGCTTCCTGGCCGATGTAGAGGTGACAGAATCCACCGATTTTGCCGAGCGCGTACGCTTCGGCGCATTTCTCTTCGAAGCGACGCTGCACGAGCATCGAGCGCAGCAGCTCTCGTCGCAGCTCGGGTGTGGTGCCGCCGAAATCGTCCTGCTTGGCGTCAGCGCCGTTGTTGCTTGGCTCGCCTTTATCCTTGCGCGGTGTCTTCTGTGGCGGTGTGCGCTTGGTCTCAGTGCTCATACGCCGGCCGCCTGCACCTGCTCCCAGGCGTGGTAGCTCGAGCGAACGAGCGGACCCGATTCAACGTGACGAAATCCCATCTCCATGCCAATCTCGTACAGCTCTCTGAATTCCTGCGGTGTGTAGTAGCGATCGAGCGTGATGTGCGCATCCGAGGGTCGCAGGTACTGACCAAGTGTCAGAATGTCGACGTCGACCTCGCGCAGATCGCGCATGACGGCGACGACTTCTTCCTTCGTTTCACCCATGCCGAGAATCATTCCGGTTTTCGTCGGGATGTCAGGCGCGGTGCGTTTAACGAATCGGAAGATATCCATCACTCTCGGATAGCGACCGCCGGGCCTGGCTTTCTTGTAAAGCCGTGGGACGGTCTCGGTATTGTGATTGTAGATCTCCGGTTCAGCTTCAAGAACGGTGCGAATGCTTTCCTGGTCGCCCTGAAAGTCCGGGACCAACACCTCGACCGAGCAGCCAGGCACTTTCTCGTGAATCTGTCTGATTGTTTCGGCGAAAACCCAGGCGCCAAAATCGGGCAAATCGTCGCGATCGACTGACGTGATGACGGCGTGCTGGAGCTGCATGTCGGCGATCGCTTTAGCGACGCGATAGGGCTCGGCGATATCGTACTTGGGCGGACGGCCATGGGCGACCGCACAATAGGCGCAATTTCTGGTGCAAACGTCGCCGAGGATCATGAACGTGGCAGTACCGTGCTCCCAGCACTCGCCGACATTGGGGCAGTGGGCCTCCTCGCAAACGGAGTGGAGGTCCAGCTCGCGCATCATCTGCTTGAGGCGGAGATAATTCGGTCCACCGGGGGCTTTGACCTTGAGCCACGACGGTTTCCGCTCTGGGAGGGGGTCGGCGCGGTGTCGACCCATTATCTGATAGAGAGTCTCTGGCATTTTATGATCGACAGGCGGGTGCCGTCGAGCTTAAGGAATCTACATTAAAAGCGGTCGGGGCGAAATTGAGCCAGGTCGTGGCTAAGTGGTGATTCTGTCACGAGATCGGCGATTATATCCCCCGTCAGGGGGGCCATCAGTACGCCATTTCGCGAGTGGCCGCAGGCGTAGAGCAGCGATGCGAATTCCGGATCGGCGCCGATGATCGGAAGGAGATCGGGCGTAACTGGCCGCAGACCGGCCGAGGCCTGAACGTCTGTCGACGATTCGAGAACTGGACAAATCTCTTCCGCAGCAGCGCGCACTTTCTTTATGCCGGCGGCGGTGGTGCGGTTGTCGAAGCCGACGTTTTCCATGGTACTGCCACCGATCAGCGAATTCGTCCGCGGCACGATGTAGCCACGCGGTCCGTAAGCGACGTGCCGGAGCGGCGTCGACGAATAAGAAACCAGCTGGCCGCGCGCTGGTTTGACGACGCGTGCGTAACGCGCGCCGGCGATTTTCCCAACCCAGGCGCCCGCGGCGAGCACGACTCTTTCCGCCGACCGTCGCGATTTATCGTCAAGAACGACATCGCATGACTTTGCCTGTGGAATGACTTTGGTCACGCTCTTATCGATAAACGTGATTCGTTGATTCGATGCGACCAGTTTTCGCAAGGCATCGAGCAGGAGCGTGTTGTCGACTGCTCCATCGCCGGGATTGAACATCGCGCCGAGTGAGTGGCTGAGGGACGGCTCGAGCCGGTGCAGCTCACCTGCGTCGATCCATTGAGCGGTGGCAGCCGCGGTTTTCTTGAGGCCTTTGACGCCTTTTTCGGTGATTGCAACCTGAAGGATGCCGTTCCGATTGAGCGGTACGCGCACACGCGATCGCTCGGCCAGGTATTCGATGTACGACGGATAGCGGTCGCGGGCAGCAACCGCGAAGTCATGTGCAGCACCGGTGGCCTGCTCGACGGACGGCGCCAGCATGCCCGCTGCTGCTGGAGAGGCTTCACCAGGGCGCGATGTCCCGATAATCGCGGCACTTACGCCGCGTTCGGCCAGCGCGGCGGCGGTGGCGAGCCCGATCAGCCCGGCGCCGACGACGATGACTTCGTCGTTCAGCGCCCCGCCTCGTCTGTTTGCCTCTCGTGAAACAAGCCGGGAAGCAGTAACGTAGTAAACTCAGTCACTGTAAAACGGAGAACATCATGTTGCGCGCCATTTTCATGATCGGCCTAATCGCCATGCTGGGCCTCTTCGCCGTGGGCATGGTGTTCAAACTATTCGGCGGTCTGGTTGGACTTACCTTCTGGCTGGTCGCCCTCGCGATCAAGGTAGTCATTGTCGGTGGGCTGCTGTACTTCGGCATCCGCATTCTGGCGCCGGGTACGGCGGCTCGACTGCGTGAGAAATTCTCGGGGACGAGATTGACTCGCTACTAGAATTTTCTGGACAAAGGAAGGGCCGAGCGTTTGCTCGGCCCTTTTGTTTTGATGACGACACCGCTATTAGCTGCTGGGAGCTAGCTACCAGCTACCCGCTGCAAGAATAAGGACAGATCACTTGTCGCTATCTGATCCACAACTCGCGTTTCCTCTGACGCCATCGCGATCCGTCCCGTCGCCTGCAGCGGGAAGCTGGTGGCTAGCTGCTGGGAGCTACCAGCAGTGTAGTGCGCTTTTAAGGGTTTACAGTCAGTCCTACGACTCGAGCGCCTCAACAACCCCCCAGGTCAGTAAAGGCACCATTATCTCATGGTGGCCCGTTATCTCGTACCCCTTCCCGCTAAACTGAGTGGGCCGCTGCACGACGTTTACTCGGGGACGGTAGTGGCGCTGCATGTCGAGATCGCAGGTGGTGAAGGTGGTCGGTTTTCCGCCGTTGAGATTGCGCGCAATGGTGAGGGCCTTAAGAAAAACCTCCGGCATGATGACAGCGCTGCCGAGGTTGAGGACGACACCCCCGTCGTGAAGGCGAGGTAGCGAGGCAGCCAGCCGGCGAAAATCGCGGTGACTGGTGTCACCAATCGCGGCGCCGTTGGTGGCGGGGTGTTGATGAATGATTTCGGCGCCGAGCGCGGCGTGCACGGTGCAGGGAATTCCCAGATCGGCAGCGGCAAGCAACACCGACAAGTCCGGATTCGACAGCTCGGTTTCTTTGAGCGCGCGCGCCAGCGACTCGCCCATGCCCCAGCCGTTCTTCATTCCGGCACTGAAGGCTTCGTTCATGCCGCGGCCAGTCTCGTCGGCCATGCCGAAGGTTCCGTCGACGAGCCCGCGCGCGACGTCTTCAGATGTCGCGCCGAATCTCGCAATCTCGTAATCATGGATCGCCGCAGAACCGTTCATCGCGAGATGTGTAATCACGCCGCGCTTCATCAGATCGATGAGCAAAGGCGCGAGTCCCGTCTTCACGATGTGGCCGCCGAGCATTACGACAACTGCGCGCTTGTCACGAGCCGCTTTTGCGATCGCGTCGACGACCTGCAGGAAATCGCGCGCGACGAGAACGTCGGGAAGTGATTTCAGAAATGCGGCGAAGCTCCGATCCTTGCCCGGCGGTGATGCGAATTCACGCGCGGCGACTTTGTTTGGTCGTCGCTCGATCGGGATTGTCTTGACCTTGGAGAGATCGACCTCCTCGGTCGCGCCTCGCGAGCCGCGCGGCCCGCGCTTACCGCCTAGGGAGTCGGCGATGGGACGTACTTATTCAGATAGAGGTTCAGTGAACCGAAAGACAACTTCGATTTGAGCTGCAGCATGATATGGCGATCGTCGTCGGAGAGCCAGACTTCCGCGTGTCCGTTCTCCGAGAAAATTCCCTTCGTCTTGATGACGGGCTGCACCACGATCGCATCGAACGTACCCGCAGGCACTTTTACGCGCTCCTTGCGCAACACTCTGATGCGAACCGGGTTCCGGTCGGGCCGGAAATAACGATTGAAGTCGTAGGTCTTGCCGACCTCGAGCGGAATCGTGCGCAGGAAATAGAGGAATGAGCCATCATCGAGGGGCTCGCTGACCGACGCCTCTTCCTTCTGTGGCTTCTTGGATGTCTGAATGAAGATCGATCGCTCTGGATAAATCTCGAACCGACGATCGATGTCCTTGCCGCCTTCCTCCAGCTCCTGCACGAAGCGCAGCGACGACAACGTCTCGGCGTCCATCCAGCTCTCGTAAACGTCGTTCACGCGGTACATGAAGTTCCCGCCGCGCACGTAAAAAGCGGTGTGCCACGCTGCACGACCACGCAGGTTGTCGAGCCCGACGACCTCCATGTGCGCGTTTCCGACTTTGACGAAACCGAATTTGACGTCGTACTCGAGTTTCTCGCCGACGTTGAACGGCACTTTCGCGTGGCGGACCGATGTATTGGAAGCGGTCTGCTCCTGCGCGAAGAGCGTAGTCGCGGAAAACATCAATAAAAAAGCAAGGCGCATAAATCGCCAACCAATTTTGAATGTGCTGTTCAATGCGTGAATCAAGCCGCACCTCCCGGCGCGCTCGACAACGTGCGCGCCCTGCGGCTGAACCGGAAAAGTGAGAGCGCGTCGGCAACGGGGCGAATCCTCGTTTCTCGAACGCGCACGTCGTAGCGCGGGGCGAGATCGACATTCTCGACTCGACGCGCGAAGCGTCGAGCCCGGAGCAACAACTCCATGTTCGCCGCCCAGCCGGTGCTGGTGATGACGGGCCCATCGCCAACCGCCTTCAACATTTCGCGAAGCACTGAGATGCGATACAGCCGATAAGTCGTAAAGGGGTCCAGGGCGTCGGTACGCGGCACCGTGCGCTGAATCCAGTCCGCGAAGCGACGCAAGCGCCGGACTCTCGGTGGCGCATCGTTCAGCTCCTGCTTGGCGCCTACGATATCGGCGCCACCCTCGAAGCGCTTCACGAGCTCGGGAATGTGTTCCGGCTGGTCGGTGAAGTCTGCCTGCATGACGATCAGCGCATCACGACGCGCGTAGCGCGTACGCCGCGAAACCTCGCGCACCAACTTCTCAACCGCCGCTCCATAACCAACCTGCTGGTTGCCGCCGAGAATCGTCAGCGGGATGACGTCGCCGTACGGCTCGAGAGTTTCACGCGTGCCGTCGGTGCTGCCATCGTCGTAAACGACAATCTCGTACTCGCGCGAGTAGTCCTGGAACACGCGGCGAATACGCCACAGGAGCACGCCAACAGTCTGGCCTTCGTTGTAGGTCGGGATGCAGATGTAGATCAACTGACTTCCGTTGCTGTGGGTACGACGGTGGGGCCAGTGCTTACAGGGGTCTAACAGGCAAAATAGGAGCCCCTACCATGAGGTCGCTACCCTGCAAGCAGCCTATTGTACACCTCAGCCGTCCTTTCGATCATCCGCTTGGAGTCGAATTCGCGTGCTCTTTGGCGTGCGCCGTCGGCCAGCATCGCGCGCAGCCCGTCGTCGCTCAACAACGCGGCTGCTGCGCGCACAAAACCGGCGACGTCTCCAGCCGGGATGAGCAAACCGCTCTTCCCATCTTCGATCACCTCGGGAAGACCACCGACGGCGAACGCGATCGGCGGTACACCCAGCGCCATCGCGTCAATCACCGCAGTGCCGAGTCCTTCCGAACGCGCCGGGTGCCAAAGCACGTCCAGTCCTGCCATCGCATCGTGAACCTCTTCGACGAAGCCCGCATCGAAGCTCTCGACTCCGGAGATGGTCGTTCCGCCGTTGCCCTTTCCGCCGAGCAGCACAATACGAGTGCGACGAAACAGCTCGCCCGGCAGACGGCGCGCGATGCCGGAGACAAGGTCGAGACCTTTCTCCTGAGTCATCGCACCTACGATTCCGCAAATCACCGAGCTCGGCGGCCAACCGCGCTCACGTCGCCAGTTGCGTGGTCGTCTGACAACTGGTGCCGGCACGCCTGAATAAACCACTTCGATGCGGTCGGCTGGCACTCCCGCTTTGACCATCACCGCTTTCACTGCGTTCGATATTGCGATGAATGCATCGACGCCATGACGGTATTTGAGCCGCACCTGCTTGGGTGGGAAGACGACACGGCGAGTGACGACGAGCTTCGTTCTGCGTTTTCCGAACAGAGCGAGTCGCCCGATCGAGTGCGAACGAGCATCGTGCGCGTGCATTATCCGCGCGTCCCATTCACGCGCGACAGCACGGAGCTCCCGCGCCGATCGAATGTCCCACTCGCCGCGCAGCGTCAAACGATACGTCGGAAGTCCAGCCTGATCCGCTTTGCGAATGAGCGGTGAACCGGTCGGCGCGACGATCAGTGTTCGATAGCCAAGATCGCGCAATCCTGCGGCGAGCAGGAAGACCTGACGTTGACCGCCGCGCCAGCTGCGCCCGGAATCGACGTGAAGAATCCGGGGAAGGTCCACTACGACTGGAGCTGTTTTGCGAACGCCTTGAACAGGCCGCGGTCCCACGGCTCAGGGGAATCGGTCATCTCCTCCGGATGCCATTGGACCGCCATCACCCACCAGTCTTCATCGGTGGACTCGATTCCTTCGATGACGCCGTCGGGCGAACGCGCGGTGACGCGCATGCCCTCGGCGACGCGTTTGACTGACTGGTGGTGGAAAGAGTTCACGGTGACGTGCTCGGCGCCAACAGCAGCTGCGATTAACGAGCCAGGCTCGATATCGACGTCGTGTGTGCGGGACGTTCGCGCGCTATCCTCGTCGTGGTCGATGCTGGTCTCGCATTGTGACGGAATGTCCTGCACCAGCGTGCCACCTAGCGCGACGTTGAGGATTTGAATGCCACGACAGATAGCCAGGACCGGTGTTCCGCGCGCGCGGGCCTCTTCGACGAGCGCAGCCTCGGTCGCATCGCGAGCGGCGTTCACTGAGCGTACTTTTTCGTGGCGTTCTTCGCCGTAGCGCGCGGGATCTACGTCTTCACCGCCGGTCAGCACAAGTCCGGCGACGGAGTCGAGAACCGAGGATGCGGCATCGGCACTGGTAAGTGGAGGCACGATAAGTGGTATGAGCCCTGCATTTTCCAGGGCAGTCACGTAAGCGGCGGTTAGCCGGACACGACTAGTTTCGCCATCGGGGCGAATACTAGCGGTAACAGCAACTGTGCAGGCTGGAACCGGCTTGCGCGCGGACAACACGAGTGATCTCTCTTCGACAGGGTACGTGGACACTGCTCTTCGCCGCCGCGTCGGCGACAGTGGCTCAGCCTCAAAACCTGAATAGCGTTCCCGTAGCCTGCAAGGGGGAGCGCATCAGCCGGATCGATATCGATCCCAATCCGCCGTTCAAGATCACCGGAAATAACATCTGGCAGAGGGCGGGTCGGTTTGCCGCCAAGCAGCACATGACAACCCGCGAGCCGGTGATTCGTCGCTTTCTCGCACTTCAGCTCGGGGATCGCTGCACGGAGCTAAGGCGCGCAGAAACCGAGCGCATCCTGCGGTCGCAGCCGTTCATTGCCGACGCGAGCGTGCTCGCGTATCCCGATGGGAACGGCGGTGTCACACTGACGGTTACGACGGTTGACGAAGTCTCTTTGATCCTCGGCGCCGGGATCGGCGGAAGCGGCGGGCCGATCCACGCCTTCCAGATCGGGGAAGACAACCTGTTGGGAGCGGCCTTGCACTTAGAGGCCGGCTGGAAGAAGGGCGAGCGATTCCGCGACATCTACGCGGCACGGTTCATCGACTACCAGTTTCTTGGGCGGCCTTACCAACTCTTCGCCGAGGGCGGACGTCGGGAACTCGGCAGCGACTGGAGGACAGAGCTCAGTCACCCGTTCGTCACCGACTTGCAACGCCTTTCCTGGCGTACCACCGCCGGCGAACAGAACGGTTACTTCTACTTCAAGCGTCCCGGCGCGTTGGCAGCGGCGCTCAGGATTCGCCGGTCATACAGCGACATTGGAGGCGTGGTTCGTATCGGACCCCCGCTCGGGAAACTTGCCTTGGTGGGCGGATCTCTCTCGTTCGAGGATGAAGACCCCGATGCAATGCCCAAGACGATCAGCGACCTGGGCATTCTCGACGACACGAGCACCGCGCTGATCAACAGGTATACGAAGCATCAGACCGGCCGGCTGAACGGATTGTGGGGAATCCGCAATGTGCACTTCCTCCGTGTAAGTGGATTCGATGCGCTCGAGGGAACGCAGGACCTCCGCACCGGCTTCCAGCTCGCGACATTGCTCGGCAGAGGCGTGACGTTTCTGCGCGGGAAGGAGAGTGACTGGTTCGGGTCGACAGATCTGTACGCCGGCATTGCCTCGCCAATCTCGTACGCTGCGTTCGACATCTCTGGCGAGGGACGCCGCGATGAGGAGGGCAACGCCGACGGAATGCTCGCCCATGGCCGCGGCGCGTTATACCTCAAGCCATTCAATCGACAAACAATCATTTCTGATCTGGCGTTCAGCGGTGGGTGGAAGCAACGGATTCCATTTCAGCTTTCCTTCGCCGATCGTGACGGTGGATTGCGCGGATTCAGATCGTCGGATATCGGTGGGGGACGGCGTCTGGTTGCGCGGGTCGAGGACCGCTACCTGATCGGTCGCTACAAGTCTTTAGCCAGTATCGCAGTTGCCGGATTCGCCGACGCCGGGAAAATCTGGGCGGCTGATTCGCCCTTCGGTGTGACAACTCCGGTGTCCGGCTCGGTTGGCTTTAGTCTGCTGGCGGCATCGCCGCCTCAGTCTCGTCGCACCGCAAGAGCTGATTTCGCGTTTCCCGTTCGCGGGCCCCATGGGAAGGGGTGGGAAGTGCGGTTCTCTGTGACCGATGTCACTCGCGTGTTCCGACTCGAGCCGCGGGATATTTTCTACAATCGTGAGAGATCAGTTCCTTCGTCGGTGTTCAACTGGCCTTAACATCTCGGCGTAGAGTCCTCGGCTGGTAGCGACCAATCACAATACAGAAGCGGCGAGCCCCAAGCTTAGTGAGCAGCTTGGCTGAGAGCTTCCTACCACACGTAACCATCAGCTGAGAGCTCAGGGCTTAGCTCATAGCTCTTAGCTCACGCTGTAACGCCAACCGTACGCTCACGGCCTAGCTGCTCTCTAGCTTGCAGCTCGTGTCTTCTGTTTTGTGATTGGTCGCTACCAGCCGAGGACTCTCCGCCGAGACCATTTTCACTCAGCGGCCCGCTCCGGACACGAACTGCCAGCGCGTGAAAACCTGGGCGACAACGTTCAGCTCGCCCGGGTTGACTGGCGTGGGTATCGCCTGCACGCCTCCCGACGCGGCCGTCACCGCAACGCTCTCGAGCATTCCTCCGCGAAGGAGAATCGGTTGCGCGGATGTGAAGTTGATCGCAAGAAGTTTTCCCAGAGAGCCGCCGGCCGCGCGCGCAATCACCTCCGCATCCATTCGCGCCTGTTTCACGGCGTCGGCGAGCGCCGCGCGTCGCGCATCGTCAGTGTTGGTCGCCAGGAACTGAATCGAACTCACGTCAGTGGCGCCGGCATTGATGGCCGCGTCAATGACTTTTCCGAGATCGTCGAGTCGTCGCACTTC
>Ga0075423_10007609_pt1 | contig 10244 bp, 9 predicted proteins | sample SoiMethybrSBSTD2_FD_80114 | JGI IMG/M metagenome (GOLD analysis project Ga0075423, IMG submission 80114) | Bulk soil microbial communities from a Populus tree surrounding site in Tennessee, USA - Soil MetaG P. TD hybrid SBSTD2 | ecosystem: Environmental > Terrestrial > Soil > Tree plantation...
GCGATGCCCGGCATCAAGTATTTTCCGCGGCCATCCACCCGGGTCGCCCCAGCCGGAAGGCGGATCGAGTCGGCGGCCCCGATGGCCGCGATCCGGTCGCCGCGGACCACCACTGTCTGGCGGTCGAGCGGCCGCTCACGGTCCATCGGCACGACAGTCACGTCCGTGAAGGCAACTATTCCGGGGGCGTCAGCAGACGCCTGCGAGGTGATGAACACGACAACGAGCAGGACGGCGATGCTCAAATTGCCTGGCATGAACCTGAAGGGATTTCTACCGCGATGTGCGCTGATCGGCGGTGCAGCCGTCTAGCCTCGCCTCATTGGCGACAAGCGGAAGCAAGTCCTCACTTGCCCAAAGGCCCGACGTATTCCCGGGCGACTACGATGTTGTCGAACCATACCTTGCTGACTTGCCCGACCGGCGAGCTGGTCACGTAGAGCAGCAGCCAGAGGAAATTGACGTTCAGCCGCTTGTCTTCACGCCAGCGGAACCCTTCGAACGGCGAGCCGCCCTCAGGGAACTTCAGCTGTTCGGCTTCGCCTTTCACATCGTTCCAGCGGATACCCTCGCCGCCTTTGCCCGGAAAGAATTTGTCGTACATCCATTTCCCGTTGGGGAAGTTCTTGCCGAGATGGCTGACTCGTTTTCCGTCGATCCAAAGAGCCATCTCTCCGTTCGTGTCCCCGATATCATTCATTTTCATCATCAGTTCCACGCAGATCCACTGGCCTCTGGCGACCTTCAGATTCGAGTCATGGACGAAGCTGTTGCCCCACGTTTGCCCATGCGGCGGGCTGCCGCGCATGTCCACCCAGTAGGTGTAGTAATCCCAGACCCAGGCGTCCCCCGATGGTTCGACGCCAGTGGTGAATCGCCCGCCGCCGCGCGGACGCTCGCCGGCACCACCGTGCGGGTAGGAGCTGGACGGGTTATAGCCGCCGACTTGTACGAAATGGTGAATGGGCGCCGACCGCGGATCGAACTTCACGTAGAAGCGCGTGTAGAGCCGATCATAACCAGGCAGCAGTCTCCGATAGAGATGACCACCGCTTCCCTTGCCGCCTGCGTAGGTCATCAGCAGCGACCGACCACGACCCTCAGGCGTGTCATCCGAAAACGACATGATTTCGGCGTTGCTTATGCTCTCCCAGCGTCGCTTCATGCCGTCCAGCGAAGATTCCTCGAACGTCTCGACGAAGACGACATTGGGGTCTCGTTCGATCCCAGCATCGCCGGGGTATTTCGCCGCCAAGCCGGGCTCAGACCCGGCGCTCTGCCCCTGACCGTCGCCGGGTTGCGGAGTAGCTATCAACACCCATGCCATCGCGGTGCCCACGACGGCAATGAGGACCCACGCGCGTAACTGGAACATGACCCTCACTCCTTACAGGCAGCCAACGACGCATTCCGATCAGACTCTGGCGGAACTATCGATATCCCAGGCAGCGCCGAGTGCGCTTCGACTCTGCCTATCGCGGCGCGCGCTGCTCCGGTGATCGAATCGGATCATTCACCTCGAGACCCGTCCGGCGCGCCAGGATCCTCCGTACCGCTGCGGAGTGACCTCGCTACAGCATATCCAGAGCATCGGTGTGCCGCCGGTGAGGTAGTTGAAGTCCTCAGCCGAGAGTGTTAACAGGAGCGCACCGCCCCGGCTCACTGTCAGCGTGATCGTGGATCCCACGATTTGGACGTTGATGGCATCACCCGGGCGTCCATCATGCGCAGCCGGATCCACGGCCAGGGTCGTGTAGGAGCCATCGTGATCCCATCGGCGAATCTGGTACCCCTCGGTGGTGTAGCCGCCCCCGTAGGCTCTGCCCGCAGGCTCGCTGTCGGTCGCGCGTAGACCGACAAAGAGCTCATCATAGGTACCGACAAGCCCATTGCCGACGACGATCTCTGCCCACTGGTTGTCCGTCCACGGCGGCCCAACGCGACGATTAGCTTGTCCCCCTCCGACCCCGGGCCCAAAGCCTGGCGAGCCTTGGATGCCCAGCTGGTTCCAGTTCGCGAAGACAGGCCAGTTCCCGCTATAGGAAGCGAGAGACAGACCATTCGGGCCCGCAAACGAGTCCGCATCCAGCACCACCAGGCTATTCACTGGCGCATTCATGGTGTCAGCGGCGACCTCTGTACTCACCGTTGCACTCGGCGGATTCGGTCGCGCGGGTGCGGACGCCACCTCCGAGCAGCTGCTCTCGTTCCCGTTCGCGTCTACGGCAGCGAGCGACACATAGTAGACTGCGTTCTCCGTCAATCCGGTGAGGGTGAACGTCACCGTCGCGTCGCTGAATCGAGCCCCGCTCACCGTAGAGAACGTGGAACCTGGACATGGGGTCGGGGTCCCAGACGCATAGTAGATGCGATAAGTACTGATACCCGACAGTCGCGAGCCGTCTGTGTTAGTCGTAGGCGCCGTCCAGGTGAGGTCCAAGACTCCGGCGCTCGTGCTGCCCGTGAGCCCCCAGAGGACAAAGAGGAACACGGTAACCAGAACGAGAGAACTCTGATGCACGGGCGCTCCCAAGGAGCGGCATCCCTCGAAGGGGATGGGAAACGCGAGCCTGTGTCTGCGCATATGCTCATATCCCATTTTGTCAAAGGTGAACGTGCGTGGAGGGGTAAGCGCACAGCAACTGTGTGTGCGTTATGACCCCCGGTGAATCGCAGTAACTTGGGCTAGTCGAACGGACTAGCACACGGCGCGGGAACAGGAAGCGCCGCACTCGGCAAGACAACTACCGGACGGTCTGACCTATCGCGCCCTGGCGCTCTCAGCGCAGCCTCTGTACCACAAAGCCGTGGCCGAAAGCCAGGCAAAAGCGCTCGCCATGTGAGTCGCGGGCTACGGCGACGTCACGGTCACGGAAGCCAGCGAGACTTGGGCGCGTGATCGACGTGCCGCCCCGCCTGACCTCGGAGGTTTGACGCGTCTGGGCGTGCGCTCTAGGAGAGAGCCCTACGCTCCGCGAGCCTGTCCGCCGACACCACGGAACTTGTCTGGAATGGCGAGTTCCTCGGCCTGGTGCGCCTCGCGAACGACGTCCTTGGGTGCGGCCGCCGGTATATTCGTGCCGACGTCGAAGCGCCTCTGCCATTGCCGTACGACTCTCGGCTGGATATTGAGCTCGCGAGAGATTTCGGCCAGCGACTTTTCGCCCTTCATGATCTGTTGCACGACGCTCCGCTTGAACTTGACGGTGAAGGCACGCCGGCTGTCCGACTTCCGTGGCCCCATGACGCCTTCCAGTCCTTGTGGAGGAACGTCATGGGCAAGAGGTTCACCGCGGTGATCTAGGTCGGCCGAAAGAAGTGCTCGTTCGGTTCGGGCAAGATGTCGGTCCTCGAGGTGGCGTAGCGCGCGGAGGGTATCGTTGGCTTTTCGTAGTTCACCGAGCAACCGATGCCCGTATATACAGATCGCACATACGACGAGCAGAAGGCCGACTTCCGTCAGCGTCAGCCGCCAGAGTCGTTCTAGTATTGCGGGCCCGAGCCATTCAGGCATCTTCGGTCCCCCTACAGCAGCGGATCATCCGCGCCAACCGAAAGCTTGTCAAGGCCAGTGGCGATTCAGCCAGCGGCGAATTCGTGACGCCGCAGAACCGTCGCCGAAATTTTTCGACACGCTGCGCCCCGTACCGGGTTGCCCGAAGGAGCACGTCCTACACGTCGTCCAAAACTTTTCACGACCAACGGTGCTTCTGCCGCGCGATCAGCTTGTGGTGATACCTCCGCCGCCACGCCTGTTGCTTCAAACCGAAGACCCGAAGCTCTCGACTCGCTTCGCCGGGGATGCGTGCCAATCTCCTGGGCGGTGGTGTAGTTCTCCGGAAGGCACCGTATCCGAGGGCGTTCAGAAGGCGCCTCCAGAAGGAGTTGACCCGGGAGTGAAAGGCGATCTAATCTCCGTCCAGCGTCCTAACGCTTCACCGGATCGGTGGGCATCAATGAAGTTCCGTTCCCGTCCCGTCGCAAACGCATGAACCCGGTAACTCTGCGCAGACCACCGCAGCGTTCCCCTCCAAGCCTGGCGCCGGACCGGTATTGCTGAACATACCGCGTCGTGCCATCACGACTCAGGCGCAGCACTCTGATGCAAGGCTCGTGAGGTCGGGCAACTGATTGGTGATGGAGCCGCGGCAGACGATCGCGCGTGCTTCGACGCTGCGCGAGCAGAGGAGCCTAGCGATGCATGAGGAAGACAGCGGCGGCGTTCTGGACATTCCCGTATCGCCCTGCGGGCATCGCAATCCAGTGAGTGCTCACTTCTGTGATGTCTGCGGCGTTAAGCTACCGATGCAATGTCCTCGGTGCTCCGCGAGCAATCGCGGGCAGGCAAACTTCTGCAGCCATTGCGGCTCGGGAATGCGCGACGTACCGGCAACTGAGTTGCCACCGCCTCCGTCGAAACCGTTTCAGCCGGCCAGACCGGCGGCGAATAGCGGCATGGATAACGCGAGCTCCGATAAGCTCGTTCCGCGGACCCCGGAGAGTAGCAAAGAGTTGGTCGCGGACGAGGACGCCCAGCGTCTCAAGCAGATAGCGCGATTCGCCCAGCAACGTCGGAGGCGGGCGTGGGTGTGGCCCGTGACAGTGAGCGTGAGCATCGTAGTCGGTCTCCTCGGCGCCGCTCTCGTCTACACTCACACGGTGATGCCGAGCGGTGGGCTGCTATCGTCCATCGGCACGATCCCACCGGGACGGATCGGCCCCTCCGCTGATGAAAGCGGCTCCGCGGCAGTTGTCGCGCGCACGCCGGCTAGCACGGACTCTTCCGGCACGGCTGTCCAGCCCGATCGCGACAGCGGCTCGCCGGTTCCTGTCGTCCTGGAGAAGTCGCCGGCTGTCGCTCCCGCCGACCGTCGAGCCGCCGACAAGTTGCCGTTCGTCGTGCCGAGCGAACTTCGTTCAGATAGCGCCCACCGGGAGGAGACGTTCGCGACGCTGCACCCAACGGCACCGCCCCCCAACAACTTGCTTCACAAGGCAGCGTTGCTCCCGGCCGACGACCGTCATGCCGGCTCCGTCCGCAGCGTAGGCCCTGACCATCTCGTTGTCGATGAGATCGGCCGCGCTGGCGAGGAGCAGGCGCTCCGTGTCACCGTCACGCGGACGACGCGCATCATCGAGTCGCAGCGCAATCCCGCGGCCGCCGACACGCAGAATGCGTTTACAGACAAAGCAATCTCGCTAGCGGAAGTCAAGAAGGGCGACTATGTCGTGGTCGACGCGAGCCGCGAGGGGACGAAGCTCGTCGCGACATCGGTCACGATAACGCTGCGGGGCCGCCCACAGTAGCAGGCAGTGACATCGAGTCCTTAGGACCGCAGACATCGGCATCTGGCTTGGCCGTCTTGAGCCGGGACCATGCCTCCCAGCGACGCCAGCGCGGAATGTCGCGCTAGGCGCTGGACGAAATCCCCGCCCCCCGCAGGATGCATCCGAGGAGGTCGCCGAGCGCTGGACAAGTGGAACGAGATCGGAGGCTGCATCAAAGAACTGAGAATCAACCCGGACGGAGTCAGGAACGCACGAGCGCTCGGCGGCCTGCCCCATCGTTGTAGCGAGCGCCCGCGGCACTACCGATCACCAGATGAGAGTTCTGCTAATCTCCGCGGGTGCCACGTTACGACGCGATCGTGATCGGCTCCGGCCCAAACGGGCTCGCCGCGGCAATTTTGCTGGCGCAGGCGCAGAGGTCGGTGCTGGTCGTAGAAGCGAGCTCCACGATCGGCGGTTCGACGCGAAGCGAGGAGCTGATGTTGCCCGGGCTAATCCACGACGTCTGCTCTGCGGTGCATCCGACCGGTGTGCTCTCGCCGTTCTTCCGGAAGCTTCCGCTTGAGCAGCACGGCCTCCGCTGGATCCATGCACCGTACTCGGTCGCTCATCCGCTCGATGGCGGGCGCGCTGCTCTCCTCGCGCGGTCATTCGAGGAAACCGCCGAGACCCTGGGCTCCGACGGCGATAGCTGGCGGCGTTTCTTCGGACCATTCCTCCATCGCCCCGACTTGCTCTTCGAAGATCTGCTCGCGCCTCCTTTCAAGCTTCCCCGGCAGCCGCTGACGATGGCGCGCTTCGGTTGGTACGGCCTACGATCGGCGTACGCGCTCGCCAAGTCACTTTTCACGGAGGATCCCGCGCGCGCGCTACTCGCGGGATGCGCCGGCCATTCGGTGCTACCGCTGACGCACCCACTGACCGCCGCCGTCGGGATGGTGTTCGCGTTGACCGGGCACGTCGTCGATTGGCCGTGCGCCGAAGGCGGATCGCATGAAATCACCAAGTCGCTCGCTTCGTACTTCGGTTCGCTCGGCGGCGAGCTCGAGTGCGAACGAAGGATCGTCGATCTCGCCCAGCTTCCTGCATCGCGTGTGGTCCTCTTCGACACGTCGCCGGCGCAACTGATCGAGATCGCGAGAGATCAGCTCCCCGAGAGCTATAAGAGAAAGCTCGCGCGTCACCGATATGGGCCGGCCGTGTTCAAGGTCGACTGGGCGCTCGAGCAGAAGATCCCGTGGAGCAACTCAGCTTGCGATCGCGCATCAACGGTGCACGTCGGCGGTACCCTGGAAGAGATCGCAGAGTCCGAGAAGGGGGTGTGGGAAGGCCGCGCGCCAGATCGCCCGTTCCTTATCGTATGCCAACAGAGCAACTTCGATCGCACACGCGCGCGGAACGGGAAGTACGCGGGCTACGCCTACTGCCACGTGCCCAACGGTTGTGAGATTGACATGACCGAGAGGATCGAAGCGCAGATCGAACGCTTCGCCCCCGGCTTTCGCGACATCATCGAGATGCGACGGAAGATGCCACCCAGCGAGCTCGAAGCGAGGAATGCGAACAACAAGGGGGGCGCAATCACGGGAGGCGTCGCCGACATTGACGGTTTCTTCGCGCGGCCTACGCTGCGCTTCGCGCCGTATCGGACACCGAATCCCCGTCTCTTCCTCTGCTCCGCATCGACGCCACCCGGTGCTGGCGCCCATGGAATGTGCGGCTATTACGCAGCGTGCGAAGCGCTGCGGAAGCTGACATGACCATTCCCGTAGTGACGAACGGCCCACGGACGAGTTTCCCGTCTGCCTGTCCGGCGCCGTGGGCATGGTAGACCCGTCCGACGGCGTGGTAATTTAGGCGCACCTTCGCTCCACCTGGAGGCGTGGCGGTATGCGTTCTGTCAGCGTGACGATCGTGTGTCTGACAGCTCTTTTGGCGGTGCTCATGTCGCCCCCACCGCCATCCGCAGAGGAACGACGTTGTAGCGAGTTGGGAGCCAACTGCGTATGCTCGGAGCCTTTGAATGGCACCCTGCGTCGCATCGGTTCTTCTTGGTATAACCCCGACGATTCCAAGACACTCGAATGCTCCGTAGAGAACTTCTCCATTCCGGAACTTCGCGGCGCCGCTCTCACGAGAAACTCCGATGATCTGGTGGCGACCAAGGAATCCTCCATTCTCGGGGCATTGCCAGCGGGCCATCGGATCAACACCGTGGTCAGAGCTCCAGAGCGTTATTCAGGTCTTTGGTTCGTTGGCCACTATTTCGGTGATGACAAAAAATTCCTCAAACGGATGGCGGTACGATGGTACCGATACTATTCACCGAATTACGAAATCAGCCCGGCGGACAACCCCGCGTGCGATCAACGGGGGAAAATAACCGAAGCGCACATCAACTACACAAGTTTCGGCACCGGTTTCACCGCGTACAATTTCTTGAAATGGACACCCAACGGTCGAGATTGCTGCTCGGAGACGCAAACCGCGTACCCGACTGTCAATCAATTGAGGGGCAAATGGTGGCGATTTGAATACGTTATGACCAATCGCAACGGTCCCGGGCACAATTCACGCCTGTACGTGACGAATGTCACTGACCGACGCCCTGAACAGCTCATTCATGACTTCTCGCGGCTGAATTTCTGGTCGCCGCAGTTCACCCCACCTTCTCCGGTTAGAGAATTACGAATCAGCCAATACACGCAGGGCACTTGTGCGGGGTTCGCTGCCATTTCGCATTTCATGGTGGGCGGCTGGGATACTGATTCGGAGCAACGGATCGGCCCAGCCTACGAAATCGAAGGCGGTGGATCCTAGCGTTCGAGCCTGAGGTCTTACCGGTGGCGCCAAGGTCTGAGCTGAAGAATAGACTCGCAACGCGCGCCCCGGCGGCGTCGCGCGCCGCGACGGAGTAGTCTGCGGCAGGTTGTTGAAGGCGTGATCGCAGCATCGCGTGGGTCGTCCGCACTGGTGCGACGTTAGAGGGTGCCGCTTGAACTAGCAGACATGGGGATCCGGATACTGGGACTATTATGCGGGCTGACAATGACGGCGCTCGCGCTGTCATTGGCGGGATGGATCACCGGGAAAAATCTGCTTAGCCAGCTTTTCACGGAACCGCCCCGGTTGAACCCACACCAATCAGCCAGACAGACCAAAGAGAGCCCGGCAAATACATATTCGCTGTCTCTGCCGGATGGCGACGGACCGACTGCGGGGCGCCGCGACACGACAGCAACCAGCAGGCCTTCGCGCCCGGAACCCCGCGTCACCCCCATAGACACGACCCTACGACCCGACGTGCCCAGCCGCACGCCTCATGTCATTGACCCTCCGCCCTATGGAACGGGTGCCCCGCCGAAAGTCGGAGTGCACGAAGGCGCGAGCGGCGGCGGTCCGACACTCAGCGGCACAGCCCGGCCGGCGCCCAGAGCCTCGGTGCCCTCAAAACAGGCTGCCAGTACACTCCTATCGGCTGAGACGGCGACGCCGGATGGGTCGTCTGCGCCGTCAGAGAGCGCTCTTCGTGCAGAACTCCTACACGAGCCGGTATTGCGGGAATGGGGCAATTCGTACTCCGTCCGTCTCTTGAATTTTACTGGCCAGCCCATGCAGGTCCTCGGCGTCTTGCTCGTTACACGCATGACGGACGGCAATGTGGAGGAGACCGCGATGGATGCCTCGGCCGAGCCAGGAGTCTACCGTGGAACGGTGCCGTTCGGGCGTTCGACGCCGGTCGATCTTCGGGTCCGTGTTCGAGTTCGTGTGACTACTGGCGACAGATTCGTTGAAGTTCCACTGACCCCGTAGCGCGCTATTACTGTTTGGAAGCCATGCCGTTGATTTGTCGGTGCGCTCGACTTCAGCTGGTCACATGACTGGGGACTCCTCGCTCCCTGTTTCATGGTTCCCGGTCGTGTTTCTCGCGCTTGCTTAATCCCGCACCGGTTCAACGGTACCGCGCGCGACGTGCGCGGCTACTGGTTTGACGCATCTGAATCAGGCTCGGCCGGAATGTCGGGCGGCGCCAAGAACCGCTCCCTATACCGTCGGCTTCGTGAAGTGCTCGACGCAACAAAGACCGCGGTCGTCGTCAACGGCCTGAGCGGTAACTACGAGACCGACGGGTTCGCCTATCGCGGTGGCGGCCGAAACGCCACCAAAGCTACCGCGCCGGGAACACAGCGGCCGATCAGCTAAGCGAACTGAAGATGATGCACGCGGAGGCGGCGAAGAACACGCCGCAGGGCCAGCCGATCGTGCTGACACGCTGACAGCGACTACTTGAGCTCAATCTCGAGGAACACGAACTCGGTCGGATTCGGATTCCGCACGTCGTGTTCAACGCCGGCAGGCCGGCTGTACGGCTCCCCGGTGACGAGCTGCGAGGTGGAGACGGCGCCGCCCGGTCCCGCGCTTGCGAGCGGGCCCGTCGTCATCGGTACCACCACGTAGTCGTATTCGTGGCGATGCCACCCCGTAGCAGCGCCGGGCGCGAAGCGCCATTCGGTGACGCGGACGCGGTCGCTGTCGATCTTCACAGTCGGAACGGCGGCAGCCATGCGCTCATGATAGCAAAAGGAGAAGCCCAAGCGCGTGGAGGGCGACTTCCGCCTGTCGAATCGCCACATCCGGAGCGTCACGCGGTTCGCGGCTCCCCTTCACCTGAAGATCGCAGTCGCCGGATCATCGCCGCGTCCGGCCCAACGCGCGGGTGGCCTCGCCCAACAGCCGCTCGCGTCGACGGAACGCCTGCCAAGCCACTGCGCCGACAAGCGCAACCTTGTCGCGCCACTGGAGCTCGGATCGGACGGCCGTACTCAGGTGGCCTCCTACGCGCTGCCACTCGGGAAGCGTGATCCCCTCGCTCCTACCGGTCACGAACTTCAGCAATCTGCGTTCATCGCCCTTCATCTGGCTCGAGGCTGCCGGGTGGATTCGTCGGAGAAACA
>Ga0075423_10007611_pt1 | contig 10243 bp, 8 predicted proteins | sample SoiMethybrSBSTD2_FD_80114 | JGI IMG/M metagenome (GOLD analysis project Ga0075423, IMG submission 80114) | Bulk soil microbial communities from a Populus tree surrounding site in Tennessee, USA - Soil MetaG P. TD hybrid SBSTD2 | ecosystem: Environmental > Terrestrial > Soil > Tree plantation...
GATCGCGCCGCCGGAGCCGTCCAGGTAGCGCCGACCGGCGGCGTCGACGATCTCGGCGCCGGTCCCGCTGACCGCGACCGGCAGATCGGCCCGGGACGACCGGGCGAAGACGTGCCCGCTCACCCCGCCAGCTCGGCCAGCACCGCGCCGAACAGATCCAGCGCGGTCTTCGCCTGGTCCAGGCTGACCACCAGCGGCGGCGACATCCGGACCGTCGTCTCGCCGCACTCCAGCACGAGCAGTCCGCGCTCGAACGAGCGCTGCTGCGCCGCCTCGGCCTGCTCGGCGGTGCGGAACTCGACGCCGATCATCAGCCCGATCCCGCGTACGTCGGTGACCAGGCCCGGGAAGCGTGCCGGCAGCTCGGCGAGCCGGCTCAGCAGGAAGTCGCCGACCTCGGTGGCGTGCGCCAGCAGACCCTCGGCGCGGATGGTCTCCAGCGTCGCGAGCCCGGCCGCGCACGGCACCGGACTGCCGCCGTAGGTCGAGCCGTGCGAGCCGGCGCCCCACGACTCCATCAACTCCGCCCGGGCCACGAACCCGCCCAGCGGCAAGCCTGACGCGAGGCCCTTGGCGGTGATCAGCACGTCCGGCTCGACCCCGGTGTGCTCGATCGCCCACATCTTGCCGGTGCGGCCCATTCCGCACTGCACCTCGTCGGCGACCAACAGGATCCCGTACCGGTCGCAGAGCTCGCGTAGCCGAACCATCCACTCCACCGGCGGCACGATGTAGCCGCCCTCACCCTGGATCGGCTCGACGAAGACCGCGGCCACCTCGGTCGGCGAGACCTGATGCCGGAACAGGACGTTCTCCAGGTAGTCGAAGGTCTGCTCCGGGTCGTGGCTGCGTTCTCCGGTCTGCGGGTGGCGCTGCGCGAACGCGTACGGCGCGTGCAGGATGCCGGGCAGCAGCGGGCCGAAACCCGTGTGGTACTTGGCCTTCGACGCGGTCAGGCTGACCGCGCCGTAGGTCCGGCCGTGGAAGGCGCCCTGGAATGCGATCACGTACGGACGTCCGCTGGCGTAGCGGGCCAGCTTGAGCGCGCCCTCGACGCCCTCGGCGCCGGAGTTGGTGAGGAACACCCGCGTCGGGCCGGACATCGGCGCGACCTCGGCCAGTGCGCTGCACATCTGCGAGTAGATCGGCAGGTAGAAGTCGCTGGCCGAGTAATGCAGCAGGTTCTCGGCCTGCTCGCGGACCGCGGCCACCACCCGCGGGTGGGAGTGGCCGGTCGAGTTGACCGCGATGCCGGCGTTGAAGTCGAGGAACAGGTTGCCGTCAGGGTCCTCGAGCGCCGCGCCGTGGCCTCGCCACGGCACCATCGGGTAAGCCCGGGGGAGCGACGGGCTGGTCACCGCCGCGTCGGCGGCGAGCACCTCGCGGGCGCGCGGCCCCGGCAGCTCGGTCCGCACGTCCGGCACCGGGCGGGTGGGGTCCCACCACGCCGGCGCGGGGAAGGTCGAGGTCACTGCGTCACCACCGTTCGCGACTGCTCGCGCAGATACTGCTGGACGTAGTAGAGGCCGCCGCCGGCCTTGCCGGCACTGCCCGAGCCTTTCCAGCCGCCGAAGGGCTGCACACCGGGCCACGCGCCGGTCGTGGCACCGGCCGGCCGGTTGACGTAGACGACGCCGGCCTCGATGGTGTCGAGGAACCGCTCGACCTCGGCGTCGTCGGCAGAGAAGAAGCCCGCCGTCAGGCCGAGGTGGGTGCCATTGGCCAGCGTCATCGCCTGCTCCAGCGAGTCGACCGGCGCCACCGCTACGAGCGGGACGAACAGCTCGTCGGTGAACAGCCGGTCGTCGGTCGGCAGATCGGTGACCACGGTCGGGAGGAGGTAGTGACCCTCGGGCCGGCCCTCGCCGGCTGGGGCGGCCTCCCCGCCGGTCACCACCCGGCCGATCTTGCGCGCGTGCTCTACGGCGTCGGTGAAGCGTTGCACCGCCTCGGCATCGATCACCGGGCCGAGGTACGTGCTGCGCTCGGTCGGCTCGCCGACCACCAGCGCCCGGGCCCGCTCGGTCAGCGCGTCGAGGAAGGCGTCGTACACCTCCCGCTCGACGTACACCCGGGAGCAGGCCGAGCACTTCTGTCCGGACAGGCCGAATGCCGAGCGGGCGACGCCCAGGGCGGCCGCGGCCACGTCGGCGTGCCGGGAGATCACGGTCGGGTTCTTGCCGCCCATCTCGGCGATGATCGGCTTCGGGTAGTCGGTGAGGAAGCTGCGCTCGATCTGCATGCCCGCCTCGTACGAGCCGGTGAAGGTCAGCCCGTCCACGCCCGGGTGCGCCACCAGCCGTTTGCCGACCTCGTCGCCGCCGGGCAGCAGGTGCACGGCGTCGGCCGGAACCCCCGCCTCCAGCAGGCATTCGTGCAGCTTGGCCGCGCTGAACGTGCCCTGCCGGCTCGGCTTGAGCAGCACGGTGTTGCCGGCCACCAGAGCGGCGGCGGTCGGCCCGGCGGCCAGCGCCATCGGGTAGTTGAAGGGCACGATCACCGCCCACACCCCGTACGGCCTGAGCACGCTGCTGGTGATCTCCGCGTCCGAGAGCCGGTCCATCGGCCGGTCGAAGCCGTCGTTGTCCTCGACCTGGGTGGAGTAGTAGCGGAAGAAGACCGCCGACTCCTCGACGTCGCCCAGCGCCTCCAGCCGGTTCTTACCAACCTCCATGCTCATGAGCGCCGCCAGCTCTGCCGACCGGTCGCTGATCAGGTCGGCGGCCCGGCGCAGGACGGCGACCCGTTCCGGCCACGACGTGTGCCGCCAGGCCGATGCCTTGGCGGCGGCGACGGCGTCGTCGATGTCCGCGGCGGTGGCCTCGTGGGCCGTGCACAGCCGGACCGAGAGGTCCCCCGGACTGGTCACGTCGAAGCTCGGACCGGCGGTCCGCTCGGACGTCCCGACCCGGGTCGGAATCATCGTCCCGAGCCAGGACCTGGCGATGAGCAGGCCCTCCTCGTACGCGGCGTGCAGATCCTCGTTGTCGGCGGACAACGTCGCGTACGTGACGCGAATGCGCGAGCCCATGCGGGACAGCTCCGATCTCGGGACGACGTCGGCCTCACCCCGTGTATAGGCGACGCGGTCAGGTAGGAACAAGAGTACGGCCCGCTGCAGAGACACCTCGGCAGCACCGGTGGTTCCCGGAGGGAGCGGCCCGATCGTCGGCGATACCGGCAGGCCGATCGCCGAGGTCGCTCGGGACTCGAGATCGACGTCGGCACGCTGGAGCGGGGTCGCCGAGGATCGCGCTTCGGCCGCGGTGACGGCAGCAGCTGGACTGTCGACGACAGGGCGTATGACCGGATCGGGTCAGCCGCCCTCATGGTGCATCGTGAAGGTGCGTCGACACGTCGCTATTCGCGTCGTGCCGTCCCGTCCGCATCTGAGGGATAGAGACCACGGTGAAGCCTCAGGTCGTCACGCAGCCGCGGTGGGATCGGCAATCGCCGCGCCGTCAGCGCGGCCACGTATGCCTCCATGCAGGCGAGCAGCTTCCCGCGGGCAGGGCTCGGCTGGTGGTTGCGCCCCGGGGTCGCATCATGGGCAACCGCGTTCCTGGCCGCAAGCAGATCCACGAGCAGCGACGGTAGATCGACGCCGTTCGGTCGCTGGCCAGCAGGTCCGGCGGCAACCGAGGCGTCGAGGCCGTCGTCGGAACCGGACGCAGCCGCTCGATCGGAACTCAACGTCGGCCTCCGGTCACCGGGCCGACCCACGTGGCAGGCACCGGACTGACCGTTGACAGTACGCCGATCTGTCCGGCCCGCGCGCCAGGCCGGCATGGTCGACTCCGTCCAGGGGACGGCAGCCGCACCAGTCCATGAACAGGATGTCGGGCCGGCAATCGCCCCGGCGGCGGTCAGCGGGGCACTTGCCGATCGATCAGGAATCGAGAAGCGTCGGTGATTGACCCGTGAATAGCGTGAGGTCACGAGGAAGCAGCGGTCAGAGCGATGTGATCGCCCCACCCATCAGGAGATCAACATGAGTCCCACCATCCGCAGCCTGGTGATCCCGGTGTCCGACCTGGACGCGGCGAAGGCCGTGTACACCGCTCTGCTCGGCTCACCGCACACCGACGAGTCGTACTACGTCGGCTACAACGTCGACGGCTTCGAGGTCGGCCTCAATCCGGCCGGTGCTGGCGGGGGGCCGGTGGCCTTCGCCGACGTCGAGGATCTCGACGCCACCCGCGAGACGCTGCTCGCGGCTGGTGCCACCGAGCGTGACGCCCCGCATAAGGTCGCACCGGAGATGCGGATCTGCGTGCTCGCCGACGCGGACGGCAACCCGTTCGGCCTGCGCGGAAAGTAGCCCACAGCGTGGCCGGGCCGCCGCCGTACTCGGCGCCGGTCCCGGCCCCCGCGCTGCGGGGATGAGCGCCGGAACACCCGCGGTGATCAACGGCTACGACGTCGTCGTCGCGCAGGGGCCTGCGATGCGCTGATCGTCGCGGTCCTGGGTCGACGGTTCCCGAGGCTAGAGTTGCGGGTGTGCTGCGGCCCGAGGTCCGCTACGCGCGCGCGGACGACGGCGCTTCGATCGCCTATTCGGTTGTCGGCGACGGACCGATCACGATCGTGCTGGTGTCGCCACTCGTCAGCCATGTCGAGGTGATCTGGGAGGAGCCGGCACTAGAACACCTGATCAGCAGGCTTGGTGTCTGCTCGCGCGTTGTTGTGTTCGACCGCCGCGGCATCGGGCTGTCCGACGCATCGCCAGGACAGGGGGAGGGGGCGGGGCTGTCGCGGCTGGCGGCAGATGTGGCCGCGGTGCTCGACGGCTGCGACACGCAGGCGGCTGTCCTGATGGGGGTGACGTTCGGTGTTCAGCTCGCGCTGCAGTTCGCGGCGGATTTCCCGAGCCGGACGCAGGCCCTGGTCCTGGTCGGTGGGTGGGCGAAGCTGACGCGGATCATGCAGTTCGACTTCGAGAGCGATCCGGGTCAGATCGATGCGTGGGCTGAAGCTGCGGCGCGCAGGTGGGGCACCGGAACGGTACTGGCAGCCCACGCGGCGACCATGCGCGAGAGCGCTCGTTATCGGGAGTGGGCGGCGCGGGTCGAGCGCAATACATCCTCACCGGGAGCGGTGGTGCCAATGTTGCGCTGGGCGGCGCGGCTGGATGCACGGCCGCTGCTGGGCCGGGTGCGGGCGCCGACGTTGGTGCTCCATCGCACAGCCGACCGGAGCGTGCCGGTCGAGCACAGCAGATATCTGGCGGCGCACATCCCCGGTGCGACCCTGGTGGAGCTGCCGGGCGACGCGCACACGATCTTTCTGGGTGATCAGCGTCCGGTCATCGACGCAATGGTCGGGTTTCTGGATCGGGAGGTCGCCGGCGGAGCGCTGCGCGCGGCGCTGCGCCGGGCGGATCGACGCAACGCGTCGGCGCGCGGATGGCGCAGCCTGACCCCGGCCGAGCGGGAGATCGCCGATCTGGTCGCCGCCGGGTTGACCAACGGCGAGATCGCGGCTCGCCTGCACATCTCGCGGCACACGGTCGACGGCCGGCTGCGCCGCGTGTTCGCCAAGCTGGAAGTCAACACGCGCGTCGAGGTCGCCGCCGAACGTGCACGCATCAGCGGCTGACCCGCGAACTTATACGCGATCGCGTCTGCCGGGCAGTACCGATCTAGATCTAGAACGGCTATCGCAGATGCCGACGAGTTCCGAAATCCGGAAGAGGTCACGCCATGACGACGACGCACATCCTGGAAACCGCGGAGGCCGACATCGTCTACGACGTCCGCGGTCCGCTGCCTACGGCGGACGGACGCCCGCCGTTGTTCATGATCGCCCAGCCGATGGACGCCAGCGGCTTCGCCACCTTGGCGTCGTACTTCCCCGACCGGACCGTCGTGACCTACGACCCCCGTGGTCTCGGCCGCAGCGTCCGCAAGGACGGCCGGGTCGAGAACACGCCCACACTGCAGGCCGTGGACGTGCACGCCGTGATTGAGGCGCTGGGCGTCGGCCCGGTCGAGATGTTCGCCAGCAGTGGCGGTGCGGTGACCGCGCTCGCGCTCGTGACAGCCCATCCCGAGGATCTGACCACCCTGGTGGCGCACGAACCGCCGATTATCCCGGTGCTGCCCGATGCCGAGGCCGCCGAACGCGCCCGCGCCGGTTTCCGGGACATCTACGAGGCCAAGGGCACCGGTGCCGGCATGGCTGCCTTCGTCGCCATGACGTCATGGTGCGGCGAGTTCACCGACGAGTACTTCTCCCAGCCCTCGCCGGACCCCGCTCAGTTCGGGATGTCGGCCGAGGACGACGGCCGCCGCGATGACCCGCTGCTGTCCGACCGGTCCTGGCCGATCACCGGATATCGTCCCGACGTCGACGCCCTGGCCGCGGCGCCGACACGCATCGTGATCGCCGTGGGTGAGGAATCGCTGGGCACGTTCACCGGACGCGCCGCCGTCGCCATCGCTGAGCTGCTCGGGCAGCAGCCGACCGTGTTCCCCAGCCACCATGGCGGCTTCATGGGCGGCGAGTACGGCTACGCCGGCCAGCCCGAGGAGTTCGCGCGCAAGCTGCGCGAAGTTCTCGACAGGTGAGGTGACGGCTGGCAGCCGTTCACCCGCTGCAGCTCGGAGATTCAGCGGGCGGCGGACTATCCGCCAGGGCTGCACCACGCCTGCCCGACGAACAGCACCGCCGCCGGGTCGTCGGCCACAAGGCGGCTCACCGGCGCGGGCTGACCGACGCCGCCGCCCGATTCTGAGGCCGGGGGAGCGGGGCACCTGAGAACCCGCGGATTTCTGTCCGCTGTTCGCAGTCCGCGCCCTGGACGAGAGATCGGAGCCTGCTCCGAGAGGTCTGGTAAGCAACGGTCATCAAGGCCGATGGCAACGTCGTCGGTGGCGTGGCTGCTGGTTCGCTCAAGGCTCGTGTCGGCCGGCGTCGCCGGGCGGTCGGGTAGAGGTCATCGGTAGGCGTCGCAGCGGTGGCTGATAGCGACGACGGTGACAATGTCGTTCTGGTCGTCGATGGTGTACCGCACGCGGTACTCGCCGCGGCGGGCGCGCCACTGACCCCCGAATGGCTTACGCAACGGCGCTGCGACCCGGTGGGGATCGCCGGTTCCTCGACGCAGTTGGCCTGCGGTGCGGAGGTGACGCTGGGGACTGTCGGTGGTGGGCGCTAGCCTCGGTCCACCCGTGTGGGAGGAGGACCGGTGCAGGGCGACGACACGCTCGAGCAGGCGCTGGGGACCATGGAGCGCCGGCTTGATGAGGCCGCGAAGGCGGCCACGGCGGTCACCCGGGAGCTGCGGAAGGCCAGGGCCGCCGCCAGGGTGGGGCAGCTGCGCGACCTGCGCCGGCTCGTGTCGGCGGCCGAGGCGGCGGCGGACGAGCTTGCCGCGGCCACGGCCCGGGCCAAAGAAGGCTTCGATTTCGATGACCAGTCCTATCTGGCCTCCGGCGAATATGCGAAGGAGCTGCTGGCGACGGCGGCCGCGGCCGGCGTAGCGATGTTCGAGGAGGACGAGCGGCTGCTGTGCTACCCGTCGCTGGTGCGGGTCCTGCCGGGCGAAGCGGCCGTCGAGGTCGACCGGGTCCGGGACCGGAAGGTGCGTCCGTCCGTGCTGGTCGCCGCGCTTGCGGCGGCGCAGCAGCGGGCTCCCCGGTTCCGTCCCGGGCAGTTCCTCGACAGCCTGTACGGCGCCTACGGGCTGATCCTGGCGAGGGAAGGGAAGTCGGTCGGCGCAGTCGTCAGGCTGGTCGACGTGTGGTCGGTGCTGACCCTGTTGCCCGGCCAGTCCCGGGACTACACCCGGCAGGAGTTCGCCCGCGACCTCTACTTGCTCGACCAGAGCGGCGAGATCGCGACCAGGGACGGCGCCCGGCTGAGGTGGGCGGCCAGCACCGGGACGAGGGGCTCGGGGGTGCTCACCACCGTCGCCCGTAGCGGCCAGCAGCAGCGGTACTGGGGCATCGCTTTCACCCCGCCGCAGGGTGTGGACTCGTGATGCCGGGCGATCAGCGAGGTGCGGTGCTGCCACGGGGCGGTGGCGTGCTCGAGGTCGAGGAGTACGTGGAGTTCCTCGCCAAGGAGTACCTGTCCGGGTATGTGGCGCGCGGCGGAGCCGCGGTCAAGCTGGTGGTCGTGGGGGACGACGCCGGCTCGCGGCGGCTGTCGGCCGCGCTGGCCGAGACGGCCGCCGACGGCTTCGTGTTCGCCGCGGTCGACGCCGCCGGCACCCGGGTGCACATGGTCGACCAGCTATTCGCGGCGATCGCCCGGCAGGTGGACTGGGTCGGGCTCGCGGGCGATGTGGTGCGCAGGGCGTATGAGCATGTCGGCTTCCCCGCCCAGGGCGGCGCACCGTCCGGCCTGTCGGTGTCGGAGGTGGCGGCCTACCACGAGATCGACGCGACCGAGCTCTACCGAAGCGTCCGCCGGGCCCTCGAGCACACCGTGCTGGGCGACTCCACCCTCGCCCACGAGTTCCGGGTGGCGATGCTCCGGCTCTGCCAGTCGCTCCTCGGCCGCGGCGACGTGGACGAGTCGGAGTCGGAGGCGGTGCTGGGCTGGCTGCGCGGCGAGCGGGTGCCCGCCGCGCAGCTGCGCGCGGTCTCCCTGTTCACCCGGGTCGCCCGGCACAACGCGCGCCCGCTGCTGCTGTCCCTGGCCCGGTGGCTGCGCCGGGCCGGCCGCCGGGGGCTGATCGTCGAGCTCGACCTGGAACGGCTGGCGGTCTCCCGCCGGCCGCCGGCCGAAGCCCGGGACGGCTTCTACTACTCGAAGGCCGCGGCCCTCGACGCATATGAGGTGCTCCGCCAGCTCATCGACTCCACCGACGAGCTGGAAGGAGTCCTCCTGGCCGTGCTGATCCCGCCGGAGCTGGTCACCGACGAGACCCGCGGCCTGCCCGCTTACAGCGCCCTGCAGTTGAGGGTCGCCGACGAGGTCAGGGACCGGCGGCGGCCGAACCCGTACGCAGCGATGGTGCGGCTCGGCGTCCGGCTGGAGGCGGTCCGGTGAGCGTCGCGACTGATGGTCTCGACCTGGTGACCCGGCAGCGGCGGGCCCTCGAGGCACTGCGGGCCGGCGTGCCGTCCCGGGACGCGGTCGGGCTGCTCGGCAGCGGGCAGGCGGAGATCGAGGACCGGTTCCTGGCGCTGGTCGAGCGGGCCCGCGATGGTGCCGCCGGGGGCATGCTTCTCGGCGGCGGGTTCGGCTCCGGCAAGAGCCACCTCCTGCAGCACCTTGGGCAGCTTGCCCTGAACGCCGGGCTCGCCGTCAGCCGCGTCGTGATCAGCAAGGAGACGCCGCTGCACGATCCGGTCAAGGTCTTCCGCGCCGCGGCTGACAGCGCGGTCGTCGCCGGCCGGCACGGCACGGCAATTGCCGAGGCGGCCGCGGAGCTCGACCTCGACGCGCCGGCGTACGCGGAGCTGCTGAGCTGGGCCGGCTCGCCGGGGAGCGACCTGAACGCGCGGTTCGTGGCCTCGCTTCTGCTGTTCGCTCGGCTGCGCGACCGAGACCCGGAGTACGCCGATGCGCTCGTCCGCTTCTGGTCCGGCGACCCGCTGCCGGCCCCGGAGCTGCGCCGGCGGCTGAAGGCGCATGGGCTGGGACCGGTGTCGCTCCCTCCGGCGCCGGTGCGGGAGCTCGGGATGCAACGGCTGCGCTTCGCGGCGAAGCTGCTCGCGGCGGCCGGCTACCCCGGCTGGGTGGTGCTCTTCGACGAGGTCGAGCTCATCGGGCGCTACTCCCTGCAGCAGCGGGCGAAGTCGTACGCCGAGCTCGCTCGCTGGGTCCGCGGCGAGCACGGGGCGCCAGGGCTACCGATCGCGGCGGTGCTGGCGATGACCGACGACTTCGAGGCCGCGGTGCTGTCCGACAAGAACGACAGGGAGCTGGTGCCGGCACGGGTCCGCGCCAAGGAGACGAGCGAGGCGGGCGAGCTCGCGGCGAGGGCGGAGACCGGCATGCGCATCATCGAGGCCGACATGACCCTGCTCACCCCGCCGGACGCGGCCGAGCTGGACGCCGCGTATGCCCGCTTGAAGGAGCTGCACGGCGTCGCCTTCGGCTGGGCACCCCCGGACGTGCCCGGGCTGGAGCGCCTGGGCGCCACCCGGATGCGGCAGTACGTACGGGCGTGGATCAACGAATGGGACCTCGTCCGGCTGGACCCGGACGCACAGCCGGAGACGGTGGTCGTCGACGTGAGCTCCGACTACCGGGAGGACGCGGACCTCGACCCGCCCGACTGACAATC
>Ga0075423_10007613_pt1 | contig 10243 bp, 14 predicted proteins | sample SoiMethybrSBSTD2_FD_80114 | JGI IMG/M metagenome (GOLD analysis project Ga0075423, IMG submission 80114) | Bulk soil microbial communities from a Populus tree surrounding site in Tennessee, USA - Soil MetaG P. TD hybrid SBSTD2 | ecosystem: Environmental > Terrestrial > Soil > Tree plantation...
GCCGTCTCCCGCAGCGCCCGGTGCGTTATCGCGGCGCACGCATCGCGATGTCATCGGACGCGCCGCTCGCGATCCACGCCGACGGTAGGCTCGCGAAGACGCTGCCCGCCGAGTTCCTCTGCCGAGCCGGCGCGCTTCGCGTGTTCGCTTAGTCCTTCGACAGCAGCTTCGCGATCGTGCGGAGGTCCTTCACGAATGCCGCGCGCTCGGCAGCGCGCCGCTCCGGAGGCGCGCGCAGGATCGATGATGGGTGGACCGTCGCAACGACGCGTGCCGCGAGCGGCGATGTCAGGACCTTCCCGCGGTCCTTCGTGACGCGGAACGCGGGCCCGAGCAGTGCCTGCGCCGCGGTCGCGCCGAGCGCGACCACGAGACCCGGCTTCACGAGCTGCAGCTCGAGCTCGAGCCAGTGTTGGCAGGCGGCGACCTCGGCGCGGTTCGGTTTCTCGTGGATGCGGCGCTTGCCCTTCGGCGTCCACTTGAAGTGCTTCACCGCATTCGTGACGTACACACGCCTGCGGTCGATGCCCACTTCTTCGAGCGCCTCGTCGAGCATGTGCCCGGCCGGCCCGACGAACGGCTCGCCAGTCTTGTCCTCGTGATCGCCGGGCTGTTCCCCGACGAACATCACCTCGGCGGTGCGCGGGCCCTGGCCGAACACGGTCTGCGTTCCGGTCTTCCAGAGATCGCACGCGCGGCAGCGCTTCGAGGCGTCTTCGACCGCGCGCAGAGAGGCCGGATTCGACGGCTGTGGATACGTCACGTCGCTTGCCCGCTCGCTTGGGTCGCTCACCGACGAGCGATGTCTCGACGGTTGAAACGGTGCGTACGATTGTCTCCTTCACACGATCGTTGCATTACGTCCTTGGGGAGAGCGCAAATGTCGACGGTCATCTACTACCACTGCCGCGAAGCTCGTCACCTCGAAGCCCCATCGCGATACGGAATCGGCGGCATCGTCTTTCGTCATGGAACCGCGGCCTACTGCGACGGCGTCGGTGTCGACGCGCAACATCAATGGGTCCCCACCGGTGGTGTCCCCATCGCGACGCTCTTCCGCGCGAAACCAGAGACCGAGGGGTGGGAGGCATCCGATGACAGCGCTCGTGCGCGAACCGGGCACATACCGGACCGGTTCTGGGGAGCTGGTCCACTTTCGCAGCGACCCTGACGGATCGCTCGTCCCGGAGCTCGAGGATGAGCGGCTTCGCGGAAAGCTCGGCGGCGCGATCGAGCTCGTGAAGCTGTCGGACGATCCGGACTGGCCGGACGTGCGCGCGCGGGTCTCCGACCCCGAGCTCTTCGCCGATTAGCTGCGCTTCCGTCGCGACTTCGTCTCGCCCTTCTTCCGGCGTGTCTTGTTCGTCGTCGCCGCGGCGATCCGCTTCGCGACCTTCGTGGAGCGGCCGCGCTTCATCTCGCTCTGTTTGATGTGTTCGTACTGACGCGTGCGCTTCTTGCTCTTCACTCCGCGTGGCGGCATTTCGCACCTCCGCTGGTCGCCTAAGCAGAACGCGCGCCGATGACGGACAGTCATTCGGGCAAGCGAGCCTTTGGCATCCGGTGTGCATCGTTCTTGTAACGGGCGGTACGTGAGACAGGGATCGAACGGTCATCTTGGCAAAGTCCTCGTGGTGGACGACGACGATCAGCTCGCCGACGTCCTCCGCCAGGTGCTTCGCGACGCCGGCTACTCAGTCGCGACGGTGAAGCATGGGGCCGCGGCGCTCGAGCTCGTGAGCCACGTCGAGCCCGACCTCATTTTGCTCGACCTTTCCATGCCGATCATGGACGGCTGGTCCTTCGTCACGCAGTACCGGCGCGGCGCACGGCCAGGAGCGCGCATCCTCCTCCTCACCTCGAACCCGGCGGCCGCGGAGATCGCGGAGCGGCTAAAGGCGGATGGCTACATCCAGAAGCCATTCGACATCGCGGAGCTCGTCGATGTCGTGCAGCGCGAGCTGAAGCTCAACTGACCGCGGCGTCCTCCGGGACCTCAGCGACGTGCTCGACGCCGTTCTCCGCACGACCAACGAGGCGGAGCGCGCGCCGGACTGACTCGGCAACACGGTCGGCGGCGTCGTCGACCGTTTTGTTCTCGCTCATTCGATCTCCCTCATGAACCGCGACCTGGAACTGCAGATTCCGCGCCTGTTCAGGTCGCACCGCGCCGAAAAGACCGCCCGCTAACGAATCGTCTTGCCGTTCCCCGCAGGCGCGTGCGTCTTGCCGTTCGTCGGCGTTGGCGGGGCCGCTCGCTCCCGCATCTTGTGCTCTGGCGGATTCGGATCGTCGCGGTCGACGATCTCCTTCTCGCGCTCGATCTCGTCGAGGTCCTCTTCCTCGGCCTCCATGAACTCCTTGCGCGCGTGTGGCACCGCGCGGAGCAGCTCGTCGAGCTTGAGGTGGAGCGCGCGCGAGTCGCGGTTCTGCGTGTTCTGGATGAGAAAGACCATGAGGAATGTGACGATGGTCGTCCCTGTATTGATGACGAGTTGCCAGTCCGACGAGAAGTTGAAAATCGGCCCCGTGACCGCCCAGACCAGAACGACGCCGGCTGCCGTAAGGAACGCCCAGGGGCTTCCGGCGGCCGTCGACACAGCCGATGCCGCCCGAGTGAACCAGTGCGCGAGCCCGGAGCGTGGCGCCTTCTCGCCGACAGAATCGACGCGATGGCTCTCACGATCGGGCGCCTGTCGGCCGCGCTGTGTCATGACGCAACTTCGCGCAAACCTCATGCCAAGCGGGTCGGCAAGCCGCGGTCGCTTCCCGTGCGGTGGATGCCGAGTTCGCGCACCTCTACCCGACGGCGCCAAATGCGGATCTGGCGAAGCGTTATGGCCGCTCGGTCGTGACGATCCTGAAGTGGGCGCGACGACTAGGCGTCCGTAAGGACCCGGCATACCGACGGACGGTCCAGGCCGCGAATGCCTCGCGCCGACGGCTGACCGACGAGCAGAAGGAGCGTCTGCGGCTCAGCGCCATCGGTCGGAAGATGTCGCCCGAGACGAAGGCGAAGATCATCGAGACCAAGAGAAGGCGCGGAACGATCCTTCGGGGCGCGCGCCATCCATTTTGGAAGGGTGGCCGGCCCTGGGAGCGCTTCAAGGATCCGCGCTACGTCGCGTGGCGCAACGCCGTTCTCGAGAGAGACAACTACGTCTGTCAGCATTGCGGCCGGCGCTGCGCAAAGCACGAACGCGGCCTGGCGGCGCATCACATCATGGCGTACGCCACGAATCCACTCTGGAGATACGACCTCTCGAATGGCATGACGCTCTGCCGCGCGTGTCACATGGATCTCCACGGGCGTGCCCTCGGCCCGGTCGCACGCGTTCTTTGCGCATGTGGTTGTGGAACGGAGATCGACGCAGTCGATCGCTATGGCCGTCCGCGTCGCTTTGTGAACCACCACGCTGGTCGGCAGCCGCGACAACCGCGCGGTGCTACGTCGGCAGACGCGCCGCGCTCTTCATGAAGTCCTTCCACGGATCGCCCTTCGCGACGCGCTTGTCGAAGGTTCGGATCGTGAATCGCGTCGGGTCGAGCTTCGGCGTCACCTCATCCCATGCGAGCGGCGTCGACACCGTCGCACCAGGGCGCCGGCGGACCGAGTATGGCGTCACGATCGTCTGCAGGTAGGCGTTCCGGAACGGATCGGCGTACACGCGCGCGCCGCGCTCCTTCTTCCGGTGTTCCATCGTCACGAGTGCGGGCTCCCTGCGGGCGAGCTCCTCACCGATGCGAACCGCGAACGCCGTGACGTCGTCTTGCGAGTGGCCGGCGCGGAGCGGCACGAAGACATGCAGGCCGCGGCTGCCGGACGTCTTTGGGAAGGAGACGAGCCCGATCTCGTCGAGCATCGTCTTCAGCGCGCGGCCCGCACGGATCGTGTCCGGGAACTCACCGCTGCTCGGATCGAGATCGAACGCCAGCCAGTCCGCGTCGCGCATCGATCGCACGCGCGAGTTCATGACGTGCACCGAGATGCATCCGACCCTGACGAGACCGAGCAGCGCGTCGAGATTGCCGCCGACGAGATAGTTCACGTCCTTGCCGGTGCTCGCGGCGCGCAACCGAAGTCGCGGCGCGTCGACCGGGATGTTGCCCTCCGGAAAGTTCTTCCGATAGAAGCAGCCACCGAGGATCCCATCGGGGCAGCGCTCCGCGGTGAGCGGGCGATCGCGCATCCATGGCAGAAGCAAAGGCGAGATGGCGTGATAGAAGCGCGCGATGTCGCCCTTCGTGATGCCTTCATCTGGCCACCACACCTTGTGCGCGTTCGAGATCACCACGCCGCCGATCGTCTCGCCGTCGCTCACCGGCGCCGTCTTCTTCACGGTTCGCGAGCCTGCCACGTGACCTCCTTCGGCTTCTTGTCGGTGCGCAGCCCGAGGAATGCGGGCTGCCGAAGCTTCCCGTCGGCGGTCCACTCCTGATACGCGAGCTGCCCGACGAGCTCCGGGCGCACCCAGGTCGCGTCCTTCATCCGCGGCACCGGCTCGAACGGCGAGAGCTCCGTCTGCAACCGCCGCAGCTTCGCGCCGAGGTCGCGGAGCGTGTCCTGGGTATAGCCGGTGCCGACCTTGCCGACGTATCGCAGCTTCGGCCCATCGAACATCCCGACGAGCAGCGCGCCGAACTCCGCGCGCGATCCCTGCGGCGGCGTGTATCCACCGATGACGAACTCCGACTCGCCGCGCACCTTCACCTTACGCCACGATCGCGAGCGTTCTCCCTCCTCGTACGCCGAGCCGCGCAGCTTCGCGATGACGCCCTCCCAGCCTTTCCCCTGCGCCGTCGCGAGCGCGCCCCTGCCGCTGCCACGGAGCTGCCGCGACGGCATGAGCGCGCCGGACTTCCTCGGCACGAGATCGACGACGCGAGCGCGGCGCTCTTCGAGCGGGCGTCGCGTCACGTCCCGCCCATTCGTACGGAGCACGTCGAAGACGACGTAGACGGGACGCACGCGCGGATCGACGCCGCGGCGCTGCAACAGCTGAAAGCGGGAGACACCCCCGCGATCGAAGACGACGAGCTCACCATCCAGCACGAGATCGTTATCCGGGAGCGCACGGATCGCGTCGACGACCTCTTCGAATCCGCCCGTGAGGTCCTGGCCGGTGCGCGACCACAGACTCACGCGGTCCTTCTTCTTCTCACCGATCGCGCGGATGCCGTCGTACTTCTCTTCGAAGATCCACTCCGGACCATCGACGGTCTCCTTCGAGAGCGTCGCGAGCATCGGCCGGGGCGGCACTACTTCGCGGCGGCCCGTCGCGGCGCCGGACTGCCTGTTCTCGCGCTCGGCGGATCACCCGTCGCGGCTTTCTCGACGTCGCCTCCGCCGGCCTTCGCGATGTCCACGAGGAGGCGGTTCGTCCGCACCGAGCGCGGCTCGCTGAGGGTGATGTCGACGTACGCGTCCGCGTACTCGTCGCGCCGTTTCATGAGGAGCCACTTACGATCGCCCGTGCTCACGAGCGTCCACGAGCCTTTCAGCTTCTTGCCGTCGAGGAGAAACCGGATCTCGCCGGAGTCGAGCGCCTTCGCGGGGTCGACATCCTCCATCGGCGTCCAGACGCCTTCGTCCCAAAGCATCACCGTGCCCCCGCCGTACTCGCCCTCGGGGATGGTGCCCTCGAAGCTCGCGTACTCGAGCGGGTGGTCCTCGACCTCCATCGCCAGGCGGCGTTGCTTCGGATCGAGCGACGGACCTTTTGGCACCGCCCACGAACGCAGCGTGCCGCCCGCCTCGAGACGGAAGTCGTAATGCAAAGCGCTCGCGCGATGTTTCTGGATGACGAACCCAAGCGGACCGCGCAGCTTCGCGCGGGCCGGCTTCGGCTCAGGTGTCTTCGTGAAGTCGCGCTTCCGTTCGTAGACATCGAGGCCAAGGCGGCTCGCCCGCTTCGCCGCTGCGGGCTTCGCGGTCTTCGCGGCCGTCGCGGTCCGCGCGGTCGTCGCGCGCTTCGCGGTCTTCGCGCTCCTCGACTGCGTGGCGCTCTTCGGCGCTGCCTTCTTAGTCGCCGCGGTCCTTCATCCCCTTTGGCGCTTTCGTCTTCGCGTCGACCATCTTGTCGCGCGCGACGGAGCGCCCGGTCTTGACCTGATCCTCCGAGAACTGTCCCTGAGAGTCTCGCCTCACGTAGCGGCTGCTCCCCTGCCCGCGCGGCTTCACGACGCCACGCGTACCGGTCGGTGACCCTGCTTTCGCCATGCTCGCACCTCCGCGGCGGGCCGGTGCATGCGGTCGGCCAGCGGCCCGGCATTCGTCCTGCGTGACGGACGCGACATGGAAGAGCGACCGATCGAGGTCTCGACCGACCACCAGTGCGTGCTCGGCCTCCTGACGCGACGGCTCGCCGACGCGGAGAGTCGCGACGCCGCGACGCTCGCGGGCGACGCGCTCGAAGCCCTCCTGCGCGCCGGGACATTCGATCGCTGCTGCCTGCCGCGGTACCTCGCGCTGGCCCCGACGCGCGCCGAGCGAGAGGTACAGCTCCCGATCGCGACGTACGGCGACGTCGAGACGCGCGTCCTCGTGTGGCCCGAAGGCTCGGGGGACCGCGAACATCCTCACGCGAGCGGCTGGACGACCTTCATCCTCGTCACCGGCCAACTCGTTGCCGTCGATGCGGCCCCCGGCGATGGCACGATCGCCGGCCCACTGCGGCCGCGGACGGCCGTGGTGCTCCAGCCGCAAGACCGCCTGCGCCACCGCCTCCGCAACGCCGAGAGCGATGTCGCGGTCTCCATCCACATCTCTGGTCCTCGCTCTTAGAACATCTGTTCTACACTTCGGAGAATGGGGAGCGTCCGGTATCGCGAGGTCACGGTGAAGAGCGCGCTCACGCGCGTGCAGGGCATGCCCTACTTCGCCTGGAGCCTCAACCCATACACCGGTTGTGCTCATAGCTGTCCCTACTGCTATGCACGGGAGTACCACGCGAAGCGGGGGCGCGACACCGGGGCGGGCTTCGACCGCGAGGTCGACGTGAAGATCAACTTCGCCGACGTGTTGCGCCTCGAGCTGAGGCACCTCCGTCTGCGTGAGACCGTCGCGCTCGGCACCGCGACGGATCCGTACCAGCCGATCGAAGGCAAGTACCGGCTCACGCGTCGATCGCTCGAGGCGCTCTGCCTCTCACCACTTCCGCTCGTCGTCGTGACGAAGGGATCGCTCGTCGTGCGCGACATCGATCTCTTCGAGCGACTCTCCAAGCTCACGTCGGTGCGGATCTGTCTCTCGATCCCGAGCGTCGATCCGGAGATCGCGAGCCGTGCGGAGCCCGGAGCCGCGCCGCCACGGGCGCGCCTCGAAGCGGTGCGGCGCCTTCGCGCCGCGGGCATCGATGCGGGTGTCCTCGCCGCGCCGATCCTTCCCGGCATCAGCGACACGGAGCCGTCACTCGAAGCGGTCGCCACAGCCGCGGTCGCGGCCGGCGCGACGTTCTTCCACCACCGACCGCTCAAGCTCGATCCCGGCGTGCGGCCGCACTACTTCGCGATGATCGCCGAGCACTTTCCCACCCTCGTCGCGCCGACGGCAGAACGATTCGTGGGTCGCGTGAATCAGGATGCGCGTTACGTCGACGAGCTCGAGCGACGGGTCGAACGCGTCCGCGCGCGCCACGGGTTCTTCGAGGAGCGTCAGCGGAGTGCTTCGGCCTCGCGCGCCGCGTCTCGCGCGACCTCGCGTCCAGCGCCCGAGCCCGCCCAGATGCGCCTCGCCATCTGAGTCGACTCGCGCGCCCACGCGCCGACCTCGTCAGCGGTCATGAAGTTCACCACCCGATCCATCCGGATGCCCGCGCGGACGGCCGCGGCGAGACCGAACTCCACGAACGCGAGCTCCTCCTCGCTGTGCGCGTCCGTGTCGATCGCGACGCGTCCGCCCGCATCGGCAACCGCGCGCAATGACTCGACGTCGAGATCCTGCCGATCGGGCCACGAGTCGATCTCCAGCGCGAGGTCACGCTCGGCCGCGGCCTGCGCGATCTGGTGCCAGTCGGCGACGAGCCCGAGCCGCACGCCATACCGGCGATTGCGCGGGTGCGCGAGGATGTGCATCCGCGGATTCGTCACCGCGCGCAGATAGCGCGCCGTCTCATCAGTCGTGACGCGAAGCTTCGAATGGAACGCGGCCACGAGGAGATCCAGCTCCGCGAGAAGGTCGTCGTCCATGTCGCCTGTGCCATCGATGGACAGATTCATCTCGAGGCTTCGGAGGATCCGGAATCCTCGCGGCATCTTCGCCTGGACCGCTGCGACGTCGGCCCATTCCCGCCGCGCGGTCTCCTCGTTCATGCCGCGGGCGATGGGCAAGCCCTTCGTGTGATCGGTGAACGCGACGTACGCATAGCCGCGCGATGCCGCCGCGGTGGCCATCTCGAGGGGCGTGCCCGCGCCGTCGGACCACGTCGTGTGCACCTGCAGGTCGCCACGGTACGCACGCATCCATCCCGGGTTCTCGGCGAGCGTGGCGCGCGCCTCGGAGAGGGTGAGAAAGCCCCGTCGGATGGGCGGGCGCTCGGGCGGCGCGATGTCATCGTCGAACCAGGCATCCATGAAGTGGGCGATCCACGGTCCGACCGACACAAGCTCGGTGAAGCGTCCGCCACGCTCGCGGATCGTCGCTGCCTCTTCGGGCCAGCGCCACAGGGCGGAGTGGGAGGCGCGCCGGAGCGCGCGTTTCCGTCGATCGGTGTCCGCCGTTTCGGATTCGCGAGAGAGGAGCTCGGCGAGATCGCCGTTATTCAGCGTCACCGGGGTGAGCCGTCACGCCGCGAAGAGCTCGTTCACCCGCCAGTCGCGCTGTGAGAGCAGCTCGTGTGCGCGCCGGACGTCCTCGATCTCGATCGCGGGAGCCGCGGCGCCTCGCGGCATGCGCGCTTCGAGGATCGCCATGCATTCCGAGCGGCAGTTCGGGCACACGACGACCACGACGCAGCGACGCTGCGACCATTCGACCTGTCGCATGAGCCCGCCGCCGAGGCCTCGCTGGCAAGACGGACAACGCATGCCGTTGAGTCGATCGATCTCGACGAGTCCCCAGTCCACGACCGTCGTATGGCAGAGCGGATGCCAGCACGCGGCCCGCTGGCTCACTCGCCGACCAACTCACGGAGCCGTGCCGCGTCGCGCGGCGCGTACGCGCGCTCGTCGTTGTTGAAGTACGCGTACACATCGCGGCCTTCGTCGCGCCACGCGCGGATGCGCTGCGCCCATCGCCGCAGCTGATCGTCCTCGTACGGTGACCCATAGAGCCGGCCGGGGCCGTGGAAGCGCACGTACACGAAGTCAGCGGTGATCGCCGGCCGCGAGGGCCAGAGCGGCGTATCGATGAGGCACAGCGCGATGCCACGTTCGTGCAGCGCGGCGAGCGCGGCGTCCGTCAACCAGGAGGCGTCGCGCGGCTCGAGAGCATGGCGGCGCCGGCGGCGCGCGACCGCATGGCAGAAATGGTCGAGCCGCACCGGGTCGAAGCGCATAGGCGGAGGGAGCTGCACGAGCATCGTCGCGAGCGCGGGCCCGAGACCGGCGACGGCGTCGTACGAGCGTGCGACCGTCTTCGCGTCCACGTTGAGGCGCTTCATGTGGGTGATGAAGCGGTTGAGCTTCACGGCGTACTGGAAGCCGGCCGGCACGGCCTTGCGCCAGCGCTCGAACTGCGCGCGCGACGGCTGGCGGTAGAACGGGTTGTTGAGCTCCACGGTGTCGAACCGCTCGGCGTACCACTCGAGCCAGCGCGACTCGGGCAGGTCCTTTGGGTAGAAGCGCCCGCGCCAGTGCGCGTAGACCCAGCCCGACGTGCCCACGCGCACGTGCGCTCCCATCGTCACAGGCTATGCGCCGCAGCGATCGGGCTGGCGCTCGCTCTCTCGGCGAGTCGCGATCGATCTCGCGCTGCGCCGACGCACGCGCGTCTGCTTCCTAGAATCCGGCCCGAGGAAGATGAACGCGCTCGAGCTGATCCAGCTGCTCTCGCAGTCCATCTACGTGCTCGTCTTCGTGCTGGTCCTCTGGCGGTACATCCGCACGCCGACGCCCGCGCATCTCGACATGACGATCTTCTTCGCGATCCTCGCGTTCGCGATCGTCGAGACGCGCGTCAGCGCACTGCTCGGAGTCACCGCGCCCGAGCTGTTCACCGACCTTGTCGTCCTTCTCATCATCGGACTGCCGTACGTTCTCCTGCGGCTGCTCGACGATTTCACGACGGTCCCTCCACTCCTCAAGC